>UMHA01078353.1_pt1 | contig 11222 bp, 7 predicted proteins | sample 1965401 | NCBI WGS metagenome assembly UMHA01 (sample SAMEA4836085, study PRJEB28245) | human gut metagenome | biome: gut microbiome; material: fecal sample | place: Denmark | collected 2008 | reverse complement strand
TGCCGGCTGCATATCGAAGACAACGGCCGGTCGATCGGGTTCAGCGCGATCAGGAAAACTTCGCGGGTCGAAGCCAGCAGCGTCGGCGCATAATTCTCGTCGGCGTTGAAAACGGAAAAGTCCTGGATTTCACTTCGCCGCTTGCGGTTGTTTTCTACGATTCGGGTGTCGACGTATTCCCAGCGCAGCGTGTCGTACCAGGTCGTATCGGCAAGGTCGAATTCGCGTTGCTGTCCGGTCGTGCGGTCCTTGTAGATCAGCGTTGTCTGCGTATCGTTGCCGTAACCTTCCAGCTGCGACGGGATGTTCACGCCGATGCGGAACGGCAAAAAGTCGATCGGAGGCAGGTGGCGCAGGCTGTACAATCCGATCCCAGACGACAGCAGCCCGAAGAAAAAGATCATGCTCCATTCGACTGTCGAGGCGTAACGGTTGTGCTGTCTGAAAGGCTGTTTCCAAGCCGTGCGCCACAGGACGACGGTAAACAGCAGCAGGATTACGTTTTTGAAAAAGGTCTGCCAGTTGGTCAGTTTGACGAAGTCGCCGAAACAGCCGCAGTCGGCCACCGGGTTCCACAGGGCGAGCACGAAAGTCAGCAGCGTGAAGAATCCGAGCAGGATCGTCAACAGTGTCGTGACGCTCTTTTCCCGGATACGGAACAGCAGGCAGAATCCCAGCAGCATTTCCGAGGCGGACAGCAGGATCGAAAAGGCGTATTCGGCTCCGGACAGCCAACCCATTCCGAAGGCGTTGAAATATTCTCCGAACTTGATGGCCGTGCCCCAAGGATCGACGGCTTTGACAAACCCCGAAAAAATAAATACTCCTGCAACGATCCATCGCAGCAGTCCGGTCAGGAAAGTATGTTTTTTCATGGCGTTTGTGATTGGTTAGTTGACAAATGTATGTTTTTTAACGGTGATATGCAATTTTATACCCTTTTTCCTAATTTTGCGGAAAGGGCCGGAATTGCCGGCCGGACTAAACGGAAGCGTATGGAAAACAGGGTGGATCGGATATTGAAAAGGGTCGTTCGCTTCTGCCGACGCGCAGTGGATCGTCGACGTGGTCGGTTCGCACCACAATGTGCAAAAAACCATTGAATTGGGCTTCGAAACGTTGTTCGAAGCCGATCTGATCGTCGACCTGTTCGAAGGATATTATCCGGCAGAAGAAGCGGGCGCCTGTTACCGCAATGGGGTGCGGACCGCTTCCGGAAAATCGTGGTTCGCACGCCTGTTTCCCGGGTGCGCCGGGGTCGGATAGCTTGCCCTTCTGCGTCCCGGTCTATTTCGTTGTGTGCCTGCGGCGGGAACTCAGCGCGCGGGTCAACTCGCCGCCCCACATCACCAGCGAAGTGGTTCCGATGATCGTCAGCCAGTCGCAGCCGGAGAGCGGGACCGTGCGGAAGACGTTTCCGCCCCAGGTTACGATGATGAATTGACCGGCCAAGATTAGCAGCAGCACGCCGAAAAACGGGGCGCAGCCCCCGACCGCTTTCCAGATCGGGGTGGTTGTGCCGAATCCCTTCGCGTTGAACATGTTCCAGAATTGCAGCATGACGAATACCGTGAAGAATGCGGAGAGCTCGTAGATCGTGATTGCCGATCCGAAGTAGTACAGTATGCCGAGCAGTACGGCGACGAAAAGCAGTCCGACGCCGACGATCGAGCGCATCATCGAGCGCGAAATGATGAAGTCGCTGTTTTTGCGCGGTTTTTCGCGCATCACGCTGCGGCTCGGCGGCAGCGAAGCGAGCGCCAGTGCCGCGAAAGTGTCCATGATCAGGTTGACCCACAGCATTTGCGTGACGGTCAGCGGCAATTCGCTGCCGAAAATCGAGCCGAACAGTACGATGATGATCGCCACGAAGTTGATCGTCAGTTGGAACAGTACGAACCGCTGGATGTTGCGGTACAGCGAGCGGCCCCACATCACGGCCGTGGCGATGCTGCTGAACGAGTCGTCGAGCAGCGTGATGTCGCTGGCTTCTTTGGCTACGGAGGTTCCGGTACCCATCGACAGTCCGACCTGCGCGAAATTCAGCGCCGGCGCGTCGTTCGTGCCATCGCCGGTGACGGCCACCACTTCCCCTTTTTGTTGCAGCAGTCTTACGAGCCGCTGTTTGTCCAGCGGTCGCGCGCGCGACATGATCTTCAACGACTGTACCCGTTCGAGCAGTTCCTCGTCGCTCAGCGCGGCGAATTCGGAGCCGGTGATGTGGTTGCGGTCGGTGTCTTCCGCCGTCCACAGGCCGATCTGTCGACCGATCTCTTTGGCCGTCGCCGGGGTGTCGCCGGTAACGATTTTCACGTCGATGCCTGCGGACAAGCACTCTGCCACAGCGGCCGGCACGTCGTCGCGTACCGGGTCGGAGATGGCGGCGATCCCGATGAAATGCAGCGGGCAGCGTTCGAGCGCTTCGTCGCAGGTATCCACGCCGTCGCATACGGCGTAAGCGAATCCGAGCGTCCGCATCGCCATGTTCTGGTAGGCGGACAGTTGCTTTTCCACTTCGGCTTTCGCCCCGAAACCGGCGCACTTGGCCAGGATGATTTCGGGAGCGCCTTTTATGTAGAGAATGCGTTTGCCGGAAGCCGAGTCGACCAGTGTCGCCATGAATTTGCGTTCGGTGGTGAAGGTCATTTGATCGACCGTCTCCGCGGCGTCGCGCAGCGCGGCGTAGTCGGCGCTCCGGTCTTTGAGCCACAGCAGCAATGCCCCTTCGGTCGGGTTGCCGATCACTTTGCCGTTCGCGTCCAGGAAGGCGGTCGAGTTCGCGGCGATTCCTTCGCGGATCAGCGGGGCGATCCCGTCCTCGGAGAATTTGGTTTCGTAAACGCGCATTTCATTGCGGGTCAGCGTGCCGGTCTTGTCGGTGCAGATCACCGTGATCGCTCCCATCGTTTCGCTGGCGTGCATTTTCCGGACGAGGTTATTCGTACGGAGCATCCGCCGCATGTTGACCGCGAGCGACAGCGTGACGCTCATCGGCAATCCTTCCGGCACGGCCACGACGATCAGCGTGACGGCTACCATGAAGTATTGCAACACTTCGGTTGCGACGGTCAGCCAGTCGGCCGTCAACAAGTCGCCCGTCAGCATACCTTTGACGATCAGCGCTGCGAACGTGACGATCGCCAGCGAGATGCCGACGCGTCCGATCAGCTTCGACAGGCGTTGCAGTTGCAGGTTCAGCGGGGTCTCTTCATTGCTCTCGACGGTGGCTTGTTCGGCGACTTTGCCGAATTCGGTGGCGTCCCCTACGGCGGTCACTTGCATGACGCCATGGCCTTCGACCACGGTCGTTCCGCGCATGACGTGGTCGGACGGATAAGTCGATTCTTTGTCGAAATGGGCCGGGTCGGTCGTTTTGCCGATCTGCGGTTCCCCGGTCAGCGTCGATTCGTTGATCTTCAGCGACACGGCTTCCTGCAGAATTCCGTCGGCAGGCACCTCTTCGCCGCTTTCGAGCAGGACGATGTCGCCGACCACGACCTCTTTTTTCGGGATCTCGGCGACGGCTCCGTCGCGGACGGCTTTCACTGGCGTGTCGTCGTTGGTGCTGTTCAGCACGTCGAATTTCTTCATCGCGTCGTATTCGAACCAGAATGCGACGCCGGTAGCCAGGAAGATCGCGCAGAAAATGCCGATCGCTTCGGCGAATTCATTATGTATGAAACCGATCCCGAGCGACAGCACGGCCGCCACCAGCAGGATGCGGATGACCGGATCGTTGAATTTTTCGATGAACAGGCGCCACAGCGATTTGCGTTTCGGCGGGGTGAGCAGGTTGGCGCCGTATTGTTCGCGGCTTCGGATTACTTCGTCCTGCGTGAGTCCTTTCAGGGAATTCGACATGGTGTATGGCTGATTAGGGTTATGTTAACAGTTCGTGTTTGGATGCGTCCAGCTTGATCGCTACGAAGAGCAGGATCGTGAAGGCGATCAGCGACGAGCCGCCATAGCTGAAAAACGGCAACGGAATGCCGATTACCGGCATGATACCAATCGTCATGCCGATATTGACCGCTACGTGGAACAGAAAGATCGACGCCACGCAGTAGCAATAGATCCGGCCGAAGGGTTCCATCTGACGCTCGCCCATCCGGATGATCCGCAGGATCAGGACGGTGAACAGGACGACGATGACGGCGCTGCCCAGGAATCCCCACTCTTCGCCGACCGTGCAGAAGATGAAGTCGGTACTTTGTTCGGGGACGAAATTGAATTTCGTTTGCGTCCCTTCGAGAAAGCCTTTGCCGCTGAAACCGCCCGATCCGATCGCGATTTTCGACTGGTTTACGTTGTAGCCCCAGCCTTTCAGGTCGGATTCCAGGCCCAGCAGATCGAGGATTCGCTTTTGTTGGTGTATCTGTAGGTGCTGGAAAGCGTAATCGATCGTGTAGGTGAATCCGAGCGATCCGAAGAAGAGCAAGATGAACGTCAGTATATTGTGTATTTTGTACCGGTAAGCGTAGGCGACCACGGCTCCGACCGACAGCACGGCGGCGATCAAAATGGCCGTGTGCCAGCTCATGCCGATCCGCAGGACGGCGTTGAACAGCAGGTAGAGCAGGATCGAGCCGAGCGCCAGTCCGGCCAGGTAGGTGACTTTGCTTTTCCAGTTGCCGTTCGACACCCCTTCGCCGATCGCGCAGACGAGGATCAGCACGATCAGCAGCGTGACCGGTTCGAGCAGGAACGAAAAGACGAACAGCGAGATAATCATGATCAGCGCCACGTAGACCCAGCCGTTGAACCCTTCGCGGTAAAACATGAACAGGAACGAGCCGTATACGAGGGCCGAACCGGTGTCGTTCTGCAGGATTACGATCAGCACCGGCAGTCCGACGATCATGCCCGCGCGCAGTAGATCGCCCGGCTTGCGGATGTCGAACGTGTAGGAACTCATGTAACGGGCCAGCGCCAGCGCGGTGGTGAATTTCGCGAACTCGGTCGGCTGGATCGCCACCGGGCCCAGCATGATCCACGCTTTCGCGCCGTTGACCTCCTTGCCGAACAGCAGCACGCCGACCAGTACCAGGATCATGATCCAATACAGCGGGTAGGCCAGCACGTGGTAATACTTGTCGTCGATCAGCAGGATCGACACCGCGATGAATGCCGACGCCCCGATCCAGACCAGTTGCATCCCGTAACGCTGGCCGACGTCGAAGATGCTGGCATGCGCGTCGTCGTAGACGGCGGCGTAAATATTCAGCCAGCCCATCAGCACCAGCAGAACGTATGCCAGCACCGCCACCCAGTCCACGCCGCCCACGGCGAGTCTATTTTCGCTGTTGTCTCTCATAATACGGGTAGGCGATCTGTTTGTTTTTGACGTATTCCACCAGCGGCGCGCGCTGGATCGTATCGGTGAGGTAAAGCTCGGTCAGCAGGCTGGCGATCGGGGCTGCGACGGTGGCGCCGAATCCCCCGTTTTCGATGTAGACCGAGACGGCTATCTTCGGGTTGTTTCGCGGGGCGAAGCAAAAGAATGTGCTGTTGTCGGCCCCGTGCGGATTCTGAGCCGTACCGGTCTTGCCGCAGATATCCAGGCCCGGCACCATCGCGATCCGGCCCGTTCCGCCGCCGTTGACCGCTTGGTACATCCCTTCGACGATCGGTTCGAACCAGCGGGCGTCCACCCGGGTGGTGTGGTTGACGTAGAACCGCGCGTCGATCGAGTCGCGGTCGTGTATCCGCTTGACCACGTGCGGAGTGCGGTAATGGCCCCGGTTGGCGACCGTAGCCACCATGTTGGCCATCTGCAACGGGGTGCAGCCCAGCTCGCCCTGCCCGATCGACAGCGAGATTACGGTCAGTCCGTTCCATCGGCCCCGGTAGGCCTTGTCGTAAAATTCGGAGGAGGGGACGTTCCCGTTCAGTTCGCCGGTAAAGTCCGTTCCGAGTTTGCGGCCGTACCCGAAACTGCGAACATAGTCCGCCCACACGCCGAAACCTTCCTCGATGTTTTTGTATTTTTTGTTTTCGATGATATTTCGGAAAACGTAGCAGAAGTAGGCGTTGCAGGAGTTCGCGATGGCTGCCTCCAGGTCGAGCGGCGATCCGTGCGCGTGGCATTTGACGCCGCGCCCGTACGGGTATCCTCCGTGACAGGGATAGGTTTGCGACGGCGACAGCACGCCCTCCTGCATTCCAATGAGTCCCTGGATCACTTTGAACGTCGAACCGGGGGGGTAGAACGACATGACCGCGCGGTTGTAAAGCGGCCGCCGCGGGTCGTTGAGCAGTTTCATGTAGTTGTTGCCGCGATCGCGGCCCACCAGTTCGTCCGGGTCGTAGGTCGGACTGTTGGCCATCACGAGGATTTCGCCCGTTTCCGGCTCGATCGCGACGACGCTGCCCACTTTGCCTTCCATCAACTCTTCGGCCAGCGCTTGCAGCCGCGCGTCGATCGTACAGGTGATCGCCACGCCCGGAGACGGCAGCGTGTCGTAAATACCGTTCGCATAGGAGCCTTTCGGGATACCGTGCACGTCCACCATTTCGATTTTCACTCCTTTTTCTCCGCGCAGCACTTCTTCGTAGGCCTGTTCGATGCCGCTGCGCCCGATGTAGTCGCCGCTGCGGTAGTACGGGTCGCGTTCCAGGATCCGGTCGTCCACTTCGCCGACGTATCCCAGTAGGTTGCCCGCCATTTTAGTCGGGTACGACCGGACGGTGCGGTAAACGGTGAAGAATCCGGGGAATTGGTGCTCTTCGAGGCGCAGTTTGGTCTCTTTGGGCAACTGTTTGACGATGACCGACGCCCTACGGCGCGAGAAATTGGACGCTTTGATCAGCTCCTTGCGGATCTGTTCGACCGGTACGCCCAGGGTGCGGCTCATCAGCGCGGTGTCGAACGGCCGCACTTCGCGCGGGGTCGCCATCAGGTCGTAAGCCTCTTTGCTCTGTACCAGGAAGCGTCCGTTTCGGTCGTAAACTTCGCCCCGGGGCGGGTACTGCACCATGTAGCGCAGGACGTTGTTGTCTGCATTCGCCTTGTAGCTGCCGTCGAGCACCTGGATATAGAACAACCGCAGCAGGACGATCGCCGCGATGACGATGACGACTCCCTGTAAGGTTTTGATTCGGCGGGGGGTATCCACGGCGTTACGGTTTTTGACGGTTGACCGAGAACAGGCGTTGGCAGAAATACACCAGCAGCAGCGTAACCGCCGAACTCAGGAGGATCCGCAGCAGCGTAAGGTAGAAGAAGTGCAGCGACAGCGTTTCGAAAATAAAGAATACCGTGCTGTGCAGCAGCACCATGAAGGAGGCGTATTTGATGAATTTTTTGATCCCGAGCCGGTTGACGTTCGGAATTCCGCCGTCCTTCACCTCGTCTTTGCCGGCCAGCAGGTTCAGCAGCGTCGGGCGGCAGAATGCGACGAACAGCGTGGCGATCGTGTTGATTCCGGCCGTTCCCATGAAAACGTCCATCGTGACGCCCATCAACAGTCCGAGCGTCAGCAACAGCAGCGGCGCGATCTCCATCGGCAGCAGGATGATAAAGGCGACATAGGCCAGCGGATGAATGTAGACGCTGACCCCGATCCGGCTGAACAGGAAAACCTGCAACAGGGCCATTACCACGAATAGGATCGTATATTCCAGCGTTCTGTACATCGTTTCTTCGTCGTTTGCAGTGTGTTTGGCCGCTCTATTGCACAGCGGCCGAAGTCATCGAAACGTCGTTTTCCAGCGTTTCGCGCTCTTCGGCGTCCAGGTATTTGATCACCACTACGTTGTTCAGTGCGGCGATGTCGGTATGCAGTTTTACCCGGACGTCGTAATAGGTCGCGTTGTTCAGTTCGAAATCCGCCACCGTGCCGATCATGAGCCCCGGCGGAAACCGTGACGAGTGCGAGGTCGTCACGATCGTGTCGCCGACATGGATCTGCGCGTATTTTGCGATTTCGGTCAGCATGACGTATTCGTAACTCGCGCCGTCCCACGAAACCGATCCGAAATAGTCGGTTCCTTTGATCTTTCCGCTCGTTTTGAAGCCGCGGTTCAGCACCGACATACACACGGCGAAATGATCCGAACAGTTCATTACGTAACCCGCGATGCCCCCGTCGGCCACGACCGCCATATCGGGCTGCAAGCCGTCTTCGACGCCGCGGTTCAGCGTGATGTAGTTCTCCTGCCGGATGATCGAGTTGTTGATGACCCGAGCCGGGAAGTAAGCGAACTGCCGTCGGCCGGCGACAGAATCTTCGGTGAAAAGCAGCGAGTCCGGCGGTACGGCCGGGTCGCTGCCGTCGCGCCGCAAACCGTCGAGTTCGTTTTCCAGCAGCGCTACCCGGGCAGTCAGCGCTGCATTCTCCTTTTTCAGGTGCAGGTAACTGTTCAGTCCCGATATCTGCGAATAGATACCGCCTACAACATAGTTGGAGGCGGTAATCAGCTTCGCTTTCGTGTAGCTGGTGCTGTTTGCGTAATAGTGTATCGCAAACGCTTCGAGAATGATGAAGATCAATACGAAATGGATCTTCTTGATGAACAGGAAAAACTTGATCATTCTCTTGCGGCGGTTCGTGTTAAAGGGTTATCGCATCAAGAACGAAAAACGTCCGATGTTTTTCAGTGCAATGCCCGTGCCCCGCGCTACAGCGCGCAGCGGGTCTTCGGCGATGTGGAACGGGATATTGGTTTTCTCGGACAGCCTCCGGTCGAGCCCTTTGAGCAACGCTCCGCCGCCGGCGAGGTAAATCCCGTTTCGGGCGATGTCGGCGTACAATTCGGGCGGAACCATTTCGAGTACCTTCATAATTGCCGCGTCGATTTTGACGAGCGATTTTTCGAGCGCGTAGGCCATTTCGCTGTACGAGACGCTCAGTACCGACGGCAACGACGTCAGGATGTTCGGCCCCGTCACTTCGAAGTCTTCAGGCTCTTCCTCCAATTCCGACAGCGCAGCCCCGACCGCGATCTTGATATCCTCGGCCGTCCGCTCGCCGATGCGCATGTTGTGCTGCTGACGGATATAGGTCTGTATGTCTTCTGTAAAGACGTCTCCGGCAACGTTGATACTCTCGCTGCAGACGATTCCTCCGAGCGAGATGCAAGCGATTTCGGTCGTACCGCCTCCGATGTCGACTACCATGTTGCCTTCGGGGGCTTCGACGTCGAGTCCGGCGCCGAGCGCGGCGGCCATCGGTTCGTAGATCATATACACTTCGCGGCCGCCGGCGTGTTCGGCCGAATCGCGCACGGCCCGGATCTCCACGTTGGTCGAGCCGGACGGGATGCAGATCACCATTTTCAGCGACGGACTGAACAGTCGTCCGTTGCTCTTGACCATTTTGATCAGACCGCGCAGCATGATCTCCGCGGCGTTGAAATCGGCGATCACGCCGTCTTTCAACGGGCGTACCGTCTTGATATTCTGATGGGTTTTGCCGTGCATCTGGCGCGCTTTTTTGCCGATCGCCATCGCCTTGCCGGTATGCTGGTCGAGCGCCACGATCGACGGCTCGTCCACGACGATTTTCCCGTTGCTGATTATGATCGTGTTGGCCGTGCCGAGGTCGATGGCCAACTCCTGTGTCAATGAAAATAAGCCCATAATCGTTAGGTCTTTATAGTGAGAGGGTTTGTTAGTGCTTGAAATGTCTGAGACCGGTGAACAACATTGCCATGCCGTTCGCGTTGCAGTAGTCGATGCTCTCCTGGTCGCGTACCGAGCCGCCCGGCTGAATCACGGCGTCGATGCCCTCCTTGTGGGCGATTTCGACGCAGTCGCCGAACGGGAAGAACGCATCCGACGCCATCACGGCCCCCGTCAGGTCGAACCCGAAACTTTTGGCTTTCGCGATGGCCTGTTTCAGCGCATCCACGCGCGAGGTTTGGCCGATGCCGCTGGCGATCAGCATACCGGCCTTGGCCAGTACGATCGCGTTGCTCTTGGAATGTTTTACGATCTTGTTCGCGAAGATCAAGTCTTTGAGCTGTTCGGGCGCGGCCTGCTTCTCGGTCGCGTAGCGCGGTTCGCCGTCTACACCTCCGACTTTCAGGTCGCGATCCTGCACCGCTACGCCGTTCAGCAGCGAACGGAACTGTTTCGGACAGCGCGTCGTATCTTTCAGCCGCAGAATGATGCGGTTTTTCTTGCATTCCAGGACGGCAAGCGCCTCGTCGGTGTACGAGGGCGCCAGGATCACTTCGAAGAAAAGCTTGTTGATCTCTTCGGCGGTCGTCGCATCCACTTCGCGGTTACAGATCAGCACGCCGCCGAAAGCCGAAACCGGGTCGCCGGCCAGCGCGTCTTTCCACGCTTCGGACAGCGTCGGGCGCGTCGCCACGCCGCAGGCGTTGTTGTGTTTCATGATTACGAAGGTCGGTTCGTCGAACTCTTCGATCAGGTTGATCGCCGCGTCGATGTCGAGCATGTTGTTGTACGAGATGTCCTTGCCGTGCAGTTTGTCGAACAGTCGTTCGAGGTCGCCGTAGAAAACGGCCGACTGGTGGGGATTCTCCCCGTAGCGCAGCGGCGTTCCGCCGTTGAAACTCAGCTTGAACGAGCCGATCTGTTCTTGGCGGTTGAAATAGTTGAAGATGGCCGAATCGTAGTGCGAGCTGACGTCGAACGCATAGGCTGCGAAACGACGGCGCTGTTCGAGCGTCGTAGCGCATTGTTGGGCGGTAATGATTTCGTAGAATTCGGCGTATTGGTCGACCGACGGTACGATCACCACGTCCTTGAAGTTTTTCGCTGCGGCGCGGATCAGCGAGATGCCCCCGATGTCGATTTTTTCGATCACGGCCTGCTCTTCGGCCCCCGAAGCGACGGTTTGTTCGAAGGGATAGAGGTCGACGATCACCGCGTCGATTTCCGGGATCTCGTATTGAGCGGTCTGTTCGGCGTCCTGCGGATTGTCGCGGCGGGAGAGGATCCCTCCGAAAACTTTCGGATGGAGCGTTTTCACGCGTCCGCCGAGGATCGACGGATACCCCGTCAGGCTCTCGACCGACACGGCTTTCAGACCGAGTCCCTCGATGAACGAAAGGGTTCCGCCGGTCGAATAGATCGTTACGCCGTCCTCCGCTAATTTTCTGACAATCTGTTCCAGGCCGTCTTTGTAGTAGACCGAAATAAGTGCTCCTTTTATCTTTTTCACCGTCTTGTATGGTTTAGTATTTATCAATCGTACAAAGATACAAAAAAAGAGTTTACAGCTTGAGTTTATACTTCAAAAAATGGATTGTGT
>UMHA01012593.1_pt1 | contig 11258 bp, 9 predicted proteins | sample 1965401 | NCBI WGS metagenome assembly UMHA01 (sample SAMEA4836085, study PRJEB28245) | human gut metagenome | biome: gut microbiome; material: fecal sample | place: Denmark | collected 2008 | reverse complement strand
ATAAGCGCGAGGGCTTTGACATGTTCGAGGCCATGAACGACGCAATTAAAGAAGAGATCGTCCGCCGCGTCTTCCTCGTCCGGATCAAGACGAATGAGGAGATCAAGCGCCAGCGCGTGGCGAAGGTCACCGGCGAAGGGGCTGGCGGCGACAAGACCGTCAAGCGTCAGCCCGTCGTCAAGAAAATCAAGATCGGCCCGAACGACCCGTGCCCGTGCGGCAGCGGAAAAAAATACAAAAAATGCTGCCGCGACAAGGATCTCGCCGCCGAACGCGGCCAGAACGCGAATTAAGCCCATGTTTCACACCATTCACCACGGAACACTTGAATATCTGACCGCCGACGCGCTTTCCGGGAGCGTGCACTGCTTCTCCACGCGCTTCGGCGGCGTGAGCGAGGGGGCGCTGTCCTCCCTCAATCTCGGCACGCACCGGGGAGACAGGCCGGAAAACGTGCGGGAGAATTACCGCATTCTCGGTACCGCCGTTGGCTTTTCGCCGGAGGAAACGATCTTTACCCGGCAGGAGCATACCGATCTTCTGCTGCGCGTCGGCAAGCAGGACTGCGGCACAGGGCTGGAGCGGGAGCAGACCGCCGTCTGCGACGGGCTTCTGACTGACGAACCCGGCGCGGCGCTCGTCTGCTTCGGCGCGGACTGCACGACGCTGCTGCTGTTTGACCCCGTGCGGCAGGCCATCGCCGCCGTCCACGCCGGGTGGCGCGGAACGGCGCAGGGCATCGCGTACAAGGCCGTCCTTCGGATGCAGGCGGAATTCGGCTGCGCGCCGGAGCGCATTCATGCGGCCATCGGCCCGTGCATCGGCCGCTGCTGCTTTGAGGTCGGGCCGGAGGTGCCGGAGGCCATGCGGCGATCGCTCGGCCCGGACGCGGAAGCGGCCATTGAGCCGCATGGCGAGAAATCGCATGTCGATCTGAAGCTTTTGAACCGCATCTGGCTGGAAAGAGCGGGCGTGCAGGTGATCGACATCTGCCCGGACTGCACCAAATGCCAGCCGGAGCGCTTCTGGTCGCATCGCGTGACCGGCGGGAACCGCGGGTCGCAGGCCGCCATCATCCGGCTGAAAGGAGGCGCACCGGCATGAAACGAAAGCTTTTGATGCTCACAGCGCTTGCGCTGTGTCTGGCCCTTCTTTGCGGCTGCACGACGATCGCGACGAGCGAATGGATGCAGAATCTTTTCCCCGTCGGCGACGAGGCCGTCGCCGCCCAGCAGACCGGCTCGGTCAACGGCTCGGAGGATAAGCAGGAGGTCAAGCAGGTCGTCACCGAGACGTATACGGCGCTTGAGTCCTTCGGCCTGGCCTACCAGCCGGATTACGGCCTGCAGCCCTATAACTGCCAGAGTCTCAACAACCGCATCATCTTTTCCTTCCTCTACGAGCCGCTGTTCGCCGTGACAAGCAGCTACGAGGCAGAACCGATTCTCGCCGAGAGCTATTTTGTCACTGACGACGGACGCACGACCACGGTGAAGCTCCGCTCCGGCGTGACCTTCCACGACGGCAGCGCCCTTACCGCGGCGGACGCGGCATATTCCATCGAATCCGCCGCAGGCTCGGAATATTACGGTTCGCGCCTGCGCTTCATCACCTCCGCCGAGGCGCAGGACGATCTGACGCTCGTGCTCTCGACGAGCGAGGCATATGAGTGCCTGCCGCTGCTGCTGGATATCCCCATCATCAAGTCCGGCACGAAGGACGAGGTCAGCCCGCCGGGCACAGGCCCGTATGAATTTGCCGGGACGAAGCTCACGCGCTGTGAAAACTGGTGGCGCGATACCGCGCCGCTGGTCGATTTTGACGAGATCGCGCTGACCGTCTCGTCCACTGCCGCCGACGTGCGTGATAATTTTGAGTATCAGAAGGTCAACATGGTCCTGACGGACCCGAACTCCTCCGCGTTCGCAGGCTTCCACAACGACTACGAGCTGTGGAACGAGGAGACGACCATCATGCAGTACATCGGCTACAACATGAACTCGCCCGTCTTCTCCAACTACGGCCTGCGCGGCGCGATCACCTTCGCCATCGACCGCGAGCAGCTGGTCGAGCAGACGCTGGGCGGCTTTGCCGTCGCGTCGACGCTGCCGTGCTCACCCAATTCCCGGTATTACGACGTGAAGCTGGCCAACAGCTTCGCCTATGACACCGGCTCGTACTACGACCAGCTGGCCAGCGCCTCCGTCGAGGACGCGACCGGCGACGGCATCCTCGACCTCTACGTCCCCTCCAAGGGCTATTCCGTCCCGGTCGAGGGCACGATGCTCGTCTGCTCGTCGAGCTACATCCGCGTACAGGCGGCAAACGAGGCCGCGAAAATGCTCAATTCTCTGGGCTTCAACATCACAGTCAAGTCCATGGAATATACCGAGTACAAGCAGGCGCTTTTACAGGGGAATTTCGACCTGTACTACGGCGAGGTGCGCCTGTCTCCGAACTTTGACCTCTCGCCGTTCTTCGGCGCGACCGGCACGCTCAACTATGGCGACCTGTCCGACAGCACCATGATGAACCTGTGCAGCATGGCCCTCGTCAACAGCGGCAACACCTATAATCTCTATAAGCGTGTATGCGAGCGCGGGTATATTACGCCCATCCTGTTCAAAAGCTATGCGCTCTATACCACGCGCGGCGCCGTAACAGAGCCGACACGCTACCTCGACTGGTTCCTGCCGTATACGGTGCAGACGGAAGAATAATGAAAAAACGCAGGAGGCACGCCCATGAAACGAATCCTGATGATCGGCACCGGGGGAACGATTGCGTCCGGGAAGACGGCGGAGGGCCTTATGCCGGAGCTGACGAGCGAGCAGCTTTTGTCCTTCGTCCCGGCGGTATCGGCGCTTTGCCGGGCGGAATGCTTACAGCTTCTGTCGCTGGACAGCACGAATCTGGCCCCGTCGCACTGGCTGCTGATCGCGAAGGCCATCCGTGAGCGGTATGACCGCTACGACGGCTTCGTCATCAGCCACGGCACGGACACCATGGCCTATACCGCTGCGTCCCTCAGCTATCTCATTCAGGGGGCGCGCAAGCCTATCATCCTGACTGGCGCGCAGAAGCCCATCAGCTTTGACTCGACTGATTCCAAGGTCAATCTGACCGACGCGTTTCTGTGCGCGTGCAGCGGCACCCTGCACGGCGTCATGATCGTCTTCAACGGCAAGGTCATTCAGGGCACCCGCGCCTGCAAAACGCGCACAAAGAGCTACGAGGCCTTCTCCAGCATCAATTATCCGTATCTGGCTGTTTTGCAGGACGGCTGCATTCTGCAGTATATCGAAAACGCCTGCCTGCCCGAGCCGGTCTTCTATGACACGCTCGACGAGCGCGTTGCGCTCCTGAAGCTCATTCCCGGCGCGCGGGCGGAGCTTGCGGGCTGGATGCTCCGGCACAACGATGCGCTGATCCTGGAAAGCTTCGGCGTGGGCGGCATCCCGTCGTATGACGGGAATGACTTCCTGTCCGTGCTGGAGGAGGGCATTCAGGGCGGCAAGACCGTCGTTCTGACCACGCAGGTGCAGAACGAGGGCAGCAACGTCGGCGTTTATCAGGTCGGGCACAAGATCCGCGAATGCCCGCAGGTGCTTGAGGCGTTCGACATGACGACCGAGGCCATCACGGGAAAGCTCATGTGGATTCTCGGCCAGACCAAAGACCCCGCCCGCATCCACCGCCTGTTCTACACCCCGGTCGCGAACGACATTCTGAATTACCGCACATGAAAAACCGCCCGGCGCGGTGAAAACCCCCATTTGTTAGCCAGGTATGGGAAAAACCTGATACTAGGGTGTATCTGAAAACTCCCAACGCACCCGGACAGCGGGCCTTTTTGCGGTGCGCCGCGTCATTTTTCCTTGAAATACGTCAGTATTCCTGCGAAAAAATGTCTTGCGCAACGCAAAAATCCCTCGCTGCCGGTCACATCATGAGTTTTCAGATACACCCTAAGAAATGGGGGTTCACTATGTCCAGGGAGAATACACCGGAGTTCGGGAAGCTGGCTGCGGGAACGACTGAAGGGCCTGCCGCCTGCGATTCACAGACGGCAAGCCCTTTTGGCGGCTTGATTCTTTGTTGTTCGAAATTTTGCCTGACCTTTGGGGACGCTTCCCGTGCGCGGCGGCCCGGTTTTCTTCAGTCGCCCATCAGCAGGTCCATGACGTACATTTCGAGCTTTTCGAAGTTCTGCTCCTTGACGCAGGCAGCCTGGAATTCGTAGTCGAATCTCTTGACCTTGGCCAGCAGCTTCTCGAAGATCTTCTTGGAGTTGATCAGATGGCGGTAGCAGTCCTCATCGGGCTGGGTGCGCATGGCCTTGACGTCGAGGCCGACGCATTCAAAGTTGCCGCGGTCGCCGAAGTTGTTCTCGTACAGGACCTTGACCTGGTTGAACGCGTTGCGCAGGTTGTCGACGCCGAACGCCTTGTCCTGGTCGTAGCGGCAGCCGTTCTGGTCGTTCAGATGCACGCCCCACAGCTTGTTGAGCGCCAGCGCGAAGCCCATGTCGTTCGCGGGATCAAGACCGGCGAGGATGGAGTGCGCGGATTCGATGCACAGGCCGACGCGGCTCGGATCGACGGTGTATGCGCCGACGGCCAGCGCGTGACCGGCAGTGCCGCAGATGGAGCGGTCGATGGGCTCATTGGGCTTCGGCTCGACAAGAATGAGCGCATCGTCGCGATAGGTCAGGATGTCGTTGAACGCGTCGCGCAGCTGGAGGGTCATTTCAACGGGGTTCTTGCCCTCGGCGCAGAGCGTGCCCTCGCGGGCCAGCCACAGCTGGATCTTCTTGGTGCCGAGCGCCTTGGCAATGTCGCAGGAGCGGCGGGCGCGCCACTGGGCAAATTCACGGTCTTCCTTGCGGGAGGCGGTGAAGCCGCCGTCATTCGTGCGCTTGTCGAACCACAGACGCGGCGCGACAAACTCTGCGAACAGGCCGTATTTGTCGAGCATCGCCTTGACGTCCTTCGCGTAGTCGATGATCTGCTTCTCGGTCATGTTGTTCATGTCGGGAACGGCGTCGTCGTCATGGAACTGCATGCCGGCCAGACCGATCTCGGCGTACTTCTTCATTTTCTCTTCCAGCGGAATGCTCTTGCGGTGGCCGGGGCCAAAGGTTTCGTTGCCCTCGTGGACGTTCCACGGGCCTGCGGTAAATCTGAATGTTGCCATGTCTGCATCCTCCTGTATCAATTGTCTGGTTTCATACAAATATGTGCTTGAGGGGCGGGCGGCTTTTACCGAAAGCCGCCTCCGGATAGCTCCATCATAGCGGAACAGGCTGTTTGTTCAATGTTAGACTTGCTTTTTTTATCCGACAATCTTGCGATTTTAAATTTTTCGGTAGACTTCCACAAATTCCTTTGCCGCAATTTGTCATGATGCACAAGGACTTTTTTATCCGAAATATCCCCCAGAGGAGCTTGTGCGCGGCGTTCTGGCTTCTTATAATAAGCAAAAAAAGTTCGGAGGAACAGACCATGCATATGGCAGACGCACTTTTATCTCCTGCTGTCGCCGTTACGATGTACGCAGCCTCTGCTGCTGCGGCGGGCGTTTCGCTCGTGCAGCTGCGCAGGGAGGAGCTTGCCGCACCGGAGACGGCAAAAAAGAAGCTTCCGACAATGGCGGTCATGTCCGCGCTCGTCTTCGCCGGACAGATGATCAACTATACCATCCCCGGCACAGGCTCGTCCGGGCATCTGTGCGGCGGTATGCTGCTGTCCGCCATGCTGGGGCCGTGGGCAGGCTTTTTGTCCATGATCGTCATTCTTGCCATTCAGGCGCTGTTCTTTGCTGACGGAGGGCTGCTTGCGCTGGGCGCGAATGTCTGGAACATGGCGTTCTACGGCTGCTTCGTGGGATATTTCCTTATCTACCGGCCCCTGATGCGCGGAAATCTTTCCGCGGGCAAGGCCCGGCTGCGCCTGACGCTTGCGTCGGTGCTCGGCTGCGTTGCAACGCTGCAGCTCGGCGCATTCTCCGTCGTGCTGGAAACGACGCTCTCCGGCATCACGGCGCTGCCGCTCGGCGCGTTCGCGGTGCTCATGCAGCCGATCCATCTGGCGATCGGTCTGGTCGAGGGGCTGATCACGGCGGCGGTGCTGCCGCTGTGCCTCGCGGGTGTGCCGGAATTGTGAATCTTGCATTGCCGGGCTGCATACAGTATAATGGGAGTGTCCGGGAAAAAGAAAGAAATAAGAGGATTCAGAAAGGACTGTGTAATTTATGGATCGTGCAGAATTAAAGGCCCGCGCAAGAGCGCAGCTCGGCGGCGGTATTTTTCAGAATCTCTGGATGATGGGTCTGGCCGTGTGCCTGCTGATCGGCCTGCTGGAGTCGGCGGCCGCCGGGATCATCCCCGGTATCGGTGCGCTGCTCGTGGTCGGCCCGCTGGAATACGGCATGGCGTATATCTTCCTCAAGCAGGCGCGTGACCATCAGCCCGTGCAGCTGGGCGATATGTTCCGCGGCTTTCAGGACGATTTCGGCGGAACGTTCCTCATCGGCCTTATGACGTCGCTGTTCACGTTCCTGTGGTCGCTGCTGTTCGTCATCCCCGGCATTGTCAAGGCGTATGCCTATTCTATGGCATACTATATCAAGCTCGACCACCCCGATTACGGCTGGAAGGCCTGCATCGACGCAAGCCGTCAGATGATGGACGGCCACAAGTGGGAAAAATTCGTGCTCGACCTGAGCTTTCTCGGCTGGATCATCGTCGGCTCTTTGTGCCTCGGCGTCGGCACGCTCTGGGTCACGCCGTACATGGAAGCGGCAAACGCGCAGTTCTACGAATATGTCCGCACCTGCCCGTCCGTGGCGGAGGGCTGACCGGCGCTGCGCAATATGGCAAAAACGGGACTCCGCTGCCTGCGGAGCCCCGTTCTTTTTTGCATTTTTATCCGTCAGCCCTTGTATTTCAGCGCCCGGATCGCGTTCAGGACGGCGAGGACCATCACGCCGACGTCGGCGAAGATGGCGGCCCACATATTCGCGACGCCGAAGGCGACGAGCGCGAGGCAGCCGAACTTCACGACCAGAGAGAACACAATGTTCTGCCGGACGATGCCGATGCACTTGCGGGAAATTTTGATGGCCTTTGCGATCTGCAGCGGGTCGTCGTCCATGAGGACGATGTCGGCGGCCTCGATGGCTGCATCGGAACCCATCGCGCCCATTGCAATGCCGATGTCCGCCCGCGTGAGGACCGGGGCGTCGTTGATGCCGTCGCCGACGAAGGCCAGCATATCGTTTTTGCCCTTCGCAGCCAGCAGCTTCTCGACCTCCGCGACCTTGTCGCCCGGCAGAAGCTCACTGCGCACTTCGTCGACGCCAAGCTCGGCGGCTACGCTGTCGGCCACGCGCTTTGCATCGCCCGTCAGCATGACGGTCTTCTGGACGCCCGCGCGCTTGAGCTGCTCGATGGCTTCCTTCGAATGCGGCTTGACGACGTCGGAAATGACGATATGTCCCGCGTACTGGCCGTCAACGGCCATGTGGATGATCGTGCCGGTGCTGTGGCAGTCGCAGTACTGAACGCCCAGCTTTTTCATCAGCTTGCTGTTGCCTGCGGCGACCGCGTGCCCGTCGACCGTGGCGGTGATGCCGTGGCCGCTGAGCTCTTCGATGTCCGTCACGCGGCTGCGGTCGATTTCCTTTCCGTAGGCCTTCTGCAGACTCTTGCTGATGGGGTGCGAGGAGGCGCATTCGGCCAGCGCCGCGTATTCCAGCAGCTGCTCCTCCGCCAGCGGGCTGTGGTGGACAGCCGTGACCTCAAACACGCCGCGCGTCAGCGTCCCGGTCTTGTCGAACACGACGACCTTCGCTGCGGACAGGGCCTCCAGATAGTTTGAACCCTTGATCAGCACGCCCTCCCGGCTTGCACCGCCGATGCCCGCGAAGAAGCTCAGGGGAATGCTGATGACCAGCGCGCACGGGCAGCTGACGACTAGGAATGACAGCGCGCGGTAAACCCAGTCGGTCCAGTTCGCGTCAGCCCCCGCAAGCATCCGGCCCAGCGGGACCAGCACGGCCAGCGCCAGCGCTGCGGCGCACACGGCAGGCGTGTAGACCTTGGCAAAACGGGAAATAAACGTTTCGGAGCGCGACTTGCGGGAGCTTGCGTTCTCGACGAGATCGAGGATCTTCGAAACGGTGGACTCGCCGAACGCCTTTGTCGTGCGGATCTTCAGCACGCCGGACAGATCGATGCAGCCGCTGATGATCTCGTCGCCCGCCTTGACGTCGCGCGGCAGGCTTTCGCCGGTCAGCGCGCTGGTGTTGAGACTGGATGTGCCCTCGACGACCACGCCGTCGAGCGGCACCTTTTCGCCCGGCTGGACGACGATGATGCTGCCGACCGCGACCACGTCCGGGTCGACCTGCGTCAGCTGACCGTCCTGCTCAATGTTCGCGTAGTCCGGGCGGATATCCATCAGTGCGGAGATATTCTTCCGGCTCCTGCCGACGGCGCAGCTCTGGAACAGCTCGCCGATCTGGTAGAACAGCATAACGGCGATGCCCTCGACATAGTCGCCGCTCTTCGTCCAGATGGCGAGGAAGAACGCGCCGAGCGTGGCCAGCGTCATAAGGAAGTTTTCGTCAAACGCGCGTCCGTTGAGAATGCCCTTTCCGGCCTTGCGCAGAATGTCATAGCCGATGACCAGATACGCGGCCACATAGGCAAGCAGCTGCGGGACGCCGGTGATGGGGATAAATTTCAGCGCAATGAGCATCACGGCGGTGATGAGGATGCGCACGAGCATTTTTTTCTGTTTCTTTGTCATAGCAAACACTCCGTTCCGCGCTGCCGGAGCAGCAATTGCAGCTTAAAGCTCGATCTCGCAGTCAGGCTCGACCTTTTTGCAGGCCTTGAGCACGGCCTTCATGGTCTTCTTCTCGTCTGCGCCCTCGGCGAATTCCACGATCATCTTCTGCGTCATGAAGTTGACGGTCGCGTTCGCAACGCCCTCGGTCTTCTTCGCGGCTTCCTCCATCAGGTTTGCGCAGTTCGCGCAGTCGACTTCGATCTGGTATGTCTTTTTCATGGTCAGGACCTCCGTTTGAAATTTTGAATTAAACGCTTGCTTAATCATTACATCCGCAGTATACTGAGAAAAACGCCGGAAATCAAGCCCTCCGGGGCGCTTGCTTCCAAACGGGCGAACGGAATGTCCAAAACGGACAAAGGAGATGGGACAAATGCCGGAATTCTCTCTTCCGCACGACCACGGCGCGCACGGACACACGGAGGATCTGTACCGGGAGCTGAAAAACGTGGAGCACTTCGGCGCGGTGTGCGATATCTTCAAACAGCTGAGCGACCCGACCCGCGTGCGCATTTTCTGGCTGCTCAGCCACCGGGAGGAGTGCGTCATCAACATCGCGGCGCTGCTCGATATGTCCAGCCCCGCCGTCTCGCACCATCTGCGTTCACTTGCGCAGAGCGGGCTGATCGAAAGCCGCCGGTGCGGCAAGGAGGTCTATTACAAGGCGGGCGACACCATGCAGATCAAGCTCCTGCACGAGATCGTCGAGCAGGTCATGCAGATCGCCTGCCCGGAAAAGGCCGTCGACTATCAGGCCTCGCAGGAGCAGATCATCCGCCATGTCCACGACGAGCTGACGGCCAATCTCGCCGAGCGCGTCACCATTGAGGAGCTGTCGCGGAAGTATCTGATGAACACGACGACGCTCAAGCGCTGCTTCAAGCAGGTCTACGGCGAGACGATCGCCGCACACATGAAAAAGCACCGCATGGAGCAGGCCGCGTCGCTGCTTCTGAAAACGCAGAATGACATTGCCGCCATCGCGCAGGCCGTCGGCTACGAGAGCCAGAGCCGGTTCACGGCAGCGTTCAAGGAGACATACGGCGAGCTGCCGACAGAATACCGCCGGAGGCGGTCATAAAAATCAGAACCGGCCCGCAGGACACGCCTGCGGGCCGGTTGACTTATTTCTGTGTATTTGCTATGCAAAAGCATAGCAAAAATAAGAAATGTGCCATTTCCTCGCCCCTGCGGGGCAACCGGAAATGATGCACAAAAACTTCATGCACCAGCATTTGCGCATTTTCGTGGTGCAGTGCGCACGCATGAAGTTTTATACGTACTGCTGGGTGTCGACGTCGACGACGCCTCTGGTGGTGATGCGGAGCTTGGGGATGACGGGCAGGGCCATAAAGCTGAGCGTCATGAACGGGTCGATGCCCCGGCTGACGCCGAGCGTGAAGGCCGCGTCCTTGGCCGCCTCAAGCTGGTCGTTGACCTCGGTCAGCGGACGGTCGGACATGATGCCCGCGATCTCCAGCACGACCGAACCCTTTACCGTTCCGTTTTCGACCACGACGATGCCGCCGTGGTGCTCGACGATGTAATTCGCGGCGAACGCCATATCGGCGGAGTTCGTGCCGACGACGATGATGTTGTGCGAGTCATGCGAAATGCTGGTCGCGACCGCGCCGGATTTCAGGCCGTAGCCCTGAATGTAGCCGAGGCCGATGTGATGCGTGCCCTTGTGGCGCTCGACGACGGCGATCTTCAGAATGTCCTTTTCCAGATCGACATGATCGGCATAGCCGTTGTCGGTCGTGATGATCTCGCCCGGGACCATGCCCAGAACGCCTCTCTGGCGCGTGTCGCGGAAATCGTCGGGCGTGAGCGTCGAGACGTGGAAGGTGTCGTGGGCGCGCTTGTCGAGATATTCCTCGATCTTCGGCGCTTCAAAGTCGCGCAGCTCGCCGTTGTTCCAGTACAGAACACCCTTCTTGAAGACCATCTCGACGTTGAAGTCCTTGAAATTGTCGATCACGGCGAAGTCGGCCAGATAGCCGGGCGCGATCGCGCCGCGGTTATTGAGCAGGAAATAGCGCGAGGCGTGGTGGCAGGCGGCCTTGACGGCAATGATGGGGTCGACACCGTATTTGTTGATGGCCTCACGGGCGATATAATCAATGTGACCCTTTTCCAGCAGATCGCTCGGATGCTTGTCGTCGGTGCAGAACATACAGCGCTCGGCGTACTGCGGCGTGAGCAGGGGAGCAAGCGCTTCCAGATTGCGCGCGGCGGTGCCCTCGCGGATCATGATGAACTGGCCGCGCTGCAGCTTTGCCAGCGCGTCCTCCATCGTGGCGCATTCGTGGTCGGAATAGACGCCTGCGGCGACGTAGGTGTCGAGATCCTTGCCCTGCAGGCCCGGCGCGTGGCCGTCGATCTTCTTGTGGTGCGCCTGCG
>UMHA01010811.1_pt1 | contig 11276 bp, 9 predicted proteins | sample 1965401 | NCBI WGS metagenome assembly UMHA01 (sample SAMEA4836085, study PRJEB28245) | human gut metagenome | biome: gut microbiome; material: fecal sample | place: Denmark | collected 2008 | reverse complement strand
TTTCTCGGTGTTGGGCGAAGTCAAGTCACCGGGTAAATATAGCATTACCAAAGACCAAATCACTCTGTTGGAAGCTATCAGTATGGCAGGTGATTTAAGTATTTACGGAAAGCGTGATGCTGTGTTCGTTATCCGTGAAGAAAACGGAGAGCGTGTCACTCATTGGGCAGATCTTCGTTCGAAAGAGGTGTTTAATTCTCCCGTTTATTATCTGAAACAGAATGATGTGATTTATGTACAGCCCAACAAGGTGCGTGCCGGACAGTCTACTCTGAACGAGAACAGTGTGAAGTCTGTTTCGATGTGGATTTCCATTGCTTCTTTCCTTACTTCATTGGGTGTGTTGATATTCAAGTAATCTTTTACATTATATTATAATATATATGTTAGAAAAAAAAGCTGCCGCCGGCAAGCCTGCCGACGATTTTATACGGATACAAGACCTGTGGGGGCTGTTTGTTCCCAAATGGCATTGGTTTGTTCTTTCTCTTTTTGTCACCATGTCTGTGGCAGTGCTACGTCTGATGAGCACTCCTTCCATCTATACCCGCAGTGCGGCAATTTTGGTAAAAGACGATTCTAAAAGCGGTTCTTCGGGTGGAGCCATGAGTGAGTTTTCCGATATGGGTATATTCAGATCAAATACCAATATCAATAACGAGCTGTTCACGTTAAAGTCTCCCGCATTGATGACCGAAGTGGTTCGCCGGTTGAGGCTGAACGAAACTTACACTGTGCGCAAAGGACTTAAAAATGTAGATTTATATAAGGCAAATCCTGTGGCGGTGACATTTGGTGAGGTGATGGAAAAACCGGTCAGCTTTACCATTCGGATTGATTCCAAGGATACTTTCACCATTTCCGGTCTGAAGGTTGCCGGAGCGGAATCGGAAAATACCTTTGCCGGCAGGATGGGCGACTCCATACAGACTGCAGCGGGAACTTTGTTCATTTCTCCTACCAAATTCTATAGCGATGCCTGCATCGGCATTTCCATCCGTTATGCCATAGGCAAAGCAGATGGTGCAGCCGACCGTTATCTTAATGCATTGCGTGTCGAATTGGGCAGCAAGGAAGCCACCATCATTAATATGAGCATCAACGATACATCCATAGCCAGGGCAGAAGACATACTGAACACCCTGATAGAGGTGTACAACGAAAAGTGGATACAAGACAAGAACCAGATTGCCGTCAGCACCTCTCAGTTCATAGGCGACCGTTTGAGTGTAATCGAAAGCGAGTTGGGACATGTGGACGAGAATATTTCCAGCTTCAAAAGCGAACACTTGTTACCCGATGTTCAGGCGGCATCCAGCCTTTACATGGCTCAGTCGGCAGAGAATAAAAAAGAACTGCTTACGCTGAACACTCAGCTTTCCACCGCTCGGTATATTCTGAAAGAGCTGAAAGAAAAGAGTCTGAGTCAGCCGTTGCCTACCAATTCGGGCATTGCCAATTCCAATATTGAGAGTCAGATAAGCGAGTATAACAATATGGTGTTGAACCGCAACCGGTTGATAGATAACAGTAGCGAGAAGAATCCGTTGGTGAAAGATCTTGCCAGTTCTTTGCAGAGTATGCAGCGCACCATTATTCAGTCGGTAGACAATCTGATAGTTTCTCTGAATACCCAGATACACAGCATCCGTCAGCAGGAAGTAACCACTACCAGTCAGTTGGCTTCCAATCCGAGTCAGGCGAAATACCTGCTCAGTGTGGAACGTCAGCAAAAGGTAAAAGAGGAGCTTTATCTTTACCTGCTTCAAAAGCGTGAGGAAAATGAACTTTCACAGGCATTCACTGCTTACAATACAAGAGTAATTACAGCTCCTCGCGGTAGCATGGCACCGGTTTCTCCGCAGAAAATGAACATATTGCTGATGGCTTTTGCGTTCGGACTGGCAGTGCCTGCAGGTGTTATCTTTCTGAAAGAAAACATGAACAGCAAGGTGCGCGGGCGGAAGGACTTGGAACATCTGAGTCTTCCGCTGGTCGGTGAAATTCCTTTGTACGGTTGTGAGAAAAAAAGCATTTTCGGACGGAAACCGCTTCGTAATAAGCGTGTCGTTGTGGTGGAAGAAGGAAATCGGAACGTCATTAACGAAGCCTTCCGTGTGTTGCGTTCCAATCTTGATTTTATGGTATCCAACACTGCGGAAGCTACGGCATTTGCTATCACATCGTTCAATCCGGGCAGCGGTAAGTCTTATCTGTCGGCAAATATGGCAATCAGTTTTGCCCTCAAAGGGAAAAAAGTACTGCTTATTGACGGCGATTTGCGTCACGGCTCCCTTTCTGCCTATATCAACTCTCCCCAACTGGGACTGAGTGACTACCTGAGCGGACGTGTCGGCAACTGGGAAGAAACTTTGGTGTCACACGATAAATATGCCAATCTGAAGATGATTCCGGTAGGTACCGTGCCTCCCAATCCCACAGAGTTGTTGGAAAACGGAAAATTTGCCGGACTGCTTGCACAGCTCCGCACCCGCTATGACTATATCTTTGTGGACTGTCCTCCCATAGATATTGTGGCAGATACACAGATTATCGAGAAAGCGACAGACCGTACCCTCTTTGTGGTTCGTGCCGGCTTACTGGAACGCTCTATGCTTTCCGAACTGGAAAATATTTATCGCGAAAAGCGTTTCAAGAATCTTGCCATGATTCTGAATGGAACCGAACGTAGCCACGGTCGTTACAGTTACCGTTACGGCTATCACTACGGTTCTTACTATCATAGCGGTAAATAGTTTTTTATGTGGCCGTTCTCCAGATACATATCCGTATCTTCTAAAGGTATCCTGCAGGGTATGACCGATTGTCACAGCCACCTCCTTCCGGGGGTGGACGACGGTGTGCGCACTGCCGAAGAGTCTTTCCGTATTTTGGAAGAGATGGAGCGGCAGGGCATTCGTAAGTTATGGCTCACCCCTCATATCATGGAAGATATTCCCAATACCACCGATGCTTTAAAGACCCGTTTCAGAACGTTGTGCGAAAGTTATCGGGGAAATATCCGACTGGAACTGGCGGCGGAATATATGCTGGACAATCTTTTTGTCCGGCGTTTGGAGGCAGACGATATCCTTCCTCTGCACGAAGAAAAACGTTATTTGTTGGTGGAAACCTCCTATTTCAATCCTCCTATGAGATTGCTTTCTATGTTGAAGCATATTCAGGAGAAAGGTTATCATCCGTTGCTGGCACATCCCGAACGCTACGAATATATGCAGATGGCAGATTATAAAGCTTTACAGCAGGCAGGAGTAGCATTTCAGTTGAATATACCTTCGTTGGCAGGTATGTATGGCAGGCATGTGCAGAAAAAAGCAGAAGCTCTACAAGAGGCAGGCATGTATGCTTTGCATGGTAACGACACTCATTCCTTGGTTTTCTTTCAGAATTTGCTGAATGAGAAAATCAGAAAATAACAATAATTGAAGAAAATGTCAAGCGATATATCTCAAAATAATAAACGTATAGCTAAAAATACTTTCGCCTTGTATTTTCGCACATTCATAACGATGATTGTGGGCCTGTATACCGGTCGTGTGATGCTTCAGGCATTGGGTGTTGATAACTACGGTATTAATGCAGTGGTAGGTGGGATAGTGGCTATGAGTTCACTTATTACCAGTACCATGTCTGCAGCTATTAGCCGTTATATCACATACACATTGGGTCAGGGGAACAAAGGTCGGCTGAAGACAATGTTTTCTACTTCTATCAATGCGCAGATTGTGATGGCTGTGATTGTTGCATTAGTGCTGGAGATAGCAGGTGTATGGTTTCTTAATCACGAAGCCAATATACCGGAAGGGCGTATGGAAGCTGCCAACTGGGTGTTGCAATGCTCTATTGTCACATTAATGATATCTTTGATTAGTTCTCCTTTCAATGCTTTGATTATAGCTTATGAGCGGATGACAATTTATGCTTATATGAGCATTATGGATGTTACATTGAAACTTGCTATTTGCTTTATTATTATAGTGTATGATGGTGATAGGCTTGTATTGCTTGCGCTTTTACAAATAGCAGTCACTTTATGTATGAATATATTTTATGGTTGGTATTGTAGTAGAAATTTTGAGGGGGCTTACTATAGTCCCCGTTTATTGGATAGAGGTTTGTTGAAAGAACTTACAGTATTTAGCGGATGGAATCTGATGAATAATGGTGCATACGTTTTTGCTACGCAGGGGGTAAACATGCTTGTCAATGTATTTTTTGGTGTGGTTTATAATGCTTCTCGTTCTGTAGCTATGGCTGTAAATAGTGCCGTTCAAGGTTTTGTCGGAAATTTTACGATGGCATTTTCGCCACAGATAACTAAAAGTTATGCAGCCGGTGATACTGCTTATGCAGTTCATTTGGCTAATAAAGGAACAAAGTTTACGTGGTTGATGATGTATATTTTTATCGTACCTGTCTGTATAGAAGCTGAGACTCTTTTACGACTTTGGCTTGGAGAGGTTCCGGAACTTGCGCCTTTGTTCTTGCGTTTTGCTATGTTTGAATCGCTTGCCGTATCTTCGGGGCAGAATCTTTTTAAATTGATACAGGCGGATGGGCATATTAAGAGTTATACGGTTCATGCAGCGCTGACTGCCGGTTTGATATTTCCTTTGGTTTGGTTGTTTTTTTATATGGGTGCACCTGTTTGGGTGGCTTATCTTATCTTTATTATAGATTTTCTATTTCTTAATCTTGTGCGCTTTTATGACCTTAAACGTTTGATGGTATTTTCTGTTTTTCAATTTTTGAAAGATTGCATTATTCCCTGTGTATTGGTATCCGTTGCTTCGTTTATAGTACCGGTTATATTAGCTCATTATATGGAAGAAGGAATTATTCGTTTTTTTGTTAATGGAGCGGTTTCTGTTTTTTGGACATCTTTGTGTTGTATTGTATTTGGTCTCACAAAGAGCGAACGTGTATTTTTGAGAGATAAAGTTTTTTTATATTAAAGAAAAGCATTAAAAAGTAACTATGTTGCAAATTACCGATAAAAGTAAATGTTGTGGTTGTAATGCTTGTGTGCAGCGTTGTCCCAAACAATGTATAGTTATGCATGAGGATGAAGAAGGATTTCTTTATCCTCAGGTTGATGTTACATTGTGTGTAGACTGTGGACTTTGTGAAAAGGTTTGTCCGATGCTTGCTCAAAATGATGTTAAAAAAGCACTTCAAATATTTGCGGCAAAAAATAAGAATGAGCATCAACGCTTACGTAGTTCTTCGGGGGGAATTTTTATTCTTCTAGCGGAGCAAACGATTAAAATGGGTGGAGTTGTTTTTGGAGCTCGGTTTGATAAGAATTGGGAAGTTGAACACTGTTATGTAGAAACTATCGAAGAGCTTGAACCGTTAATGCGTAGTAAATATGTCCAAAGTAGGATTGGTAATACATATAAGGAAGCGGAACAGTTCTTGAAAGAGGGTAGAAGAGTATTGTTTGTAGGTACTTCGTGTCAAATATTGGGATTGCATAAATTTCTAAGAAAAGATTATAATAATTTACTTTCTGTAGATTTTATTTGTCATGGTGTACCTAGTCCGGGGGTATGGCGCAAATATCTTCAAGAAATAAAGAATAATGCTTTGCAAAGCGAGGCTGCTGGAAAAAATAAGGTTTTGCCTTTTTCTCTAAAATCTATGCCTGTTATAACAGGTATAAATTTTAGAGAAAAAGGATTGGGTGGCTATGGTTGGAAAAAATTCGGTTTTGTTGTTCACGGTAAGTCACCCTTAAAGGGCGACCAAAATTCGGTTTTGTTGTCCACTATATTTAATGAAAATGCTTTTATGAAAGCTTTTTTATATAATTTCATTTTGCGCCCTTCATGTTATTCATGCCCCGTTAAAAAAGGAAAAAGTGAGAGTGATCTTACTATTGCAGATTTTTGGGGAATAGAAACTATCTATCCAGATTTTGATGATGATAAAGGTGTTGGAGTGATATTTGTACATTCTGAAAAAGGAAGCAATATTCTTAATTTAATAGATATTGATTTATTATCTGTAAAATATGATGAAGCTATAAAAAACAATCCAGCATATTATACTTCAGTAGCAGTTCCTTGTGGTTGAGTTAGGTTTTGGAAATTTTTTAATACAGGTAAAACCCTAGTTGAATCAACGTTATTAGCTCTCTTTTCACCTTTATCAATTAGAATTAAAACTAAGGTGGTATTGATTCTTAAAAAAATAATTGGAGTTAAAAATATATATAATTGATACTGCAATATAGAGTAGGCAAATTATATGCAAAACAATAATATAATGACTATGAATAAGTTTGTTGCTATAATCACACAACCTTTGATGACTAATTATGGATGTTTGCTTCAAAATTGGGCTATGCAGCAAGCTGTAAACAAGTTGGGATATCAATCTATTACTTTTGACCAGAGTGAGTGGTATCCACCTTTGGGTATTCGATTAAAAATTGCAGTTAAACAATTGCTGAATCTAAGTACTCCTAATGTTTTTGAGCAGTTTATAACTCAAAATATTAATAGGACATCTAAAGCTTATTTTATGTCTGATTTTGTAGCATTTGATAAGAAGTATCATCCTCATGCTTATATTGTAGGAAGTGATCAGGTATGGCGTCCTCGATATAATAGATTGTTAGATGCGTCATTTCTTATTTTTACTACTAATAGTAGAAAAATTGCCTATGCTGCCTCTTTCGGAACAGATAAATGGGAGTTTAATGAACAACAGACAGCAGCATATTCAAAGGCAATACGACAATTCAGAGCAATAGGGGTTCGTGAGCAGTCTGCAATAACTCTTTGCAAAGATTATTGGGATGTTGATGTGACATTAGTATTGGATCCTACATTGTTGTTGACGGCGGAGGAGTATTTTCCGTTGTTAAATAAGTCAAATAAGCAAAACCATGTTTTTACTTATATATTAGATAGTGAAAGTTGGAAGAGAGTAGCTGTAAAATCTATATGTATACAAAAACAGATATGTGAATTGGCAGGAATGTATGATATGGATGGACAAATCCATGAACGTATTTCGGTAGGAGAATGGCTTACTTATCTTAGCCAATCAAAATTTGTAGTCTGCGATTCTTTTCATGGTACTGTTTTTAGTATATTGATGCATCGTCCGTTTTTGGTATTGGGAAATTCCAAAAGAGGAAATACGCGTTTGTTGTCTATACTTAAAGCTGTTGGTCTTGAAAATCGCTTGATCCAAGAAAATGATTCTATTGATATGTCGCATTTGCCGGATATCAATTGGAGTGATGTTGATTTACGTCTCTCAAAATTAAGAAGTAATTCAATGGAATTTTTATTGAAAGCATTAGCGTGATGAAAAATAGAAATAAACTCCCACTTGTTTCTATAATTGTTCCTGTTTACAAAGCAGAGGCTTATGTTGCTACTTGTATTGAAAGTATACAAGCTCAAACTTGTACCGATTGGGAACTTATATTGGTAGATGATGGTAGTCCTGATAATAGTGGGCAGATTTGTGATAATTATGCATTTGGAGACGAACGAATAACTGTTATTCATAAGATGAATGGTGGAGTTTCGGCTGCAAGAAATGATGCATTAAAGATTGCCAAAGGGAAATATCTTAGTTTTGTTGATTCAGATGATTACGTGTTACCTTCATATCTTAGTGATATGCTAGCGTGTGAAGCTGATGTTGTTGTTACAGGGTATATAAATCGTTATGAACCACAAACTAGAAAAGAACATTATCGTCCCATTGCTGGGGATAGGTTTTATTCGGTAGAGAATAGAAATCTAGCCGATGGTCTTTCTGATATAGAAATGGATTATCGTTGGTTGGGACCTGCTGCAAAATTGTATCTACGAGATATTATAAATAAGCATAACATTCTGTTTGATGAGTCATTGGATTATGGTGAAGATCATCTTTTTAATATGGAGTTCGGTAAGCATGTGAAAAGTATAGCCTTTCTTAATCGGCATAACTATATTTATATGCATCGTAATGTGTTTTCGCTTACAAATAGACAAATAGATAGTGAAATCATGTTCAAATATATAACAAAATTATATATAATAAGAAAGGTGTATATAGATACGATTTGTTTTGGAAATAAACAATATCAGAAATTTGTATGCTCAGAGCTGTCTTCGTATTATTGGAGAACAATATTTACGTTGTTAACAGAACAAAAAAAGACAAATAAAAACAAATGTGAACTTATTCGATTAGTTGTGAAGAAATTACCACGTAGTGTGTTGTACGATAAACAATATCAATTATCTGTCACTTATCGGATAGTGAGATATGTTTACACTGTATTGCCAATAAATGTAGCAACTTTCATTTTGGGGATTTTTCATAGAAAATAGTTACTTCCCATGTTATAATATAAAATATATCAGTTATTGTTTGTAAGTAATTTAGATATGCTTTGTGCGTTTTTAACTAAGCTTCGTAATTGGAGTATTAAAGAAGAATATAATATCGGTTTTGTAGATAATACCTATGAGGACATTATTAGTGGTAAACCATTATCTGTAAAATGGATGGCCCATAGCTATAAGGATAGTTGGTTTGCGGATCCATTTATTCTTGACGTGACTGATACACAGATATATCTTTTAGTAGAAGATTTTTATTATCCAATAGGGCGTGGACGGATCTCATTGTTGAAAGTTAACCGAAAGACTTATGTATGTGAAGAGCGTATACCTCTTCTTACACTTAATACACATTTAAGTTTTCCTGCAATTTTCCGTATAGGGAATGAGGTTTTCGTATATCCGGAAAGTGGATTGAGTGGGAAGTTGAAGTTGTATAGATACGAAAATGAAAAAATGATTGAAGTGGAAACTTTGGCGGAAGGAACTTTTAGTGATGCTATAATAACGAATTTGTGGGGAAGCGATTATTGTTTTACAACGTGTAGTAGTACTCCGGAAGAAGAAACTAGCATACAATATATTTATCGTATTGATCGGCAGAACTTGATATTTCAACTATTCCAAAAAATAAGATTTAAAGATAAAACAGCTCGTAATGCTGGTGATTTCTTTAAAATTGGTAATAGAATTTACCGTCCTGCTCAAGATTGTCGAAAAAATTATGGTGGAGGCATTATTATTCATGAAGTGTTTCAATATTCTAATGGTGAATTTGGTTTTAAAGAAGTTTGTCGATTGAATGCTAAATATAAGAATTTGCAATTAGGTGCACATACTTTTAATAGTTATAAAGGCATATTTGTTATTGATGCTCATGGATATTGTAATCCTTTGCTGGCCCGTATTGCAAAATTATTTATGTGAAAAGTATTAATGCTTTTGTATGAGAGTAAATAATTTCCGTGAAGTAAATAGCAGGAGTATTGGTGGAGATGATGTATTTCTAAAAATGTCCTGTTGTGGTTGTTCTGCTTGTTTGCAGAAATGTCCCAAAAATGTATTGAAATGCATGAGGATGCAGAGGGCTTTTTGTATCCTGAAATAAATGATGACTTTTGTATTGATTGTGGGATTTGTTATAATGTATGTCCTGTAAGAAATCAAAAGCCTAATTGTAAACCTTTGGCTTTTTATGCTAGTCAAAGCAAAGATGAAACGCTTAGGTTGCAAAGTAGTTCTGGGGGAATTTTTAGTTTACTTGCTGAATATATTATTCGTAAAGGAGGTATAGTGTTTGGTGCTCGATTTAATGAAAAAATGGAATTGGTACATGAATACACAGAGACAATAAATGGATTGGCTCCTTTTCGTGGTAGTAAATATGTTCAATCAAAAATTGGAGATTCTTTTAAGCAAGTAGAATATTTCTTAAAGCAGGGAAGAATGGTTTTATTTTCAGGGGTTCCTTGCCAGATTGCTGCTTTGAAACTTTATTTACAAAAGGAATATGATAATTTGTTGACGGTAGATGTGATTTGTCATGGAGTTCCTAGTCCAGGAGTTTTTCGTGAATATATTAAGTATTTAGGTAAAGGAAATAAAATCATAAATATTAATTTTCGTGATAAACATACAGGATGGACTGGATATTCAACATCTTATACTCTTTCTAATGGTAAACATAAACATTTTCGTACGTTTTTTGATTATTTTTTAGGTGCAGGATTGAGGCTGCATTATTTTTTACGTCCTTCTTGTTTTAGATGTCCTGCTAAGAGTGGGAAGAGTGGAAGTGATTTAACTTTAGGTGATTTGTGGCATATAAAGTATGTTCCAGAAATACATAATGATGATAAAGGAGCAAGCTTACTAGCTGTTCATACATTAAAAGGGAAAGATATACTACGTTTTTTGGATGTTAACGTAATGATACCTCAAAATGAAGATAATGTACGTATGTATAATGCGTCTTTTTATGTGAGTCCAGATATTCCAAAAGATAGAGAACTTTTTTGGCAAGAATATGCATTGTATGGCTTTATTGCTGTAAAACAGTACTGTAAAAAACTAAGACCAACAAGGTTGCAAAATAGATGGATAGTTTGTAAGATTGAATTAAAAAAATATCTCACTAAATATATTTTGAATTTAAAATAGTTTTAATACAATGAAAATAGGAATATTAACACAAGCACTTCGTGTAAATTATGGTTGTTTAATGCAAAATTACGCTTTGCAACAAACATTAAAAAAATGGGACATGAACCAATAACTGTTGATTTTAGTTTTCGCTATAAATACGATAATTATTTTCGTCAATTACTAGGATGGGTGAATAGAATGCGTTTATATTATTTAAACAATGTAAACATTTCTCCTTGTTTTGAGTTACGCCCCAATGAGAATTTACAGTTTTATATAGCTAAACACACTCGTGAGTGGGTGCGTAAGAATATAAATACGACACGTGATATTCTTTATTTTGAAGAATTAGAAGATATTGATAGAGAAAATGATTTTGATGCTTATGTTGTAGGTTCTGATCAAGTGTTCATTCCTTACTATGCTTCTTGGTTTATGGGTAAATTTATACATAGAAAAGGAGTTAAGATGTATGCTTATGCAGCTTCTTTTGGAAAAGGAGAATGGCTTTTAGATTCAAAGGAAACAGAAGAGACAAAATTACTTGCATCTAATTTCATAGCCATTTCTGTTCGCGAAAGATCCGCTGTTGATCTTTGTAGAAATTATTGGGGAATAGATGCAAAGCATGTATTAGATCCTGCATTGCTTCTTGACGCTGAAGACTATTTGAAAACAATTACATTAAAGCGAGAAAGTAATATATTATTTGCATATGTGCTTGATGAATCTAGTCTTAAAAGAGATATCGTA
>UMHA01057509.1_pt1 | contig 11327 bp, 8 predicted proteins | sample 1965401 | NCBI WGS metagenome assembly UMHA01 (sample SAMEA4836085, study PRJEB28245) | human gut metagenome | biome: gut microbiome; material: fecal sample | place: Denmark | collected 2008 | reverse complement strand
TGATGTAGGTCCACTCCGTCTGATCCGCGTCCCAGCTCACGTCATTATCCGGCTCCAGGATCATCTTGAGCCAGATCACCTTGCAGTTGCGCTCCACGATGGCGCGGAAGAAGGAGTTGGTGATCTCCTCGGGGCCGGTATAGCCGCAGTAGGCGTAGCGGTTCTGGATGTAGCCCCACTCATTGAACACGCGGATGCCGTGGTAATCAATGCTGTTGAGCAGCTCCACCGTGCCGGGCCAGGTGATGTTCTGGCTCTGGTCGTTCTGCTCGACCATCGCAAGGCTCGCGCCGCTCTCGCGGAGGTACTGCGTGAGCAGCTCTCTGCCCTCGTCGCTCTCATGACCGATCAGCTCGTCGCCGTTGTTCATAAAGTACGGCGAAGCATAGTGCTCGAGTACCTCGATGTACGCCTGCGCGAAGCGCGTGCCGTTCATGCCCTTCATCGTCTCGGTGCGCGGCACGATCTGATAGCCGTGCTCCTCCAGCAGCGACGCGATGTCCGGCCAGATGCCAAGACGCAGGTTCAGCAGCTTTTCGCCCTTCGCTCCGTCGGGCTGCTGGGAAAGGAAGATAAAGCCCTTTTCCCCGTCGCGGCAGGTCTTGGCGGTAAAATTCTCCACGCGGGCGTTGAAGGCGTTCATGACCCAATCAAACGCCTCCGCCGTATCGGTGCAGATGATCGCGTCGCTCACGTCCGTGCTCGCGCGCATCCAGCCGATGACCTCGTCCGGATAGCTCGACTCCCACCCGAAGTCGCCCATCGCATCCTTGACCGTCATGGAATGGATGGGGATACCCGCGCTCGCGTCCAGACCGAGCGCGGTCGCCTCCGCGACCGTGACCTTACGGATGCCGAGCGAGGCAAACCGATCCAGCCACTCGCCCTCCGACTGCGTGGACTGGCTCGCCATGTAGCGCAGGCTCGAATAATCGAGGATGTAATCGTAATACCGGTTGCTCTGCTCCGCCTTCGTGCGCGCCGCAAGCGGCGCCAGCGAGGCCAGCAGCCCGAGCAGGGCAATGAACACAAGAATACGGTCTTTCTTCAATATGCTCTTCATCTGTGTTTCTCCTTTACGCGGCGGCGTGCACGCTCCGTCGGGTCCTTCCCGCTCGGGAGCTGCGTTCCCGCAGCCGCAGGCTTTGCTTTCCGTTCGCATAATGCGCCAGAATATCCTCTACTATAACACGCGTGCGGCAGTTTGTAAACATAAAAACAACGGCGGCCGGAGCCGCCGTTGTTTCCTCATTTCTTTTTCGCGCCGCGCTTTTCCGCCTTTTTGCGCTGCCGCTCGAGCTTGCGGCGCAGCGGCTCGAGATCATTTTTCTGCACGTCGTCCGCCACGTTTTTCGCATACGAGCCGACCAGCGCCCGCAGCGAGCCGGAGAGGAGCTGACGCGTCTCGCGGTCGAGGTTCGAGTAGGTCTTGAGCATCGTCACCGCGCTTTTGAGCTTGTCGCCGTTGAGGTCGGAGAGCGTTTTCGCGCCCGAGGCGGTGAGCACCGTATAGAGCGCGTCGGCAAACGCCTCGCGCTGTTTGGGGCTGAGCGATCCCTCCCACGACTCGAGCGTTTCGTCGATGACCTTTCCCTCGCGGGAGAAGCCGTCGAGATGGATGAAATGATCGCCCACGACCTGCCAGGAAAAGCCGTCGTGCTGCAGCATCCCCTCGGCGTCCGAGCGCACGATCTCCACATTCTGTTCATGCTCCAGAAGCTGCCCGACCACGCTCGACTGCGGCACGACCGTCAGGATGCGGTCGGCCACGCGCGTGTGCTCCGGCGTGCCGACGAGCGGCTTGGCAAAGCCCGGGCCGTCGTTGTTGTAGACCCGAACGATGCGGTCCTGCACGGCGGCCAGGGCCTTTACCGCGGCATAGACCGAAAGGTTGCCGCCCTTGGAGTGTCCGCCGATGCGCAGCCTCGCGTCCGGATACTGCCGCGTCATGCGGCCAAGGTATTCGAGCGCGCGCGTCTGGGAGGGGATGACCTCAAGGTAGCCCATGTTCAGGTCCTCCTTCCAGCCGACGATGGTATCGTCCGTGCCGCGGTAGGAAAGATAGATGCTGCCGTCGCCCAGCTCGACCGTCAGCGCCGCGAACTGCTGCTCGCGCGCGTCGTCCATCAGCTCGCAGTAGCCGTTCAGCAGCATCCCGCCGAAGCGCACGGAGTGCGCCATGCGGCACATGAGGTCGGGGATGCGCCCCGGGACCAGCACGCCCATGTCGATCTCCTGCCCATTATGGCGGGCGAAGTAGGTTCCCGCCGCGTCGCGCAGCGGCACGCCGCGCCCCAGCTCCGGCGGCGGCACGATGCCCTCGAAGTTGATGAAGCTCAGCTCCGCCAGGATCAGGCCGTCCACCTCGTTGAACGGTGAGACCGTCAGCGGCAGGTCGCCGCGCCAGTCCAGATAATCCATGATGTTCGCCATCGTTTTTTACTCCCTTCCGTCTGTCTCTCCGCGCCAGCCGCTGCGGTACAGCCGCTCCGCGCGGCGCACAAGAACGCCGTGTTCATTTGCCAGCTTCTCCGAGGCCACCTCGTCGAGCAGGCGCTGCTTTGCCCGTCCGACCGCGCGGCCCGAAAAGCCGATCGCCAGCAGCTCCCCGCCGCCGATGTGCAGCTCCGCGAGCGAGCAGCAGGCGTTTTCCGCCAGCAGTTCATTATAAAGTAAAAGCGCTTCACACCAAGGCTTCTGCGCTTGCTCCAGTCCGTCGGGCGCCTTAGCGGCGTTGTCCGCGAGCTTGGTCTGCAAAAGGTTCCACATCGTCTCGCGCCCATAGCGTGCCATCATGCGGTGCACCGCCGCGCGCTCGGGCGGAAACATCTCGTCGAAGCAGGCCAGCTGCGCCCGCACGCCCTGCGCGAGCGCGTGCTCGAAGCGCAGCCGCGCCATGATCTCCTCCGCCATTTCCGCGGAAGCGGCGGTGTGTCCGTAAAAGTGTCCGATGCCGTTCGCATCCTGTGTAAAGCATTTTGGCTTGCCAAGATCGTGCAGGAGCATCGTCCAGCGCAGCACCCGCGTCGGCGGCACCGCGCCGACCGTGCGCGCCGTGTGCTCCCACACATCGTAGCAATGGTGCGGATTGCGCTGGTCGAAGCCCACGCAGGGCAGGATCTCCGGCAGCACCACGCCGAGGATATCCGGGTACTCCAGCAGCACCGCTGCGGCGTGCTCCCCGCACAACAGCTTATTCAGCTCCGCATACACACGCTCGTGCGCGATGGCGCGCAGGCCGTCCCTCCGCTCCCGCGCGGCGCGCGTCGTGTTTTCCTCGACCGAAAAGCCAAGCACGGACGCAAAGCGCAGCAGGCGCAGAATGCGGAGCGCATCCTCGGCAAAGCGCCGCGCCGGGTCGCCCACACAGCGCAGGACGCCCGAACGCAGATCCTCCCGCCCGCCGAAGGGATCGACGAGCGTTCCCTCCGGTGAGAGCGCGATGGCGTTCACTGTAAAATCGCGGCGGGCAAGGTCCTCTTCAATGCTCCCTGTAAACCGCACGCTCTCGGGGTGACGGCTGTCGCGGTAGGCTCCGTCGCAGCGCTCGGTCGTGTGCTCGACGGCAAACCCGCCGCGCACGAGCGTCACCGTTCCGTGCATCAGCCCGGTCGGGTGCGCGTCCGCGCCGAAGAGGGCCATGACCTCCTCCGGCCGCGCATCGCTCGTCATGTCGTAGTCGTCCGGCTCCGCGCCGCGCAGCAGGTCGCGCACGCAGCCGCCGACGAGGTAGGGCGTATGGCCGCTTTCGCGCAGCAGCGCCAGCATTTCCCGCACCGGCTGCGGGGCCCTTTCCATCATGCGCCCACCTCCCTGAAAAAATCGGTCAAAAGCCGGCGAAAAAATTTTTTCGCCGCTCAAAAATCAGCATTGTACTTTACGCCGGTTCGTATTATACTATATGGGATAAATTTTTGCAATTCACTTCCGCGCCGATTTTGGCAAATGCCGAAGGCTGTCGGAATGTGTGCTTTTGGGAAGGAAAACGCTATGGATATCAATTCCTATCTCGTGCCCGGCAAGCGGGTGCACCTCGCCGGCATCGGCGGCGTGTCGATGAGCCCTCTCGCCGAGGTCCTGCATTCCATGGGACTCTCCGTGCAGGGCAGCGACATGAACGACTCCCCCGCCGTGGAGCACCTGCGCGCGCTGGGCATTCCCGTCGCCATCGGCCACGCGGCGGACAATCTCGGCGATGCCGATTTTGTCGTCCGCACCGCCGCCATCCACGACGACAATCCCGAGATCTCCGGCGCGGTCGCACGCGGCATCCCGGTCTTTGAGCGTGCGCAGGCGTGGGGCGCGATCATGCACGGCTACCGCAACGCCCTGTGCATCTCCGGCACGCACGGCAAAACGACCACCACCAGCATGGCGACACACATCTTCATGGCTGCGGACACCGACCCCACCGTAATGATCGGCGGTACGCTGCCGCTGCTCCACTCCGGCTACCGCGTCGGCCACGGCGACACCATCATCGCCGAGAGCTGCGAATACTGCAACTCGTTTCTGAGCTTCTTCCCCACCGTCGCGGTCATTCTCAACGTCGAGGCCGACCATCTGGACTTCTTCAAGGACCTGCACGACGTTGAGCACTCCTTCCGCCGCTTCGCGGAGCTCGTTCCCGCCGACGGCCATGTGGTCGCCAACTGGGACGACGCCGGCGTGCGCGAGACGCTCGAGGGCTACACCGGCTCGCTCTTCACGTTCAGCGAGCGCGGCGCGGACGCGCACTGCCACGCGGAAAACCTTGTCTACACCAACGGCCTGCCCTCGTTCGACGTCATCTGCATGGGGCAAAAATATGCCCACGTCGCCCTCGAGGTCGGCGGCGAGCACAATGTGATGAACGCGCTCGCCGCGGCGAGCGCCGCCTACGTCCTCGGCATCCGCGGCGAAGCCGTGGAGCGCGGCCTTGCCACCTTCACCGGCGCGGGCCGCCGCTTCGAGAAAAAGGGCAGCTATCACGGCGCGGACGTTTACGACGACTACGCCCACCATCCCGGCGAGCTGCACGCCCTGCTGACGATGGCGAAGGCGCTGCCCTACCGGCGCATCGTCTGCGCCTTCCAGCCGCACACCTATACGCGCACAAAGGCGCTCTTTGAGGAGTTCGTGCGGGAGCTCAAGCTCCCCGACGTGCTCATTCTCGCGGAAATTTACGCCGCGCGCGAGCAGAACGACATCGGCATTTCGTCCAACGACCTTGCCAGGCGCATCCCCGGCGCGATCTACTGTCCCACGCTTGATAAAGTCACGGAGGCGCTGCGCGCCGCCGCGCAGCCCGGCGACCTGATCATTACCGTCGGCGCGGGCGACATTTACAAGGCCGGCGAAAAGCTGCTGCGTGAGAACTAACGAGACAGAAAGAAGGCTTCCTCATGTACCTCTCCCCCGTCTACACGGCTGCTCCCGCCGTTGCCGACGAGCGCGTCGGCGCGGTCTTTGCCGCGCTCGACTCCCTCGGCATCCCCTACATCCGCTTTGAGCACGACGCCACCGCCACGATGGAGGACTGCGCCGCCGTCGGCAAAGCGCTCCACGGCACCATCTGCAAGAACCTCTTTCTCTGCAACCGCCAGCAGACGGCGTTTTATCTGCTCACCATGCCCGGCGACAAGCCGTTCCACACAAAGGATCTCTCCGCGCAGATCGGCTCGTCCCGCCTGTCCTTCGCCCCGCCGGAGAAGATGGAGGAGCTGCTCAACACGCACCCCGGCTCCGCCTCGGTGATGGGGCTGCTGTTCGACACGGAGCATCGGGTGCAGCTCGTGATGGACCGCGACGTGTACGACGCAGAGTATTTCTGCTGTCACCCCTGCGACAACCACGGCTCACTGAAGATCAAAACGAGCGACCTGCTCACAAAATTTCTTCCCCACGTCGGTCACGAGCCCATCGTCGTGGACCTGCCGAGGGAATAAGCAAGCAAAAAACGTCTGCCGACGGCAGACGTTTTTTCTGTTATGTGATGTCTCCCAGCGTGAAGCGGCGCACCGGAGCGAGCGCGTCGTCCGTGTGTGTGCAGACGCAGGCGACGTAGCCGGGGAAGGTCTCGATGTACTCAAAGCGCTCGCCGAGCATCGTGGGCGAGGCCTCCCGCTTCATCGCGGCAAGGCCGGCGCCGCCCCACTTCGCGCGGCTCTCGCGCCGCGTCCAGCTCTCGAAGAATTCGCGCTCGGTCACAGCACCCGCAAGACGCTGCATCGTCCGCTCGCTCACGGGCCGGATACGCTCGATATCCACGCCGATGGGCCGGTCGTGGATGCCCACGAGCACCGCGCCGCGCGTGTGGCTGAGGTTGAACTGCACCTCGGGATGCTCCGCAAACTCGGGCTTGCCATACTTATTATAGGTCAGCGCCGGCAGCTCACGCCAGCCGTAAAGAGCGTTGAGCCCGAGCCAAAGCGCCGCGTAGGCGCAGATCGGCTCATGACCGACCACGGGGTCCTTCAGGTGTGCAAGGCGCTGCCGCCGCTCCGGCGGGACAAGGCGCAGCAACCGCTCGACCTCCGTATCGGTAAAGGGGCGCTCCAGACGAATGGAAATAAGCTGTATCTGCATCGCCGCGTCCCCCTCCCGTTTTTATCCAGTATAGCGCGGCGGTTCCATCCTGTCAAACCGCGAAGGACACCTTTTGCGCGGTTTTTTGCACATCGCAAATTTTTTGCCGCAAAAAGAGGAACGAACCGATCGGCGGCGTATAAATAGAATTGTACGAGATCGTGCTATTTTGCCGGAAAGGAGAATGAGCCGTGGCGTTTCCCCAGAGCTTTCTGGATGAGCTGGTCGCCCGCAGCGACATCGTGGACGTAGTCGGCAGCTATGTGGCGCTGACGAAAAAGGGCGCGAACTACTTTGGGCTATGCCCCTTTCACAACGAAAAGACGGGCTCGTTCTCCGTCTCGCCGGACAAGCAGATCTACCACTGCTTCGGCTGCAAGAAGGGCGGCGGCGTCATCAGCTTCATCATGGAGGAGGAGAACCTGTCCTTCCCCGACGCGGTGCGTTTTCTTGCCAAGCGCGCGAATCTGCCCGTTCCCGAGGAGGAGCAGGGCGAGGGCAGCCGCCTGCGCGCGCGGCTTTTGGAGCTCAACCGCGACGCGGCGCGCTTCTACTACGAGCTGCTGCACGATAAGCGCGGCGAGGCCTGCGCGGAATACCTGAACCAGCGGCGGATCACGCGCAGGACGGCGGTCAACTTCGGGCTCGGCGCAAGCGCCGATGAGTGGGACGGCCTGCTCACGGCGATGACCAGAAAGGGCTACTCCAAAGCCGAGCTGCTCGCCGCGGGACTGGTCGTGCAGGGCAAGGGCGGCAGCGTGTACGACAAATTCCGCAAGCGTCTTATTTTCCCCGTCATCGACGTACGCGGCGACGTGGTCGCCTTCGGCGGGCGCATCGTGGATAAAAACGACCCGGGCGCAAAATACATGAACTCGCCCGAGACCATCATTTACAGCAAGCGCCGTGTGCTCTACGGGCTGAACCTCGCCAAGAAGAGCAAGCGGGAGAACATCATCCTTGTCGAGGGCAACATCGACGTGGTGATGCTCCATCAGGCGGGCTTCGACAACGCCTGCGCCTCGATGGGCACGGCGCTCACGACCGAGCAGATCCGCCTGCTCTCGCGCTACACGAAGGAGCTCATTCTCTGCTACGACAACGACAACGCCGGACGCATCGCCACGCAGAAGGCGCTGGAGCTGCTCAACGACACCGATTTTTCCGTGCGCGTGCTCGAGCTTCCCAACCGCATCGTGGACGGGCAGCCGGTCAAGCAGGACGCGGACGACTTTATCAAGAATCAGGGGCCCGACGCCTTCGAGCGGCTGCTCAGCGGCAGCGAAACGGGTATGGACTTCCGCATGGCGCGGCTTGCGGCGGGCTTTGACCTCACGAGCGACCAGGGCCGCATCGACTACGCCGCCGCAGCGGCAGATCTCCTTGCGGAGCTGCCGAACGCGGTGGAGCGTGAAATTTACACCACCCGCGCCGCGGCGTCCGCAGGCATCTCGCCCGACGCCCTCAAGCTGGAAGTGCAGCGCAGCATCAAGCGCCGCGGCTACCGCCAGCGGCGGGAGCAGGAAAAGCGCGACCTCAACGTCGCCGCGCAGGTCCAGCCGAAGGAGCGCGCCATCCGCTACGACAATCTCCGCTCCGCCATGGCGGAGGAGGGCGTGCTGCGGCTCCTCTGCACGGACGACAGCGTGTTCGGCGATGCGCCGCCGCTGCGGGAGGAGGAATTTTCCTCTCCCCTGCTCGGACGCCTTTTCGCGCGGCTGTGGCAGCAGCGGCAGGAGTCGGGCCGCATTTCTCTCCCCCTCCTCGCCGAGAGCTTTACGCCCGACGAGGTCAGCCACCTCTCCACCATCGTGCAGAAGCCGGAGTCGCTGAAAAACGCGCCGCAGGCCCTGCGCGACTACATCCGCATCATTCAGGAAGAATACCAAAAGCGCAGCGGCGCGGGGCTCAATCCCCTTGCTGCCGCCACCGAAAAATACAAAGCCCAACTGGGTCACGGAGGAAAGCAACATGGATAAGGAACTCACCATTCAGGATCTCGAAGCGCAGGCCGACGCCCTGCTCGCCGCAGCCGACGAGATGGAGGAGCTGCTGCCCGCGGACACGGGCAAGAGCAAGCGCAAGAAGGCCGAGGACGAGGCCCCCGAGAAGAAGGCCCCGCCGCTGGACGAAAAGGTCCTCGCCGGACTGCCCGCCGCCGAGCAGCTGCAAAAGAGTGAAAAGCTCCGCGACCTCTTTGCCAAGGGCAAGCAGAAGGGCAAGCTCGACTCCGATGAGATCACCGAGGTCCTCGACGAGCTCGACCTCGACGACGACGGACGCGAGCGCGTCTACAACTCACTCGACGCTCTCGGCGTCGACTACATCAGCGGCGTCATCGAGCCGGACGATCTGGACGAGCCGCCGCTGGAGGCCATCGCCGAGATCGAGGAGGAGGAGCTGGTCGACCCCAATGATCTGGTGGACAGCTTCTCCATCGACGATCCGGTGCGTATGTACCTTAAGGAAATCGGCAAGGTGCCCCTGCTCTCCGCCGACGAGGAGATCGCGCTCGCGACCAGGATGAACGCAAAGAACGACGCCGAGGCGCGCATCAAGGCCGCCGAGGAGTCCGGCGAGACCATTCCCGAGGAGGAAATGGCCGCGCTCAAAAAGACAATCAAGGACGGTGAAAAGGCCAAGCAGAAGCTCGCCGAGGCGAACCTGCGTCTGGTCGTCTCCATCGCCAAGCGCTACGTCGGGCGCGGAATGCTCTTCCTTGACCTCATTCAGGAGGGCAATTTGGGTCTCATCAAGGCGGTCGAGAAGTTCGACTACACCAAGGGCTACAAGTTCTCCACCTACGCAACGTGGTGGATCCGTCAGGCCATCACCCGCGCCATCGCCGACCAGGCGCGCACCATCCGCATCCCTGTCCACATGGTCGAGACCATCAACAAGGTCATCCGCGTCTCCCGCCAGCTGCTCCAGTCCCTCGGTCACGACCCCTCGCCGGAGGAGATCTCCGCCGAGATGGGGATGCCCGTGGACAAGGTGCGCGAGATTTTGAAGATCGCACAGGAACCCGTCTCCCTCGAAACGCCCATCGGCGAGGAGGAGGACAGCCATCTCGGCGACTTCATTCCCGATGAGGGCGCGAGCGAGCCGAGCGAGGCCGCGTCGTTCACGCTGCTGCAGGAGCAGCTCGTGGACGTGCTCTCCACCCTCACCCCGCGCGAGGAGAAGGTCCTCAAGCTCCGCTTCGGCATCGAGGACGGCCGTCCCCGCACGCTCGAGGAGGTCGGCAAGGAGTTCAACGTCACGCGCGAACGCATCCGCCAGATCGAGGCCAAGGCGCTGCGCAAGCTGCGCCATCCCAGCCGCAGCAAGAAGCTCAAGGACTTCCTGAATTAAGAAACCGAATCAAACAGCGAAAAAATACCGTCGGGGAGCGATCCCCGACGGTATTTTCTTTCCCCTGCCCGCGTGCTCCGCGGGCTTTATCCGACCGATCCGCCGATGGCAAGACGCAGCAGAACGGCCGCAGTCAGCATAAGGACCGGCAGCTTGCGCCGAAGCCTTTTGCGCGCGCTGTCCATTGCCGCTTCCTTACTTCGCCAGCGCCCTGCCGAGCTCGCGGCAGGCCTCGAGCGCCGCATCGTCGGGCGCGTCGCAGCAGGTGACGCTCTCGCACACGAGGTTCAGCCCCGCGTCGCCGCAGTCCTTCTCCCAGCTGCGCATCCACTCGCCGTCGCCCCAGCCGTAGGAGCCGAACAGCGCCGCACGCTTGCCGCCGAGGCTGCGCTTGCATGCGTCGAACATCGGCTGGAATTCCATTTCCTCCAGCACCTCGCTGCCCATGGCGGGACAGCCGAAGGCGATGGCGTCGTAGGCGTTCAGATCGCCGGGCTGTACCTTGTCGGGCGTGAGCAGAACAGCCTCCGCGCCCGCGGCGGTCATGCCATCGGCCACGGCCTTCGCCATGGCCTCCGTATTGCCCGTGCCGCTCCAGTAAACAACAGCAGTTTTCATATTCGTATGTTCCTTTCAATGATGATATAGTATCAAACTGCGACAGCAAGCTGCTCCAGCTTCGAGCCGGTCTGCCAGAGTGCGCAGTAGATCTCCGTGCATTTCTTGAATTTCGCGAACAGGGCCTGCGCCTTGGCCTCGTCGCCGTAGACCTTCCACAGCCCCGCGCACTTGAAGCCGTTCGCGCGGTGATCGATAAAGCCCTTGACGTCCTCCGGCGGGTAGCTGAGGAACAGTCCGACCTCGTGCGGGAACTCTCCGCTCTCGCGGAAGCGGCGGATGAGCTGCGCCACGCAGCGCGCACAGCTCTCATCGGCGTAGCCCGCCTGGCGCAGCAGCTCGGACGCCAGCACGTCCTGCAGGTCGCGCCGCAGCTCGGCGGGACGGTAGAGGTAAAGGAGCGCCTGCCCCTCCAGAAAGCGGATCGGCAGCAGGCACAGGCCCTTCGGCACCAGCAGCCGGTTCAGCCGCCGGATGTCAGCCAGCAGGTCCTCGCGGTCCTCACAGGGACAGGGAAACAGGCTTCCCGTCTTGATGCCCGCGAGCGTCGGCGCGCCCTGACGGATCAGAATTTCTTCAGACATTTGCTCTCGCCTCCTCCGGTAGTATTTCACACGACGGCTGCTTTCATTCCATCAGTTAAACAACTCTAACCGTATGGTAAAAAGAAAGACGTCGATCCCGACCTTTTTCACGTCTTGTTGGTTAAGGCGCTCTAACCAATGTTCTTTTGAAAAACCGCACCGGCGGTTTACAGCTATACCATAGCATACTCCCGACGCCTTTGC
>UMHA01079090.1_pt1 | contig 11444 bp, 12 predicted proteins | sample 1965401 | NCBI WGS metagenome assembly UMHA01 (sample SAMEA4836085, study PRJEB28245) | human gut metagenome | biome: gut microbiome; material: fecal sample | place: Denmark | collected 2008 | reverse complement strand
GGCCCGCTATATCAGCGTCTATCTCTGGCTTCCCGTGGCCGATCTGTTCGGGGCCATGCTCTCCAAGATACAGGGGTTGATCATTCAGAACGACATGACCAATATGATGGACCCCCTGTCCCTGTTCCACGCGGACGGATCGGGCGCCATCTACATCGTCTTCATGATCATCGGCATCGTGGGATACTTCTGTATTCCGACCGTCTCGAACTGGATCGTTCAGGCAGGAGGGATGAGCGCCTATAACCGGAATGTAAACAATACGGTAAACAAAGTCGGCAATGTCGCGGGAGCTACGGCAGGAGCTACTACGGGAAATGTTTCGGCTGTTTTGCTGAAAAAATAAAACACACCGCTATGGAATTTAAAACACTGAAAAACATTGAAACTTCCTTTAAACAGATTCGCCTGTTTACGATTATCTTTCTGGGTATCTGTGCCTGTGTTACGATTTATGCTTTAGCTAAATCCTATGCATTTGCAGAACGCCAGCGTCAGAAGATTTATGTATTGGATCAGGGCAAATCTCTGATTGTCGCTCTTTCGCAGGATGCGGCACAGAACCGTCCGGTCGAAGCTAAAGAGCACGTAAGGCGTTTCCATGAATTGTTTTTCTCGATGGCTCCCGATCAGGCCGCTATCGAATCGAATATCAACCGGGCACTGTTCCTTTCCGATAAAAGCGTTTACGGATACTATAAAGACTGGAACGAAAAAGGGTACTATAACCGGATCATCGCAGCCAACATTACCCAGACCGTAGTGGTAGATAGCATGCGCTGTGACTTTGTCAATTATCCCTATCATATTACCACCTTCGCCCGGCAGATGATCATCCGCGAAAGCAACATCACGGAACGCTCTCTGGTTACCGAATGCGATCTGTTGAATTCCGTTCGCTCGGATAATAACCCCCAGGGATTCATGATCGAGCAGTTCCGGATAACCGAGAATAAAGATTTACGAACCATTGAACGATAAAACGATGAAAACTGAAAAAAAGAATTTTAGAAGCCGGACAAAGGAGCTGTGTGACCGGCTGAATCCCAGAGAGCGCAAGGCCGTGGTTTTGGGGATGCTCCTGATCATTTTTTGCGGATGCCTGGCCATATTCCTGCGCGGCGTAGATCGGCTTATCGAAGGATCCGACACGCCCAAGCGGGAAATAACGCTCGACTCACTGGGGCATTTGGCCCCGCCCGACAGTTTGTGGTTGAATTCTTTTACCTTGGATAATGATGGAAACGAATAACGCCGGCGAAACGCAAACGCCTAAAAGCCCGGAGCAACCGTCCCAAAAGCAACTTAGCGCCGAGCAGCTGCAAAAGCGCCGTAAACGTCTGGCCATTCCTCTGTTCGTGCTGGTCTTTCTGGCTGTCATGTACTGAATTTTAGTCCCTTCACAGGATCCGGAACAGCAAGCTGAGCAAAATGTGAAAGGCTACAACGTAAACGTTCCGGAACCCAAACAGGAACAGATACCCACAAGTAAAAAGACTGTCTATGAAAAGGCCCAATTGGAATCTTCCGCCCAAACGCGCACATCCCTCTCGGATTTCGCAGGAGAGTTGATGAAGGCCAATGTCCGGAAAAATTCGGATGCCGGCAGTGATGAAAACATGGGCCAGGCAGGTAAGAGCAATCCATTGGAGAAAAACATTTACCAATCCGCAAAAACGTACAAGCAGGTAACTGCACAGGTAACTGATTTTTATAAGCCGACCAAAGAACAGGAAAGCCACCAGTTGGAGAAAAAGGTGGATGAATTACTGGCCCGGTTAAAGACTCAGGAAGAGATCGAAGGACAGCAAAGCCGCCAGGAGCAGATGATGGAACGCTCTTATCAAATGGCTGCCCGGTATCTGAATCCTCCGGCAAACCAACCGCAGGAGCCCGTTTCGACAGAAGATAAAGACGAAGTCGTTACGGTGCAGAGTGTTGATCCCAATCCGATTTCGAGCCTTTCCGGACAGTTGGCGGATTCTTCGTTTCCGGTATCTGTGTCCGAACGCCGCAATTACGGATTCAATACCGCCGTCGGCGCCAATTATCGGATGGGGGCAAATTCGATAGCGGCTTGTATCAGTGAAGACCAGACGCTTGTACAGGGACAGCGGGTTCGGATGCGGTTGTTGCAGGCGATGCAGGCGGGTAATGTTATCGTACCTGCGGGCAGTACGGTAATCGGATCTGCAAATATGCAGGGCGAACGTCTCGAGATAAACATACAGAGCCTCGAGTACGGTGGGAATATCCTGCCTGTGGACATGACCGTATATGATACCGACGGACAGCGGGGGCTCTTCGTTCCCGGTTCCGAAGATCGCAATGCAGCGAAGCAGGCGTTGGCGGATATGGGGAATAACATGGGCAACAGCGTTTCCATAACACATTCCGCTGGTCAGCAGGTGGCGATGGATCTGTCCCGGGGCCTTATTCAAAGCGGGACACAGTTGCTGAGTAAAAAAATCCGCACGGTACGTATCACGCTCAAAGCCGGATATAAAGTGTTGCTCGTACCCAAACGGTCATAAATAGTCTATTAATCTTTAAAACTTCAGAGAATGAGAACAATAAAATTAGCATGCCTCGCGCTTGGAGTGCTGATTGCGTCGGCAGGATATGCCCAGGAAGGCAAAACCATATCTTCCGCCCAAAGCATCGCATCTTACCGGCTGGAAGTTACTTTCAATAAAACCGTTCATTTGATATTTCCTTCTGCGGTTAAATATGTGGATTTGGGCAGTGCAGATATTATCGCAGGAAAGTCCGACGGGGTCGAGAATGTCGTCCGGGTAAAAGCTGCCGTGGAAGGCTTTGAGGAAGAGACGAATTTTTCAGTCATTACCCAGGACGGTACGTTTTACTCGTTCGAAGTCGTCTATACCGATGAACCGGAGATACTCAACATCAATATGGACCAATGGAAAACAGCGGAGAAACCCAGTGATGGTGGAGGTGGTATTCAGGTTACGGAATTAGGAGCCGAAGATCCGGCCACCATCCGTAAAATAATGTATACGATCTACCAGCAGAATCGCCGTGATGTAAAACATATCGGCAGCAGGGAGTTCGGTATGCAGTCCTTGCTTCGGGGAATCTATGTTCACAAAGATTTACTGTTTCTGCATGTAAGCCTGACGAACTCCTCGAACATTCCTTTCGATGTGGATTTTATCCGGTTCCGTATTGTCGATAAAAAAGTCGCCCGAAGAACGGCACAACAGGAAACTATCATCGAACCGGTGCGAACGTACAGCAACCTCACACATATAGAAGGCCATTCATCGGGACATATGGTCTATGCCTTTGGTAAAATAACCATTCCGGACGATAAATTCCTTGAGGTGGAAATTTACGAAAAAGACGGCAGCCGTCATCAGCGTTTCCATATAGAGAATGCGGATCTGGTCGATGCCCGAATCATTAAACATTTAAAGCGATAACGGTATGAGACCTTGGCTTATTAGCTTATTGGCAGGTATGCTCCTGTCTTTCGGAGGACAGGTGTCGGCACAACGGTATCTTCCCCGCCAGACAGGAATTCAGTTCACGGCGGGAACTGTGGACGGGTTCCTGTTCCGCAACAAATACAAGAAAAGATTGTTTCACTGCGGACTTGCACTGAGCCGCTACAACCGAAACAGGACACGTTGGATCGTAGGTGCAGATTATCTCCAGAAAGAATACCGTTATCGCACGGATATCATTCTCCGAAGCCAGTTCACACTCGAGGGCGGCTACTACGTGCCTTTTCTTTCCAATCGCGGCAAAGATATTTTCCTGTCCGCCGGTCTTTCGGCCTTTACCGGATATGAGACGGTAAATTGAGGGAATTACGGACTAACGGACGGATCTACAATACAAAATGCGGATTGTTTCATTTATGGGGTTATTCCGGCGGTAGAATTGGAAACATTTCTATCGGACAGGCTTGTACTGCTGCTCAATGTCCGGCAACGGGTGTTGTTCGGTTCCGGCATCGGGCATTTTAACACGCTGCTGGGGTTCGGACTTAAATTTATTATCAACTAGCTATGGTTCATTGAATCCCAACCGGGGCTGCAGAACATTCCGAAATAGAATATGTGCAAAAAAATAATCCTACAGCTCACGGTCTCCGGTCTGTTCTTACCATACCCTGACGCTACAATACCGTAAACAGAAAATTTCTGTTTGCAGGGAGTAAATCAGATTATACATATTTAAACTGTTAAGAACACAAGATGATTTTATTAGAATTATTTGCGGGTATCGGCGGGTTTTCAAAAGGATTCGAACAGGCCGGATACTCATTCGAACAAACCTATTTTTCGGAAATAGACAGACATGCTGTCGCTAACTTTAAATTTAATTTTCCACATGCATTACACATCAGATCGGTTGAAAACATTACCCGGGTGAATATCCCGCGCCCCAACCTTCTCACTTTCGGATCTCCTTGTCAGGATTTTAGCGTCATTGGAAACGGAGCCGGACTTGAAGGGACAAGAAGTTCCCTTATCAGCTACGCAGTTGATGCGATTCGGCATTTCAAACCTGACGTTTTTGTCTGGGAAAATGTTAAAGGAGTGCTCTTCACAAAACATCGCGCGGATCTCTGGGCCATACTTAAAGCGTTTGCCGACATTGGGAATTATAGACTCGAATGGCAATTGCTTAATACAAAATGGTTTCTACCCCAGAACCGAGAGCGAATATACCTTGTCGGACGTTGTACAGGACAATGTGCCGGAAGCATTTTTCCTATCGGAGAAAGCTATTGCTCGGATGGTAAGAAGCGGGAGAACAAAGGTATATGTAGTTCGACGATAACACGGAATTATTACCATCAGGGAAATATGACAGATTATTTGTTAGATAAACCCGGATATAAAAACTGTAAAATCCCCATGCGTCCGGAACACTATAAAAATGCTCGACTGCTGACCCCCGTAGAATGTGAACGGTTGCAAGGGTTTGAAGATGATTTTACTCGCTGGGGCAATTATAACGGACAGGTTTACCCCCTTTCTCTGAGACAACGCTACAATCTTTTGGGAAACGCCGTAAGCGTCCCGACGATACAAGCGGTTGCTACCCGTATCCGGAACAATACAATTTTACGATAACCATTAATTACATGGAGATTATTATTATGAAAACCATTGCCATAGGATGTATCATCCTTCTCAGTATTGTAATCCTCTTTTTTTCCTGCAACGACAAACCGAACATTCAGCAAGCGTATGATTTTTCTCTTTCTCACTGGCATCTTCAGGAAGAAATCCGAAAGGATGAAAGCGTCGAGATACGTTTCACGCTTCATCGTTCGGGCGAGTACAAAGATGCGAAATACTACATCGGATACATTCAGATGTCCGGAAAAGGCGAGGTTTGCGACCAAGCCGGAACCCTATTGGTTAACCGGGAACTTCATGAACTCGATGCGATGGCAGGATTGGATAAGTCCGATCCACTGGAGCAGGTATTCACGCTTTTTTACAAAAGTCTCTCTACGAAGCCTTCGCAGGTAAAGTTCGTCGTGATGGATAACTTCAAACAATCGAAAGAGTATTCGATCAGTTTTGAGAACGATTCAGAAGAAGCGGATAAAAATTACCGATAAACAACCGATGCATTCTATTTCGCCAATCTCGCATAACATTTCTTTTTTACGGAAATATATTATTTTTGTACTGTATGCTTCAAGATAGTGAAGCATCGTTTAGGGTATGGCACGGCAAGGCATCGTATGGAGTAACTGACTACTGGTTCAAAGATTCAGTAGGATTGAAGTTTGATTAACAAAACTTAAAGTCATGGATACTCTTTTTGATGATGCGGTAGAGGCTTACAGGAAGTATTGTAAAAAAAATCTTCTGATTTATAGCCAACCCAGTGATATTTTATCTGAGATAGGGAGCCTGTATGTTTATTTGACGAACATTAACGGTCGATTAGCCAGATATGAAATCAAAACTGGGGAAATTTTAGTGCCGTAATGATTAAGTCCCTCGTTATTCTTAACGAGGGACTTTCTCTTAAACGTGACGAAATTTTATTAACCCGCCTTGATTTCTATTCTGTCCTCCCATTTTGTCGTGGGGCATTTAGAGAGCATATCCCGCCGCAGACGCGTGTTGTTTTTCCCGGTTAGTTCTGCACCTAATACCACAAGGCGGCTGTCGAGGTTCAGCGGGCCGTTTACCTCATCGACGGCAGCCTGCAACCGACGCAACTGCCCGATATTGGCTTTCCGGTAAAATATATTCAACTGCACCGCTTCGGCAGGCATTATCTCCGAAAGCGTCACGGTAGCCCGTTTAAAAATGAAAGGCTTTTCGCCTGGTAAATACTGCGGCCATATGGCTTTGAGTATTGTCATGGCGTAAGGCATCATCTCGAAAGTGTTGTCCGTTGGGACGGGGAACTCAAGCTGCAGTCCCCGGTAGGTCTGACGCTGGTACTCGTTGAAAGGATTGGTTTCTATACCCACATAGATGCGTCGTGCATAACTGTTTTGCGCCCGGAGCTTACGGGCCGACGAACTCAGATAACGTACCACGGCAGCTTTTACCTCGTCGAAATCGGATGTCGTTCTGCCGAAAGCCCTCGATGTGCATATCTCCTGCTTATCGGGTGGTGCCAACTCGAGACTTATGCAGGGGGTTCCGTTCATCTCACGCCAGAGGCGTTCCCCCACGACGGTCATATTCTTTAGTACCCACTCACGCGGGAGGACAGAGAAATCGTATGCAGTGCGAACCCCGATCGCCAACAGTTTTTTCTCATATTGCCGACCGATGCCCCATACGTCGCCTATCGGCAGTTTTTTAAGTGCCTCGATGCGCTTTTCTTCCGTATCGATAATATACAGACCTTTGCGTGCGTCGTCCGTCTTAGCGAGCTTGTTGGCAGCTTTGGCCAAAACCTTGGTCGGGGCGATGCCCAAACAGATAGGTATGCCGATACCGCGCCGGGTAGTGCGAATGATTTCGCGCCCCAGCTTTTCGTATCCGTACCCTTCCATCCCGGTCATATCCAAAAATCCTTCATCGATGTTATCAGAAGCTTCTGATAACGTCGATTATCAAAACTTAAATATAATCAAGGTTAGAAAGATAAAATCACTATATCTGATTCTATATCAGAGCAACTTTCGATAATGTTATTTAGATAAAAAGCCTATAATTATAAGTCGTTTTACCTTCAAAACTCAACACGAACTTTCCGATTCTAGCTATTTGAATTAGAAAAGATTTCCTTGTCGTTCTTCAGAAGGTACAAGTTTAATTACTATAATATCTCTACTACCTCTTGTTAAGGCGACATATAAATGTCGATAATCTGTAAAAGCATCAATATCTAATAAAACTACGCAATCACATTCCAGTCCTTTGGTGAGAAGAGTAGTTCCGATACAATGTCCGTGAATCTTTCTGCCATGCCTACGTAATCTGTTTCGGGTACCACACATTGCATCATAAACAGAGCACTTATTTTCATCTGCATCTTTGAGAGATAAGATAAGACTATTAAGTAAATCGATACGGGCTGCGGGCATTTTCAATTCGGTCCTAAAAAACTCTAATATCGATGCAATATTTCTGTGAGAGAAGTTTTCTTTAGTAAATCTTACTTTTTCATCTAATCTTAACGATAAATCTTTATTTTCTCCCTGCCTGTTTTTTACTCTTCCGTCTGTAATCCATTCTTTTGTGTGAGTGATTCCAAACAGTTTTCCACATATGGCAGAAAGAGTCGGCAGCAGTGTATCTGGAGTCATTGCATCAAACGCTCTCGATAACGAATAAAAATCTTTATCGTCCAATGATTCCAACATATAGATTCTGTTGTTGAATTTACGGACAAAATCAACTCGGGGATCTGTACTGGTTGAAATCGGATGTATAAATAGTACATTAGGATATTTCCCTAAAATATCATTTATTATTCGAGGTAGCTCCACATATAAAACATCTGTTATAATACGATGGACTATTATTGCCGGGTAAACTGCATAATCAATGTTGATGTTCTGTTGCCTAATTAATTGCCCTCGCAATAAGCCGAGTTGTTTGCCGAGATCTTCTCTTCCATTGTTATTCCATCGCCATGGGATTTCTAACTCATAACTATTATACGCAAAATCTTCCATTTGTCTGACATCTCTCATGTCAACTAATGGGTCTTTTGCAGAAAAACCAAATATGCCTTGTAGAGGATCTCCCATTATATGAGTGCGCATATAATGAGATAATACCATTATTATACGATGATAAGACAAGGTACAATCCTGATACTCGTCAACAAATAGATCCTGATAGGTGTTTTTTATGATTTTAGCTACACAAGGATTCTGTAATACCGTTAGCACGGTACTAATTATATATGGGAAATAAGCTTTCTTGTTGTCTTGGCTTGGTATTGCTGTAGGATTTACAAATGAATGCACATATTTTTGCGCATAGCTGGAAATCGTCTCTACATGATATTTTGTCGTAGGAATATTTCTCTCTTTAAATCTTTCTTTTAAAGCAGAAACCCCCGCATTTGTATGTGTAAGAACAAGTGACTTGCCCGGAGTATGCAATAAACATTCTGCTATGGCATAGGTCTTGCCATAGCCTGCAGGCGCAATCAACATACTCTTTTGTTTGCTGATAAACTCAGTCGCTACAAAAGGAGCCATCCGCGGATCGTGTTAAGTTGTGCATATATTTTAGATACTACAGGATTCTCAAAGTCACCACAGATAATCTTCCCCAATTCCTGTCCGTGATCAACTCGTTTAAACCATGATTTATCTTCTTTCTTGGTTTTATAGACAGAAGCGTTTCCTAATATTTCCCGGATATTCTCGGTTTCTTCTTTAAACCAGTCTGGATCCTCCATATTGCCTCCGTAAACATTGATATTTCCGATAATTCTGTCATATTTATCAGTTAATCCATAGTCCATGATTACGGAAATCTGTGTCCATGATAGATCTTTAAATATCTGCTTTTCTATGCAAAGGCCGTCATCACAATCGGCTATCGCAATCTCTAAACCACGTAGTGCCTCTTTTTGACCATTGACTCCTGCGTCATCACTATCGCAGAACAGGCACACGTCATATCCTGCCTTTCTGAAGCTTTTGCAATAATTTACCAATTCGGAACCTGTCCCATCGGCGCATCGTACCCCGTAATACGATAATCCATATCCATCCTGTTCTTTCAGGAAAGAATCAAACGCTCTCATTATTCCCACTTCGGTTGCACCTTCACAAACAATGATTTTAGATGCGAACAATGCTTCCGGATTCTTCCGGATAGTGCCCTGCTGGCTCTCATCGAATTGTACTAATGTATTCTTTGTAGGCGGTAAACGGAATATATCTGTAGCATTGAGTTCAACAACTACATCTCGGGAATGTGTTGTTATAAAAAATTGCGAATCTGTATGTTGCTTAAGAAGTGATACGAAGTTCTGAACCCGATCCGGCTCCAAGCCTTGTTCTATCTCGTCAATCAGAATAATCCCTCCATTCTGTATCAAAGAAAACTGGATGGCAGTTGATATTAACCTTTTCGATCCTTTTCCCTTCATCCTTAAAGGAATTGCACCATCATGCAAACAAATGCGACCATCTTTTATTGCAATATCTTTAAAATCAATGGATGTTTTTGCATTTCGGATTATTGTACCGAATGATTGTGCTTTTGTCTTTATTTGAGCTATTATTTCCTGCAATTCAGCAAAACTCTCCTTATCAATAAGAGTTTTCGCCGAACGCATTGCCTCTAAAACGACAGACTCCTGATCTTCTTCAGGTTCCCCATCCGCTCGTTGCTTCAGAATAGAAAATAGAGGATTACCTCTACTCCAGGAAAAATGTCTATCTACGTAATCCGAAACGAGAAAAACATTCATTGAGGCTCTATCATTTGCTGAAATAGGGATTTGCTCATTATTAATATGATTCAGAACAAACCATTTAGGCTCCAAATCTTTTTTTACTTCCAACCTTATAGTTAAGGCAAGCAAAGGATCAATACCAGCATCCAATTGTTGAATATCAGGAACAAGTTCATAGGTGTCCGGGATTATAGCCTGTGTATATAAACCAAACTTATTCTCGTGCAGCAACTTATCCGGTATATTGTACACTACGACTTCTATTGATATGGGTGCGTCTATATTACAATTGTAAAAGTCTGTATCATAAAACGAGATATTCCAATTTGGAGATAATACCATAGAAATTGCCTCCAGAATTGTAGATTTCCCAGAATCGCCTCGTCCAATTAGGCATATAAAACCCGCATCTTTGAATGCATATTCAAGATTCTGAATGCCCCTGAAATTTTGTATCTTAATGGAGTGAATCTTAGCCATATAATCTATATATTAAAAATATGTGCTTACGGCAAATTCGAACTGATCAATAAATATCTTTTTAAATGCCGATATATTATTCTGTTCGTAAAAAATAAGCATAGCCTTTTTATAATCAATAGAATCTACGGTCCGAAATGAAATCGGACAATAATCATTAGCCATTAGTTCCGCGTTACTTACGATTCTCGCCGTCCTCTTATTTCCATCGTTGAACGGTTGGATATAAGATATCAAGACCAGCAACAACAACGCTTTTTCGAATATATCCTTACGGCAATTCACTAAATTGCAAACTCCATCCAAAGCCTCCCGAATCTGAAATTCATTGTCTAACGGTCGGTAGTTCGTTCCGGTAATACCTACACGACGGGTGCGGATGTTCCTATCCACATCTAAGTCTTGTATCAGTATACTATGTATGTTCTCAATCTTCGCTACGGTTAGTGGTTGAAGATAATGCGGATTCTCTATCAGATAATCTAGAGCCTCTTTGTGATTAAGGAGCATAGTGGCTTCTTCCAGCGACTTGCCGGAGGCTGTTTCTTTCTCCAATAGCAATCGTTCCGTTTCCAACAGAGAGTATGTATTCCCTTCAATCTGAGAGGATTTCCAGCTTAAATCTACCGCCAAACGCTCCATTTCTTTTTTGTATTGTGCCAAGGTCAATTTGGCCACATTTTCTCGGAACTGTTGCTGCAATCCAGAGAGTTTTTCATATTCCTCTTTGGTAAATAATGGTGCATTTGCCAGAATACCTAACAGTTCGAAATTAAAATGGTCGATGATTTTACGTTGATCAATTTCTTGTTTAAAGTAGCTCTCAACATCTATTGGAGCAAACATATCATAAGTCGGAGATACAAAATATCGCGTTCCTTTATTTTGCCCCTCGACCGAGAGTATATTTTCTGCAATCAGCAAAGTAAGATCTCGTCGGATAGTGGCCGGTGAAATATCTAATCCAAGCCCTGTTGTTATTTCAGAGGAGGATATTCCGGGATGCTCTCTAATATACTGAATGATTCTGTCTATTCTCTCTTTTTTCATGCTATTCAAATTTTATCGCTCACAAATAT
>UMHA01089827.1_pt1 | contig 11513 bp, 8 predicted proteins | sample 1965401 | NCBI WGS metagenome assembly UMHA01 (sample SAMEA4836085, study PRJEB28245) | human gut metagenome | biome: gut microbiome; material: fecal sample | place: Denmark | collected 2008 | reverse complement strand
CGGCGCTGCAGCGTGGCTTCCAGCTTTTCGTCCACCGTGCCGCGGATTTCATCCAGCTTTTTGTTATTGTCGGCCCGGATGTTTGCCATGCCCTGCAGCAGGGTTGCCCGCACGCCGTCCAGCCGGTTGGCGTTGGTGTCTTCCAGATTTTTCAGGCGGGTTTCCAGCACCTGCAGCTGAGCCAGCAGGGCATCGTTGGCAGCGCGCTGGCGGGCGGCACCGGCGCGGTCGATGGCGTCCAGCCGGGCGGTGGCGGCCTCCTGGCTCTGGCGCTGGCTTTCGGCCAGCAGAGTTCCCATGTCCCGCGCGCTGGCGGAGGTTGTGCGGGTCACTTCGCCCTGCATCACGCGCAGCTGGTCGGCCAGCACTTCGGTTTCGGCCTCTACTTCATCCCGCACAATGCGGGCAATTTCATCGGTCTGGTCCTCGGCGGTGTTCTGCTGGCCGTTGCGCAGCAAAAGCAGAATCAGCAACACATTGGTCAGTACCGACAGCAACAGAAGAATAATCAATAAAGGCTGCATCCCACAAGGTTCCTTTCTTACTTGGCTGTTTTGGTTCAGCTTTAGTATAGCATAGGAAACCGCAAGATACAACCTTTTGTTGTGCAGTGCTTGCGATTTAAAGAAGGAAAATGAGGCGGTTAAAAGCAGGAGTTTATGGAGTAGGGCACCCCCCGTAGGGGCGCATATTGTGCGCCCGTCGCCTTGCGGAGAACGATGTGACGGAATATATGGCAAGGTGCGCGATGCGGGATGATGCCCCCCCCTACTGCGTGCTTTCAAGGCTTCCGGTACTGCTTATCAATTCTTATATCACAATCGTAAGCAATAGCATTTGATATAACGCCAAAAAAGGGAACGCACCTGATTCACAGGGCACGTTCCCTTTTTATTTCTTAACTTATCCCTTTATGCGTTTCACAGCGGTGCCAAGTCAAACCGGTACAGAGTGGTTGCGCTGTAGGGGCGGTCGGGCAGGACGGTGGTATCCGGGAAATCGGGATGGTTGGGGGCATCAGGGAAATCCTGGGTTTCCAGGCAGACGGCGGAATACTGGCCGTAAGATGCGCCATCCTTGCAGGCGGTGGCGGACTTGAGGAAGTTGGAAGTATACAGCTGCACGCCGGGCTGGGTGGTCAGGGTCTCCATGCGGATGCCCGTTTCGGGGCCGGTCAGCCATGCGGTGTGGCGCAGACCGCTGTCCGCAATAACATAGCAGTGGTCATAGCCGCTGCACTGCTTCAGGGCCGGGTAATCGGCGTTGATATCGCGGCCAATGGTCTTTTCCTCGATAAAGTCCATCGGGGTGCCTGCCACAGCGATCTTGCGCCCGGTGGGGATGGAACCGGCATCCGTTTCCAGATAGGCCGGTGCAGCCAGAGACAGACGGTGCCCCAGCACGCTGCCGGAAGCATGGCCGTTCAGGTTAAAGTAGCTGTGGTTGGTAATGTTTGCCACAGTGGGGGCATCGGTGGTCAGGGTGTACTGAATCATCAGGCCGGTGCCTGCCAGGCTGTAGCGCACTTCCAGCTCGGCGTTGCCGGGGAAGCCGTCGGTGCCGTCGGGGCTGGCTGCGGTCAGAACCAAGGTATCGTCCCCCTCAAAGCCCATGTCAAACACGGTCTTATCAAAGCCGTGCAGGCCGCTGTGCAGGCAGTTTTTGCCCTCGTTCGGGGTAACATGGTATTCTTCCTCATACAGGGTGAATTTGGAGCCGCCAATGCGGTTGGCGTAGCGGCCCACCACAGCGCCCAGAAAACAGGTGTTCAGCTCATAATCCTGCACGGTGGGGTAGCCCAGCACAACATCCACCTTGTTGCCCTTGCGGTCCGGCACAAGCAGCTGCTGGATGGTAGCGCCATAGCTTAAAATATGAACTTCGATGGTATCGTTCGCCAGAATACCGACCTTGACCGGCTGGCCTGCGGTGGTTTTTCCGAAATCTTTGATTTGAATGCTCATTCTGTGGTTCCTCCTTCAGAATTTTCGCCGTCCTGCTGTGCAGCAAGGTCATAGCGGACGCTTTTGCCCACGGCGCCGGTGCCATAGTTCAGCATCCGGTTCACCCGGCTGACCGTTGCGCTGGAAGCGCCCGTCAGCTGGCGGATTTCGCTGTACACCTTGCCTTGCAGCAGGCACCCTGCTACATCATAGCGCTGTTCCATGGTGCGGAGCTCCGTTACAGCGCAGAGATCCTCAAAAAATCGAATACAATCGTCCAGATTATCCAGCCGCAGGATGGCTTCATACAAAGCAGTGCTGCGGGGCTGCCCGTTGGGGGTGGTTCCAGCGCGCATAGGCGCCTCCTTATATTATTGCATCATCGTGCATATTTGCCCTGCTAAAACAACCAAAATGTGGCAGGCTATCACTTATCAATTTTAGCAACTGCACCAACACAAGTCAAGGCTTTAATGCGCTGAATTCCATATTTAATTTTTATGAGGTCTGCCAGTTCCGCCCCGCCGGGCCAAAAGTTTTTCTTGCGCTCCGGCAGGCCCCGCGGTATGATAAAGACATTGAGCACCGGCGCGTGTCCGCCGCCCAATGGTTTTAGGAATCTTTTTTAATCACCACGGCCCGCCGCCCCAGCTGGCGGTAAATTTTCATGAACTGGACACGCGGTACCACACGGTTAAAATCCAGCGGGTCTGCCACCACAAAGTTCTGGTCATCCATGCCGCACAGCACCATGCAGTGCAGGGTGTGCAGCACCTCGTGCCGCCGCCCACCGGGCAGGTCGTATTCACCGCAGGGGTCGTGCTGGATATCGCCAAAGTGCAGCGTTGCCCAAAAGATGACCGGGTTCCCGGTCTGCAGCTGGGATGCCAGTTCGGCTTCCTCGGCACCGGTCAGATCATAAGCGCGGCAGCTGCTGCCCTGCACAGCCAGGTAGGCGTTCGCCGCCTGCACAATCGGCCCCGCAAAGCAGTAATAGCCGGTTTCGGGGCTGCCATCGTCCAGGTGAGGATTGCCCATATAAACCTCGTCGGGGTCTGCGCCGTACCACTGGGCGCTGCACGGCAGATAGTGGTCGGCCAGTTCGCACTTATCCGGGGCAAAGCCCAGGTAGTGCAGCACTTCGCAGCAGCTGGTAATTTCGCAGCCGTTGGGCAGCTCCGGGTTTTGCAGGATCTGGGGAACTGGCAGCAGGATGGATGCCATAAAAGCGCCTCGCAATCATACGATTATTTCCGTTTTGATTGTACCAGATTTCACCGGGAAAGGAAAGCCGCAGTATCCGCTCAGTCTGTTATAATTTATAGATAAATACAAAATGTATACCATGGAGGGGATTTTATGAAAGTATGGGATATGCACTGTGATACCCTGGCCGAGCTGCGCTATGCCCAGCAGGCAGGCAAGCCCAAGAGCTTTTTGCACAATGATTTAATGATGGATCTGGAACGCATGAAACAGGGCGACTATCTGCTGCAGTGTATGGCTTGCTTTGTTCACCTGGAACCGGAACGGGAAAAAAGCCCCCTGCTGGCCTGCCTGGAAGAAATCGACATTTTCTACCGCCTGCTGGAACAGTATCCCGATGACCTGATGCAGGTGCGCACTGCGGCGGACATCCAGACGCTACTCACCTCCGGCAAGCGCGGCATGATGCTGACCGTTGAAGAAGGTGGTGCCTGCCTGGACAGCCTGGGTGCGTTGCGGGATCTGTACCGCCTTGGCGTGCGGATGATGACCCTGACCTGGAACTTCAAGAACGGCTTGGCCGAGCCCAACATTGTACCCGGCACCGATGACATGTGGCCCCGCCCGGCCAACACCACCGGAGGCCTGACCGAAAAAGGCTTAGAATTTGTGGAGGAGATGCAGCGCCTGCATATGCTGGTGGATGTTTCTCACCTATCGGACGCCGGTATCTGGGATATTCTGCGGGTGGCAAAGCGGCCTTTTGTTGCCAGCCATTCCAACGCGCGCGCCTGCTGCCCCCATGTGCGCAACCTGACGGACGAGATGCTGACCGCCATGGGCGAAAAGGGCTGCCTGATTGGCCTGAACTACTGCGCTTCCTTCCTGGATACAAACCCCGACCGCAGCCAGGTCAGGAGCCGCATCACCGATATGGCCCGCCACGCCCGCTATATTATGGATAAGGCCGGTGAGGACTGCCTGGCCTTGGGCAGCGATTTTGACGGCATTGACGGCGACCTGGAAATTGCCGGTGCGCAGGACATGCCCAAGCTGGCCGAGGGGCTGAAAAAAGAGGGAATCCCCGAGCGTGTGGTGGAAAAGATTTTTTACGGCAACGCCGTGCGCTTTTTCAGCGAGAACCTGTAACGCTACCAAAATAAAAGGAGAACCATTATGCCGCATCCTGAATTGACTTTGGAACGCCGCATTGATGCAGAGCTGTGCGGGCTGGACGCCAAAATGTGCGTATACGCAGATGACCTGCATGGCCATGTGGTGGAGCGTGGGGCTGATGATGAATTTGAATCGGCATCCACGATCAAGATTTATATTCTGGGCTGTCTGTACGCCCAGGCGGAAGCCGGCAAAGCCAGCCTGGATGCCGAACTGACCTATGAAGCCCGGCATTTTGTGGACGGCTCCGGCCTGATCCGGTCCTTAGGCGAAGGTGCCAGGCTGCGCGCCCGCGATGTTGCCACCCTGATGATCGTTGTCAGCGACAACATTGCCACCAACATGCTGATCGACTATCTGGGGTTGGATACCATCAATGCGTTTATCCGCAGCATTGGCTGCACCCACACCAAGCTGCACCGCAGCCTGCGCAGCGATAACTGGAGCGAAAAGCTGGGTACCATTACCCCGCGGGATATGGGCCGCTTTTTTGCCCTGTTGGCAAAGGGCGAGCTGGTCAGCCCCCAGGCCAGCGATGCCATGCGCAATGTGTTCCGCCAGCAGCACTACAACACCATGCTGGCGGGCAGCATCCCCCCGTATTACACCGACCCCGAAGAATCCCACGCGGATCCGGATCTGATCTATGTAGCCAGCAAAAGCGGCTCCATGGATGCCTGCCGCAATGACGGCGGCCTGATCCACACGCCTTACGGGGATTATGTTCTGGTAATGATGTGCACCGACTTTGCCAACAAGCTGGAAGTAAACGACCACCCCAGCGTGATTTACGGCAACCGTGTCAGCCGCATGCTGTTTGACCAGTACCTGGCGCTGGAGGGTAGCTTTGTAAAGTAAGTGGAGGGCGTATTCGAAAACGATTTTGACGTTCTTGGATACGGCTTATACCAAGCAATAGTATGGCCTATGCGGCAAAGTTGCGGAACGGTCGAGACCGTTCCCTACAGAGCATTTTGTTGTGCACGACCAACCAATAAACGCTCTGTAGGGCGCGATGCATCGTCCCGCACGCCGGGCCTTGCCCAATATTTCATTCAATCACCCGCCGCACACCCTGCGGGTGCATTTCACCCCAAAACCAAACCGACCGCAAAGGCGATGCTGCTCGCCCCTGCGGTCGGTTTTACTATTTGTATTTGATTTACCCCTTCACGCCGGTGGTTTCATCAAAATGGTAGGTGGAACCCTCAATGGTGTGCCAGCCTTTGTACATGGCGCCGGTGGTCAGGTCGTAATACCAGGTTTTACCGTCCTGGGTGTACCAGCCCTTGATCATGTGGCCGTTGGCATCGTACCGCACCCATTTGCCGCCGTTGGAATCCTGGTATACTTCCTTGCTGGTGGCCTTGGCGCCCTGCTGTACGTTGTCCAGCCAGTACCAGGCACCGCTGGCGGGGTCGTAAATCTCCTTGCCGCGGTAATTGCTGCTGCCCGGCTGCCAGCCCTGGCGCACCCAGCTTTCATACCAGAAGCTCTTGCCGTTGCCGTCTGTGACCCAGAAGTTGGTCAAAGCACCGCTTTTCATTGTGCCGTAAACCGGGTCAAAGTAATACAGCGAGCCATTGATGGACACATTGCCGTACTGCATAATGCCGGTGGTTAGGTCATAGTAGACCTTGCGGCCATCCGGCAGGGTCCACGGGCCGTGGATCATGGCACCGGTGACAGGCTCAAAGTAATACCAGTTGCCGTTCTGGCAGTTTTCGCCTTTGATCATGTGGCCGTTTTCATCATAGCGCACCCACTTGCCGCCGTCCGATTCCTGGTAGACATCTTTGTTCACGGCTTTTGCGCCGCCGTCCACGGCATCCAGCCAGTACCAGGCATCGCTGGAGGCATCATAGATTTCTTTGCCGCGGCCGGTGGTGCCCTGCTTTACGCCGTTCTCGTACCAGTAATCGCGGCCGTTCTCGCTGCGCCAGCCGGTATAGCCGCCGGTGCTGCCGTTCTGGTACTTGGGCCAGAAGGTATCGCGCGCCAGCGTTCCGCGGGAATCGCAGCGGGTGGTATCAGAGGTGTTGCCGCCCAGTTCATACACGCGGCACCATTCGTACCCAGCATGATAAGCACCGTTGGCATCATTGCTGACACCATACATGTAAGAGCGCAGGCTGGAAAGGCTGTTCAGCTCATATTCCAAAAAGCGCATCTGGCCGTACAGGGTATGCCAGTCCAGGCCATGGTTGTTGCAGTAGTTCTGCAAATTGGTCCAGCGGTCGCCGTACCACTGGCACAGGCCGTATGCGGTGCCGTAGTCATTGGTAATGTCCACATAAAAACGGGATTCGCGGTACATGCTGGCCATCACGCCGCTGGCGGCGGCGCTGTTCATGCCCATGGTGCCGGTCAGGTAGTTGTAAACATCCCGCTCGTTGGCGGCAACATCTTCATTGGCGTTATAAGAAGCGTCATACGTTGCGGCGTCTTCCTGGACGATATCGCCGGAGTATTCGGCAATGCCGGTGTCAGCGGTATCAAACATGGGCATCAGCGGGGTCAGGCTGCCGGCAGTTTCCGGCGTGGCGGCTTCGGCACCCGCCGAAAGCGCCAGCGCCATGGCGGCAGCCACGGCGGCGATCAGGGTCAAAAACTTACGTTTCAATGCTGCACCTCCTTAGAATGGTAAACAACCTTGATGATGAACGATCTGCGGGCCCGATACCAAAACAGCTCCCGACTGGAAGCAATCGGGAGCTGTAAAGCTCGGTGGAACCGCGGAACGCTTAGTTGTAGCGGCGCTCCTTGATCTCGGTCACGATATTGTTGATGAAGGCATCCAGCTCCTGCGTGGTGGTTTCGCCCTTGCGATCACGCACACTGATGTTGCCAGCCTCGGCCTCCTTAGCGCCCAGCACCAGCATGTAGGGCACGCGGTCAACTTGCTGGGCTTCACGGATCTTGTAACCGATCTTCTCATTGGATTCATCCAGCACAACGCGCACACCGGCAGCGGTCAGCTTGTCGGCAACGGTGCGGGCGTAATCCAGCGTCTTTTCGCTGACGGGCAGAACCTTGACCTGGGTGGGAGCCAGCCAGGTGGGGAAGCGGCCCTTAGTCTCTTCGATCAGATAAGCCATGAAGCGGTCCAGAGAACCCAGGATGGCACGGTGCAGCACAACGGGGGTCTTCTCGCTGCCGTCCTTGTCGATGTAGGTCAGGTGGAACTTGGCAGGCAGGCAGAAGTCCAGCTGGCAGGTGGACAGGGTGTACTCTGCACCGACAGCGGGCTTAACGTTGACGTCCAGCTTCGGGCCATAGAAAGCAGCTTCGCCGATCTCCTCGGTAAAGTTGATGCCCAGCTCGGTCAGAACTTCGCGCAGAGCGTTCTCGGCATGGTTCCACATGGCGTCGTCGTCATGGTACTTCTTCTTGTCGGCGGGGTCACGCAGGGACAGCACGCAGCGGTAATCGGTGATGTTGAAATCCTTGTAGACGTCAAAGATCAGGCTGCAGACATTGGCAACTTCGCTCTTGATCTGCTCCGGGGTGCAGAACAGGTGGGCATCGTTCTGGCAGAAATGACGGCCGCGCTCAATGCCTTTCAGGGTGCCGCTGGACTCATAACGGAAGTCGTGGGCAATTTCGCCAATGCGGATGGGCAGCTGGCGGTAGCTGTGCGGGCGGTTGGCGTAGATCATCATGTGGTGGGGGCAGTTCATCGGGCGCAGAACATAGCTTTCACCCTCCATCTCCATGGCGGGGAACATGTTCTCACGGTAATGATCCCAGTGGCCGGAAGTCTTGTACAGGTTCACGGTGCCGATGCAGGGGGTCATAACGTGCAGGTAGCCGCGCTCGCGCTCCTTGCCCTTGATGTAATCTTCCAGCTGCTGCCAGATGATGTAGCCGTTGGGCAGGAACATGGGCAGGCCGCGGCCAACCAGGTCGTCGGTCATGAACAGGCGCATTTCCTTGCCGATCTTGCGGTGGTCGCGCTCGCGGGCTTCCTGCTGCTGCTTTTCCCAGGCTTCCAGCTCTTCCTGGTTGCGGAAAGCAACGCCGTTGATGCGGGTCAGCATCTTGTTCTCTTTGTCATTCTTCCAGTAAGCGCCGCTCTGCTGGGTGATCTTGAACGCCTTCAGAGCCTTGGTGTAGGTCAGGTGGGGTCCGATGCACATATCAACGTACTCGCCCTGCTGGTAGAAGCTGAACTCGGTCTCATCGGCCAGGTCGTCCATATGCTCCAGCTTATAGTGCTCCTGGCGCTCGGTCATCAGCTTCACAGCTTCATCGCGCGGCAGGATGAACGGCTTGATGGCAAGGTTTTCCTTGCAGATCTTCTTCATTTCCTTTTCAATGTTGGCAAGGTCTTCATCGCTCAGTTTGGTATCGCCCAGGTCAACATCATAGAAAAAGCCGTTTTCGGTAGCGGGGCCAAAGGCAAAGTCGGCCTGCGGATACAGGCGCTTGATGGCCTGTGCCATAATGTGGGCAGCCGTATGGCGCAGAACGTGCAGTTCTTCTTCTTTCGGGCATTCGGCAACAGTGCCGTCTTTGTAAATGATTTTCATTGGTAAACGCTCCTTTGGGTAAACAAAAATGCTCCATCCCATTCTTGACCATAAACGGGATGAAGCATACAAATTCATACTCCACGGTTCCACCCGAATTGGACGCGGCAAAGCATCCCACTCGTAAAACAAAGGCCCAAAGCCCTGTTTTGTAAGCGCCGGTAACGGGGCGCTGCCCCGGCGAAGGTTCACCTTCGCACTCGGCAGTGGTAACTGTGCTGCCCGCCTGCAAAACCGCTTGCAGCACGCCAAATTCGGCGGCGGTTCTCTCTTTTGCGCGTTCCAGCATGTATTGTCTGCCTCAACGTTTTATTCAGGATGAAGTTGCCTTTACTATATACCACCCCGGCGGGGAAGTCAAGGGGGCAGCGCAAAATTTTACACCGTAACAAAAGATGATCTTTGCCCAAAACTGTGATATGATGGAAAAAACGGGCCGCACCCGGCAGGGGCTCCCGGCCCGCTTTGCCATCGGCTACTCCCAATTCTACAGACAGGGCCCCTGCTTTGAAGCTGGCAGGCAGCCCCGCAGGTGCATTTCTGCCAATTTTTGTGCCAGGTGGGAACGTTCACGGTGTTGTAACAATTCCTTGACAATTTCCTGCAATGTAGCTACAATATTAGATAGGACTTAAGGGTGTCGCCCATCGGGAACGCCGCTTTTCAGATATTTGTTTTACCGCCGCAAATTTGGCGTTTTTTCGTTTTATTTGTGTATATGGGGCTTGAGGTGTATCCGCTTTTGGGTATGCTTTGGATTATCGCCCCATTTTGTATAGAATATCGCAGGCAGTATTTGAACCGCAAAGGTCAGCCCCTTGCGCTGTAAGATGCTGGCAGTGTACCCATGGTAGCTGCCAGATAAAACAGGCGCGGGCTGCCCGGGCTTTTCAGGTATGCCAGAAATAAAAGCGTTCCGCTTGTGCTGCGCCCTCCTGCATTTGATTTGAGTTTTGTAAGGAGTGAAACTGCCATGCCCCCAATTTTGATGTGGGTGCTGGTTGTCGTTGCCGCTGCCGTGTGCGGGGCGCTTGGTTATTATTTTGGCGGGGAAAACCGGAAGCGTACCGCCGAAGCCAAGATCGGCTCTGCCGAAGAGGAAGCCAAACGCATCGTGAACGATGCCATCAAGGCTGCCGAGCAGAAGCGCAAGGAAACCATCATCGAGGCCAAAGACGAGGCGTTCAAGCTGAAAGCTGACGCCGACAAGGAAATCAAGGACCGCCGCGCGGAGATCAGCCGCCAGGAACGCCGCATGGACCAAAAGGAGGAAGCGCTGGATAAGCGCACCGCCGCCATGGAGCGCAAGGAAGAGGACCTGAAAAAGCGCGGCGAACTGGTGGAAGCCCGCCTGGACGAGCTGGAACAGCTCAAGCTGCGCCAGACCGAAAAGCTGGAAACCATCGCCGCCATGACCCAGGAAGATGCCCGCGCCGTGTTGTTGAAGAACATTGACGATGAGCTGACCCACGAAAAGGCCATGAAGATCAGCGCCTATCAGGCTAACATGAAGGACGAATGTGATGCCATCGCCCGTGAGCTGGTCGGCCAGGCCATTGCCCGCTGCGCAGCCGATGCCACCAGTGAAGCCACCGTCAGCGTGGTGCTGCTGCCCTCTGACGAGATGAAGGGCCGCATCATTGGCCGCGAGGGCCGCAACATCCGCGCTCTGGAAACTGCCACTGGCTGTGACCTCATTATTGACGATACGCCGGAAGCCATCACCCTTTCCAGCTTTGACCAGACCCGCCGTGAAGTGGCCCGCATGGCCCTGGAGCGCCTGATCGCCGATGGCCGTATCCACCCGGCCCGCATTGAGGAGACCGTGGATAAGTGCCGCCGCGAACTGGAAATTCAGATGAAGCGCGAGGGCGAAAAGGCTGTGATGGACCTTGGTATCCACAGCCTGCATCCCGATTTGGTCAAGCTGATCGGCCGCCTGAAGTATCGCACCAGCTATGGCCAGAATGTGCTGAGCCATTCTCTGGAAGTGGCATGGCTGGCCGGTCTGATGGCTGGCGAGCTTGGCGTGAACGTTCAGCTGGCACGCCGCGCAGGCTTGCTGCATGATATCGGCAAGGCCCTTGACCATGAGATCGAGGGCAGCCATGTGCAGATCGGTGTGGATATCTGCAAGAAGTACCGCGAGAACCCGCAGATTATTCATGCAATCGAAGCCCACCACGGCGATGTGGAGCCCAAGACGGTGCTTGCCTTCATTATTATGGCAGCGGATGCCATCAGCGCAGCCCGCCCCGGTGCCCGCCGTGAAAACATGGAAAGCTATATCAAGCGTTTGGAAACGCTGGAAGCCCTGTGCAACGGCTTTGAGGGCGTTGAAAGCTCTTACGCCGTGCAGGCAGGCCGCGAGGTACGCATCCTGGTCCAGCCGGATAAGGTTGGTGATGATCAGGTCATCCTGCTGGCCCGCCAGGTTGCCAAAAAGATCGAGGACGAGCTGGATTACCCCGGCCAGATCAAGGTCAGCGTGATCCGCGAAAGCCGCGCCACCGAGTACGCAAAATAACCAAAGCGAATAAAACAGATGCCGCACCTGGTATGGGTGCGGCATTTTGTATAAGCATTGATTTATCCCGTGGATGCTGCCATATGTTTAAGGCAACACCGCACAATTCCCGCCTTGCGGCTTAAGCAC
>UMHA01016232.1_pt1 | contig 11603 bp, 8 predicted proteins | sample 1965401 | NCBI WGS metagenome assembly UMHA01 (sample SAMEA4836085, study PRJEB28245) | human gut metagenome | biome: gut microbiome; material: fecal sample | place: Denmark | collected 2008 | reverse complement strand
TGGCGAAGTCCACCATCCGCCGCGACCGGCAGGACATCGAGCGCATTCTCCCCGCACTCGGCCACTACAAGCTCACCGAGCTGCGTCCGGAGCACTTCCGGAATTTCTACGCAGAACTACGAAAAGTCATCCGTCCCGATACAAAAAAGCCACTCTCCGAGTACACCATTGAGGGCGTGCACGCTACGCTGTGCAGCATCCTCTCTGATGCTGTGGAGGGTGGCTTTCTTTCGCACAATCCGGCGTGGCGCACCTACCGCTACGCCGGGCACAAGTGTGAAAAGAAGATCGCGGACGAGGAAACGGCGCAGAAAATCATCGCCGCGCTGGAGGGTGAGAGCATTAAGTACGAGACCTACTTCAAGCTCATCATCGCCACGGGGATGCGGCGGGGCGAGTGCTGCGGATTGAAATGGTGCGACATTGATTGGGAGCAGCGATCCATCCACATCTGCCGCAACGCGGTCAAGGTGACGGACGAGGAGATCTTTGTCAAGGAACCAAAGACTCGCGCGGGCAACCGCCATGTGTACTTCTCCTCCGAGATGGAATCGCTGTTGCGGGAGTACCGGCAGGAATGTGCATACATCACTGAGACCTATGACCAGCGGCAGCTGACCACTGATGACTTCCTGTTCCGCCGTCAGGGAGCGCAGCTCCCCATGACGCCCACCACCTTCACCTACCGCTTCAAGCTGATTCTAAAGAAGAACGGCCTGCCGCAGGAGCTGAATGTCCATTCCCTCCGCCACACCGCCGCCAGTCTGATGATCGCGGGCGGTACGGATGTCGCCACGGTAGCAGGCATCCTCGGCCACAGCCAGCCCTCCACCACGCTGGACATCTACACCCACGCCTTCGACAAGAACAAAAAGGCCGCCAGCGCAGGATTGCAGGGAATGCTGGAGATATGACATAGGATAGCTCAGTTGGATCGCAAAACGCGCAGTAGTGGTCAAATCAGGCTTCAATTCTTCTGATTTTTCGCATATAAAAACCGTCTCAAGCAACTTGCTTAAGACGGTTTTTGTGACTGCCCACATGTTTTGTTGTACCTGCCATTAGGTGGCTTGTCTTAACATAAAATCCTCCGTTTCCGACAGCCGCCCCGCGATTCCGTATGAATACCATGCCACACGGGGCAGCGGCCTGTATAGCGGGTAATTGTAAATTTCGCTTCTTTACGGCCCGTCATTAGGCGGCCTGACGCTGAACGCTCTGCCGGTCTATGTGTTAACCTTGCCGGTGGATGAAACCGGAAATATTCCCGATGCTTCGAAGGTGCAGGTTTATGAAGCTCAGAAGACGGACACAGGAGATGTAGACATCACGCTTCCGGATGTGTCCGGAAACGGCCATGCTGTAGCCATCGTTCAGCCCTCGCAGAACCACGGCACACTGATCATAAATGGACCTGAAACAATCGAAAAAAATAAAACCGGTGCACACTATCCCGTGACATATACCGTAACATATGATAAGGAAGCCACCGCAACCACGAGAGGCTCCAAACACGAGGAATGCACCGTCTGTGGCTATAAGAAGGCCGCCGTTGAAATTCCCGCAACGGGTTCTGCGGTGAAGCCGACTGATCAGACCGACAATTTTGGAAATACTACCCCGCCAAAAACCGGTGACAGCAGCAATCTCGTTTTATGGATCGCCCTTCTGCTCATCAGCGGCGGCGCTGTTATCGGCACAACGGTTGTAATCCGAAAGAAAAAGCACAATAGATAATAAAGCAAACAGATCTCAGGGCGGCTATCGGAAACGGTAGCCGCCTTACAGAGCGGCGCAATTGACAGACTGAGAGGGGGCGAACCTGTATAGGTTCGCCCCCTTTGATAAACGTATACTTCACGCGCACTCCGGAACAGCAGAGATTCTTCGCAGCGGCAAAGCGGCATCGCTTATTTGATCAAGCTCATTTTTTCAGATATTGCTTTATCATTTCGCCCAGAATGGGGATACAGCGGGCAATGTCTTCCTCTCCCGTGGTGGAAAAGTTTAGCCGCATGGCATTCTTGCCGCTTCCGTCGCAGCAGAAAAACTGACCGGGCACATAGGCAATGTTCTTTTGAAAGACGAAGTCAAACATCTCCAACGCATCTGTGCCTTCGGGCAGATCCACCCACATGAACAGGCCGCCGCCGGGCAGGATGACCCGTGTACCCTCCGGAAAACTGGTGCGGACAGCCTCTGCCATCACGTCTCTCCGACGGCGATACACATCGATCACCGTTTTCAGATGGCCGTCAAAATCGCAATCCTTCAGGTAGTGGTACACCTGACGCTGGGCAATGTTGTTCACCTGCAGGTCATCCCGCATTTTCAGATATACCAGCTTGGTAATGCTCTCATGATCGGCAATCAGCCAACCTATGCGAAGCCCCGGTGCAATGGTCTTGGAGGTTGACCCGGAATAGATGACCCGCCCATATGTATCAAAGCTCTTGATAGCCGGCATGACCTGTCCGTCAAAGGAGATCAGGCTGTACGGACCATCCTCCACAACGAAGGTGTCGTACGTTTCTGCCAGCTCTACCAGCTTTTTGCGCCGTTCAACGGACATACAGCGCCCGGTGGGATTCTGGAAATCTGCAATGGTGTAGATGAAAGCCACCTTTTTATGCTGCTGCAGCATCTGCTCCAGCGCATCCATCTTCATACCGTCGTCATCCATGCCGACGCCCACGATCTCCGCACCATAGGAGCGGAAGGTGTCCAGCGCACCCGGGTAGGACGGGTTCTCCACGATGACCACGGATCCCGGCTCGATCATGCCCTTGGCGAGGTAAGCCAAGCCCTGCTGGGCGCCGCTGGTAATGAGAATATTTTTGTAGTCGATATTGTTGACCTGATAGCGCTTCATAAACTCCACCAGATACTGACGCAGGGGGTCGTAGCCGTCAGAGGCGGCATATTGGATCGCCTCGCCGCCCTCCTCGTCAAAAACCCGGTCAGTGATGCGGCGCAGATCCTCCAGCGGGAAAAACTCCTTGCTGGGCAGACCACCGGCAAAGGACACTACCTGAATACCGTCTTTTGCCTTGTCGCGAATCTTGGCCGTAATGCTTCGAATGGATGAGGGGGTCAGTGCATCCAGAAACTTACTACTGATAACCATAACGGATACTCCTTACATATAAAGTGAAAAGGTTTCGCGGGATCATTCGCCCACATTGACATCCGCTTCCTTCAGACCGTTGAACACATCCGCGTCAAATTCGCCCTCGGACTTGGCAACGATCACGGTATCCACAGAGTCGCCCAGCACATTCAGTACAGTCTTGAACATGTCGGGGAACTTGTCGATTGCCACAATGATGGCGATTGCCTCCAGCGGGAAGCCAACGGACTGCAGCACCACGGTCAGCGTGACCATGACCACGCCGGGCATACCGGGGGAGCCGATGGTGCCAAGGGTAGCGGCGATCACGATGGTAACGATCATGGGCCAGGTCAGGTCAATGTTGTACAGCTGCGCCACGAACACAGCGGTCATGCCCTGCATGATGGCGCTGCCGTCCATATTCAGCGTAGCACCCAGAGGCAGGGTGAAGGACGCCACCTTCTCGGAAACGCCGATGCTGCGGCAGAACTCGATGGAATAAGGCAGGGTTGCGTTGGAGGAGGAGGTGGAGAAAGGCACCAGCGCAATACGGCTGTACTTCTTGAGGAAGCGGCCATAGCTCAGACCGGTGAAGATCTTCAGCATCAGACCATAGATGAGCAGGCCGAACAGGAAGAGCAGGAAGATCTCGGAGGCGCAGTACTTGGCCAGCGTCACAATGATTGTGAAGCCCAGATTGGCGACGGTCTTAGCCATCAGGGCGCACACGCCGTAGGGGGTCAGCTGCATGACGATATTGACGATCTTCAACATGGTATTTGCCAGGGACTCGTTGAAGGACTTCACCGCCGCAGCTTTTTCGCCGATAAGGCTCAGGGCAATGCCAAAGAACACGGCAAAGACCACAATGTGGATCATTTTACCCTTCGCAAAGGACTCCACGATATTCGTGGGGATAAAGTCAAGGATAACGCTGGCAAACGAGGTGTTGACATTCTCGTAGGTGTTGGACAGGTCAAAAGACCCGAGGTCCACGCCTACGCCGGGCTTGAGGATCATACCGCCCAAAATACCAAAGGCGGAAGCGACCACTGTGGTAGCTACATAAATGATCAGGATCTTGCCGCCGATACGCCCCACCTGCTTGACATCGGTAGCACTGGAGATGCCCATGACCAGAGATGCAAAAACAAAGGGGATGATGGTCATCTTGATCAGATTCAGATACCCATTACCGACAATGTTCAGTATGGTATTGATGATGATATCATCACGGACATAGCCGTTCGGGACAAAGCACAGGATCGCGCCCAGTGCCAAGCCAAGAATCATACCGATAATAGATTTCTTTCCCAGGGTAGCGGCTTTTTTACTTTCGAGGGTTGCCATAGTGACTCCTTCCTTCTTTTAGAATGGTTGTTTGGGGTAACGCGACTTTTGATTTTCGGGACATGTGCACTGCTATTCTTGCGTGATCTCCTCCTTATTCGCTTTCTCTATTCGCCTTCTCTCCTGATATATTTCCACGCGTGCAGCAGGGTATCTTCATCCCCGAATGCACCAGATTTTGTGACGACCGGTATCCCCCGGAGCGGACCGTCAGCCAACAGTCCGGCAGGGGTCCCGCTCTGCACCTCCTCTAAAAGCAGGAGCTGCGTGGTCTGCAAGCTGCGGCACACCGCCACAGCGGTGTCACCGCCAACTAAGATCAATCCATCATACAGCGTGTGATCGATACGCCCCAGCACCTCACCCAGCTTGGCTGCCAGGCTCTTACCCACCTTCCGTGCGGCGACATCGTCATCCGCAAATCCGGTCTGGCTGTAAAACAGGCTGTCAAAGGCCAATATCGCACCGTCCTCCTGCCGCAGCAGCTCTGTCAGTCTCTGTGCAGCGCGGGAAATCTCCTCAGGAGCCGGCTCGTGCAGTAAGCGCTCTGAATCCAGCAGAACCTTGTGCAGTCCACAGACAGCCTCCAGGCGCCGGACCTGTGCCGCCGTCTCCTTCTTCTGGGAGCCGGTGACCACCAAAACACGCCTGGCAGCCGGGCGGCACGGTACATCGGGCTGCTCTCCTCTCACCGGCAGCGCCTCTGCCAGCGCCGCACTGCCGCAGTACACGGGAGGCGTATCCAGCGCCTGTCCGATCTCCGCCGCCAGCGACAGATCCTCCTCTGTCACGGCATCGATCAGGCACAGAAGCGGCGCTTCCCTCCGGACGAAGTCGGCAGCCAGACCGGCTCCTTCCGCCCGCAGGCGTGCCAGCGGGATGTGGCAGACCGCCATGTGCGCGCGCTCCCTGAACAGGGCCAGCAGGTCTTTCGCAGAACCATCCGGCAGATGGAGTACGCCGCCGTCTACGGTACGGCCCATCCTCGGGAAGCTGGGCGCCGCCAACGCGATCCGGCGGCCGGCAGCCTCCAGCGTTGCCTCCAACTCCTCCACGGGGTTTCCCCGCATAAGCGAGTCGACCTTCTTAAAGAGTGTATCTTGATCGCACAGGACCATATGTTGAAGAACTTCCCGTGTGCGGACTGCCGCCTCCTGTGGGCACAGCTCCCGGGAGCTTGCATTGATGGACAACGCAGTGTTCTCGCCAAGACAGGGCCATGTTTCCTTCGGCGGCTCCACCAGAACCGTGGTGGCAATACCACGCTTTTGGAATTGAATTCCTGTATCGGTTGCGCCGGTCAGATCATCGGCGATGATGAAATACATATAGGCCCCTCACTTTACGGCGGATACATTTTTTTTGGCATTTGCCATACGGATGGCGTAATCCATAGCATTTACAAGACTCAGTTCATTGGCAACGCCGGTTCCGGCGTGTCCAAAAGCGGTTCCGTGGTCCACACTGGCCCTGATAATGGGCAAGCCCAATGTTACATTCACACCTGCCACCGCATCCCAGCGGCCCAGATCTTTGTTATATACAAAGCCCACGACCTTCAAAGGGATGTGCCCCTGATCGTGGTACATACAGACCACGATATCATACCAGCCGCCCAACGCCTTGGAAAAGGCGGTGTCCGGCGGGAGGGGCCCCAGGGCTTGAATACCCTCGGCCTTGGCCTGTTCAATAGCAGGAGCAATCTCCTCGATTTCCTCCCGCCCGAACATGCCGTCCTCTCCTGCATGGGGGTTCAGACCGCATACGCCCACCCTGGGCGCCTCGATACCCAGCTCCAGACATGCCTTGTGGGCAATGCGGATGACGTCCAGCACCCGCTCCTTTTTTACCAGATCACAGGCCTGCCGCAGAGATACATGGGTGGATACGTGTACCACCCGCAGGTCATCGTGTGCCAGCATCATGGTGTACTTGTCCGTTCCGGTGTAATGGGCATAGATCTCGGTATGGCCGTTGAAATGGTGTCCGGCAAGATTCATGGCCTCCTTGTTCAGCGCGTTCGTAACGGTAGCGTCCACCTCGCCCGCCATAGCCAGCTCGATGACCTTTTTCACGCACTGAAACGCGGCATTTCCGCACATGGGATCCACCTTGCCATAGGAAAACCTGTCCCAGTCCACCAGCTCCAGATGCAGCACATCTATGGTACCGAATTCATATAGCCCCTGACTGGGTCTGTCCACCTGATGGAGCTTCAGCTCCGAGTGGTTCGTCACCCGCAGCGCATCGCGGATGCACTTGATATCGCCTATCACCAGCGGCCGGCACCGCTGGTATACCGCGGCATCGGACAAAGCCCGGACGGTGATCTCCGGACCGCAGCCGGCGGGATCTCCCATGGTGATCCCCAAAATCGGACGATTCATATGGTTAACGCCTCCTTGTGATTCTTCTGCGTCCCTTACAGGACGCTTTGATAAATAGCCCGGATCTCCTCCAGCGTCAGTTCCTTGCGATTGTTGTCCAGCAGGCGCCGCTGCTGGCTGCCGGAGGTGACCAGAAAATCAATGTCAGACGGCTGCACACCGTAGGGCTTGAGATCCGTGGGGATATCCGTGCGGCGGATAATATCCTCGATGGCGGCAATGACACGCAGAGATTTTTCCTCGGCGCTCTGCCCGTGGCATTCGGGGTACACCGCGTCGCACAGCTGCGCCAGCTCCTTTTCACAGGCGGGCCGGTTGCAGCGCATCACCGGTGCAAACAGGATCGCATTGGATACGCCGTGGGCAATATGGAATTTGCCGCCCAGAGGATAGCTCAGCGCATGTACGGCAGTGGTACCGCTGGCTGTAATGGCCACGCCTCCGTAAAACGCCCCCAGCATCATGGCTGTCTTGGCTTCCATGTCGTCCGGATCTTCATAGGCGCGTACCAGATTTTCAAAAATCAGCTTGGCGCCGGTCAGGGCAAACATATTGCTGAAATCCGTAGCCTTCAGTGAGGTATAGCACTCCACCACATGGGCCAGCGCGTCTACACCGGTGGCGGCTACAATGGTTTTCGGCAAATGGCGGATCGTCAGCGGATCCAAAACCGCATAGTCCGGGATCATGGCATCGTTGACGATGCCCTTTTTCACACTCTCCTCCGGGATGGCTACAATAGCATTGCAGGTAGCCTCCGACCCGGTGCCGCAGGTGGTGGGCAGGAACACCGTCTTTACCTGCTTGCGCCCCTGCGTGGGGTCCTGCAGCAGATCTCGGACGGTATAGGGCGCGCCCTTGAGAATGGAACACAGCTTCGCTGTGTCCATCACACTGCCGCCGCCTATCGCCACGATCAGGTCGCACGCCATTGCCTCCAGCTGCCCGGCGATTTTCTCTACGTCCAAGTAGCTGGGCTCCCGCGGTATATCGTCCAGCACCTCATAGGAAACATCTGTCAGTTCACGCAGCAGCACGTCGCATACGCCGGACTGCCGCACGCCCTGATCGGTGAACACGACGACCTTTTTCGCGTTCTCCCTGTGAATGATCTCCGGGACAGCTTTCACACTGCCCTCCCCCAAGTGGGTACACGCAGGCAGCTTCAGACTAATCATATCTCCGCACCTCCTTGTCAGCGTTTGTAGGCCGCATAGTATCGGTCAATGGTATCCAGAATGGCGTTGTCTGTCTCCTCGCTCACCATTCCGAAGGGCTTGCGGCACGGGCCCAGAGGCTGCCCGATCAGGTTGGCTGCCCGCTTAACGATAGAGTTGGGATTGCCATACTTGAAGCAGTCACGGATGGGCTGAATCCCCTGCTGGGCAGCTTCAGCGGCAGCCATGTCGCCCTTCTTCCAATTCTGGTAGATACTCACCATCATTTCCGGCAGAATATTGGCAACTGCGGTAATTCCGCCCTTACCTCCATTCTGCAGCGTTTTCAGGATCAGCGCATCGTTGCCGGAAAGGACGGAGAAGTGCTCCGGATCTGTGCCGTGTATGTATGCCAGAATGTTTTCAAACTTTCCGCTGGAATCTTTCACGCCCCGGATATTGGAAAAGTCCTTCGCCAGCCGGGATACCGTCTCCGGCTCAATGGCACAGCCGGTGCGCATGGGGATGTTGTACATCACGATGGGCAGCTTCACCGCGGCGGCAATATCCGCATAGTGGCGGTACAGCTCCTCCTGGCTCAGCGCCGCGAAATACGGGGTGATAATGGACAGCACATCTACGCCGATCTCCTGCGCCGCCAGCGACAGGTCAATGGTGTCCTGCGTACCCACACAGCCGGTCCCCGCATAGACGGGCACCCGCCCCCGCGCCTCATCCACGCAGATGCGCATGACCCGCTTTTTCTCCTCCGTACTGAGGATATAGAACTCTCCATTGGTACCCAGACAGAAGATGCCGTCAACGCCGGCCTGAATATGCCGGTTCACCTGATTGCGGATTTCGGACTCATTGATGCTGCCATCCTCATACATGGCGGTAGCCATGGCGGCAATGATACCTTTGATCTCCATATGTACCTCCCTCGGGGTCTGCGCCCCGTATTTTTTTACTTTCTGCTCCTTTTTTATCATAGAGATTTTATCAAATCAATGGTAAACCCAAAAAAGTAAGTTTCATATTGCAACACTTTTATAATTGATGTAAAATAAAACCTGTAACACGAAAAATGTGTTTCAAAATAAGACAGGTGGTGAATCGCATGATCCCGTGCAGGATTCTGGTCATAGCGCCCTATGAAAGCATGAAGAATATTCTGCTGCTTATCTGCAAGGACAGACCAGAGGTCCGTCTGACAGTGATGGTCGGCGACCTCGGCGAGGGAGCGCGTCTGGTGCAGGAGATCAACGAGGAGGAGTTTGATATCGTCATCTCCCGCGGCGGCACAGCGGAGGTGCTGCGGTCCGTTGTTTCCATCCCGGTGGTGGAGATCCAGCTATCCAGCTATGATGTGCTGTCCGCCTTAAAGCTGGCGGAAAACTACACCGGTCGGTATGCTCTGGTCGCCTATCCCAACATTGCCCGCACGGCAACGCTTCTGTGCAGCGTGCTGCAATATGATGTGCCAATTTACCCGATCGCGCAGGGAGATACGCTGGAAAAGACGGTAGATGAGCTAATTCAGCGGGACGTCACCCTGATCATAGGAGATATGGTGACGACGCAGTATGCCAGGCAGCATTCGCTGGACGCTATTCTGATCACCTCCGGCGTAGAAAGTCTGGAAAACTCGATCCGTCAGGCGCTGCAGCTGCATCAGCTGATGACCGCCGTCCGTGTCCGGGACGCACTGCTGGAGCGTCAAGCCCGTCAGCACCAATGGGAACTGGCGGTTCTGCAGGAGGATCAAACGGTATTTTGGGAAAGCCCCTCTCTTGCCCGAAAGCCCCGGCTGCGCAAAATGATGCAGAAAATCGCCGCACATGCGGACGCCGCCGAGGGCGGTGTGCAGATCCGGCGAATTCAGGAACAGCCGTGGAAGATTTCCTGTCAGCGAGTATTTCTGGAGGGTTCCCCCTATTTCTTTCTGCAGGCCGAGCCTCTGCCGGAGGACATGACCCGCAGTGAGGTCGTGAGCTTTTTTAGCTGCGAAGATATTTCGCCGCAGTATTTCAAGAAATACATCAACTCCGCCCTTCACCAAAATCTGCAGCGCTATGCGGCTTCCCATTCTCCTGTGCTGATCCTTGGTGAGATCAGCACGCACAAGGACCGGGCCGCCAACGTTCTATATACCAACGGGCTGCATCGTGACCACCCTCTTTGCGTGGTGGATTGCGACCGGGCGGACAGCAAATTCTGGCAGAGCTTTGTCACGCGAACGGACTCTCCGCTATACGATACCGGCTGCACCTTCTATTTTAAGAACAGCAACTGTCTCACCGGGGAGCAGGCGGATTCTCTGGCTCGGCATATCCTATCGGGAAGAAACAATCGTTTTCTGTTTTCGGTCGTTACAGATACCCCTCAAGCTGAGGACTGTCCCATCTGTCGGGTTCTGCGCCAGCAGTGCTCCTGTCTGACGCTGCGGATGCCTCCTCTGCGGGAACGCGTCTTTGAGATCCCGGCCCTGTGCAGTCTGTACCTCAACGAGTTTAATGCCGAAAGCGCCCATCAAGTCATCGGTTTTGTGCCGGAGGCGATGGAGCTTCTGCAAAGCTATCCGTGGCCCGGAAATATGGACCAGCTGAAACGAGTCATACGACAACTGACGCTGACGGCGGAACGGTCCTATATTTCCGCCGAAAGCGTCCGCCGGCAATTGCTGTTAGAGTCCCCTCAGCCCATGTCCGAGGCCCCGGCGTTTGACACAAATCGTACTCTGGAGGAGATGACCCGTGAACTGGTAGAGATCGCCCTGCGCCGAGTCCACGGCAATCAAAGTCAGGCGGCGGTCCAACTCGGCGTGAGCCGCTCTACTCTGTGGCGGATGCAGCGCAAAGAAAAGTAAATGTCAATCTGCTGTAAACTGCGGCGGTTTCTGAGTGAGCGGCTGCCTGTATATAGCAGCAAATATATCCCAGCGGATACTATAGAAGCGGCATTCACCAAAGGCCATCGACCTGCTCCCCGTGAGGGAGAGATCGGTGGCCTGTCGGTTTGTTCTTTTTTGAAGACCTGGCGTTCGAGTCACACCAGTTCATAAAAACGACCGGCTGCATCTCTACAATGTCGCCTGTCGCAGGCAAAAAACTCGTTGTCCGAAAAATCCTGTTTTTCTAACTTTTTGAATTGAAAAGTGGCGATAAATATATGAAAACACCGCACTTTCGTGCGGTGCTTTCTGTGCTGCATCTTTCATCAACACATTTTGGTACGCCCGACTGGATTCGAACCAGCGGCCTTTAGAGTCGGAGTCTAACGCTCTATCCATCTGAGCTACGGGCGCATATTTGGTTGTGGGTTTCTGCGATAGTCGTCAAATAGTAGTCAACGACCACGCATTTTTTCTCTGCCGTTCCCGCAAACGCAGGTGCGGCAAGGCTTTGCGCCATATCTCAACTGGAGATGCCTGAAATGTCGGAGTCTAACGCTCTATCCATCTGAGCTACGGGCGCATATTTGATTGTGGGTTTCTGCGATAGTCGTCAAATAGTAGTCAACGACCACCCATTTTTTCTCTGCCGTTCCCGCAAACGCAGGTGTGGCAACGGTTTGCGCCATATCTCAACTGGAGAC
>UMHA01066167.1_pt1 | contig 11609 bp, 9 predicted proteins | sample 1965401 | NCBI WGS metagenome assembly UMHA01 (sample SAMEA4836085, study PRJEB28245) | human gut metagenome | biome: gut microbiome; material: fecal sample | place: Denmark | collected 2008 | reverse complement strand
TCCTGTTCCTTGCGGAAATTTTTGAAGGGGAATAACAGTGCGGCAGCACTTAATGGCAGTGAGCCGGCCTTACAGCAGGAAGGCCAGCGAGGTGGCCAGCAGGATGAGGTTCCACACCAGGGTGGCAGTGTGGGCGGCGGTGGGCCAGCGCCGGGTAAAGCGGGCCAGCAGCGGGCTTACCGCGCCGCTGCATAGGAACACGCTGGCGGCCAGCAATAGCCAGTGGGTCTGCAAAAGGTACAGGCAGCTTTGGTTGGCGGCAGCGGCCCCGCCCAGCCCCAGCATCACCCGCAGGGAAGCGGCCGAAGCCGCCAGGCTATCGCCGCAGTACCAGCAGAAGGAAATGAGTATGGCAATGAAGGTATACATCCGGCACAGGTAGGGTGGGATCTTTTCCACATGGCGCTCGATGTACAGCACCTCGAAGATGATGAACAGCCCCAAAAAGGCGCCCCACACCAGGTAATTAAGGTTGATACCATACCACAGGCCCATCAGCATAGTGATGAGCAGGATATTGACCGAGGTGGAAAGGGGACCGTTATCCTCCGCGCCCAGCGCCTGGTAAACATACTTGCGCACAAAGCGATTGGCGGAGATATTGAACCGGCCAAAGAAATCCGCCACCGAGTAGCTTTGCAGCGGGTGGTGGAAGTTTTCCGGCAGATCCAGCCCAAAGACGGCGCCGGTGCCCCGGGCCATATCGCTGTACCCCGAAAGGGTAAAGTAGATATAAAAGATGTAGCACAAGACATGCAGCCAGGTGCCCAGGATGGTGACCTCCAGCGAAAGCAGCGTTTCCCACTGGGTGATGAGCTCCTGCAGAGAACCGGCCAGAATGACGATCTTGGCGAGGCCCCGCAGATACTGTACCATTCCCCGGGTAATGCCCTCGGCGGTCATTTGGGGATCATCCAGCTGGGGGACGAACTGCTGCGCCGAAACGATGGGGCCGATATACAGCTTGCCGAAGAAGCTGCAGAATACCCCGTAGCGGATGGGATCATCGATGGGGTCACATTCACCGTGGTACAGGTCGATGAGGTAGCCCACCGAGGTGAAGGCGGCGATAGAGATGCCCACCGGGAGGATGAGCTTATCCAGTTCGGTAAGGATAGAGCAGACCACTGCCAGAGAGATGTCCTTGATGACGCAGCCCAGCAGGATGGACCGGGCCCGTGGGTGAGCCATGGCGATATACCGGGCCAGCAGGTAATCCGGTACCATAACGGCCAGCAGCAACAGCAGGCACAATGGGGAAAGCAGCCCCACAAAAAGCAGGGAATACCCCAGCAGGAACCGCCGCCGACCGGCCCTGCGCAGGAAATAGTAGATGAGGCCGCCGACCGGCAGCAATACAAACAAAAACCCCAGCGATGTAAGCTGCATGGCAGCAGCCTCCTTTCCTTGGTATGGTGGGTGCAGAATCCTGGCTCCGGGGCGCCCCGCAGCCCCCTGCGGGGGCCGGCGGGCGAACGCCCGTACCGGCGCCTTCGGCGCCGGGCGGGGCGCCCCAAACCGGATTCCCGCGAAAATTCAAAAATCAATTGACCGCGGGAGCGTTACAGGCCAGCCGCAAGCGTTTCCAATTCCTCCGGGCTGACCAACCGGGCCAGCACGCCCGGCAGGGCGTTGGCACTCAGCCCCTGTGGTAAATTAAGTTTACGGCACAGGGCCCGGCGCTTTTCGGCGCTGCCCGGTCCGCCGCTCAGGCCCAGCCGGTACAGGTCGGCTTTGGTAATGGCGGCAGGGCAGGGGACTTCGCTATCCTTCAGCAGCCCGGCCTGTTCCAAAATGTTCAGCAATATTTCGGGCGGCATGCCCTCCACCCCCAGCTTGCCCTCGGCACTGGGGGCTGTTTTGCGCCGCTCCTTGCCGTATATTTCGGGGATATAGACCTGGATCAGCCGCTCCGGAGGAATGGCCCCGGCCAGGTGCCCCCGGATGGAAAAGCCTGCCCGGTCGCTGTCGGTCAGTACCGCCACCGGGCCGTTTTGGGCCAGTTGCCGGAGAAGCGAAAGCATTTCTTTGTTTTTGTAGATGTGAAAGCCGTCGGTGAGGAGGATCTCCCCCTCCACCAGATTGCTGAGGGTCGCTTTATCGTATTTTCCCTCCACGATAAGAGGATACTTCAACCGCCGCTTCATGCCCGTTCCCTCCGCAGCAGTTCTATCAGCCGCAGAATGGTGACCTCCAGTACGGTGCGGCCATCGGCAGCGCTTTGCTTCATGCGGGCATCAGCATCCGCCAGAATCTCCAGCGAGCCTTCCAATGCGGGGCGGCTCAGCCGGCCGCATTGCTCCAGTGCTTTGGTAAAGCGGTAGCTGCCGCCGTAGCCCAGCTCCTTGCGGGCGGTGGCATCCGCTACCCCGGCCCGGCGTACCGCGGCCGCCCGGTAGTAATCCACAAAGGACATGGTAAGAATGGTGAGAATACTTTCCGGCCGCTCCTGCAAAAAGAGCAGATCATCCACGATTGCCATAGCCCCGTTAAAATCCCCGCGCAGCACCTTATCCCCCAGCTGGAATACATTCGCATCCACGGTAGGGGCCACCAGCGCCTCGATGTCCTCCTTGAGGATCTTGCCGGTGTAGCCGTGGTAGGCCGCCAGCTTTTCCACCTCCTGCCGTAGCCGCAGGCTGTCCAGATTGCAATAATCCGCCAGCAAGGCGGCTTCCTCCGGCTCCAGCACACAGCCCAGCCGCAGCGCGGTCTGCCGCGCGAATTTCCCCACATCGCCGCGGGTCATGGCGGCAAAGCGGCACACGCCGCCCGCCTTATCGCATAGGTTCAGCAGCTTGGTGGCCGCCGCTTCCTTTTTGGCAAATTGCCTGGCGCTGCCCCGCACTGTCAGGATCAGCACCCCGTCCTCCGTCGGTTGGGCCAGCAGCTCCGAGAGCTTGCTCATGCCGGTGCTGCCCAGGCCGGAGGGATTCAGGTCATCCACCACGGCGCACTTGCGCCCGGGGGTAAAGCTCATCGACCATAGCAGGTCGGCAATGCCGTCCCAGTCTACCTCGCCGCCGCTGCCGTCGCAGCGCAGCAGGTTCATGCTGTCCCCCTCCGGTACGATGGTTTTCACCAGCCGGTCCCGTGCCGCTTCGATCTGCCGGTTTTCCTCGCCGTACAGCAGATAGACCGGCAGCAGGGCTCCGGCCTTGATATGGGTATCCAGCGCGCGCAGATCGGGAAAGATCACAGGGCAGTGTCCTCCTTTGGCAGGGTGATGGTCAGCTCTCCGCCCCGGTACAGCCGCCAGCGGCAGCCAGGGGCCAGCCACAGGCGGCCCTCCCGGTCTATCACGGCGGTGGTATCGGCGGGGATGTCCTCTGCGGTTATTATATCATAGCCTGCCCAACATTTCAGCACTTTTTGCGTGCCGAATTGCAATACTGTTCCTACGCCGTCCAGGCTATAAAGTGTATAATCCGACAATATATTACGAACTGTATCATAATTCGGCAGCAGGATGACATTTTCCGGGAGCTGTCCTTCGCCCAAAAGCGCCGTTTCCTCGCTGCACAGCATCAGCTCCGGCTCCAGCAGGCGGGCAAGGCGCAGCTCGGCGGAAAGGTCATGCTGTTCCTCCGGCTGTACCAGCACCGTGATGCGCGGGCTGCCGCACCGCTGCAAAAACCGCCCCAGCATCTGGAGCTCGTAGCCATCCTGCACCCCGCTGATCAGCAGGCCTTCGCCATTCTTTTGTACTAGGACGCTGCCGGTGGCGGCATCGGTGGTCAAGGTCAGGGCGCTTTGCAGGGTCAGGGCACTGCCCAGCAGTACTATTCCAGCGGCGCATCCCAAAAGCAGCAGACGCAGTCGGGCCCGTTTGGTGCGCAGCAGCGCGGCTGCCAGCAGCAGTACCGCGAAAATAGCCGGCACAGTCCATTGCCAAGGAGCCACACAGGGCAGCACCGCGCCGGGCAGCCCGGCGATACCGCGGGCCAAGGCCGCTATGCCGCCCGCAAAGCACCTGGCAACGGTAAAGGGATAGACCCCCACACCCAGCAGCAGGCAGGGGAGGGTGAGAAAGGCGAACACCATGACGCCATACACCAGCGGCAGCACCAGCAGGTTGCTAAGAAGGCTGTACGCGGGCAGATAGCCGAAGCTGAGCGCCGTGATGGGCAGGGTGCCCAGCTGTGCTGCCAGCGAAACGCAGGCGCTTTCCCACAGCAGGCTGCCCCACCGGCTGCGGCGGGCGGCAGGCCACAGGCGGGCCAATGGCCGGGCCAGCAGCAGGATACCCAGGGTAGCCCCGCAGGAGAGCAGAAAGCTCAGCTCCCACACGGCGGCGGGGTTGCACAGCAGCAGAATCGCTGCCGCAAAGCCCAGTCCGGTCAGGCCATCGCCCCGGCGGCCCCGCAGGGGTGCGCCCAGTGCCAAGCCGGCCATCAGGGCGGCACGCAGCACGCTGGCGCTAAACCCAGCCAAAACGATCATGGTAAGACAGCACAGCCCGCTGTAAAGGGCTTTCCTTTTACGGCTCCACAGCAGCAGGTCGCCCAGTTTACCGCATACCGCCAGCAGAATGGAAAGATGCAGCCCCGAAACCGCCAGCAGGTGACTGATGCCCGCCCTAGAAAGGGCGGTGCGCAGCCCAGCCGGCAGGTCAGCGGTATCGGCTGTCAGCATGGCGGTGACCAAAGCGGCGCTTTCGCCTTCACCCAGTGCATTTAGTTGTTCGATGGTTTGGCGGCGCAGCCGCAGCAGCCACCCCAAAGGGGAGAAGCTTTCTTCCACCGGCTCTGCGGTCAGCTGCCGGGCCTTTAGCGCCACTCCGCCGGAAAGCAGCAGGGTGTCTCCCTCGCTTTCCGCCCCGGTAATGGTCAGTGTGCCGGCAATGCGTTCCCCGGCCAATGGGGTCTCCTCCTCCGGCAGGTAGGCGGTCAGGTCGATGACACGGTGCTGCCCGCCCACCCGGGCATAGATGGTGCTGCGATGGGCGGTGTAGGGGCTTACCTCCAGCACGGTTCCGGTGAAGGGCAATTCGCAGCCGGTCAGCTGCTCCGCGGCGGTATACCGCCAGGCGTAAAGGCCGCCCATCAGTGCTGCGGCCAGCAGCCCGCACAGCAGGGGCCGCCACAGCGGGCGCAGGGCTTTGATGAGCCCCAGGGCAAGGCAAAGCCCCAGCAAAACAGCCAGTGCTGTGCCGCCTGCCCGCAGGAATACCGCAAGCCCCACGGTCAGCGCTGCCGCGCCGATGGCCAGGTACCGCCGGATGACCATTTTTTTGCCCCCTGTCACTTTTTGTCGATACCATCATTATACAAGATAGAGGGACCATTGGCAATTTGTTTTGCTGCCGCATAGCATGAAACACCGCATTTTATTAGATCTGCCCGCTCCCCGCAGGGAATCCGGGCGGGCACCCCTCTGCTATGGCTGGGCCGTTCCTCCGCTTCTCTGCGGGCGGCCCGCCCCACGCGCCGGGGCGCCCGCCCGCCTGGCGGACTGGGGCAGGCCGAAAGGGAGGAAAACCCATGATCTGTGATGCCACCCTTATTTTTCAGCTTTCCACTGCCCGCAGCGCGCTGCCGGTGCAGGGGGCCAGTGTCCTTGTCACCGATCCCATCACCGGGCGCAATACCCGCCTGACCACCGACCAAAGCGGCCGTACCCATGTGCTGTGTGTCACCGCTCCGCCCCTTTCCTGGAGCCAAAGCCCGGGAAATGACGGCCGGCCGTACAGCATCTATCACGCCGATATTCGGGCGGAGGGCTATGTGCCGATGCGCCTGACGGGGATTCAGGTCTTTGCCGGGCAGCAGTCGCTGCAAATGGTAGAGATGATCCCCTGCGAGGGGGGGAAGAGCATGACCAATACGCCGGAGGAGACCATTGGGGAGCCGGAGGACCCGCTGAAAAGCGAGCAGACCGGCCGCTTTGCCCAAAGTCCGCAGGAGGATGACCAGCCGCCAGGATCCCTGCAGGGGGCGGAGCCGGGCCGCAGGCCCGGCGGCGAAGCCGCCGACACGGGCGAAGCCCGTGTGCCCGCCGTTCCGGCGGGCGGCCTGCGGCCCGAACCAGCCCCCGCCGCGGATTTGCCCGAAGCGGAGCCATCTGCCGCCGATCTGGCGGCTCTGCCCGATGCGCGGGAGCTGGCCCTGCCCCGCGCTATCCCGGTTCTGGCGGCAGCCGGGGAGGACGATGAGAGTGATAATGACGATGAGCTCACCGCCCCGCCTGTCACCCGCAACCTGGCGGAAGAGAGCGGCAACACCCGCGCCGCCGAGGTGTTGACCGGCCCCCGGGCCGCTTCGCAGGTATATGTGCCGGAATACATCACCGTGCACCTGGGGGCTCCCAATGATGCCTCCGCCCGCAATGTCACTGTCAGCTTCCGGGATTACATCAAGAATGTCGCCTCCAGCGAGATTTATCCCACCTGGCCGGAGGCCGCCCTGCGGGCCAATATCCTGGCGCAGATCACCTTTGCCCAGAACCGCATTTTTACCGAATGGTACCCCAGCCGCGGCTACAATTTCAATATCACCAATAATACCGCCTACGACCAGTACTTCGTCTACGGGCGCAATATCTTTACCAATATCAGCCGCCTGGTGGATGAACTGTTCGATCAGTACATCAGCCGCCGCGGCGCGGTCAACCCCATCTTCGCGCAGTACTGCAATGGCACCACCGTCACCTGCGGGGGCCTTTCCCAGTGGGGCACCGTTGCCCTGGCCAATAACGGCTACACGCCGCTGGGCATTCTGCGTTATTACTACGGCGATGACATCGTCATTGATACCGCCACGGTACAGCGCCGCATCACCTCGTCCTATCCGGGGGCGCCGCTTACCGTTGGCAGCAGGGGAGAGGATGTCCGCACCATCCGCACCTGGCTCAACCGCATCCGCCGCAATTATCCGGCCATTCCCGCCATCAGCACCACCGGCGGCGATACCTACAATGCCGAAATGCAGCGTTCGGTGCAGGCCTTCCAGCGCATCTTCAATCTGACCCCCGATGGTATTGTCGGCCCCGCCACTTGGAATAAGATCGCCTATATCTATGTAGCGGTCATGCGCCTGGCGGAGCTGGGCGGCGAGGATATTCCCCTCCCGGCCGAGCGTCCCAGCAGCACCCTGCGCCGGGGCAGCAGCGGAGAAACGGTGCGCCTGGCGCAGTACTTCCTGCGGGTCATTGCCCTGTACGATGATGAGATCCCTCCCATCACTATCGATGGCTCCTATGGCCCGGCCACCGAAAACGCCGTGCGCGCCTTCCAAAAGATGCAGGGCCTTACCGTGGATGGCATCATTGGCCCCGCCACCTGGAATGCCCTGTACGAGCGCTTCCTCGGCATCACCCAAACCACCGGTCTGGCCGTTACCTACCCAGGCACCCCGTTGAAAAGCGGCAGCCGCGGGGATAATGTCCGGGTGGTGCAGGAGTACCTGAATACCCTGGCCCGTGCCTATCCGCTGCCCCGCGTCACCGTGGATAGCATCTACGGCCCCGCGACCGAAAACGCTGTGCAGGCCTTCCAGCGGCTCTTTGGCCTCACCGCCGATGGCATTGTGGGTCCCCGCACCTGGGAACGCCTGGTGGGTACCCGCCTGCTGCTGCGGTAGGTTTCAGCAGGGTCCGGGGCCGGGGCCCGCAGGGCGCCCCGGCGAAGCCGGGGCTGGGGGCTTTGCCCCCTACGCCCGTCCCCCTTACAGGGGACGGCCGGCCCTGCGGGCCCCATTCTGCACCTCGCACTTTCGCAAAAACCACCAAAAAGGCCCGCTGCAAACCACAGCGAGCCTTGTCTTTATATCATTCAGTTTTCTTCGGTGGGCGTTTCCTCGGCTGCCGCGGCCGCCAGCTGCGCCGCCAGCCGGTGGGTCATGCGGCGCAGCCGCCGTCCCGCCAGGAAGCAGAGTCCCAATACCAGCACCGCCAGCGCCGCTATCCCCGCGATGCCGAAGCTCGCGCCCTCCACAAAGAGCAAACTCAGCGGATTGGCGGTATTGCACAGGGTGTTAAATTCCCCCGCGCCGTAGGTCGCCGCGTCCATGGCCTTGGCCGCCGCCGTAAAGAGATAAGTCAGCAGCGTGCCGCTGTACAGCATGACAATGGCGCTGATGAGCCCGGTCACCAAACTGCGCAGCAGGCAGCCGCCGCTCATCGCCGTCACAAAGATCATCAGGTACAGCAGCATGGCCACATCGCCCTGGGGCAGCACCAGGTTGCCCGGCAGTACCGCCGCCAGCGCCACCGTCACCGGCACCAGTATGATGGCCGAAAGCAGCGTAGTGGCATTGGCGGTGCCCACTACGGCGTTCACCGCCACATTCAGCGGCAGCCGGCCGTGACAGGTCTTTCTGGCCGTCAGCGGCTCCAGCACCGAGGCCGCCGCGCGTCCGAATACCCGCAGCAGGCGGGGCAGGGCAAATAGGCACCCGGCGGCTACCAGCGCAAAGGAGACCGCGTCGTAGAGGGGCAGCCCAGCCGCCATGCCCATGATAAAGCCCAGGATCAGGCCCCACAGGCTCGGCTCCAGCAGGAAGTTCCCCCGGCGGGATTGCTCCAGCGAAACACGCCGGTCCCGCAGACCGGGGATCAGATTGATGAGAAAATTGCAAAGCCACGCCAATGGGGCCGTCCCCACGGCAAAGCTTTGGGTAAAGGTGATGTGGGATGTCCCGGTCAGCCGGCTCACCGGTGCGGTAAAGACATCCGCCAGGATGATCTGCAGCACAACCATCAGCAGGGCGGCCGTCAGGCCGCACCACATTTCGCCGGTCAGCTGCTGCACCAGTACCCCCGCAAAGGCCGCCTGCCACAGGCTCCACAGGTCCATATTCAGCACACGGGTCACCCGGCAGGCCAGCATCAGCAGGTTCAGCAGCACGGCGCCCGGCAGCACCCAGTACAGGATATCACTGTTCAGTGTCACCTCGGCCGCTTTCTGCCAGTGCAGGTTGGCTGCCCCGGTGGAAAGGGAATAGGTATCGATCATGGTATTCACCAGCGTCACTAGCTGGCCGCTCAGTGTGCTGATGAGCAGCTGGATGGCCACGGTGCTGCCCAGCACCGCCAGCGCGCACTGGCCGGAGCGCTGAACGCCCGCACGGCTGGCCAGCCCCAGCAAAAAGAAGAATACCGGAATGAGCAGAAAGCTGCCCAGCCCGCTTACGATATCATAAAGGGAATGGAGTATATCCAAGGTTGTACCTCCTTTGGGGGAATGCCCGTCCCAACCATTATAACCGGGGAATGTGACGATAGTATGAAGAAATCGGATATCTTCCCGTTTTTCAGCCTATCTATTTTCCCATACCGGCGGCGTAAAGTCAAGAGCGGCAGCCCGAAGGCCCCCCTTGCGGGGTCGTCCCTGTTATGGTATAATGCAGCGGGCCCATTCGGAAGGCGCACCGCCTCGTGCAGGACAGGACAGGCCGGAAGCCGCAAAGGAGTGTGACAGCATGAAGAACTATAGGTTTTTGTTTTTTCTCGGTATTTTCAGCGCTATCTTTTCAAAACAGATCGACACGATCATAGCCCGTGCGATCAAGAGCGAGCGGAACAGGGCGATATTCAAGGGCGTACTATTTGCAGTCCTGCTCGGCATAATAGGGATTCTTATCTGGAAAAGCCGGGTATAAACGCCGCCGAAGCAGCCGTTGCTCCGGTTGGGGATTTATAATATCATAATGAAAATAAAGGGAGGCACCACCATCATGGAAGAACTCATTCTGAACAATATCCTTGAAACACTGAGGGAGATCCAAAGAGAAATGGAGCGCCAGACCGAGCTGCTGCAGCGCATCGAGCAGAACACAAGAGACTGACCCCCGCCCCGGCGGGCGGCCGGAACCGCAAAAGGGAGCCCCCGAAAAGAGGCTCCCGCTTCTCTTTTTTTTTCAGCCCTGCGCCGCCATCTCCCGCAGCAGGTCATACAGCGCGGCATCCTTCCCGCAGTACCGGTGGTTCCCCACCGTCAGCCACAGCGTGCCGTCCTCCATGCAGTACAGGATGGTCTGTGCCTTCCGGTCATCAAAGAACACGGTGATGTGCTCCATGTATAAGGTGGTGGAGCCGGAGGCCCGGATATAGAACTTCACCCCGGCCAGCCGTTCGTCCAGCGCCTCGCTTTCCTCCGCGGTCATCTGCCGGTGGTCCTCATCCCATTGCAGGGACTCCGCCCGGCTGTGCGGCAGCCCGGTATGGGGGAGGGAAATCACCCCGAAGAAGATAAGAGCCGCAGCCAGAATAAAAATTGCAGGCAGCCATTTTTTCATGTGTTTTCTCCTTTGTGCTTATTTATGATGCAGCAGCCAGAAGAGATAGCGAACGATCAGACAGATCATCATCGGACCGAACCGGAAAAAGCCAAGCGGCTGCGCTTTCTCTTCGGATATTTTTTTGACCTGCCGAAACCAAACCTCCGAAAGCCCTGCCAGCAGTACGCCTGCTGCCCAGTACCAAACCGTTCCGCGAAGATCATGGGTAATCATCCCCCACGCAGTAAAGGTGACGAAGCTCAATACAAAAAAGATAGTGTATCGGGTTGCTTCAGACATGTTGTTTTCTCCCCTTTTGCAAAGTGTTTTTTTGCTGCTTCCATTATAGCAGGGAACCGTGCGCCCCGCCATCGGCGACTTCCACATTTTTCCCGCCCTGCGTTTGGCAGTAATGCCTTTACCCTATATAACGGCCCACGGCGGCATTTTGCAACAGCTTCCTTGACATTTTTTTTGTGCTATTGTAAGATGGGAAAGGTTTCATCTTAAATCATTACGCCGCTGTGGCGGAACAGGCAGACGCAAGGGACTTAAAATCCCTCGGTGGCAACACCGTACGGGTTCGATTCCCGTCAGCGGCACCACAAAGGGAGCATCCACCAGCCGCAGGTTGGTGGATGTTTTCTTTTTGGCTATGACGCTGGGAATCGAACAGGGCGGCGCACCGCAGTGCGTAAAAAAGCTGCCGGCGGCAGGTTTTTTAGCCCGCGGGTAGATTCCCGTCAGCGGCACCACAAAGGGAGCAGCCACCAGCCGCAGGTTGGTGGATGTTTTCTTTTTTGGCTATGACGCTGGAAATCGAACAGGGCGGCGCCTGCAAATTTCCTATCAGTGTGCCCCGCGGCCCTTGACAAATCCCCTCCCTCCGCCTTATAATACTTTGGTAAATAGCACAAACGGCTATGACAGGGTCAGTGCTGCACCCCGCCCCCAGAGAGAAAGCCCCCGGCTGAAAGGCTTTCGGCAGTCCCGGTGCATCACAGCCGCCCCCGAGCCATCGGCGTGAAGAACGCCGGCGTCCCCGGTGCGTTAAACCGGCAAAAAGCGGCAGCGTCCTTTCGGCGCTGCAAACTGGGTGGTACCACGGAAGATCTGGCTTTCGTCCCTACGGCTTCGTAAAAAATGAAGCAGGGGAGGAGAGCTGTTTTTTTGTGTTCTCACCCTTACCAAAAGAAAGGAATCAACCCACTATGAAATGGACAGGACTCAATGAACTGCGCGAAACCTTCCTCGAATTCTTTGTCAGCAAGGGGCATACCCGCCTGCCCTCGGCGCCGCTGGTGCCGCAGGATGAGGCCAGCCTTCTGCTCATCAATTCCGGCATGGCCCCCCTCAAAAAATACTTCACCCGGCAGAAGTTCCTGCCGAACG
>UMHA01071407.1_pt1 | contig 11627 bp, 13 predicted proteins | sample 1965401 | NCBI WGS metagenome assembly UMHA01 (sample SAMEA4836085, study PRJEB28245) | human gut metagenome | biome: gut microbiome; material: fecal sample | place: Denmark | collected 2008 | reverse complement strand
AACCCATCTCCCACAAGGAAGAATTGGTTCGGATTATCTTGGTCTGGTGCCGGTGACCGGACTCGAACCGGTACGTTGTTGCCAACGAGGGATTTTAAGTCCCTTGTGTCTACCATTCCACCACACCGGCATATTTATTACAATTTATCACCGACGCATAAATAAGTCAAGAGCGGAACTTTTTGCCAGCCCATTTCGTCATATTTACATAACGTGGAAATGGGGGGTCCCTATGATGAAGCTTCTGGTTCTTGCCGTGATGATATATTTTGCTTTCAGTCTGGCGGCCTGCAGTATAAATGCGGCGCTGCCTCAACCTGGCCTCTTTGCTTCTTTTTCCGGTGTTTATGCCAGCTCCTCCCGCACTTCCGGAACTGTGGTAGACGCCCAGTTTTCCCACCTCTCGGAGGATCTTGAACCCACCGTTTTGCTCATGATGATTGACGGGCAGCTCTACTGCTGCAACGGCCGGGAGAGCGACAGAGACGGACGCTGCGGCATGATGGACGGCAGTATTACCAGCAGTGTGGAGAGAAATCTGATTCCATCCAGGGATGGACAGTCCAATTTCGGTGCCCCCTATGGCTACCAGTATGGAGACAACGGAGCGCTGGAGGTGGATATGGATGGGCACTGGATGGTCTTTGAGCCGGTGCAAAGTCCTTCCACCCAGCGTTTTTCCGACAGAGAACCAGAGAAAAACTCTTGACAGAGCGAAATTTCAGGTTTATATTTATCCCTGTAATCATATCTTGAGGAGCTTTCTCTTAATGAAGAACTTCGCTTTTGCAGCATATTATTACTACTTTACCGCCAAGTTGAGGTAAGGGTAATTTGTGGTGCAAAAAAGAAGCTGTTAAAAATTGCTTATGATGCTGCACAGGTTACGCCTGAGCAGCATTTTTTTATTCCCCGGCTATGAACAGGCGGCCGGAAAAACATTGAAAGTATCAATAAACGGAGGACGGAAAAATGATAGTTGTACTTAAACACGGTGTAAGCGACGACAAACGTGACCAGCTGATAAGCTGGCTGAAAAATCTGGGGCTGCAGATCCACATTTCCGTGGGAGCCTATCAGACCGTCCTGGGCCTTATAGGCGACACCAGCTGTGTGGACATGGATCTTGTAGGGAGTCTTGAGATAGTGGACGCCGTGAAGCGTGTCACAGAGCCCTTCAAATGCTGCAACCGTAAGTTCCATCCTGAGGATATGGTGGTGGACTGCCAGGGCGTAAAGATCGGCGGAGGTCACTTTGTCATGATAGCCGGCCCCTGCTCCGTGGAGAGTGAGGAGCAGATAGTCGCCGTAGCCAAGGCGGTGAAGGCCGCCGGAGCCCAGATACTCCGGGGCGGAGCCTTCAAGCCCCGTACTTCCCCCTATGATTTCCCCGGCCTCAAAGCCACCGGCCTGGAACTTTTGAAGGTTGCCCGGCAGGAGACCGGTCTGCCCTTTGTCACCGAGATAATGAGCGTGGCCGATCTGCCTCTTTTTGAGGATGTGGACATGCTCCAGGTAGGAGCCCGGAACATGCAGAATTTCGACCTGCTCCGGGAACTGGGCAAAATCAATAAGCCCATACTCCTTAAACGTGGCCTTGCCAACACTCTTAAGGAACTGCTTATGAGCGCCGAATACATCATGGCCAGCGGCAACGAACAGGTGGTTCTCTGTGAGCGGGGCATACGTACCTACAGCGATTACACCAGAAATACCCTGGATATCTCCGCCGTACCCATGCTCCATGAGCTGTCTCATCTGCCCGTAATAGTAGATCCCAGCCACGCCACCGGCATTGCAAAGATTGTGCCCCCCTGTGCTCTGGCGGGGACTGCCGCCGGGGCTGACGGCCTGATAATTGAGGTCCATAACGACCCCATCCACGCCCTGTGCGATGGAGCCCAGTCCCTGCGTCCGGAGGAATATGCAAAACTGGCTGAAAAAGTGCGCAAGGTAAGGGAGGCCATAGCCTGATGAAAGTTGGTATAGTCGGTCTGGGGCTCATAGGCGGCTCCTTCGCCTGGGCCTACCACAACGATGGCCATCAGGTTTTGGCCTGGAACCGCACCCGCTCGGTACTGGATTTTGCTATGCTCAGCGGTGCCGTGGACGGAGAGCTGACGGAGGAAAACGCCGGTGACTGCGACCTCATTCTGGTCACGCTCTACCCCCAGGCTGCCATTGACTATATAGATAAAATGGGCCCTCATTTCGGCCGGAAGCCTCTGGTAATGGATTGCTGCGGCACCAAGCGTGTGGTGTGCTCCGCCTGCTTCCCCATTGCGGAGCGGGATGGCTTCACTTACATTGGCGCTCACCCCATGGCCGGCACCCATAACTCCGGCTTCAAGTACGCCAAGGGCACTATGTATAAAGGTGCCCCCATGGTCATCGTGCCCCCCCGCTATGACGATATTGAGCTGCTGGGCCGGGTCAAGGAGCTTTTGGCCCCCGCAGGTTTCGGCAGAATATCCGTCACCACAGCGGAAAAGCACGACCAGATGATAGCCTTCACCTCCCAGATGGCCCATGTGGTCTCCAACGCATACATTAAAAGCCCTACCGCCAGGATTCATAAGGGCTTTTCCGCAGGCAGCTACAAAGACCTGACCAGAGTTGCCTGGCTCAACGCCCCCATGTGGGCGGAGCTGTTCATGGAGAACAAGGACTTTTTACTTAATGAGCTGGACCTGTTTATAAACAGCCTCACCCAGTACCGGGACGCCATGACAAATAACGACATGCCTGAGCTGATCCGGCTGCTGGACGAAGGCCGCAGGCTGAAGGAAGAGGTGGACGGGCGTTGAAAAAGGTGCACATATCCGCATCCAGAGAATATGACGTGCTGGTTGAGCGTGGGCTTCTGGACAAGAGCGGCGAGCTTATAAAGGCGGCCACCGGCTCGAAAAAGGCCGTTATCATCTCCGGTGATATAGTTTTCCCTCTCTATGGTGAGAGGCTGAAAAACTCCCTGGAAGCTGCCGGAATGGAGGCTGAGGTCTTTGTCCTGCCCCATGGAGAGCAATCCAAGACCCTGGAGAACTATGCCCGTATACTGGAGTTTCTATCCCAAAACCACCTGGGCCGCAGTGATGCGCTGGTAGCACTGGGCGGTGGCGTCACCGGGGACATCACCGGTTTTGCCGCCTCCACCTATCAACGGGGCATGAATTTCGTGCAGGTGCCCACTACCCTGTTGGCGGCGGTGGACTCCTCTGTGGGAGGAAAGACCGCCGTGGATCTGCCCGGCGGCAAGAATCAGGTGGGCAGCTTCTATCAGCCCGCCCTGGTCATCTGTGATCCGGACCTTTTAAGCACCTTGCCGGAAGAGGAATTTGCCTGCGGCTGCGCCGAGGTCATAAAGTATGCCGTACTGGGCAGCCGGGATTTCTTTGACGAGCTGAAAGCTCTGCCCGTCTCCCGGCAGCTGGAGAAGGTCATATGCACCTGCGTGGAGATGAAGCGGGACATCGTGGCTCAGGACGAATACGACCGGGGTCTGAGGCAGCTGCTGAACCTGGGTCACAGCTTTGGCCACGCCGTGGAAGCCTGCAGCCGTTTTACCGTACTACACGGTCAGGCCGTGGCCATAGGCATGGCGGCCATCACCCGTGCCGCCGTGGCCAAAGGCTTTTGCTCCCGGGATGCCCTGGAAGAGCTGCTGGCGCTCCTGAAACAGTACAGGCTGCCTACAGACTGCCCCTACGGCCTGGAGGACATGTATTCCGCCTCCCTGCTGGACAAGAAATTTACCGGAGGTTTTATGCACTTTATAGTGCCGGAGGAAATAGGCCGCTGTCGCATCGTAGCCGTGGCCATGGAAGATGTGAGAGACTGGATGAAAGCTGGAGGTATAGGACTATGAACGTCACCCTAAGTCCCGGTGAGCGCTTCGGACAGGTAAAAATACCTGCCTCCAAGTCCCAGGCCCACAGGCTTCTCATCTGCGCCGCTCTGGGTGAGAGGGAGGCTCTCATCCGCTGTGACGGGCTTTCTGCGGATATAAAGGCCACCATAGTCTGCCTGAATGCCCTTGGATCAGACATTATCCTTGGAGAGGATGAGAGCAGCCTTCATGTGCATCCTATAATTAAAGTTCCCGACGGCCTGTGTCATCTGTACTGTGGGGAGAGCGGCAGCACCCTGCGTTTTCTCTTGCCTGTATGCGGAGCCCTTGGGGCCGATGCCGTCTTTCACATGGAGGGCAGGCTGCCTCAGCGGCCCCTGGCTCCTCTGGACTCTCAGCTTAAAGAGCACGGCATGGAGCTGAGACAGGAGGGTGAGCTGCTCTACTGCTCCGGCAAGCTGGAGTCCGGGGACTATAAATTACCCGGGAATGTGTCCTCCCAGTACATCTCCGGGCTGCTCATGGCCCTGCCCCTGGTATCCGGGAACAGCAAGCTCAGCGTCACCGGCAGTGTCGAATCGGCGGCCTACATCACTATGACTGAGGACGCCCTCAGGCTTTCAAATATCAATTTTACAAAGGAAAACAATAGCTACTCCATTCCCGGCTCCCAGCGCAGCCGTCTGCCCGGGTGTCTCCGAGTGGAGGGTGACTTCTCCAACGCCGCCTTTTTCCTGTGTATGGGGGCTCTGTCCTCTCAGGGCATAGAGGTAAGCGGATTAAATACCGCATCCCACCAGGGGGACAAAGCCGCAGTGGATATACTCCGCTCCTTTGGAGCGGACATCCGGGAGCTGGAAGACGGCTACTTTGTCCGCCGCTCCCGGCTTCAGGGCCTCACTATAGATGCAAAACCCATCCCCGACCTTATTCCGGTGCTCAGCGTAGTTGCCGCTCTGTCGGTGGGTGAGACCCGCATAATAAATGCCGGGCGGCTGCGGCTTAAGGAGTCGGACCGGCTCTCAAGCACTGCCTCCCTTATCCGCTCCCTTGGCGGTGAGGTGGAAGAACTGGAGGAGGGCTTGGTCATTCACGGCATATCCCGGCTTTCCGGCGGCAGCGTGGACTCCTGGGGAGACCACCGCATTGCCATGGCGGCGGCCACGGCCGCCTGCGGCTGCACCGCCCCGGTGGAGCTCAGCGGAGCCCAGGCGGTAAACAAGTCCTATCCCCGGTTCTGGGAGGATTTCAATGCTCTTACAGGAGGCGGCATATGAGCAGCACTTATGGTGAAAACATACATCTTAGCATTTTCGGCCAGTCCCATTCCCCGGCTATCGGAATGACTCTGGAAGGCATACCAGCTGGGGAACATATAGATTTTCAGGAACTCCAGGCCTTCATGGAGCGCCGTGCTCCTGGCCGCAAATCCTACTCCACTGCCCGTAAAGAGGCGGACATGCCGGAGTTTCTTTCCGGAGTCCGGGGGGAATATACCTGCGGCACACCCCTCACCGCAATAATAAGAAACGGCGATACCCGCTCCAAGGACTATGCCGCTTTCTCTGCCGTGCCCCGACCCGGCCATGCCGACTACACTGCCGACGTGAAATATTTCGGCTATCAGGATTACGTCGGAGGCGGCCACTTCTCCGGGCGGCTCACCGCCCCCCTGTGCATTGCCGGTGGCATCTGTTTGCAGATACTCAAACGCCAGGGCATAGAGGTCATATCCCGGATAAAGTCCATAGGGAATGTGACCGACGAGAGCCCCCTTCTGTCTTCCACCGCCGGGAAGGACTTCCCCACCGTGGACGAGGCAGCAGGAAAAGCAATGCAGGAGGCCATTGAACAGGCCCGGATGCAGGGAGATTCCCTGGGCGGTGTGATAGAATGTACCGTGCTGGGCCTTCCCGCCGGTCTGGGTGATCCCATGTTCGGCGGCATGGAAAACCGTATTGCCTCCATAGTCTTCGGCATACCGGCGGTAAAGGGCATAGAGTTCGGCGCCGGTTTCCAGGCGGCAAAGCTCACCGGCAGCCGGAATAACGACAGTTTTGTCATAGAGGACGGCCGGATAAAGACCCGCAGCAACAACTGCGGCGGCATTCTGGGAGGCATCACCGACGGCATGCCCCTGGTATTCAGAGCCGCAGTAAAGCCCACCCCCTCCATTGCCATGGAGCAAGACAGCGTGGATATGAAAGAGCTGAGGGCAGCAAAGCTCATCGTGGGGGGGCGCCATGATCCCTGCATTGTCCCACGGGCGGTGCCCTGCATGGAGGCCACCGCCGCCATAGCCGTATACGATGCCCTGCTGGGGCGCAGAAAGGAATTGAGGTAGACAGATGGATCTGAGCGACTACAGGAAACAGATAGACGAGATCGACGATGAGCTGGTGAAGCTCTTTTCCCGGCGCATGGAGACCGCTGCCCACATCGCTGAATGCAAGCGGGATATGGGCAAGAGCGTGATGGATGCAAAGCGGGAGCGGGAGAAATTACTTGACATTGTGGACAAGTGCCCGGAGGAGTTTAAGGACTATACCGTCTCCCTTTATTCCCTTATCTTCGAGCTCAGCCGCAGCTATCAGCACCGCATTCTGGGCACCGGCTCTGAGCTTACGGCGCAGATACAATCAGCCATTGAAAACACTCCCTCCCTCTTCCCCACCAACGCCACGGTGGCCTGTCAGGGCGTTGAGGGTGCCTATTCACAGCTGGCCTGCGAAAAGCTGTTCCGTCTGCCAAGTATTTTTTATTTCAGCAACTTCGACGCTGTGTTCTCCGCAATTGAAAAGGGGCTCTGTCGTTACGGGGTAATACCTCTGGAAAACAGCACCGCCGGTTCGGTGAACAAGGTCTATGACCTGATGATGCGCCACAATTTCCGCATAGTGCGCAGCGTACGCCTGAAGGTGGATCACAACCTGCTGGTAAAGCCGGGCACCAAACTCTCGGACATAAAGGAGATATACTCCCACGAGCAGGCCATAAACCAGTGCGCGGGCTATCTGCAAAAATTCAGCGGAGTGAAGATCATTCCCTGTGAAAATACCGCCGTGGCGGCAAAGTACGTTGCCGAGTCAGAGGCCGGGGACGTAGCCGCCCTGTCCTCCCGCTCCTGCATGAAACTCTACGGCCTGGAGTGCCTGGAGGAATCCGTTCAGGACAAGGGCAATAATTTCACCCGCTTTATCTGCATTTCCAAAGACCTGGAGATCTATCCCGGGGCCGACCGCACCAGCCTTATGATGGTGCTGCCTCACACCCCCGGTTCTCTTTACAAGGTGCTCAGCCGCTTCTACGCTCTGGGACTGAACCTGAACAAGCTGGAGAGCCGCCCCATGCCGGAGCGCAATTTTGAGTTCATGTTCTATTTCGACCTGGATACCTCGGTATACTCTCCCCAGTTCATCCAGCTCATGGGTGAGATGGAGACAATCTCCGAGGAGTTCAGCTATCTTGGAAGCTACAGTGAGGTGATATGATGCTTAAATGCGGTCTTTTAGGCAGGAAGCTGGGCCACAGCTACTCCCCTGCCATCCATGGTATGCTCTCCGACTACAGCTACGAGCTCTTTGAGCGGGAGCCGGAGCAGCTGGAGGACTTCCTTCTCCACGGGGACTGGAACGGAATAAACGTCACCATTCCCTATAAGAAAACTGTGCTGCCCTACTGCCGGGAGCTGAGCCCCCTGGCTAAAGAGATAGGCAGCGTGAACACCATAGTCCGCCGCCCGGACGGCAGCCTCTTTGGGGACAACACCGACGCCTACGGCTTTGAGAGCCTGGTGAAGAAAAGCGGCATAGATGTCCGTGGCAAAAAGGCCCTGGTGCTGGGCAGCGGCGGTGCCTCCGTCACCGTGGTGGCGGTGCTGAAAAGGCTGGGGGCCGGCAGCGTCACCGTCATATCCCGCAGCGGTGAGGATAACTACGATAACATTCAAAAGCACGCTGACGCCAAAATAATCGTCAACACCACCCCTGTCGGCATGTTTCCCAACAACGGTCAGTCCGCTGTAGACCTGGGCACCTTTCCGGCCTGCGAAGGCGTGCTGGATGTGGTATATAACCCGGCCCGCACGGCCATGCTTTTGCAGGCAGAGCAGCGCGGTATCCCCCATGCAGGCGGCCTCTATATGCTTGTGGCTCAGGCCAAGCGTTCCTCAGAGATATTCACCGGGAGCAGCATACCCGACAGCGAGATAGAGCGGATAGAAAAGGTCCTGTCGGCGCAGATGCAGAACATAATACTTATCGGCATGCCTTCCAGCGGCAAGAGCACCATAGCCGCCGCCCTGGGTGAGAAACTGGGCCGCCCTGTTTACGAAGCAGACGCCCTCATTGAGGAGGAGGCGGGCATGGACATTCCCGCCATCTTTGCCGCCCACGGGGAGGAATATTTCCGCAAGCTGGAGACTCAGGTGCTCAGAAAGCTGGGGGCCATGTCCGGAGCCATAATCTCCACCGGCGGCGGCAGCGTCACCCGTGAGGAGAATTATGCTCCCCTGCACCAGAACGGCCGGATGATCTGGCTTTTGCGGGACACTGACAAGTTGGACAAGACCGGCCGCCCCGTCTCTCTGAGAAGCGACCTCAATGAGCTCTACACTCAGCGCCAACCCATGTATGCCCGCTTTGCCGATGCCAAGGCGGACAACAACGGCACCGTGGAAGAAACTCTGGAGCAGATAATGGAGGCGCTTAAATGAAAATGCTGGTGATAAACGGGCCCAATCTTAACCTGCTGGGTCTGCGGGAGCCCGCAATATACGGTAAGCAGGATTACAAAGCTCTGGTGAACCTTATCGAGAAGGTATGCCAGGATGAGGGAATAAGCGTGGAGGTATTCCAGTCCAACCACGAGGGAGCTATTGTGGACAAGATACAGTCCGCCTACGGAAATTTTGACGGCATAGTGATAAATCCCGCCGCCTACACCCACACCAGTGTTGCCATTCTGGACGCTTTGAAGGCTGTAGCCCTGCCCGCGGTGGAGGTACACATTTCCGACGTGAGCAGCCGTGAGAGCTTTCGCCAGGTCTCCTATGCAGGCATGGCCTGCATCAAGACCTATATGGGCCACGGTTTTGAAGGCTACGCCATGGCCATACGATATCTGAAGGCTCATCTTGGCAAAGCAAACCCGACATGACCTGAGCAGCACCAGACCCCGCCGATCTATCGGCGGGGTCTGGTGTTTTCATCTAAAGTGTCAAATCTCCTATACGGAGCATATCCTGCATTGGGGCATAGCCCCGAAAGGAGATAACACAAATGGGTGTTACCAGTTCAAATAAACTTGTAAACTCTGACCGGATATCCTGCGACGGCTCCCTAAAGGTGACCCTTGCTCTCACCGCCTCTCCGGATATCGTTTAAAACCCCACCGACATCGTGCTGATACTGGACCGCTCCGGCAGTATGGCCGGCGCTCCTCTGGCCGCCGTAAAGGAGGGTGCCAAGACCTTTATAGATATAATCGACGAGGCAACCGACGGCACACAGGACGGACAAATCGGAAACGGCAGCCGCATAGGTATAGTAAGCTTTGCCACCGAGGCCAGCGTGGACGCCCAGCTCATCACCTCAGTGGACACTTTGAAAAACGCTGTGGATTCTCTTGTCTCCGGCGGCAGCACCAACCACGCCCAGGCTTTCGCCAAGGCCACGGAGTTGTTCTCTCCGCCCTCCGGCAATGCCAAGGTCATGGTGATGTTCACCGACGGCAACACTACCATTGGAGCTCCCCCGGCACCGGTGGCTGCGGCAGCCAAGGCCCAGGGCATAGTGATATACTGCATTGGGCTCATCGGCTCCGACGGGCTTGATATAGACGCTTTGAACACCTGGGCCACGGACCCGGACGCCACCCATGTGGCGGTAACTCCGGACGCAGCCGACCTGGAAGAGCTCTTTGCAGAGCTGGCGGCCAATATATCCAAAACCGGCGCCACCGATATCAAAGTCGACGAGGTGGTAAACCCCGACTTCATCATAACCAGCATCCTGCCCCCCGACAAGGGAGACGCCCAGATGCTGGACGCCCACAGTCTGAAATGGACCATATCCGAGCTGGGCGTCACCGGAAGTGAAAGTGCCGTACTGGAATTCTTCATTCGCCACGTATCCAAGGAGCCCGGCACAAAAGCAGTGAACCAGTCCATCACCTACTCCGACAACGAGGGTAACGTGGTCATCTTCCCGGACCCCAAGGTAGATGTGAACTGCGATATAGTGGTCAACCCTGAGGGATGCCCGGAACCGGTGGATCTGAGCGTGGACGGTTGTGCAGACTCCGTGCTTGTGGATATGGGAGATGTGCAGCTGGAATCCCTGGGCAGGATAATCCAAATGGATGTGACCATTAAAAACGTCTGCCCCGGCAAACGGGTCGCTCTGGCCGCCATTCTGACGGAAGTAGACGAAAACGGCATGGAATATCAGCGGGGCATGAAGACTTTTGCCATTCCTGCCCATGACGCCCCCGGATGCCGGGATGTGCTGGTAAAGTGCATTAAGTTCGTTGTGCCTGAAGCCCTGGCCGTTGCCGACGAGGAGAGCGGCGCAATGTGTAGCCCTCGCCAGTTCAAGGCTCGTTTCATTGCCCACAACATCGATACCGATTACCGCTGCTGCGAGTCCGTGGTGACTCTCTGATATCTCCGGCGTAGAAGAACCAGGCCTTAAATCAGCGGTAATAAAAGCAAGCAGAAGGCCGCCCGGTTTCCAAAAATGGAACCGGGCGGCTATTTTTCTTACCGGGGGATTATTTTATCCACAGCCTTGCCCTTCGCCAGATCGTCTACCAACTTGTCAAGGCAACGTATCTCCCGCATAGGCCGCTCCTTAATCTCCTCAACACGCACTCCACAGATGTTACCTTTTATGCGGACATGATCCGGGTTCAGAGCCGGGGCCTTCCTGAAGAAATCCCCATAGGTCAGTTCCGAATCCAGGAACCGCTCTATCTCTCCGGCATTGTAGCCGGTGAGCCAAGTAACGAGTCCGTCTACTTCCGCTCTGGTTCTTCCCTTTCTCAGAGCTTTATTCACCAGCAAAGGATAAACGGCAGAAAATTTCATGGCATATACTTTTTCATTATCCATGTCATTACCCCCTACTTTGTCATTGCAAAGCCGTAAGCCAGATCCAGCCAATCCATGAGCTCTCCGTCCACGTCCTCAGGTCTTTCCAAAATTACGTGGTGGGTCCAGCGTCCTGGATAGGGTTCTACCGTCTGGACTATTCTGTTGTTCTCCATCTTCCAGCCCAAGCCGAAGGACACCAGAACATATTTCTCTGGCCAGCCTTTCAGCTTCCTCCAGGGCAGGGACACGGCGGCAAAGACATAGCGGTTCCTGAGGGATATCTGTGTCTTGGCGACCTTCACTCCCATGTCCGGATATGCCGCTTCCAGCCGCTCCCGCAGCTTTTCATATACAGGCAGCATCTCCGGCATGCTCTGGAAAAACAGCAGTTCCTCTTCTGTCATGAGATTTCTCCTGAACCATAGGCCGCCGCTCCGCAGCTCTGCTTCACCGGCCGCCGCAAACCTTCTATTCTTCACAGTTCCGGCTTGCACCGAAAATTATCCTAAAAAATTTGCTCATCAAGGGTACATATGTGAGGACAAAAACCGCTCCCGCTATGGGCAGAACCAACTTTCTCTTCTCCTTTGGTACAAACATACCTATCATCAGTCCGATGGACATGAGACAGAATTTCACAAGGGCCATATCTTTCCAGTCGCTTTTCCGTATGTACTCATCGGCATA
>UMHA01085799.1_pt1 | contig 11639 bp, 13 predicted proteins | sample 1965401 | NCBI WGS metagenome assembly UMHA01 (sample SAMEA4836085, study PRJEB28245) | human gut metagenome | biome: gut microbiome; material: fecal sample | place: Denmark | collected 2008 | reverse complement strand
CAGGCCTAGGCGCTGCTTCATGCCGAGCGAGTAGGTCTTGGCGCGCCTCTTGGCGACCGAGGCCAGCCCCACGATCTCGAGCGCCTCCATGCTGGCCGCCTTCGCGCGGGGCACGCCGAGCGCGAGCGCGCGCACCATCACGTTGTCCAGGCCCGTGAGCCCCGGGTGGATCCCCGGGCTCTCGATGAGCGCGCCCAGGCGGCGGCTCGTGCAGCCCGGCGCCTGGCGTTCGCCCAGGATCTCGATCTCGCCCGCCGTGGGCAGCACCAGCCCTGCGAGCATCTTCATGAGCGTGGACTTGCCCGCGCCGTTGCGCCCGACGAAGCCGTAGATCTCGCCGGCGCCCACGGTCAGGCTCACACCGTCGACGGCGCGCTTTGCGCCGTAGGCCTTGGTCAGGCTGGATGTCCTTATCGCATCCATTCGCCATCCTTTCTCGTCATCGCCTCATCCGATGATCCGAGTATGGAAGGCGAAGGTTCAGAAACCTCCAGCGAAGTTTTAAGAAAGTTATAAGATTCGACTTCGAGATTTCGCGCTAGGCGCCGTTTCCCTATGCCGGCAGATCCTCGACCGATATGCGGAATTGAACCGCCGGTTATTCCGCATATCGGTCGAGGATGGACGGCGGTAACGTGATAAGGCAGAATCCAACACACCCCACACCGCTTTTCCGCCTCGCAAGCCTGCGTTGAATGCACGGCACGCACCGCCTTCACACCGCCGGCTCGTCCGCAAGCTTGAACCCGATACCCCACACCGTCTCGATATAGCCCTCGGTGCCGGTGCCCTTGAGCTTCGAGCGGATGTTGGAGACATGCGTGTTGATGGCCTTCTCCTCGACGGCGGCGTCCTCGTTCCACACCGCGCGGTACAGCTCGCGCTTGGTGAACACCTTGCGGGGATGGCGCATGAGCGCGGCCACGATATCGAACTCGGTGCGCGTGAGCGCGATCTCCCTGCCCGCGGCCTCGAAGCGGCGCGCCTCCGGGAACAGCCGCCACGCCCCGTGCTCCAGGGGCTTCTCGGCGTCGGCGGCATCCGCGCCTCCCGCGCCGCCCGCCGCCCCCGGGATGGAGCCCGCCCGGCGCAGCAGCGCCTCCACGCGCGCGACCAGCTCGTCGAGGTCGAACGGCTTGACCAGGTAGTCGTCAGCGCCCATGCGCAGAAGCGCCACGCGGTCGACCACCTGCGCCTTGGCGGACGTCACGAGGATCGGCACCGCGTCCCGCGAGCGGATGAGCGCCACCACGTCCTCGCCGGGCATCCCCGGCAGCATCAGGTCGCAGATCGCCAGATCGAACGGCTCGCCCGACTCGATGAGGAGCTTCGCCTCCGTGCCCGAGTAGGCGGGCGTGCAGACAAACCCCGAACCGGACAGAATGGAGCAGACGACGTCGCTGATGGAGGAATCGTCCTCAACAACGAGAATGCGAGCCTTGTCCTTCGCTTCTCCCTCCGGCATATTCCATCTCTCCGTTTCCCCAGCTTGAACAGATTGGGCACATTATGCACCCAGTCGCATCTGAGAAGTTCGAAATGTTGAGAACACGTATACGCTTTCCGATGCGTCTCCTGAATCAGCCTACCAGCAAGATGCGAAAGGGTGGTTGCGCTCCGATGGCGCTATCGTCAATTGCGTTCGCATAAATGTCTTTTACGTTCTTCTTGATTTATGCGAACGAATACAATACTCTTCTACTAGCTGCAATTATTGCGATCGCATAAAGGATTGAACATGTTTGTTGCAGACATAGACGACATCGGCCGCTGCATCCGAGCAGAACGCAAGCGGCAAGGGCTGACCCAAGGCGAACTCGCCGATTTGTGCGGCGTGGGCATAACCTTCGTCTCGCAGTTGGAAAACGGAAAACGATCTGCCGAGGTGGGAAAAGTTCTCGACATTCTCACGACGCTCGGCATTGACGTCTCTCTTGAACGGAGAGCCTCATGCTAGGCGATCTTCGCATCTCGCTCCTCTCCTACGACCGGCCCATCTTCGTAGGCGCAATACATGATGATGGAAGCCGGTTCGCCTATGATGCCTCTTACCTCACCCGCCCCGACGCGATTCCTCTTTCGTTTTCACTGCCGCTTCGAGCCGAACCATTCACAGCATCGGAGTATCTACCGTATTTCGAAGGCCTTCTTGCCGAGGGAATGGCGCGGCAGGCGCTTGCGGCAGAGCTTCAACTCGCCGAAAACGACACGCTTGCCTTTTTGGCAAGCTGCGGAAGGGACTGCATTGGCGATGTCGTTGTCGAGCAACAGGAAGACGAGCATGTTAGCGAAACGCTCGCTTATGAACCTGTTTCCCCGGATGAACTCAACAGAATGTTCCACAGCATTTCGGAAACGGCTGGGGAAAACGCCGCCTTACGGCTTTCGCTCGCCGGAATGCAAGGCAAAACGGGGCTCGCCCATGATCCTCGACTGCCCATCGAAAAAGGATGGCTGCGCCCGCGCGGACTGGCAGCAACAACGCATATTCTCAAGACCAGTTACTTGCACGACCTGCCCGAGATCGAATATCTCTGCATGCACGCCGCTGCGGCCTGCGGACTCGATGTAGCGAACACTCACCTTCTGGACTGCGGAGCATCCGTGCTTGTTGTCGAGCGATTCGATCGATCGGTGCGCATGGAAGGAGGGAAGCTTCGCGTCGAGCGGCTTCATCAAGAAGATCTCGCACAGGCATTTGGCATGATGCCCGGATCGAAATATGCCGATCTACCCGGAGGCAGCGTGAGGGCGATCACCGGCTTCCTGAAAAAGCACAGCCTCAAGCCGGCTCGCGAACTTGCGGAATTCTGCCGCATCCTGCTGTTTTCCTACCTCATCGGAAACTGCGATGGGCACCTCAAAAACTACTCCATCAGGCTTTTCCCGAACCCGAACGGTGACAACCCCTTCATTTCCCTCACCTGCGCTTACGACCTTGTATCGACGACGCGCTATCCGCGCTTCAGCAGAGACATGGCGATCGCGATCGGAGGCGTACGTGATATCGATGCAGTCGGCGTCGATACGCTTGAGATGCTTGCGGCGGAACTGGGCATGAAACGGGGAGCGCTGCAACGGTTGACGCGTCCGATGGTCGACAACGTCGAGGATGCGATCAGACGCGCAGGGTCCGGAAAGGAGGGGGCGGTTCTCGCTTCCACCCCCTACGTTGCCGATTATCTTGCGGAGGAGATGCAGCCGAGGCTCAAAGTGCTGAGAGAGTTTTGCCTGCGTTGAAGGATCGGGCAGAAGCCCTGCAGCTACAGTTCTTCCCTGCCCCATCATGCATCGGCCGTGCAAGCCCGAGCTGCGTCATACCCTAGAAGGGCGCAGGCTAGGGTCGATGAACAAAGAAGATGAGAAAAGGGGGCTGTCCCCCTTTTCTCATCTTCGGCTTGCTTGTTAATGCAGGGGCCTGTCAGGTTTGTTCCGAGGAGACAGGCTAGGATCGATGATCATGTTCGTGTAGGGGGCTCCGCACCAACGACAGGGGTTCGTGACTATCTTCCGGAGCGCTTCGTCATCGTAGGCGAAATAATGTTGCGGCATTTCTTGCAGTACACGCCATAGTAATCCCTGTAGGTGTTCCAGCCGCCCGACGCTTCGTCAAGCTGCTCATCGGGAAGTTCGGGGCTCTCGGGGACGGCGGGCTCGAGGTTGTTGTTATCCAGCTGCTTGTCGACCATGATGCCCTCCTATTTTTGGAGACGGGAGCGCTTGCTTGCGCCTCGACTTGATTATATGGAACGGAAGCCCGAGCATTGCGAGGCATGGGAACCAATAGGCGCTTTGAGGAGTGAACGCGAGCTTGCGACCTGCACACCGTGAAAAACTGAGGGCGTGATAAAGAGACGGTCGCTATCCCGCATTGCGCCGATGCGGAAAAGAGACCGTTCCCCCTATCGCGTCGTCTATTCGGACGGTCACGCCGAGCGCACCGCATGCTACCATGGTTGCATGTCCCCGTCGAAAGGACCCGCTATGGCCTCATCCTCCAAGCTGCGCACGCTCGTCGGCATCGTCGCCGCTCTCTTTCTGGCTATCGCGCTGACGGGCTGCTCATCCGCAGGAAGCGACACAGCGTCAACCGAGCAAGACGCCGCTTCGCAAACCGAAACTGCTTCGCAAGCCCAAACCGCCGAGCAAAACTCCGCTAACGGATCTGACGAATCCACCGACACCGAAGGAACCGACATGCAGCCTTCTTCCGAGCTCATGCAGATCGCGATCGACGAAGCCTACCAGGGCATCCAGGCGGGCGACGGCGGGCCGTTCGGATCGGTCATCGTGAAGGACGGCGAGATCGTCGGCCGAGGCCACAACCGCGTGCTGGCGAACAACGACCCCACCTGCCACGGCGAGATGGAAGCGATCCGCGACGCGTGCCGCAACCTAGGCACGCACGATCTGACGGGCTGCGAGCTCTACACCACCGCCGAGCCGTGCCCGATGTGTTTGGGCGCGGTCCTCTGGTCCAACATGGATGCCGTCTTCTACGGCTGCACGCGCGAGGACAGCGCCGAGATCGGCTTCCGCGACGACGCGTTCTACCGCCAGCTCAACGGCGAGGAAGAGACGGTGAGCCTGCAGGAGTTCGACCGCGACACCTGCCGCCAGCTTTTCGACGACTACGCCGCCGGCGACGCCCAGCGCTACTGACGGACAACGGCCAACGCACTGGTCGGATATCGAAACGCTACCGATCGTCCTCTCCCGAATGCATCAGCTGCACGAGCGCGAGGCAGGCGACGCCGACGCCGAGCAGGCCGAGCGCGTTGCGGGGCTCGACCTCGTCCATGATCGTGAGCGCCACGACCCCAACGCCCATCGCGAGGGCGACCGCCTTGAGCACCAGCTCAACCAAAGCCGCCGCCTTCTTGCGCGTGGCGTCGCTCTCCGTGGCCGCCTCCTGCGCCGCCGTTTTGGCCTGGAGCAGCTCATCGACGGAAGTACCGAGCTCCTCGGCAAGCTTGGGGAGCGAGGCCACATCGGGGATCGACAGATCCCGCTCCCACTTGGAAACCGCCTTGTCGGTGACGCCCATCTTCCGCGCAAGATCGAGCTGCGTCATACCCTTCTCCGCGCGGAGCGTGCGAACCATCTCGCCGAAGCTAAGCTGTGCCTGCTGTGCCATGATCGTCCTTTCATCGTGGTGGAACGGCCCGCCCCAATCGTTCCACGCACGGCTTTCGCGCTCAACCGACCGTCGGTCGAATTGCCTCTACCGCCAGTTTATCTGCAGTTGAGCGTCATTGAACAGGACGTTTGCCTATCGAACGCGAAAACGCAACTGCCTCTTTCTCGAGTCACACGCAAGCGTGGATCGCATCGCGGAGGAATTGGGTCGCGCCGGGAGCCACCGCATCGTAGTAGGCGCGGAAGCGCTCATCGGCGAGGTAGCCGTCTGCCAAGCCCTTGTGCGCCTCGGGCGTGTACAACCCGTCGGGCCAGTACATGCGCAGCCAATGCCCATGCATGGCGACCAGCTTGCGCGCCTCGGGACCTTCCACGTCGCCCGCCTCCATCGCGCGGCGCAGTTGCTCGTTGATGGCGAGCGCCAGCTCGTCGGCCTGCATATGGGCCGCCTCACCCATCGCGACGTACCTCTCGTTGGCGGCGTCGACGATTTCGTCACCGTACGCCGCACGGATCTCCTCACCGTAGCGCTCCTCGTTCTCGCCCACCTCGCGCCAGCGCTTCAGATGCGGCAGCAGCGTTGCCATAAGTGACACCGCCTCGTCGAGCGACACCCCGAGCGCTTTAGCCTCCATGGGCGCCGTCGCTTCGATGAACTCGTCCATCGTCATGCCCTTCGCGGTGAAGTCGCCGTGGTCGTAGCAGTACTTGCAGAAGTCCGCGCTCCTCGAGCCGTCCGCCTCGGTGCCGCGCATCTCCTCCTCCGAAATCGGCATGCTGCAGCATTGGCAGTAGTAGCTCATCGGCATGTCGAAGAAGCGCTCGAGCGGCACGCCGAAGGTGACGCAGATGAGTTTCACCATATCGATGCCAGGCGTCGTCTCGCCCGTCTCCCAGCGGCTGACCGCCTGGCGGGTGACGTAGAGCCTGCGCGCCATCTCCTCCTGCGTGATGCCCGCCTCCTTGCGGATGGCGGCGATGGTGTCTTTGATGGGCATGGCCTCTTCCTTTCGTCGATCGTCCGTCATGGGCACATTGTCCCCGAGCAGATGGACGCTCCGCAAGAAACAGCCCGTTGCGTCGCCGCGGAGACGCGCGTTCTTGCACCCGATCACCTCGAATAATGGGTGTGCTCCGTGCAAGTTTGGGGACAGCCAAGCTTGAGCACCGGACCGCTTCAAGGCAGAATAGAGGGGCCCGGATCAACTCCGAGCCCCTTTTGAAATACGTTGTCGGCAGGATGCTTATTTCGCCCTGTTCCTCGGTCAAACACCGGTTGTCTAACGCTCTTCGCGGTAGCCGGCCCTTTCCGCACGAATTCTGGCGTCGCACTCTCTGCAGAACCACGGCGGCTCGGACATCATAGATGTCTCACAGATGTAATCAGCACCGCACTTGGAGCATTGGACGTGCCAGATCTGCGCCACGAGCCTACCACCCGACACCTGAGAGAGGTCGTCGTTATCCAGGCGCTCGACACCTTCGGGCATGCGCTTGCTGTCTTCCATTGCCGCCCCCTTCAACTCATCGTCGCTCTTCCGAAGAGAACTTCTGTCCTCGCAACCAACACACTACCGCTCCATCGGCTTGCCGTGAGCCAAAACAGAATGAACAGGCATGTGAACAGAGCGAATGTCAGGCTGGAAAGCCCGGCGATAGATTGGATGAACCACGCAGGCTTCGGAATCTGCGAGCACCTGGAGCTCGCCCCACGTTGCTGCTCGGGGCTCGACAAGCAAGGAAATCCCCGCCCGTCCCGCATATGAAGCTCGTGGATACCGTCCCGATGGAGCGATCCATCTGGCAAAATGTGAAAAAACGATTGCCGCTTTTCCGCACCCTAGGAGGCTTTGTGCGCACGCCGAAATCGCGTTTGCCGAAAGATTTTTCGCTGGAAGACCGCCTTGCTGGTTGCGCGCAGGCAGTGGAACGCAAACCGGAGACCTGGCGCGGCAGATGGCACGCGTGGGAGCCGGCGACGGCAGGCAGTCACGCCGATGACGGCAACCCCGCCGCCGGCGCCGCCGCGACCGACGACTCCCCCGCCTCTACGCCCCGCGCACCCTACGACCGCGTCCTGCTCGATCTGGGCTGCGGCAAGGGCGAGTATACCGTCGCCTGCGCGCGCCTCCATCCCGAAACGCTCTACATCGGACTGGACGTCGAGGGCGTCTGCGTCATGCGCGGCGCCGAGTTGGCGCTGGCGGAAGGCGTTCCGAACGCCGTGTTCGTCTGGGCGGACGACCCCGACCTGGCCACGCTGTTCGTGCCGGGCGAGGTCGACGGCATCCTCATGATCTTCCCCACGCCGTTCCCCAAGAAGAAGAAGGCGCACCTGCGCCTGACGCACCTCGATCGGCTGATGGCCTACCGCAGCATCCTCGCCTCCGGCGCGTCCGTACGACTGCGCACCGACAGCCTGCCCTTCCGCGATTTCTCGCTCACGCAGATCGAGCTTGCCGGCTACAACCTGCTCTGGAACACCGACGACGTGCGTGCGCTGTTTCCCGACGAGCCGCTGAGCGCCTACGAGGCCAAGCTCACCGCCCAAGGCGCCGTCGTATGCGGCTTCGAAGCCGTGCCGGGACCCGCGCCCGATCGCGTCGAGCAAACCGCGCCGCTCAGCCTGGTGAGCTACCTGCCCGAGAACATCGAGGACATGGGCTACATCCCCCACGGCATGCAGGGCTGCGTCGCCAACATGCGCGGCCGCCGCGCCAATCGCCGCGCGAAGGGCCTGCCCGACTGGACGCCGCCCGTCGTGTGAGCGAGAGCGCGAAATCGACCCTCCGACAAAGCCCTGAGCAGAAAAACCGCATCCTTGCTCCAATTATCGCGCGTTTTGCATAGCAGCAACGAGCCCTAGCTATCGAAGCACCCGCGACCCCGGAAAGAACCCTCCGCAAAACCCCAGGTCGCGAGCTTTCGCACCAACCCGCTTGCCAAGAGCGAGCTTTGGCGATTGCGCAAAATGTACGAAAACTGGAGTCGAGGCGGAGCAATCGCGTCCGGCACACGTGTCCGCGCCTCGAACCGCGCGATGAGAAAAAGTGGCTGTCCCTTTTTCCCATTGCGCCGCTAGCGGAATGCGAATTGCCGCGCATCCGCCGCTTGCCCGTTCCGCCTTGTCGCAAACCTTATGATAGAAGCATACAAGAGAAGTGGAGAAAGGCTTGCCATGGCAGACACCGTCTCAGTGCATCGGGGGGCAGCGTGGCATATCCAGGCGCTGTACGTGCGCGTGCTTTTGCGCCTGCTGCCGCTGCTCATCACCGTCTTCCGGCACGTGTCGCCTAAGATCCGCGCCGAGATCGACTACCTGCAACCGGGATACACCTTCCAGCTGAGCGTCCAAGGCACCGGCTTTGCCGGCACGTGCCGCCGCACCGAGGCGGGTTCGTTCAAGCGCGTGTCGCCCGCCCGCATCGCCCGCGACGTCGAGCCGGGCAGCGGCCAGCCCTCCGCCGATCCGCAAGCCGTCACCGTCGACTACGTCATCGACTTCCGCTCGCTGCCGTTCGCGTTCCGCTGCTTCTCGGGCGGCGAGACGCTCAAAGAGGCATTGGCCGAGCGCGCGTTCTCAACCCGCGGCCCCAACGACACGGGCGTCGCCCTCACCTATATGTTCACCGCGCTGCTGAGGATGTTCTTCGGCTGGCGCGCCGCCTACCGCAACGCCCCCAAAGCGCAACGCCGCGCCGCGTAGCGCCCCGCGAGAAAGAAGACACCATGACCACGGGTTTCGAATTCCACTGCCCCACCAAGATCATCTGCGGGCGCGACGCGCTGGACAAGCTGCCCGTCGAACTGCAATCCCAAGGCATGAGCCATCCGCTGGTGATGACCGACGCCGGTCTGGTGAAGCTGGGCGTCGCCGCCAAGCTCACCGGCGTGCTCGATGCCGCCGGCGTCGCCTACGACGTGTTCGACCAGGTGCCGCCCGACTCCTCGATGGACGTCGTGAACGAGGTGGCGCACCTCTACCAGCAGCGCGGCTGCGACGGGTTCGTCGCCATCGGCGGCGGCTCGGTCATCGACACCGCCAAGGGCGCCGCGGCCTCGCTGTCCTGCGAAGGCGTCGACTTCGCCACGCTGCAGGGCGCCGAGATCCTCACGCGCGACATGCCGCCGTTCATCGCCGTGCCCACCACCGCGGGCACCGGCAGCGAGGTGACGCTGGTCGCCGTGGTCGCCGACACGCACAAGCACGCGAAGCTCTCGTTCACGTCCTACAAGCTGGTGCCGCATGCCGCCATCCTCGATCCGGCGCTCACCGCCACGCTGCCGCCCAAGCTCACCGCCACCACCGGCATGGACGCCCTGACGCACGCCGTGGAGGCCTACACCTCCATTCAGAAGAACCCTGTGTCCGACGCGTTCGCCGTCAAGGCGATCGAGCTCATCGCCGCCAACCTGCCGCGCGCCTGCGAGCAGGGCGACGACGTGGAGGCGCGCACGAACCTGGCACTGGCGTCGCTCATGGCGGGCGCCGCGTTCAGCAACGCGATGGTCGGCATCGTCCACGCCATCGGCCACTCGCTCGGCGGCCTGTGCCACGTGCCGCACGGCCAGGCGATGATGATGCTGCTCCCCCATTGCGTGCGCTGGAACCTCGACCACGACGTGCACGTCGGCGTCTACGGCGAGCTGCTGGGATATCTGGATCCCGCGCGCAACGCCCAGCTGGTGCACGCTTCCGCCGCCGAGCGCGACGAGGCGGTCTGCGAGGCGCTGTTCGCGCTGAACAAGGGTTTCCACGAGAAGCACGGCGTGCCGCTCACCCTGCGCGAGCTGGACATCGAGCGCAACCAGCTGGAGGCCGTGGCCAAGCAGGCGCGCTACGACGGCGCCGCCCTCTACAACGCCACGGAAGTGACGATCGAGGATGCGATGGAAATCCTCGAAGCAGTGTACTGATCGATTCGATCTGAAATCGCAGTCCCCGCTCCGTGGCGGGGTCTCGCGCGCAGTATCCGCACGGTCAACAGTCCAGTGGACTGTTGACAAACACTTTTCCCGCCCGAGCGGGCGGGTGGGCGTTTCGTGCGAGCTCAGGACCTGTTTGAGCACGAGGCCCCGCCACGGAGCGGGGACGGACAGGAAAGGATCCCCTATGATCGATACCCCCCTCTACAACGGCGTGGCGGACGTCGAAGCCGCGGCGCAGAAGATGCGCGGCTTCTTCTTGACGGGCGCGACGATGCACGTGCCCTACCGCCGCCAGGCGCTCGAGAAGCTGCGCAGCTGGCTGCGCGCCAACGAGCAGCGCGTGCTCGACGCCCTGCAGCAGGACCTGGGCAAAGCCCCGTTCGAGGGCTACGCCACCGAGCTGGGCATCGTCTACGACGAGATCACGATGATGCTCAAGCACCTCAACAAGTGGTCGCGCCCCAAACGCGTCGCCTCGCCGCTCGTGCACTTCCACTCCACGTCGAAGGTCTACCCCAGCCCGCTGGGCGTGGTGCTGGTGCTCTCGCCGTGGAACTACCCGCTGCAGCTGGCGCTCGTGCCCATGGTCGACGCCATCGCAGCCGGCAACTGCGTGGCGCTCAAGCCCTCGCGCACGTCGAAGGCCACCAGCGCCCTGCTCATCGACATGGTCGCCGAGATCTTCCCGCCCGAGTTCATATGCGGCTTCCCCGGTTCCGGCGAGATGAACGACTGGCTTTTGGAGGTGCGCTGGGATCAGATCTTCTTCACCGGCAGCCCCAACGTCGGCCACACCATCATGCAGGCGGCGGCCAAGTTCCTCACGCCCGTCGTTCTCGAGCTGGGCGGCAAAAGCCCCTGCATCGTGGATGAGACCGCCAACATCAAGCGCGCGGCGCAGCGCATCGCCTGGGGCAAAAGCATCAATTGCGGTCAGACCTGCGTGGCGCCCGACTACTTCCTCGTGCACGAGAACGTGGTCGACGAGTTCATCCCCCAGCTGGAGGCCTGCTTCCACCAGTACTACGGCGACGACATCCTGCAATGCGACGAGTGGCCTCACATGATCAGCCGCCGCCATTTCGACCGCGTGATGGGGCTCATCGAGAACCGCAACCCCGACGCGCGCGTGGCGTTCGGCGGGCACGGCGATCCCGAGACGCTGCGCATCGAGCCCACCTGCCTCACGGGCGTGACGCTTGACGACCCCGTCATGGGCGAGGAGATCTTCGGTCCGGTCGTCCCCGTCATCACCTACCGCTCGCTCGACCAGGCGTTCGAGATCGTGCGGCATTTCGAGAAGCCGCTCGCCTGCTACATCTTCAGCGAGGACAAGCAGGTCCAGCACCGCGTGCTCACCACCCTGCCCTTCGGCGGCGCCACCGTCAACGACGTGGTCATCCACCTGGCGAACAACCACATGGGATTCGGCGGCGTGGGCAACTCCGGCATGGGCGCCTACCACGGCAAGGTGGGCTTCGATTGCTTCACGCACTACAAGTCGACGCTGCGCAAGGGCACCTGGTTCGAGCTGCCCGTGCGCAACCCGCCCTTCGACGACATGAAGATGA
>UMHA01059066.1_pt1 | contig 11642 bp, 13 predicted proteins | sample 1965401 | NCBI WGS metagenome assembly UMHA01 (sample SAMEA4836085, study PRJEB28245) | human gut metagenome | biome: gut microbiome; material: fecal sample | place: Denmark | collected 2008 | reverse complement strand
CCGGGCTGAGGTTCTCCAGAGCGGAGTACAGCCTATTAAAATCTGCCGCATCCCCCTGAAGCTCGTTTACTCCCAGGCTGGGCAGCTCTCTGCCCTCAGTCTGGCTCACATCGAACACATAGGTCGGGCGAAAGCTCCGGTAGCTGACGAACACAGGCTCCGTCTCTTCTTTGCCCTCCGGCCCCAGGACCGGTTCCCCGGTATCGGGGTCCAGTCTGGGGCGCCGGGCCAGGCGTGAGCTCTGGATCGGGGCTATTATCTGTATGCCGTGCTCCCCTTTCTTCACGCTGCGGCCGAAAGCTTTTTTCCAGGTGGTGTATCCTGCCACCATACTGGCCTCAGGGCACTGCATCAGTATGAGCAGGACATTTCCAAAGCTGTAGTTATGGAGCTTGGACATGGCTCCTAGATACGCTCTGTATCTGTCGCTTTCAAAGACTCCTTTTACTCCCTCTTCCAGCTTTTGTGTCAGCTCCCTCACCCGGTCGCTTCTGTTATCGCTGGGGCTGTTCATGCTCAGTGGTCTTCTCCTGCTGTCTGGGCCTGGCCTCCACCTTTAGGGTAAAAGGCTGATCGCCCATGACGCCCAGCAGTATCTCCGCACGTTTGAATTTCTCCTTGAATTTTTCCATGTGCTCAGGACTGAGGGAGTCAAAATTTTCCTCTCCCAGGCCGCATACAAAAAAGGTGCCGAATATGCCGCCGTAGCCGTTTTCAACGCTGCGGTTAAAGGGAAGGCCCAACAAAATTCCCTCGTCATTACAGACAAGCGCCACCGGCTCCTCATAGGGATAAATTGCATCTATCATTCCGCCCACAGTGGCCTGCATCTCCTCCAGGCCGTTTACCTCTTTCTCATAGGGCAGCACTCCGGGTTCAACTACCAGTACGTTCAATGCTCATCGCTCCTTCCCTTTCAGTATCTCCGTCTTCTGCTTCAGCTTTTCCTGGCGCTGGCGGCGCTCCTCCAAGGCCTCATACACGCTGTCCTCTATCTCCCTGGGAGTCATGCTCACGTCCGGGAAATATTTTCTCAGCCGGTCGCCGGTGAGGACTATCCTGGTGGTATAGCTGCTCTCCCTGTCCTGGGCCTCCATGGCTTTTGGTGCCGGTTCCCTTGGCTCAACCGCGCCGGGCTGGGGTATCTCTCCCGTCTGCTTTGCAGCTTCCGGGGCGGCTGGTTCCGGCTGTCCCGCCTCCATGGCATCCGGCGACTCCGGCACCGTCACCGGGGCCGGAGGTATGCTCAACGGTGCGGCATCCTCCTTGGGTGCCGGAGTATCCGCTGCCTCCGGCTTCTCCCCAGGCGGCGCTGTCTCCACTTCCCTGGGCGGCGGGTATCTTCCCTCCAGTACATCCCGCACCTTGTCATAGTCCAGCTTTTCTCCACGGGACACTTCCTTTAGCCGGTTGGTGTTTTCGCTGCTCAGCTTGACGTTTATGTCCGCCAGGTCCACCACCATGTCCTGGACCTCCGGCGACAGGAAAGCTATGTTGTAAGCTATGGACAGGGCCAGGCTCCCCTCATCCACCATTTCGCACACCCTGGGGCTGGCCTCGGATAGCTTCATGAGCCGGTTCAGCTTGCTCACGTTCATGCCCATTTCGCTGGCCAGAAGCTCATCGGTATAGGCGGCGGCTTTGCTGCCCTTGCTTCTTCTCCCAGCCTTGCGCTTCATGGAGTCGGCCTTCATCCTCAGGGCCCTGGCCTGGTCGTAGGTGGATATATGCTCCCTGTGGAGGTTTCCGTCCGCCACCAATATCCTGGCGTCGTCATCGTCCAACTGCTGGATTATTGTGGGCACCGGATAATTCAGCTCCGAAGCTATCAGGTGCCGCCGCTGGCCGGAGAGTATTTCAAGCTCCCCGTCGGCTCCCACTCTTGCCAGCACCGGCTCCTTTACTCCAAAGCGTTCAATGGATTTGTACAGCTCCTTGAAGTCGTCGGCTTCCCTGTCCACGGAAAAGCTGTTTATCTCCGCCTTTTTCAGATAGCCGGGATGAAGCATGACTGAGAAGGCCTCCCCCTCCCCAGGCGCCTGGAAGCTCTTCTTATCCTTATCTCCAGGTGGCGTCAGACGGCTGTCCAATATCTTTGTTATGGCAGTGCCGGCAGGCCCCTCCGCCGCCGGGCCCTCCGGCGCTTTCGGCTGAGTCTTGGGCTTCTTGGCCTTGGTCTCCTTGGGAGCTTTTCCCTCAGGCTTTTCCAGCCGTTCTCTCTCCTGGACATCTGCCGCTTTTTCCTCCTGCACCGGCTTGCCGGGTATGGGCGTATCAGGCTGCTGGGCTGCTTTTGCCCTGTAGTCCAAAGCATCCTGCTCCGTCATGTCATAGACCAGGGCGGGTATCTCCTTCAGCTTTGCCAGGCGGCAGGCTCTCAGCCGCCTGTAGCCGGACACCAGCTGATACTCTCCCCCTTCCATGGGGCGCAGCAGCAGCGGCTCCTTCACCCCGTTTATGAGTATGCTGCTCACCAGGCTGCCATAGGCCTTGTCCGGCTGCTTGTCCTCTTCCAGTCCCGGCAGGGGACGTATCTTTTCCAGGGCAATATTCTGTGGACTGAGTCCCGCCAAGTTTTCATCCGTCATAAGTTCCCTCCTTCAAAAAAATGCGTTTCGCCGTGAGACACATTTTCAGTCACCTGCACAGTCACATCTCACGGCATTGGAATAAAATGGGCCTATAGTCACCGGGGCGTCATACAGCGCCCGGAGAAGATAGGCCTTTATGTTGTGTATTCTGCTTTCGCTCAGGCGCAGGGAGTCCAGCACATAGGCTATGTGTTCAAAGCGCAGCCGTCGGTACCGGGCTTTGACTCTGGTCATTGGCAGGTTCTCCCCTCCCAGTCTGATGCTGGGCATGGAGGAACACAGCACCTCGCACACCAGCTCCACCAGGGATTCCGGGTCGTCGTTGGGATAGCTCTCCGCAAGGAGCGAGTAATCCAACTGCTTTTTTGTCTCCTCCATCTTCTCCTCATACTCCCCCTGATTGATAGATGGATAGTTATAACTAAACTCAGTATAGTTATTATCAGTATAATTTGCGTCGGATTTTTCGATGTCTGCACTTCGGATTTCCCGATGTCCAGACCTCGGATTTTCAGATGTCTGCACCTCGGATTTTCCGCTTTCAAGACTTCGGTTTTTCAGATGTCCGGCTTGGCCGCAGTCAGGCTCCGCCTCACCGGTAAAGCGTTTCACATATATCCGGGTAGGTCTGCCCTGGCCCTGCTTCACCCTCTCTATAAGGCCGATGCCCTTTTTGCTGTCCAGCTCTGCCAGCAGCTTTCCCGCCTTGTCGTGGCCGCAGTTCAGGTCACGGCATATCTCCTCCACCGTGTAGTAGATGTACACTCTGTTCTCTCCGTCGTACCAGCCGTTTCTGGCAGACAGGCCCATTCTGTCCAGGAGCAGGCCGTAGAGCAGCTTTGCCTCTGCGGACACCTGCCTGTACTGTTCCCCCGTCACCAGCAGCCGGGGCACACGGTAAAACGAAAAGCTCTCCGACTCTATGCCGTAGAAGTATTCATAGCTCATTGGCCTTCCCTCCTTAAATTCTGAATTTTTTGAAAAACCTATTGTTATTTACCGCATGTCGCATTGATTTTGCAGTGCATTTAGCATATAATATATACGCAATAGCTATGAAAGGAGTTGATGATTATGGCTACTACTACCAACTTCAGCGTTCGCATGGATAGTGACATTAAAAAGCAGTGCGAAGCTCTGTATGGTGAGTTGGGCATAAATCTTACGACCGCCATCAATGTCTTTCTTCGTCAGTCTCTCCGCGCCGGTGGATTTCCCTTTGATGTCCGCATAGAACAGCCGAACAAGGAGACGATTGCTGCAATGCTGGAAGCAGAGCGGATCGCCCGTGATTCGACAGTAAAGCGTTACTCCGATGTAGAGGAAGCTTTGAGGGCATTGAAAGAATGAGCAGACATTTGGATATCGTCTGGACTAACCAGTTTAAAAAGGACTACAAAGTGGCTATAAAACGTCAGCTGGATATTAGCCTTCTTGATGACATTATCCGCAAACTGGCCAGTGGCGAACCGCTTCCAGAGAAAAATAAAGACCATTTTCTGACGGGAAACTGGAGCGGACATCGTGAATGCCATATCCAGCCGGATTGGCTGCTTATTTACCGTATCGAAAATGACCTGCTTATATTGACCTTATCCCGAACCGGAACCCATAGTGACCTATTCGGCAAATAAGCAAACAATGAAAAAGGGCGCTCGATTGAGTGCCCTTTTCTCTTTCTGTCAGCAAGAGAACCCCCGCCTTATTCTGAGTCCTCCTTTTTAATCTACCTGAACATCGTCACGATGATGGCTATCACCAGCAGGATAAAAATGGCCTGCAAAGCCCGGCGGTTGCTGTCCTTCATCCTCTCACCTCAGACTATGGCGAAGGAAAAGGTCAGCAGGTCGGTGTACCTCCCCGCCGCCCTCGCCGGGTCAGCTGCGGCCTTCACCTCCCGGAGAAAGCCCAGATACACCTCATTGGAACTTACTTCCTCCAGCACCGCCGTCTTTCCGCTGCCGCCGGGGTCTACCTGCGCTCCCTTGTAGCTGAGAGCATAGCCGGTGCAGTCCCCGGCCTCGGTCATCATCCTGTATCCGCCCTCATAGTGCTTCCCGGCATTTACGCTGAGCCTCAGGCGGCTGTCCTCAGGTATGACCGAGCCTGTCTCTATCCCTATCTGGGCGGTGCCTATTCTGGTCACCGGGTCTATGGCTATGTCGTCCCCGTCGGGTATCAGCACCACATAGCTGGGCACCAGCTCCCACTGGGCATAGAGCACCGTGTCCTCCGTGAAGCTCACCGTCTCCCTGTCCCCATAGCTTGTGCCGCTGCCATCGGCCTTTGTGTTCCAGCCGGTGAAGCTATACTTATCCTTGGTAAAAGCGTTTTCCGGGAGCCGGGTGGCCACGCCGTATGTCACGGTCTCCGCCGCCATCTCCCCGCTGCCGCCGTTGGGTTCAAAGCTCAGGGTGTAGCTCTCCGCCTTCCACTGGGCGTAAAGCTCCAGGTCCCCGCCGGGCGTGACCGTGGCCCCGTCGCTATAGCTGGTGCCGCTGCCGTCGGCCTTGGTGTTCCAGCCGGTGAAGCTGTAGCCCTCTCTGGTGAAGCTGTTGGCCTCCAGTGTTCCGCTCTGGCCGTAGGCTATGGTCTGGCTGCGGCTCTCTCCGCTGCCGTCGTTCTTGTAAAAGCTCACCACATGGTCGGCGTACTTCTGCCACTGGGCGTACAGGGTGGTGTTGCCGTAGAAGGTAGCATAGCCACCGTTGCTGTAGCTTGTTCCCCCGCCGTCGGCCCTGGTGTTCCAGCCGGTGAAGTAATAGCCCTCCCTGCTAAAGCTGTTATTGGGCAGCCTTGTGGACTGCCCCTCCGTCACCGTCATGCTGCCCATGCTGCCGCTGCCTCCGTTAGAGTCAAAGCTCAGGCTGTAGCTCTCCGGGGCCTCGGTCCATATTGCCTTTAAATACACCGGGCCATATATCTCCGACAGATAACCCTCCAGGCCACCCAGTGGAGGTAAGCCGCCTCCGCTATCCACCTCCCAGCCTCCAAAGACATAGCCCTCTTTCTCCGCCTGGGGCAGGCTGGACATGGGCACATTGCCTCCGTCCTCTGCATAGGTGGGGTAGCCGCTGCCGACTATCCTGCCGCCGTCGGCGTTGTAATTTATGGAGTGGTAGGGGGTAAAGGGTATATTGTTCTCATAGTTTATGGTGCCCCACACCCAGAGTCCCGGACGGCTCACGTAATTGTAATCTATCTGCCAGGCTATGCCGGGGTTCTCTGCAAAGGTCTGGGACACCAGGCTCCTGGTGCGCCCGGAGGGGAACTGCAGGGCTATATCCACCGTGCCCTCTCTGGCATACACATACATGGGATAGCCGGTGCCGTCTCCCAGGACCAGGCGCAGCTTGAAGTTATATTCCTTATCCACCTCTATAGGGCCTGAGGGGCTCCATTCTGCCGTGACTATGGTATTGGGGACATAGTTCACTGCCGTTGTGGGCATGGTGCCGCCAAGCTGTGGGATCATGAGCACGGAGTTCACCTGGCTCACAAAGCCCGCCGGTTCTCCGTTATTGCTCGCTGCATAGGCCCCGCTGGGTAAGGCCGCCAACAGGCAGGCGGCGCACAGCAGCCCCGCCAGATATTTTCGTATCCGCTTCATCTGTACCTCCTTATGTATAGGATTATAATGATTCAGCGCCCGGAGAACCGGGCGCTGAGTTTATTTACCTCACTGGATGTCTATTATCTTGAAGCTGAAGGTCAGGGTGTCGGTATAGGTGCCTGCGGCCTTGGCGGTGCCCACCTTCACGCCTATGCTGCCGGTAAAGCCCTGGTATACCGCCTCAGAGTCCAGGGTCTCCAGGATGACGGAACCGGCGGAGGAGTTGGGGTTCTTCACCTCTCCCTTGTAGGACAGCACATAGTTCAGGAGCTGGCCGCCGGTGCCGTTGAGCAGCCGGTAGCTCTTGCCGGAGTCGTCGTAGTGCTTGCCTGCGTTGACGCTCATCTGCAGGGCCTTGTCTCCGGGGATGATCGAGTCTGGCTTCACACCGATGTCCATGTCACCCTCCCCGGTGTCAGGGTCTACCTCCAGGTCACCCCCGTCGGGGATTACTATGACATAGTTGGAGTCCACCACATAGCTCACCTCCATGTCCTGGGAGGCGGGAGTGGCGGCAAAGGCCGAGACGGACAGGGCCAGCATCATGGCCAGCACCAGGCTTACGGATATTATTTTCTTCATATATGAATTCCTCCTTAAATCATTCAACTATAAGTATCGTCTCTATGTCTGCGTTGTTGGTGGGGCTGTTGTCCGGCAGGCGGTAGGGCTGGACGTGGACGGTGGCCTCATACTCCCCCGCCTCCATAGGGCGGGACAGCTCCAGCTTCAGGGCGCTCTCCCCGGGCTGAATAAGTCCGGTTTCCGCCAGGGGCTCAGTCTCCCCCTTAAGGTACAGGGTGAAGCTCATGTTGTAGCAATCTTTGTTGTCTGCGGGGTTTTCCAGGTTTACGTCCACCAGCTTCTCCCCGGCCTTTATGCGTATGCTGCCCCAGCCGGGTATGGCTATGCCGCCGCTGTCCTCCTCAGTCTCCGCCTTCTCCGTTGCAACGTAGGTGCCGGAATAGGGGTCCACGGTGAGGCCCATGCCCTCCTCTTTTTCCATGGGCTTGATGCTCACCACCGTCACCAGGGCTATAGCCGCTGCCGCCAGCACCAGGGCGGCCACGCCGTATTTTATGAGGCTCTTCTTATTCATCGGTGTATTCTGTCCTTTCCTTGTTCTTTACATAGCAAAACAGCCCTATGCCTGCCAGCAGACTGCCGGAGGCGATAAGGCCGTAGAGCATGATATTGGATTCGTCCCCGGTCTTGGGCGGCTGACCCTTGCCGGGGTGGGGCGTTGCGCTGGGCGTGGGGCTGGGGGATGCCTTGGGCAGCATATCCTCCGTCACGGTGTAGCTTATCTCCACGTCCTTGCTGCCGTCAGCGTAGGCCGGGCGGCTGAAGACCTGGCCGAAAAGCAAAAGGGCACAGAGCAGTATGAGAAACTGTCTGTGTCCTCTGGGTATGTTCTTGGTCAACTTGATACCTCCTGTTCTGATTTGATTCCTGTGTTGGCTTTTACCTGCCTCACCTCCTCTTGTGTTCTGACTGTGCTGCGCTCCGGGGCAAAGGGACAGAGGGTGTAGCGGCAGAAGCGGTCTCTGCGGTAGGGCTGATGGTACAGGCAGCGGCGGCACTCCGGGTATTTCCCGTCCACGCCGCTGTCGTAGTGGTCATGCCCAGGCTTCTCCTGCATCATCCGCTCAAAGGCCCTGTGCTCCCTGTTGGAAAAAAATATGTGCATCACCTCCTCTCATGGGCAAAATGGGTATAAAAAAATCATCTCCGAAGAGATGCTTAATCTTAGTCCGTTTACTTTCCATTAAAATTCAAGCAAATTTAAGGGAAAGCTATATTATTTAATGGAATTATCTATATAATAATGTCGCCTGTGTTCTCACAAGCAGTATTATTGGCGGTGTTGGGTTTTAAGTATCTGCACCCTATCGGGTATATTTTTCTAAAGTCGGCTTGATATTATACCCTAAAGGGTATAATATATATGCATCACTACATGGAGGACGCTGGTAAATGAATCCAATTGCAAAGTTTATTAAAGAGAACAGAAAACTGGCCGGACTTACTCAGGAGGAATTTGCCCTGCGCTCCGGCCTGGGACTGCGTTTTGTCCGTGAGCTTGAGCAAGGTAAAGAGACAGTTAGAATGGACAAGGTGAATCAGGCTCTGGCCATGTTCAACAGGCAGGCCGTGCCCGGCCCCAAGGAGCACAAGGGAGAATAACCTATAATTGTTTTTTTGGACGGCTCGATGGCAACACTTGAAGAACGTACTGCCGTTCTTAAAAACCTTACAAGTTGAAGGTCATCGCTCATTTGGTTTTAAAAATGATCGATGTAATGAGTGATGGTCTATATGCCGTCAGTAACAATCATGTTTTTGTGGTATTTTCACCTTGTTGCTTACTAAAGCTATTTTCATACTGTAAAACAAAAAATTATAAATGCTAATTTTGGAAGGAGTATTGCCATATGCCAGAAATAAGATGTCCCAAATGTGGCCAAGTATTTCAAGTAGATGAAACAGGTTATGATCAAATTGCGCAGCAAGTTCGCGATAAAGAATTTGAGAAAGAGTTGACCCGTAGGAAAAAGGAGTTGGAATCCCAACGGGAGCAAGAGCTTGAGATGCTTCGGTTACAGGAGGAAAAAGAGCATGCTTCAAGCATAACAAAAAAAGACGCAGAGATTTCCGCTAAGAATCAGGAAATTACAGAGCTACAAGCCAAGCTTAGTGCAAGCGAAATGGCAAAAAACCTTGCTGTTTCTGAAGCAATAGAAAAGAAAAACGAAGAATTTACCAAGGAGGCAAAAGCTCACTCAGTAAGTCTTGCACAAAAGGATGAGGAGATCTCAGCACTTAGCAAGAAAATCATTGAGCTACAGGCTAAAATGGACGCTAGTGAGGCAGCAAAGAAACTTGCCGTAGCTGAAGCCGTTGAGAAGAAAAATGTGGAACTTACGCGAAAGTCTACCGAGATTGCTGAACTAAAAGGAGAGCTTAAGAGTAAAGAAACTGAGAGCCGTTTAAATGAAAAAGCCTTACAGGAGCAATACGAGGAAAAGCTTAAGCTCAAAGATGAGCAGATTGAATACTACAAGGATTTCAAAGCACGCCAGTCTACTAAGATGATTGGTGAGAGCCTGGAGCAGCATTGTCTTACGCAATTTAATTCAATTCGCATGACTGCATTTCCTAATGCCTATTTTGAGAAAGACAATGATGCCAGAACAGGCAGCAAGGGTGATTTCATATATCGAGAATGTGGTAGCGATGGTACAGAATTTATTTCTATCATGTTTGAGATGAAAAACGAGGCAGATAAAACTGCTACAAAGCACAAAAACGAGGACTTCTTTAAGGAGCTGGACAAAGACCGTAACGAAAAAGGTTGCGAGTATGCAATCCTTGTTTCTTTACTTGAAATCGATAATGAGCTATATAACAACGGAATCGTTGATGTATCTTACAAGTATCCTAAAATGTATGTCATACGCCCACAGTTCTTCATTCCAATGATTACACTTCTGCGCAATGCAGCTCAAAACGCCCTCCATTATAAGCAAGAACTACAAATTGTCCGCAATCAGCAAGTCGATATACGCAATTTTGAGGAAAATATGAATGCGTTTAAGGAAGGGTTTGCCCGTAACTATCGAATAGCAAGTGAGAAATTTCAAACCGCAGTAGAAGAAATTGACAAATCTATAGACCATCTACAAAAAATAAAAGCTGCACTTCTTTCTTCTGAAAACAATCTACGACTAGCTAACAAAAAAGCAGACGAGCTTAGCATCAAGAGACTTACAAAGAACGCCCCCAGTGTCAGAGCAATGTTTGATGAACTTAAGTAAGTGTACACTTTAAAATACATAAGCACAAGCTTTCCCAATTCACTGCAAATAATGTTCATATATTCGACGTACCAATGTAAATACTAGTCTACCATACCCTCTCCCACATAAAAAATGTGTCTCATGGTGAGACACATTTTTTATTACTGACGTCAACTATATCATGTGATTATTTGTTGGTGAGATAAGTTAAGTTCAATTTCAGTTTTTTGCCTGTCCTACCTTATGGCATGCCACAAAATGTCCCGCTGAGTATTCCACCAGAGGAGGCTCATCTTTGAAGCACTGTTCATGGGCATAAGGGCAACGGGCAGCAAAACGGCATCCAGGTTTGGGATTTATGGGGGAGCTTAGTTCTCCCTTCATCATTATGCGCTTGGTGGGCTTATCAATGTCTGCCACAGGTATGGCCGACAATAGGGCCTGGGTATAGGGGTGCAGTGGTTTTTCAAACAGCTCTTTGGTGGCAGACTTTTCTACCAGCTGTCCCAAATACATAACGCAGATGTCATTGCTGATATGCCGCACCACGGACAGATCATGGGTAATGAAAAGGTAGGATAGATTTCTCTGCTCCTGAAGATCCTGCATCAGGTTCAGGACCTGGGCCTGAATTGAGACATCCAGTGCGGAGACAGGTTCGTCGCAGACAATGAAGCTGGGTTCCAGAGCCAGGGCTCTGCCAATGCCTATGCGCTGACGACGTCCGCCATCCAGCTCATGAGGATAGGCATTGCCAAAACGGCGGGCTATGCCAACAGTATCCATTATTTCCGACACCCGTTTGTTCAGTTCCTCGCCCTTATAGAGGCGGTATATTTTCAGGGGTTCGGAAATAAGCTCCTGAACCGTCATTCTTGGGTTAAGGGATGAGAAGGGATCCTGGAAAATGATCTGCATCTCCCGGCGCAGCTGATGGAGCTTGCGTGAACTGACTTTGGAAATGTCCTCTCCTTTATAAAATATCTTGCCGGAGCTAGGCTCCAGAAGATGGAGAATGACTCGTCCCAAAGTGCTCTTGCCGCAGCCGGATTCTCCCACAACACCCAGTGTTTTACCCTCGTCAAGTTTAAAGGAAACATTGTCCACGGCATGGAGATAACCGTTGGGGACAGGGAAATATTTTTTCAGGTTCTGCACCTCAACAATGGGATCGCTCATACCTGGCTGCCTCCTTTCTCTGACTCTTTCTCACAGGCTAAATGACATTTTACCAGGTGGCCTGGACAGACTTCATAAATGGGCGGATCCTGTTTAAAGCACTTTTCACAAGCCTGTTTGCATCTGGGCGCAAAGCTGCAGCCTTCAGGCAGATTTGCCGGGTCCGGCATAGCCCCCTCTATAGTTGCCAGGCGATGCACATCCTCGTTGAGATTGGGAAGTGAACCAAAAAGTCCTATGGTGTAGGGATGCTTGGTTTCTTTCATTATCTGGCGGATACTGCCGTACTCCACTATCTCCCCGGCATACATCACGGCCACATGGTCGCACATCTGAGCAACCACACCCATGTCGTGAGTAATGAGCAGTACAGAGGTCCCGCTGCGATTTTGAAGTTCAGTCATCAGTTCAAGCACCTGGGCCTGAATGGTGACATCCAGAGCCGTGGTAGGCTCATCG
>UMHA01034458.1_pt1 | contig 11651 bp, 10 predicted proteins | sample 1965401 | NCBI WGS metagenome assembly UMHA01 (sample SAMEA4836085, study PRJEB28245) | human gut metagenome | biome: gut microbiome; material: fecal sample | place: Denmark | collected 2008 | reverse complement strand
TCTCGTGCTTCTATTATACACTACTTTCGAGGTTTACACAAAGGATGGGATAGTCTCTTAAACAGCGACTGCGCGGCTTTATTTTCATAGAAGTTGATTTCCACAAAAGACTCATATTGCTTGCCAAACTCGCGAATGATAAAGGTTTTGCCAACCTGACGCGCACCAGTAATCAGCAGCGCCTTTTTTTCGTGCGCGTCATGAAAGCGCTGCAATTCCTTTTCAATCTTTCTTGCAATCATCTGAAAGCTTCCCTGCCCTATTTTCCATGATGATTATACAATAGTCTGTCCGGCTTTTCAATATTATTTCTACGCCAGCTGTCCGTTTTTTCAATAGATGAGTGATGAGTATGTCCGTTTTTGCGCATCAGTAACATTGCACTTACAGAAAGAGTGGCAATTTTAGTGTATAATGTATTGCATAATTTTGTCACGAAAAGATGTGGAACGAAAGCACCCCATGCGTTCAGTATGAAAAGCAACAAAAAAACTCACAAAACCACTTGACAGAATGCACAAAGTACCATATAATAAAAATGAACCATCTGGAATGGTATAGTGAGTCAAAACCAAGGAGTTTCCCTCACCGTTTGCGAGCTTTTAGAGGCTCCGCCGCGAAAGCGGCTTTTTTCATAAGTGCGCATATCGTGTGGGAAACACTTCAAGCGTTTGCAAAAGCGATTCATAGAGCGACAAAGCAAAGAAAAGAGGCGCACCATCATGAAAGAAGTCTACAATATCGGGCTGGATATTGGCACAAGTTCTGTTGGATACGCAATGACGGACGAAAAAGGACGGTTGCTGCGCTTCCACAAGCGGCCGACATACGGTTCGGTTCTGTTTGAGGAAGCGCAGACGGCGAAAGAACGTCGCCAGAAGCGTTCAGCGCGGCGTCGGCTGGTGCGGCGGCGCAAGCGCATCAAATTGCTGCAAGCACTGGTTGCGCCGGATGTGTGTGCGGCAGACCCAGCGTTTTTTCTTCGGATGAATGAATCATTCTTATGGGCAGAGGACAGCAAGTATGAGAAGTTTTATGCTAAGCTGCCCAAAGCACTGTTTGTAGATGGAACAGTATCCGTTGAGACGCTGCCGACGATTTATCATATTCGCAATGAGCTGGTGAAAAGCACAAAGCAGGCGGACATCCGCTACGTCTATCTGGCGATGCACCACATCATCAAATATCGCGGGCATTTCCTGATGGAAGGGCAAACGCTGTCTGACATCGGTGCGGAAGCACCGCAAAAGATGCAGGAGCTGCTGGAATTGCTGACAGACCCCGAAAGTTTCGTCTGCGGGCTTGCGCCGGCAGAAAATGCGGCAAAGGAAATCTGTCACGCGATGGAAAATCACTCGCTCCGTGGCATGGCGCGCAAGGAACAGATTCAGAAGCTGCTGTATGCAGGCAAGAAAAAAGAAAGCAAAGAGGCTGCACAAGCACTTGCGTCACTTCTTTTGGGCTATAAAGGTTCTTTGAAAGCGCTGATTGGCTATGAAAGTCAGACGGATGCACCAGAAAAAACCTCCTTAGGCGCCATTGAGGGCGAAACGGAAGAAACATATCTTGCTGGGATGACGGAAGCGCAGGCGGAAGTGTTTGCTCTGATGCTGGAATTGTATCGCTGGCAGCTGTTTGCGGAAATTCGTCAAAACGGGCAGACGATTTCCGACACGATGGTAGCGCGTTATGAGAAGCACGGGCGTGACTTGGAGAAACTGAAAGCATGGGTAAAAGCCTATCAGCCGGATAAGTTTTATGCACTGTTTCGTGATGATGAAAACGCAAAAGGCTATGCGGCATATACGGATCACCTGCGCAAACCGAAAAAATTCAAAAAAGAGAAGTTGCAACGCTGCACACAAGATGAGTTTTACAAGGTGCTCAAGGCTATGCTGACAGGCAATAAGGATGCCGAAGCAGCGGCAGCCGCACAGCCGATGCTTGAAGCGATAGATGAGCCGAACGGCTTTTTGCCGCTGCAGCGCATCAATCTGAACGGTCAAATCCCGAACCAGATTCAGGCGGAAGAACTGGTGAAAATTCTCGATGCGCAAGGAAAGTATTATCCGACACTGCGGGAAAATCGGGAGAAAATCCTCAGCATCTGCACGTTCCGTCTGCCGTATTATGTCGGTCCGCTGTATCAAGATAAAAACAGCCCGTTCCAGAAGTGGATTGTGCGTGACATGACCCAGCCCGCCTATCCGTGGAATTTCTTTGATGTGGTGAATCAGACGGCAACGGCGGAAGGGTTCATAGCAAACTTGACAAACAAGTGCACCTATTTGCCGATAGAGGACGTGCTGCCGCTGCATTCCCTGCTGTATGAAGAGTACCTTATGCTGAATGAGCTGAACCGCGTCCGCGTAAAGGGCAATCTGATTCGTGATGTTCAGCTGAAACAGCGGATGCTGGATGAACTGTTTGCAAAGAATAAATCGGTTTCCTACAAAACATTCGCGAAGTGGCTTCAGCTGAACAGTCCGTATGTGGATGTTACAGAGAATGATATTTCCGGCACACAGGAGCCGGGGAAATTCACGGCGAGTCTGCGCACACGGTATGACTTGGAGAAGCACGGATTCACCGTGAACGACCAGACGACGGAGCAGCTGGAAACGCTAGTGCGCTGGAGTACCATCTTTGAGGATCGCAGCATCCTGAAGAAGCTGATTCAAGAAAAATATCCGGACATAACGGATACGCAGCTGAATTTTCTGGTGCAGCGGCGCTATACGGGCTGGGGACGACTGAGCGAAAAGCTGCTGACTGGTGTGCTGGGTGAATATGAGAATCAGCCGGCAACAATCATGGAAGTTCTGCGCGCGACGAATGAAAACTTCATGCAGTTGCTGAACAATCCGCAATACCATTTTCAAGAGAAGATTGCAAAAGAGCGGCTGATGGAACTGGGCGAACCGAAAGAGGAAATCGAATACGACGAGATTCGGAAATTGCAGGTTTCTCCGGCACTGAAACGCGGAATTTGGACGGCAGTGCGCATTGTGAAGGAACTGATTGAGCATCAGGGCTGCCATCCGCACGCCATTTATCTGGAAAACACGCGCGAAGAAACGCCGGATGAAAAGAAACAGCGCACGCAGTCACGTCTGAACCAAGTGGAGCAGATGTATAAAGAACTGGCGGAAGATAAGGCAGCGGAGAAAGTGCCGTCAGAGTGCTGGGAAGTACTGAAAAACTGCAAGGATAAAAAGAAACTGGATGACCAGCAGTACCTGTATCTGCTGCAGCTGGGGAAATCGCTTTACAGCGGCAAGCCGCTTGATTTTGACCAGCTTTCGGCAACAACGGAAATTGATCATATTCTGCCGCGATGCTATATCGTGGACAATTCGATTGAAAACCGCGCACTGGTGCTGAAAGGTGAAAATCAGCGCAAGGCAGACAACCTTCTGCTGGCGGATAGCATTCGGGATTCACAGCGCCCGTGGTGGAATTATCTGCGCCAAAAGGGATTCATGGGCGAAAAAAAGTTCAAGAATCTGACGCGCAGTATGGTAAGCGCTGATGACAAGCAAAAGTTTGTCGCACGGCAGCTGGTGGAAACGGGACAGATGGTGCAGTGCGTGACGGAGCTGTTCAAGCGCTATTATCCGGATGTGCATGTGAGCGGCATCAAGGCGGGGCTGTCCTCGGAGCTGCGGGAGCAGTACGGGCTTTACAAGATTCGTGAGCTGAACGACATGCATCATGCGTATGACGCATTTCTTGCGGCAACAATGGGGAACTTCGTGGAGCGCTTTATGCCGTGGCTCGACAATGAGTCGTCCGCGGCGATTCGATTCAGAAAGGCGCAGGGAGCAAAGAAGGACGATGACAAGGTTGATTTAAGCTCGAAGCACGGCATGATACTGGCGAGATTCAGCCGGGATCAGGTGGATGCGGATACCAGGGAAATCATCCGAAATGCCCAGCAGGAAATTTGCTACTTGAAGGCAGTCTGGGGATACCATGATGGGCATGTGGTGTTCTTGAAACGGCAGAAGTCTGGTGCTATCTATGATGAATCACGATACCGTGCCGGGAGTGTAAAAGCTAAATTGTGTTTGAAGAAAGACTTGGATACCATGAAATATGGCGGATATAACAAGGAATATCCTGCATATATTGCGGCAATCAGCTATCAAAAGGGCAAAAAGCGCGTTGGTGAGCTGGTGAATGTGCCGATTTATCTGGCGGAAGCAATTGAGCAGAATCCGAAAGTGCTGGTGGACTATCTGGAGAAAGATTATCCGGGAGTTCAAATCATTCGCCCGAAGATCTTGATGAATCAGCGTATTGAGTACGAGGGCAGCGAACTTCTTTTGCGAAGCTGCAGCGAGATGTACAATGCGCGTGAGTTGTTTATTCCGACATATCTGCATCACACGCTTTGGAAGCTGTATAAAGCGCCTAAGCAGTTGCAGCCAGATGACGAAGAGCATCTAAACACGCTGATTTCACTTCTGATAGAAAAGATGGAGAAACAATATCCAATTTTCAATGGCGTGGCAAAGCGCATGTCAGTAATTGATTTTGATACCCTGTGTTTCCAAGAAAAATGTATTTTCATTGTTGAAACGATGAAAGTAATGGCGGTCAACGGGCAATATGCCATGTATAAAACAGCACTGTCAAGAAAGGAATTGAGTGATAATCAAGGAAGAATTACAAACAAAGTATTGAATTTATCACATATTACCCTGATTGACCAGTCCATCACAGGACTGCGCGAGAAGAGGACGAAGCTATGGCCGGATTCCGAACCGTCGTGATTCAAAGCCCGTGCAAGCTGACGTATAAGGACGGTTTTCTCATCATTCGCGGCGATGAGGTGCGGACGGTTCACATTTCGGAACTGCACACGCTGATTCTGGACACGACGATGGTCACGCTGACAGGGTATCTCATCTGCGAACTGATGCACGAAAAGGTGAACGTCATCTTCTGTGATGAAAAGCGGAATCCATGCGGCCAGGTACTCCCCTATGCCGGAAGCCATGATACAGCGGCAAGGATGATGGCGCAGGCAAACTGGAGTGATGCGCGGAAAGCGGCGCTGTGGCAGCAAATCATCCAGCAGAAGATTCTTAATCAGGCGGGCGTGATGCAGGAAGTTTCCGTGGAGGCTGCAAGACAAATTGCAGCCTTCGCGGAGAGCGTTACCCTCGGTGACGCGACGAATCGCGAGGGACTCGCGGCAAAGGTCTACTTCAACCGCATTTTCGGCAAGGATTTTTCGCGCGATTTGAAAAGTGACCGTAATGCAGCATTGAACTACGGCTATTCGCTGCTGCTTTCCTGCTTCAACAAGGAAGTCGCTGCACGCGGCTACGCGACGCAGCTGGGGATTCACCATCGGAACGCCTACAACAGCTTCAACCTTTCCTGCGACCTGATGGAACCATTCCGCTTTCTGGTGGATGAGGTCGTGCTGCATCAGGGAGAGCGCACGTTTGACAAGGAATATAAGTATGAACTGCTGGACATCCTGAATACAGAAATTTGCTATCAGCAGCAAAAGATGTATGTCAGCACTGCCATCGCTCGCTTTGTGCGCAATACAACGGATTACCTTGACGGTCAGACGGAATGGACAGAAGGAATGATGATGCACTATGAGGATGCGAGCCATGAGAGTCATCGTGATGTTTGATTTGCCGGTGACAACGTCGGAAGAGCGCGCCGCATACGGGCGATTCCGCAGAGACCTCATCAAGGACGGCTTTCTGATGATGCAGGAATCGGTATACTGCAAATTGGCAGTCAATGCGGTGTCGGCTGACCTGATTAAACAGCGCGTTAATCGCATCAAGCCAGCAAAAGGCGTAATCCAGCTGATGATTATCACGGAAAAGCAGTACAGCCAGATTGATTATCTGCTGGGCGGCCCGCAGGAAAAACAGCTGGATACGACAGAGAGGTTGTGGTTCTTTTGATACTGAGAAACATCAGCTTCGAGCATGATTTGCCAATCGTTGATGACCATGCGGCTTCGATGCAGATTGCCTCTCCGCACCTGTACGCGCGGGTTGTGCAGAGTTTCCTTGCGCTGGAAGCGGGCGAAGAATCCTTGGAGCCCTTCTTATTCTTGCAGGACGATGACCTTCTGGATGCAGCAAAGCTGCTGTACGTCGTCACCGACCCGTTCCACATTGATTTTGCGAACAAGAAAATCATGACGGCACTTTACGGGGAAATTAATCAGCTCATTCGCAAAAATCCGCTGCGGCAGGCACATTGGGAAAAGCAAATGGTGGAGCTGTCAGATTTCATTCAGGACGTGACGCGCGAAATCCCGCTGGAAATCAGCGCGCCGGACGAAATGACGGTGCAGGATGTTTGCAAAGCGTTCGGTGTGCAGCTGGATTGCCCGCTGAATACGTCACCGCTGGTGCGGATTTGCAAGCTGCTGGATGTTCTTGCGGAGTGGATGCCGAAAAAACTGCTGGTTCTCTGCAATCTTGACAACTACTTTTCGTACGCGGATTGGCAGGAAGTCATCAAGTATGCCGCCTACACGAAAGTAAAGACGCTGCTGATTTTTCAAAATCAGGCGATTCCGATGCATGAGCAGGAAATTCGGTGGCAGATTGATCAGAATTATGATGACAAAATCATCAAGCTGTGATATACTGAAAAAGAAAAGAACCATCCGGCGTGGCAGCGGCTCACGACCGAAAGGTTCCTACCTCATGGATTTGAGGTTTTGGAACTATGTCATTCCAGATGGTTCTACTACGGTGGAGGAGCTGCGCCGGGAGAAAATCCCGTTTTGGAACTATGTCATTCCAGATGGTTCTACTACCTAACAGTCTCTTCACAATAGAACATGAAAGTTTTGGAACTATGTCATTCCAGATGGTTCTACTACGGCATTTAACATCGGAAAACTCATAAAGTCGTTTTGGAACTATGTCATTCCAGATGGTTCTACTACTTGACCCCAAACACAAGCCGACAATCGCAAGTTTTGGAACTATGTCATTCCAGATGGTTCTACTACCCGATGGAAATCTTGCTGCTATGCAGTATTGTTTTGGAACTATGTCATTCCAGATGGTTCTACTACAGCCTGATTGTAGTTGATTACATCCAGCTCGTTTTGGAACTATGTCATTCCAGATGGTTCTACTACGTAGCGGCTTGTAAAGGTGTACCCCTTGCGGTTTTGGAACTATGTCATTCCAGATGGTTCTACTACTTCTCCCTTCATGCGGCTTATGGGGCTATTGTTTTGGAACTATGTCATTCCAGATGGTTCTACTACAAATGCTGTCCGGCAGTGCTGCAACCTCTTGTTTTGGAACTATGTCATTCCAGATGGTTCTACTACCATGTTTTTTTCTCCTTTCGGAATTTGGTATGTTTTGGAACTATGTCATTCCAGATGGTTCTACTACTCACGATGTGCGCGAGCAAAACAGCAGCGGGTTTTGGAACTATGTCATTCCAGATGGTTCTACTACTGGATGGGGCACGCAAGCGAGTCGATGATAGTTTTGGAACTATGTCATTCCAGATGGTTCTACTACTAGTGTAGCTGTGTATGAATATGAGAACACGTTTTGGAACTATGTCATTCCAGATGGTTCTACTACCAACTTATGATATACATCAACTGTTGGCTTGTTTTGGAACTATGTCATTCCAGATGGTTCTACTACATAGCGCGGCATTCGCAACAGAAATTACTCGTTTTGGAACTATGTCATTCCAGATGGTTCTACTACGCAAGCGACTTAACCTGTAACGCTCAATCTGTTTTGGAACTATGTCATTCCAGATGGTTCTACTACCGTTCGTATCCGCCGAAATCGAACTCATCGTTTTGGAACTATGTCATTCCAGATGGTTCTACTACCGGATAGCCTGCGGCGCTACGGCACAAGCAGTTTTGGAACTATGTCATTCCAGATGGTTCTACTACATTATGCGTCGATTATCCGCACAAATTCCGGTTTTGGAACTATGTCATTCCAGATGGTTCTACTACAGATTTGCTTCATGATTTCTGCACTTTTCTGTTTTGGAACTATGTCATTCCAGATGGTTCTACTACTGCCGAGTTCGCGAAAGCGTACAACGGCGGGTTTTGGAACTATGTCATTCCAGATGGTTCTACTACTCTTCATTGCCTTTTCCAGCGTTTCTCCTGGTTTTGGAACTATGTCATTCCAGATGGTTCTACTACGGGTGACGATGCACGAAGCGTCGCTCATGCGTTTTGGAACTATGTCATTCCAGATGGTTCTACTACCCGCCACAAGCGGCAGACAAGCCCGCGCCCGTTTTGGAACTATGTCATTCCAGATGGTTCTACTACTGAACTTAAACACTACAACGGTTTCATATGGTTTTGGAACTATGTCATTCCAGATGGTTCTACTACCCTTGCGCTGTTGCGAGAATGCGATAAAATGTTTTGGAACTATGTCATTCCAGATGGTTCTACTACAATCGCGTGCAAGGTATGCTATAATCCATAGTTTTGGAACTATGTCATTCCAGATGGTTCTACTACGGGGTCTTCTCCGATAATCCGCATAATATAGTTTTGGAACTATGTCATTCCAGATGGTTCTACTACTGCGCCGCGCCCGATTGCAATCGAGGGCATGTTTTGGAACTATGTCATTCCAGATGGTTCTACTACTTTCCGGAATCCGCAATTAAGCGCATACTGGTTTTGGAACTATGTCATTCCAGATGGTTCTACTACCCTTGCCTTTGAAGCAAATTTCTGAGAATGTTTTGGAACTATGTCATTCCAGATGGTTCTACTACTATATGACGAGGCAATTGCAGCGTTTGCGGAATTGGGAGATTAGAGCGGCGCGAAGGCGCAGATTGCGGGCATAATGGAATTAAAATACCAGCAAGCAGTGATGCTGCGCGAAAATGGACAATATGAAGAAGCCATTGCCACGTTTTTGCAATTGGGCGGAAATTCTGACAATAACCGTTGACAATAGCAGGAATCAATGTTATAGTGATTGACGTACAATCAACGTGCGCCGAGTTGTGCGGAAGCAAATCGCAATCCGACGCAGCGGATAATCTGTTTCATACCTGCAACAATATCGGAGAGAAGCTGTGCTTCTTGCGCAAAGCAGACATGAAACTGCTTTGGGAAAGGAATGGATGAGTGTGAAAATCAGCCAATTGCATCTGTCTGATTTTATGCTGTTTCAGCAAGCCGATTTTCAGTGGTCGCCGGGAATCAATGTGATTTGCGGCACAAACAGCACGGGCAAAACGGCGCTGATAAAGCTGATGTACAGCCTGCATAAGTCCTATGAACAGTGGAACTCCACAGAGACAAGGGAAGCAGCGGTGAACAGGTTTTCCGAAAAGCTGTGCGGCGTATTTCGCCCGGACAACGGGAAAGTGGGCAGACTCGTGCGGCGAAAGCAGGGCAATGCCCAAATGACAGCCTCGATGGGCTATGAAAACGGCACGAGCATTGATGTGAATTTCGGAAATCGAGCAAGCAAAATTGCCACGCTTATCTTGCCGAAGATGGAGCATACGGCATCGCCTGACCATACGGCGGTGTATTTTCCGCCGAAGGAAATCATTTCGGCAACGGAGAATTTCACGTCGCTGTATGAGGAATACCATATTGCGTTTGAGGAAACGTATTATGACCTTGCAAAGCTGCTGGATCGTCCGCTGAAGCGCAGGAAAAATTCCGATGAGCAGAATCAGGTGTTAGCCAGTTTGGATGAAATTCTCCACGGGACAACGGTGCAGCATGATAAAAAATTTTATCTCAATGCAGAAAATGGCGGAGAATTTGAAATGGGGCTTGTTTCCGAAGGCTATCGCAAGCTGGCGACCATCACCTATCTCATTCGGAACGGCTGCCTGAATGCCAATTCGGTGCTGTTCTGGGATGAGCCGGAGACGAACATGAATCCCGGCATGATTCGCCCGCTGGTGGAAGCTATGATGCAGCTTGCAAAACTCAAGGTGCAGATTTTCATCACAACACATGATTATTTCCTCCAGCAGTATCTGAACATGTACATGGCATTTCCGGAATCCAATACCGACCAGATTGACATCCGTTTCTTCTCCCTTTTCTTTGAGGATGGCGCAATAAAGGCGGAAATGGCGAATACCATCAGCGAACTTCAGCACAACAGCATCATGGAAGAATTTGATGCGATATACAACAGAGAGCAGGGATTCATCTATGATCGTATCAGAGAGTGATATCGAATTTACGTTCGGCGAGCAGTACGGCAATTCCGCTGTGCGTGCGGCAAACGACGGTGCTGGCGGAAGTGCTGATTTTCGCCGTGACGGGTATCTGCCTGACGATGAAGGATGCCGCGCACGTGGTGGTATCGCAGAGCGAAGCGCGGATGGCGGACAGCACCGCCGGGTGGAAAGTCATCGGTCAGGGGGCGAACGCGCTAGCAGCATCGGGTGACGCGGACATGAAGCGCCTTGCGGAGGAAATCCGCTTCGCCGCCCCCATGCCCACGAGCATCGATGGGGAGATTGCAGCGCAGGTGGATGCGCTGGCGACGGTGGCGAATCCCGAGAGCGTGAAAAAGATACTTACGCTGCTGGAACGAAGAAAAGCATTTGCCAAGGCAAATAAATAACAGGGAGAGATAGAACATGAATAAAGTAGAAAAATACAAAGAACTCATTCAAACGGCAGCTGCTCTGATAAGTCGGAGGGTAACCAGCACTGATATGGACTTCCAGCAATGGAAGTCAAGTGTGGATCGGATGTTGGCAAAAGAATTTGGAACAAATAGCCGTGAGCATGAACTTTTTAGGAAACGACGCTTTTGTACGCCGGTAGTTGGCGCAGATGACGATCGCCCGCAAGAACCAGCTTGTGTTCGCGACATTGAGCTTACCCAAAAAGAATTGCAAGATTATCTTAATGAATTGTTAAGTGAGGAAGAAAATGTGAATGTTATACAGGTACAGGCGAAAGAATACGATGTGTTTTTGTCACATGCAGCAATCGACAAAATAAGTTATGTCAATGAGCTGTATGATGTTATCAGAACGTTAGGAATTACAGTGTTCTATGATTCTACGGCTATCACATGGGGTGATAAGTGGAAAGAAAAAATAATAGAGGGTCTACATAGTTCTGAATTTGCAATAATAGTACTTTCCGAACAGTTCTTCGATCGTGAATGGACTGAACGAGAGTTGCATGAACTTCTGGAACAACAAAACGAAAATAAGCAAAAACTGGTTCTTCCTCTTTTGTATGGAATAACTATTGAGCAATTAACGAAAAAGTATCCGCAACTGGGGGAAATTCAGTGCATATCAGCAATGACTTATTCAAAGGAAAAAATAGCAATTCTTTTAGCTAAAGAACTAATTAAGCGGTACAAAGCTATTGGGGGAAAAAAACTGTGATTATCAAGCGTAAAGTGTGCGGCGGAGACCTCCATCCCGCCGAGAATGAAACTACCTACGAGGGCGCGAACTCCAAAACAAAATTCGCCTAACCTCCACCATAACGTCTTCCTTTTGTGCTACAATACTCCTCTCCATTCTCCAGCGGACACAAACTACTTCATGCGACAATCAGGATCATCATCATGATTGAAAAAAATTTCAAGGTACTATGGCTTCGGCTGACTTCTTGCAGTTCGTTGTTA
>UMHA01079369.1_pt1 | contig 11706 bp, 7 predicted proteins | sample 1965401 | NCBI WGS metagenome assembly UMHA01 (sample SAMEA4836085, study PRJEB28245) | human gut metagenome | biome: gut microbiome; material: fecal sample | place: Denmark | collected 2008 | reverse complement strand
ATCCATCTCACTTTCCGTAAGCATTGCTGTGGCTATGCGCCCTTCGGAATATAAATGCAGCCTCTCCAGCGCGTAAGCGTGCATCTTCACCTTGCCTGCCGGCTCGTTGTGATATACCAGCCTGTTTATGAGAGAATTATCAGCGCCTGACGCAATAAGCTCGCCGGCTATGGCCATAGTGTCCTTCGTTACGTTGGAATAGGCAAAGGAGCCGGTATCCGTCACGAGGGCGGCAAAGAGGCAATTAGCCGTCGCCGCGTCTATCTCCGCCCCCAGCGCCCTGCCAAGCCTGTATATAAGCTCTGCGCAGGCGGCAGTCTCCTCAATCATATTATTATCGGCATACGTGGCGTTGGTGCCGTGATGGTCTATATTGGCCGTCACGCCCGCCCTGTCGAATATACCCTCGGCACTGCCCAGCCTGCCCTTATCTGCGCAGTCTACCGCTATTACCGCATCGAAGCCCCGGGCATCCTCCGGCAGCAGCATCTCTTCAGCACCCGGTATGAACTTATACGCGTCGGGTACTTGGTCGCAGCATACGTTTTCCGTACGCTTGCCCAGCCTGCGCAGTATCCTTGACAGTGCCGTTCCCGAACCGATGGTATCCCCATCCGGCGCTACGTGGGATATTATGCTGAAAGCGTCGTTTTGTTCTACAAAGCGGAGTATCTCCTCCATGCTGCCCTTCATAAGCCTTCCCTCCTAAAAAATCGGGCGATGACGCTTCACATCACCGCCCAGAGCAAGCTACTTTTCGTTTTTGTGCAGGCTGTCGATAATCTCTGAAATATGCACGCTGTACTCAATGGAGTTGTCCAGCTTGAAGTTCAGCTTTGGCAGGGCGCGCAGCTGCATGCGCTTGCCCAGCTCGCGGGTTATAAAGCCGCTGCCGTGGTTGAGGGCTTCCACCGTGCCCCTGCGCACCTCGTCGTCCTTGTCGTAAACGCTTACCAGCACCTTGGCCTGCTTCAGGTCGTTGGTCACGTCCACTGACATTATGGTGGTCATATCGGAGACTCGAGGATCCTTCATGTCCTTTATGATCTCGCTGATGGTCTTCTTTATCTCCTCATTCATTCTTTCATAACGAATGGACATCTTTTCTGCCTCTCCTGATTATCTTTCTATCTGCTCCATGGTGTAGGCCTCTATCATGTCGCCCTCGCGGATATCGTTGAAGTTCTCTATACCGATACCGCATTCATAGCCCGACGCCACTTCCTTGACGTCGTCCTTGAACCGCTTGAGGGAGGCTATCTTGCCGTCGTGGAGCACTATGCCGCCGCGGACTACACGCACCTGAGCGGAGCGGGTGATTTTGCCATCCTTGACGTATGCGCCCGCAATAGTGCCGACGCCTGATACCTTGAAGGTATTGCGTACCTCCGCAGTACCCAGAGCGACCTCCTTGTATACGGGTGCGAACAGACCCTTCATGGCGTTCTCGACATCCTCGATTACGTTGTAGATGACGCTGTATGTACGCACATCCACCTTTTCGCGTTCTGCGGCCTCGCGAGCCGTGGCGTCCGGGCGCACGTTGAAGCCTATTACCAGCGCGTTGGAGGCGGAGGCGAACACTATATCCGAACCGGTTATGGCGCCTACGCCGCCGTGTATGCAGCGCACCCTTACCTCGTCGTTGGAGAGCTTCTCCAATGCCTGCTTTATGGCCTCTACCGTGCCCTGCACGTCTGCCTTTACTATGATGTTGAGGTCCTTGACGTTGCCCGCCTCTATCTGGCTGAACAGATCGTCCAGGGATACCTTGGACATATTGCGTATCTGCTCCGCCTTGAGCTTGTCGCGGCGCTCCTCTGCTACCTGCCGGGACAGCTTATCTACCTCCGCAACGTTCATTACATCGCCTGCGGAGGGCACCTCGCCAAAGCCCAGTACCTCTACAGGCTGGCTTGGCCCGGCTGAGGTCACCCTGCGGCCCTTATCGTCCATCATTGCGCGGACGCGGCCGAAGGCTGTGCCTGCGACTATGGGATCGCCTATCTTGAGGGTGCCGTTCTGTACCAGTACGGTAGCCACAGGGCCGCGGCCCTTGTCCAGCTCCGCCTCTATTATGGTGCCACGGGCCGCCCTGTCGGGATTTGCCTTAAGCTCCAGAACGTCCGCCTGAAGCAGTACCATCTCAAGCAGCGTGTCAAGGTTTATGCGCTTCTTCGCGGAAACGGGCACGCATATGGTATCGCCGCCCCACTCTTCGGCTACGAGGCCGTACTCGGTGAGCTGCTGTATTACCCGGTCCGGGTTGGCGGTGTCCTTATCTATCTTGTTGATAGCGACGATTATAGGAACGTTCGCCGCCTTGGCGTGGTTTATGGCCTCGATGGTCTGCGGCATGATGCCGTCGTCCGCCGCCACAACCAGTATTACTATATCCGTAACCTGGGCTCCGCGGGCGCGCATGGAGGTGAACGCCTCATGGCCCGGGGTATCTATGAAGGTTATGGTGCGCCCCTTGCAGGATACGGTATACGCGCCTATATGCTGCGTTATGCCGCCTGCCTCGCCCGCGGTTATGCTGCTTTCGCGGAAGGCGTCAAGCAGCGAGGTCTTGCCGTGGTCCACGTGGCCCATTATGGTAACTACCGGCGGGCGTGGTACGAGGTTCTCCTCGGAATCCGCCTCTTCAACGCTCTCGTTGAGCACGTCCTCAGCGGTCTTGGCTATGTTGAGCTCCAGCTCTATGCCGTAATCGGCGGCGATGAGCGAGCAGGTGTCGTAGTCTATCTCCTGATTGATGGTAGCCATTATGCCGAGTATAAACAGCTTTTTGATGATCTCGGCCACAGGCTTGCCTATTTTTTCGGAAAGATCCTTTACGGTTATGGTCTCGGTAGTCAGCACGGCCTTGTCGATCTTTACCGGCTCCGGCTTATGTAACGCCTGCTGCTTGCGCTTCTGCTTGCGGCTCATTGGGGCGTCGTCGTCCCAGCTGCCTGCTGCTCTGGTGTTTTCCTTCATAATGGTTTTCTTATTCTTTGGCGCCTTGCGCTCCTCATCTCTTGTCTGGGGTTTCTGGCTCCGGCCCTTGCCCTGATCCCTTACGGAAGGCGCAGCGGATTCCATGGTGCGGGCCGCCGGCTTAGGCTGGTAGCCTCCCTGTACGGGGCGCTGCTGAGGTCTGTCTGTGCGCTCCGGGCGGTCTGCGGGCCGCTGCGGCCTGTCAGTGCGCGGCTTCTGCTGCCTGCCGTCCTCTCTGCGCTGAGGTTCCCTGCGCTCATAGGCCGGGCGCTGCTGCTGTACAGGCTTATTTGCCGGTGCGGGTTTCGCCTTTGTCTCGGGCTTTTCTTCAGGCTTCCTATCCGCCATTGCAGGTTCCTCCGCCTTTGCCTGTACGCTTTCCTCCGCCTTCTGCTCCTTCACCGGCTCCGGCTTCGGCTTCTCATTTACTTCGCTCTTGCTCTCTGCCGGGGCTGGCTGCTCCTCCGCCCTGTCGTCGCCTACGTGGAAGGCAAGGTCACCCTCGCTGGTGAGGACCTCTCGGAGTCTCTCTGCCCTTTCTTTTTCCATGCGTTCCTTTTCGGCGCGCTTTTCTTTATCTATAAGCTCGCTTTCCGCCCGCTTTACGGACTGAAGGGCCGCCCCCAGATCGTTCTGCATTCGCTTTACCCGCTCCAGAAGCTCCTTTGCCTGGGTTTCAAATTCCCGTGCGGAATCCATTGTCTTGTTTGCCATAGATATTACCCCCCGGTATGTTACTTTTGCTGTGAAGTCTTATACGTCTCTTCTATCATACGGGCAAAGCCCGCCTCTGTCACCGCGGCTATCATGCGGTTATCCTTTCCTATCGCCCTGCCAAGGTCTTCGAGATACACGCAGGGTATGCCGGCTCTTTGGCACATTCCCTCGTAGCGCTCCCGCGTTGCGGCTGACACGCCGTTATCCAGAGCTATTGCGAGGGCTTTTTTGTCCTTCACGGCCCTTTCCGCGCCAAAGTCGCCGGATATGCACTTCCCGGCCTTGGCCGCAAAGCCCAGAGCTGTACGCAGACGGTCATTCTGCATCGCCGGTTATCTCCGAAGCGAGCCTTGAAAAAACCTCGTCCTCTATTCCGTGCTCCAGCGCCCTTTCCAGCGCTTTTATTTTGCGGGCCCTGTTCAGGCACTCCGCGTTGGCGCATATGTACGCGCCGCGGCCGGAGACCTTGCCGGTGCGGTCCACGCTTATTTCGCCCTCAGGAGAGCGAACTATGCGCAGCAGCTCCTTCTTTGGCTTCATCTCGCGGCAGCCCACGCACATTCTCATAGGCACCTTCTTAGCAGGCATTGCTGATCCTCCAAAACTATTCCTCGAAGCCGCCGTCCGCCTCGCTGTCGGCGTCCGCTATATCCATGTCCTCCTCGGCCTGGCTCTGGCTCTTTATGTCTATCTTCCAGCCTGTGAGCTTGGCGGCAAGGCGGACGTTCTGGCCTTCCTTGCCGATAGCAAGGGAAAGCTGATTGTCTGGCACTATCACCTTCGCGGCCTTTTCCGCCTCGTTGATGTATACCATCATAACACGGGCAGGACTAAGGGACTTGGCAATATATACTGCCGGATCGGGATCCCACTCTATTATATCTATCTTTTCGTTATGCAGCTCGTTTACTATGCGCTCTACCCTTATCCCCTTCTGGCCCACGCAGGCGCCCACGGCGTCCACCTGAGGGTCGGAAGAATAAACGGCCACCTTGGTGCGGAAGCCCGCCTCCCGCGCTATGGACTTTATCTGGACTATGCCGGTCTGTATCTCGGGAACCTCCAGCTCGAAAAGCCTCTTAACAAGGCCGGGGTGGGTACGAGAAACTATTACCTGCGGGCCCTTGTTGGTCTTACGCACCTCAAGGACGTAAACCTTCAGCCTGTCGCTGGTGTTATAAGTCTCCCCCGCTATGGTCTCGGAGGCGGCAAGGAAGCCGTCTGTCTTGCCCAGCTCTACATAGATGCCGTTCTTCTCTACCCGCTGGACTATAGCGGTAAGAACCTCGTTTTCCTTCTCTACGAATTCATCAAATATGACGCCGCGCTCGGCCTCGCGAATACGCTGCACAACCACCTGCTTGGCGGTCTGGGCCGCTATGCGGCCGAACTTGCGGGGGTCTACCTCCTCCTCCAGAACGTCGCCCACTTCATAGAGGGAATTGATCTTCTTCGCCTCGGCAAGAGATATCTCCGCATAGGGGTTTTCCACCGTCTCGGTGACGGTCTTGGAGGCGAATATCTGCACCTCTCCCGTATCCCTATCCACTGTGGCGCGGACGTTTCCCACTGCGCCGTAGTTGCGCTTATAGGCCGCTATCAATGCGGATTCGAATGCGTCTATCAGTATATCCTTGCTTATCCCGCGCTCTTTCTCTATGGCATTCAGTGCCTCTATGAATTCGGCGTTCATTGTCAATTCTCCTCTTCTGTCTCTATATTTTCAAAATCTGCTTCTAATTCGTCAAGGTCCTTTTCCAGAGCCTTGAAGTCTATATAGGGCTGCACCTTTGAAGCGTCCTTTTTCTGGAAGGTCATCTCCTCGCCCTTTACGCTTATGGTGAAGGAATCGGGCGTATATGACAAAAGCTCGCCCGTATACTCCTTTTTGCCCTTGAGCGGGGCGTAGAGCTTTACCGTAATGGGGCTGCCGAGGCTGCGCTGATAGTCCCTATCCTTTTTGAGCGGCCTGTCGATGCCTATTGAGGACACACTGAGGTAGTATGCCTGCTCTATGGGGTCTGCTTCGTCCAATATGGGGTCTACGGCCCGGCTCACCGCCTCGCAGTCATCTATGGTGGCGCTTCTTCCGTCCTGATGCTCTATGTACAGGGTGAGCACCCAATTACCCTGCTCCTTCTGAAACTCTACCTCATCCAGCTCGTAGCCCATGCCTGTAACTACCGGCCGGAGAAGAGCTTCCACTGTTTGGGTGGTTTTCATTATATTCCTCCGCTATTCAAAACAAAAGAGCAGGACGCGCCCACTCTTACTTGAAAACTAAAATACAGCAAACTTGCCATATACCAACAGCAAAATTGTACCATATGCGGCACTATAATGCAAGCATATTATTTCGCATCAAAGCGCCGCACATACCGGCTTCTTTAAAACAGGCAGAGCTGATCCGTCTCGGGCAGCCCGTTCAGGCAGCCGGCTTCCGCAAGCGCCTTTATCACTGCGGAGTTGGCGCCGGTGCGGGCCTGAAAATTTTCTATGGAGGTATACTCGCCGCCCTTTGCGCCTTCGGCTATGCCTATGGCGGCGTTGGCTCCCACGCCCGCCACCGATGAGAAGGGCGGCCGTATCTTGCCGTCTTCTATTATGAACTGGCTGGCCTTGGATTTATACAGGTCCACAGGCAGCAGCTCTATGCCGCGCTTGTTCATTTCAAAGACCACCTCCAGTATTGTCAGCAGGTCTTCTTCCTTTTTATCCGCATCGTTGCCTTTTTTCTTTATGGCGTTTATGTTGGCAAGCACCTTCTGGGCGCCGCCCTCCGCCTGGGCTATGTCAAAGGCGTCCGCTCGGACGGTATAGTAAACGGAATAGAAGGCGAGGGGCATATGCACCTTGTAGTAGGCCACTCGGAAGGCCATCATGACGTAGGCCGCTGCGTGGGCGCGGGGGAACATGTACTTTATCTTTTTGCAGGAGTCTATGAACCACTGAGGCGTATCTATGGAGCGCATATGCTCCTCCATCTCAGGGGTAAGGCCTCTGCCCTTGCGGACGCTCTCCATGGTTTTGAAGGACATGGATGGGTCGCCGCCTCTGAGTATAAGGTAGTTCATTATGTCGTCTCGGGTGCATATTACCTGCGACAGTGTCGCGGTGCCGCTCAATACCAGCTCCTGAGCGTTGCCCAGCCATACGTCGGTACCGTGGGAAAGGCCGGAGATCCTGAGCAATTCCTCCATCGTAGTAGGGCGTGTGTCCTTGAGCATCTGCCGCACGAAGGTGGTGCCGAACTCGGGTATTGCTATGCTGCCCACGTCGCAGTCCAGCTCGTCCAGCGTAACGCCCAGAGGCTCGCTGGTGCGGAATATCTTCATGGTTTCAGGGTCGTCAAGGGGTATTGTCTGGGGGTCCAAGCCGGTAATATCCTTCAGCATTCTAAGCACCGTCGGATCATCGTGGCCCAGTATATCCAGCTTTACCAGCCTGTCGTCCATGGCGTGAAAGTCGAAGTGGGTGGTTATGGTATCGCCCTCGCTGCGGTCCGCCGGGTACTGCACCGGGGTGAACTCCATTATATCGTTTTCCTTTGGCACTATGACTATGCCGCCGGGATGCTGGCCGGTAGTCTTCTTAACTCCTGTGCAGCCCTGCACCATGCGGTCCATCTCGTCCTTGCTGGCGTTTATGCCGTTTGCCTCACAGTAGGAACGGACGTAGCCGTAGGCTATCTTGTCCTTTACGCCGGATATGGTGCCGGCGCGGAAGGCGTGGCCCTCCCCGAACATCACCTCAACGTACTTATGCGCTACAGGCTGATAATCCCCTGAGAAGTTAAGGTCTATATCCGGGGTCTTGTCGCCCTTGAAGCCCAGAAACACCTCGAAGGGTATCTCGTAGCCGAGCTTTTTGTATTTTGCGCCGCAGATGGGGCAGTCCTTATCCGGCATGTCCACGCCGCAGGCATACTTGGTACGGTCTATGTCGAAGTCGCTGTTCCGGCAGTTGGGGCAGACATAGTGGGGCTGCAATGCGTTTACCTCGGTTATGCCCGCCATGTTGGCCACGAAGGAAGAGCCTACTGAGCCTCGGGAACCGACGAGATACCCGTCGCTGTTTGACTTGTGTACAAGGCGCTGTGCCATAAGGTACAGCGAGGAATAGCCGTTGCCTATGATGGAATTCAGTTCCTTATCAAGGCGCTTCTGCACCACCTCCGGCAATTCGTCCCCGTATATCTCGTGAGCCTTCTTCAGCGCCATATTCCTCAGCTCGTCGTTTGCGCCGGGGAACGTGGGGGCATAGGTGCCCTTTTCTGACAGGAATGCCTTCATTCTCTCGCAGCTGTCGGCTATCATGTTGGGGTTGGTTATTACTACCTCCCTCGCCTTTTCCTCGCCCAGATAGGAGAACTCCTCCAGCATCTCATCCGTGGTCTTGAAGTATAGGGGGGCCTGCTGCTCCGCGTCGTCAAAGCCTCTTGCGTGCATTATTATGCTGCGGAAAAGCGCGTCGTCCGGCTCCAGGAAGTGTACGTCCCCCGTGGCCACCACAGGCTTGCCCATCCTGTCGCCCAGGGCTACTATCCTGCGGTTGAGATCGCGAAGCCCTTCCTCCGTGTCCACTGTACCGTTTCGCATAAGGAAGGCGTTGTTGCCTATGGGCTGTATCTCTAGATAGTCGTACATGTCCGCTATGGACATGAGCTTTTCCTCGCTCTCCCCCCTGAGCACCGCCCGGAACAGCTCTCCTGCCTCGCAGGCGGAGCCTACTATAAGGCCCTCGCGGTGCATATTGAGAAGGCTTCTGGGTATCTGCGGTACCTTGCGCAGGTGCTCGAGGTGAGCATATGACACGAGGCGGTAAAGGTTCATAAGGCCCTCGTGGTTCCTGGCCATTATGATTATATGGTAGGTGAGCCTGCGGCCCTTTCCCTTTTCCTTGGGAACCGCGTCTATGAGCGGCAGCTTTTCTATGTCCTTTGCGGTCATCTCGGACAGTACGGCGTTCATTATCTTTGCCGCAGTCCTCGCCCTTTCCATAGCTCTGCCGCCGCAATGCTCCACGCCCAGCGCCTCCGCCGCAGTCCTCATATCCGTCTGCTTGCTTTCCCTGTGCAGGTAATGAAACAGCATGGAGGTGCTTACGCAGTGCGCGTCCAGCTCCATATCAAAGCGCAGGCCGTGCTGCCTGAGGTTGTTCAGCTCCAGCGGGTCGTGTATCACCTTCACTCCATCGCCTATAAAGTCATACAGCTGCTTCAGCCCGTCCTTCAGGCTCACGCCGCCGTTTATCATTTCGCGTGTAAGCCCTGCCTCCTCGGCCATGGCATCGGTCAGCGCCGCGCCGCTGTTGACTATTATGGATAAGCCTTCCTTTTCGCCGCTCTCGTCAAAGCGCAGCGCGGCTATCTCGAATACGTCGTCCTCCTTTACGCCGGGATATGCTACCACGCCTATCGCCACGTATTGCTCCGGCCGCTTTATAAGCTCGCTGTCGGGCATGAGGTATCCCTCGACGCCCAGCAGTATTTTTATGTCCTTGCCGTCCTTTTTCAGCTTGTCTGCCTGTGCCACCGCATCCGGGAAGGCGTGTACCACGCCGTGATCCGTTATTGCTATTGCCTTATGGCCCCAGCGGGCTGCGGTCTTTATGGCTTCCTTAACGTCTGTCAGGCCGTCCATGCTGGACATCTTGGTATGAAGATGCAGTTCTACGCGCTTCTCCTCGGACTTGTCCGTGCGCACCGCTCTTGGCTCCCAGCCCACGTCCCGCGGGAATACGCACATTCGCCTGAGCCACTGATCCATCATATACTTTCCGGCGACGATAAGTATATCCTTCTTTTTCTGTATGCCGGCTATGGTATCGACGATGCCATTCTCGCCCTCCTCGAGAAACATCTTGCAGGGAATCGTGTTTGTATGGTCGCTTATGGCAAATGTCAGTATAGTCCTGCCGTTTTTCTGCTTTGTAGTCTCCAGGGTTAGTATCTCGCCCTTTATTGTGACGTAGCACATAGTCTCGTCCACGTCGCGCTGCTGGATTATGGCGGTCTTTTTTATGGGCTTGCCATATATCACATCCGCCCTGTCGGGGAGTGCCTTTTTCTTGGCCTCCGCAGCCTTTTTAGGCTGCCAGGAGGGCCGTTCCTCTTCCTTGGGCAGCGTCAGCTCCATGGTATCGTCCGCTGTAAGCTCTATGTCAGTCTCTATGCCGTACCGATCGAGGTAATATGACTTTACCGTTTCTCTATGCCTCGGATCCGAGACCAGCTCGAACACCTGCCCGGGTATCTTTACCTTGATCGTGCCGCTCTCATAATCCCAGACGGAGCTGTGTATCGCGGGGCGGCATACCGGAAGTATGTCGCACCATGTTTTCTTGAGTATGCTCAGCGTATCCTGGTCGCAGGCGGACAGCAGCGCCGAAAGCCCGCCGCACCTGATTATTACCTTTGTGCGGCAGCCCGGCATGAGGGCGCAAAGCTCCCTCTCAAGACAGGCTATGTTTTCGGCGCTGGTTATATGGCCGCACCGCACAGTAACAGTCAGCAGATTTTCACGCTTGTTCAGTCCTGCATCTGTTATCTCGCCGTCTCCAAGGCCGTATTTTTCAAATATAGTCAAAAGCTTCTGTTCCATAGTCTATTCCATCATGGCCTTCGCCTCGGCTATCAGCTCGTCTACGGCGGCCTCCAGAGGAACTGTCCTGAAGAGCTTGCCGCCCTTAAACAGGGCGCAGCCGCTTTTGCCGAAGGCCACGCCTATATCGGCTTCAGCCGCTTCTCCGGGGCCGTTTACAATACAGCCCATCACGGCTACTTTAAGGTACTTTCCCTTGGGTATCAGGCTGGAAAGCTCATGCTCCACCCTGTTGGCGGCGCTGAGAAGATCGGTGCAGGTTCTGCCGCAGGTTGGGCAGCTGACTATTTCCACTCCTTCTTTTCTGAGGCCCATGGCCTTCAGTATCTCCTTCGCTGCGTAAACCTCCTGTACAGGGTCGCCGGTCATGGATACGCGCATGGTATCCCCTATGCCATCCACAAGAAGGGCGCCCATGGCGGCCGCAGCCTTTACAAGGGCCATTTCACCGCCGCCAGCTTCCGTAACACCTATATGCAGGGGGTAATCGCACTCCCTGCTCATAAGCCTGTAAGCCTCAATTGTATTCGGCACGTTGGAGGATTTAATAGATATGACCATGTCATAATAGCTCTGTTTTTCCAGCATGCGGACGTGCTTCAGCGCGCTCTCAACCAGCGCTTCCGGCTTTGGGCCTCCGTACTTTCGGAGAAGCTCCTTTTCCGCAGAGCCGCCGTTTACCCCTATGCGCATGGGAACATGATGGGCCTTGGCGCAATCCACCAGCCTTTTTACGTTTTCCTCTCCGCCTATGTTGCCGGGATTGAAGCGCAGCTTGTCCACGCCGTTTTCCATGGCGGCTATGGCGAGCCTCCAATCAAAATGTATATCCGCGACGAGTGGTATGTGTATCCTGCTCTTTATCTCGGGTATTGCCTTTGCACATGCCTCATTGTACACGGAAGAGCGGACTATCTCGCAGCCCGCCTCCTCAAGGGCCAATATCTGATCGGCGGTGGCTATCGCGTCCGCCGTGTCTGTATTGGTCATAGACTGTATGGTGACGGGGGCGCCGCCGCCTATCTGCACCGCCCCTGCCATAACTTTTCTTGTTTTTTTCATCCTTCCCCCACAAATCGGTCTGCCGCTATGCGGCTAAAACAGCTTTCTTACGTCCATTACCGTAAGCAGTATCATAAGGCTGAAGAGCAGCACCAGCCCCGCCATATGTATCATTCCCTCCTTCTCGGGAGGTATGGGCTTGCCGCGAACCGCCTCTATCACCATGAACAAAAACCTTCCGCCGTCCAGCGCCGGAATTGGCAGTATGTTCATTATGCCAAGGTTGATGCTGATAAGCACTCCGAGACGCAGCACCACCTCAAAGCCGGCCCTCACCGCCTGACCTATTATGCTTATGGTGCCTACCGGTCCAGCTACATCGTCGGAGGTTACGCTTCCCGTA
>UMHA01033220.1_pt1 | contig 11749 bp, 8 predicted proteins | sample 1965401 | NCBI WGS metagenome assembly UMHA01 (sample SAMEA4836085, study PRJEB28245) | human gut metagenome | biome: gut microbiome; material: fecal sample | place: Denmark | collected 2008 | reverse complement strand
AGACATAAGGGGCCGCCCGTTTGCAGTGAGCGATATATCATATTTTTTGCCGGGTCAAAAGACACGCCCGGGTGTTCGGATGGGGTACAGCCAGCCGACAGAATGACGAAAGCCCCGAAACCTTAGTGGTTTCAGGGCTTTTCGGCTATGGTGCGCGGTACAGGACTCGAATTGACCCGCCACCATATCTGCCCATGTTGTCCGGTATCGAAAAGTACCGTGAATAAAACCTCGGTCGAGGTGGTTCATGTTAGGCAGCGTTAGATCGAATTACCCAAGTTTATCGCCATAAGGCTAAAAATAAGGCTAAATTTTATGGCCGCGCGGAATGTACCAAATGCGCTGAAAACTATCAACGCGACGCTCTTACAACAGCAGGAGTTTGTCCGCCTCCCGCCGCAGCTCTGCCCAGAAGTCCGGGGCGATGTGGTGATAATGCACTCTATCCACTGACGGATGTTGGTGCCCTTCAGGTGGACTTTGCTGTACTTTGTCACAATGCATTCCACCTGGTTGCGGGATTTGTACCGCTGGTGCAGTGTCATAGAGTTCTTCGGTCCCGCCTTGTTGCACTCAATAATAGCACAAAAAGAGAGGTTTGTAAAATACAGAATTGCTTTGCACGGCATACTTAATCACATGAAAGTAGAAGTCTGTCCGGCGGACAGGCTCCTGCTTTCGTGGTGGAGACTACTGGACTCGAACCAGTGACCTCCTGCGTATGAAGAACTGCGTAGCCGTCGCTATTAACCTTGGTGTTGTCTTTTCTACGTCCGGTTGCTTCATTTATGCCATAGCTCAAGCAAGCAGTTCCCTCTTTCGGGCTTTGAAATAGAGAAAACCGACCAGATCTGCCAGCGCCCAGCCGATCGGAACCGACCACCAGATACCGGTCACGCCGAATGCGGGGACAGCGGACAGCAGATAGGCCAGCGCGACACGAGTGCCCAACGAGATGACCGTCAGGACGACGCTCATTCCCGGCTTCCCCAAGGCGCGATACAGGCCATAGAGCAGGAACAGACAGCCGATGCCGCAGTAAAACGCGCCTTCAATGCGCAGATACCGCACACCTTCCCGGATGACCTCGGTTTCTCCGGCATCCACAAAAATCGTCATAAGCAGTTGGGCGAAAGCGAAAACGAGTGCGGATATGACCACGCAGAAGGCTGCGGAAATGCACACGGCGCTTTTCAGCCCGGCGCGTATCCGTGTACTTTCTTTCGCGCCGTAATTCTGCGCAATGAATGTGGAAAAGGCGTTGCCAAAATCCTGCACCGGCATATAGGCGAAGGCGTCGATCTTCACAGCGGCAGCAAAGGCCGCCATGACAACGGGGCCGAAGCTGTTGACAAGTCCCTGCACCATAAGGATACCGAGATTCATGACCGATTGCTGAACACAGGTCAGCGTGGAAAAGGAAACGATTTCGCGGATGCGGCCTCTCCGCAGGCTGCGGAAATTGCCTATCGAACGCACTTGCGGGAAGCGCATAAGCGCGTAAATGGCGATACCGATGCCCGAAAGATACTGGGCAATTACCGTTGCTTCCGCAGCACCGGCGACACCCCTGTTTAATCCGATCACAAACCAGAGGTCAAGGGCGATATTCAGCACAGCGGAAACCGCCAGAAACGCCAGCGGGATAACGGAGTTGCCGATCGCCCGCAGGAAAGAGGCAAAATAGTTGTACAGGAAAACGGCGGGAATGCCCATAAAGATCACGAACAGGTACTTCCGCATATCGCCCCAGACCTCGGCAGGGACTCTGAGAAACGTGCGAAGTCCGTCCAGACAGATGAAAGCCAGAACGTTCAAAAGAACTGTAACGAACGCAATGAAGAAGAACGACGCACACAGATTCTCCCGCAGCGCCTTTTCATCCCGCTGCCCGAAGCGCATGGAAAACAGCGCACCGCTTCCCATACACAGGCCAAGGATAATGGAAGTCAGAAACGTCATCAGTGTAAAAGACGATCCCACCGCCGCAAGGGCGTCCCGCCCGAGGAACTGTCCGACGATCAGCGTATCGGCAATGTTATAGCACTGCTGAAGCAGATCCCCTAAAATCATAGGGATGGCAAACAGCAGCATGGAACGGATAACTGGCCCTTTCGTTAAATCCCGATTCATAGCATATCTCCAAAACGTAAGAAAGAAATTGCGATTCGCAAGTATTGTAGTGCTTCGGAAACGTTCTGTCAATATGGTATTTACTTTTTGAAGGATCGGTGCTATCCTATGAGATAAGGAGCAGCGAGAAATCGTGGCTTGTGGAGGAAGCACTATGTACTTAGATGGACTGGACGGATTGGATCGAAAGATCGTGCAGCTGCTGATAGAAAATGCGCGTATCTCCTATTCTGATATTGGAGAAAAGATCGGCATCTCAAGAGTCGCGGTAAAAGCCCGGATACAGGCGCTGGAGCAGAAAGGCGTTATCGAGGAATACACGACCGTTATCAACCCGCAGAAGATCAGCGGCGCGGTGTCCTGCTATTTTGAAATCGAAACAACGCCGGATTGTTTGTCAAAGGTCACAGAGATATTGAACCGGCATGATACGGTCACGCAGATCTACCGCGTGACTGGGAAAGACAAGCTGCACGTTCACGCTGTTGCCGCTTCCGGCGAAGAAATGGAGACATTCCTGCATACCGTCATTGACACCTTGCCCGGTGTGGTCAGTTGCAGCTGTAATATGATCCTCTCGCGCATTAAGGACATAAAGGGCCTGCGGCTATAAGAAGCGCTAGTAATCAACCGAACTTCTGAACCTTGTTTGAAACCATTTTGTTGTCTCAATATTGTCCCTTCATACACCTCTTTTGTACAGAGAGCACCTCTCTGTATGTCGAAGAAGTCCAGAGAAAAGGTGTGCACCAGAGTGTAACACCGATAAAACACGAAGGGTATCCTCGGGTGGAAAAAGAAATAACGACCATGTGACGGAATCCATGTGGTCGCTATTTTTATGTCCAAAATAGAATTATAAAGGCAACATTTTAAAGGGCGGATCATCTTTTTTGCTTAGTTTTCTTGCTTTTTAAAAAGTAGTATGTTAGTATGTGAACAAACATACTATTCGAAAGGAGGGGCGCGGATGGCTAGAGAAAGAAAGAAATCCGAATTTGGAAAATACCTTGCACAACTAATCAAAGACGCTGGGATGACACAATGCGATTTCTACAGCGAAGCAGAAATCGCAAGGCCGTATTTTTACGACATGCTTAGTGGAAGAACGAATCCGCCTCCGCGGGAAACCCTTGAACGTATGCTGGATGTGTTGGAGAAACGGCTCCCACCGAATGAAAAGCGCCGCACGGAGTTCATTAACCGTGTGGCAATCAGCAGGGGCGAGATTCCCTGTGATATCAGCGAAATGATTATTGGACACCCGGAGTGTTGGGACAGCTTACGCACGACGTTACAGACAATGATTGCATCAAGCAAATAAGGAGAACAGAATATGAATGAAAGATTAGACCGTTTTACGAAATTATTAAAGGAAATCTTCGAGCTCGATAAATCTGACCTCGATTTCGGTATTTATCGCGTGATGAATCTCCGCAAAGCGCAGATTGAACAGTTTCTGACCGAGCGTCTGCCGAAAATGGTGCAGGAGACTCTTGCCCCTTTCGCGCAGGGCAGTAAAGAAGAAATCCGTGCCAAAATGAAGCAGATTGAGGAAAGCGTGGCAGAAATGGGAATGACCGTGGACGCTCTCCCCAACACCGCACAGAAAAAACAACAGTATTTGCAGCTCCAGAAGCAGCTTGCGGAAGGCGCCGATTTGGCTGCACTGGAGACAGACGTGTATTCTGCACTGTATTCCTTCTTTAACCGATACTACGAGGACGGCGATTTTATTTCCAAGCGCCGGTATAAGGAAGGCGTCTACGCCATTCCCTACGAGGGTGAGGAGGTCAAACTCTACTGGGCAAATCAGGATCAGTACTACATCAAAACCAGCGAAAATTTCAAAGATTACACCTTTGTTTTCGATGGGATCAACGTGCACTTCCGGCTAGTAGATGCGACCACTGAGCAGAACAACAACAAGGAGAGCAAGGACAACAAACGCGCCTTTATGCTCTTCAGGGAGGATGAGGAAATCTACCCGGGGATTAAGACATTTGAGTATGATCCAGACACGGCGGAGATTGTGATCCGCTTTGTATACGATATTCCTGAGGATAAGAAAAAGAAATACACCGAAGAAAACTATGCACGTATTACCGAATGGCTTTTGTCTCAGCGTCGGGCAGAACTGAATCCGCTGATTGCACCGATCCCCACGGGCAAGGGCAGAGAGACAACTACCCTGCTGGAAAAGCACCTGAAAGGCTATGTGGCAAAAAACACTTTCGATTACTTTATTCATAAGGATCTGCATGGATTCCTGACGCGTGAGCTGGATTTCTTCATTAAGAGTGAGGTCATGCATTTAGAGGATTTGGACACTGGCAGCGAAGCCCGTGTGGAAACCTACCTTGCTAAGGTGAAAGCCGTTAAGCGTGTCGGCAAAATCATCATCGACTTCCTTGCCCAGATTGAGAATTTCCAGAAAAAACTGTGGCTGAAGAAAAAATTCGTAGTGGAGACAAACTGGTGCGTTACGCTGGATAAGATCGACGAATCCTTCTGGCCGGAAATCATCGGGAATAAGGCACAGATTGATGAATGGATTGTCATGTACGCCATAGACGAAGCGGAAGGCTGGACGAACCCGCCGTCCGGCGATTTTCTACACCAGAACCAAAATCTGATCATCGATACCAAGCACTTCTCAAATACATTCAAATATGCGCTGTTGGAGAGTATTCCTAATCTGGACGAACAGACTGATGGGCTGATGATTAATGGCGATAACTATCATGCACTGAATTTCTTACAATCGCGATACTCTGCATCTATTGATGTCGCATACATTGATCCTCCCTACAACACAGATGCGAGCGAAATACTGTATAAAAACAATTACAAGCATTCGTCTTTTTTGACAATGATGGATAATCGTCTAACGATGGCCTATGATTTGCTTTCCGACCAAAGTATGATTTCGGTAGCAATCGATGATGCAGAGTTAGATAGATTGATTCCGCTAATGGATAGTATTTTCCCTAAAAATGCAGGTGTTACGGTGGTTCGTTCAAATCCCCAAAGCAGAAAAGCAAAGGGGAAATTTTCGCCCCAACACGAGTACTGCCTTTATTATGCAAAGCGCGATGAGACAACTCCGAAATCACTTGGTTTTAGCGAAAGCAAATTAAAAAGATATCCATTGGTGGACGAGATCGGGCATTTTTCTTGGATGAACTTCATTCGTGCCGGAAATAACGACCTGAGAACAGATAGACCTAAACTGTATTATCCTATTGCAGTGGCCGCAGATGATTCTCTCCGTGTGCTCAATATGACTTGGAACGAGGGACGCCAAGAGTATTCCTTGCTGGAAACTCCTAAAAATGATGAAATTTTGGTTTATCCGGTCAAGTATCAGAATGGGGTTAAAATAGAAAAGAACTGGCAACGTGGGCACGAACGCATGAAGAGGGAAATTCCGCTGGGTGAATATAGAGCCAGACGTACTGACGAAGGAATATCTATTGACTTTAAAACTCGTATGGACGAGGAAGCCATGCCGACCACATGGTGGGAAAAGAATGAGTATGCTTCTGCCAATTATGCACCAACTGAACTAAAAGAGCTTTTTGGAGAAAAACCTTTTGATTTTGCTAAGGCTCGAACTTTGGTGCAAGATGCAATTTGTGCTTGCGGTGGTACCAAGTCAACAGCGCGTGTATTGGACTTTTTTGCAGGATCTGCAACAACTGGTGATGCAGTTATACAGCTTAATAGAATTGATGATGGCAAAAGAAAGTATATTCTGGTTGAAATGGGTGAATATTTTAGTCGTGTAACCAAACCCAGAATGCAAAAAGTGGCCTATGCTGCAGAATGGAAAGATGGAAAACCTCAAAATCGTACCACAGGTGTACCCCAAATCATTAAGTATATGCGGCTTGAGAGCTATGAAGACGCTCTTTCCAATATCCAGCTTTCCGATAACGGCGGACAGTTCAAGGCACTGCTGGGCGAGGATTACATGATACATTACATGGTGGATCTGGAAAGCCGCGGCAGTCTGTTGGACGTGGAGGCATTTGCTAATCCCTTCGCCTATACCATGAAAATCACTGAGAAAAACGAGTGCAAAGAGCGTCCGGTCGATTTAATGGAAACGTTTAACTATCTGATTGGCCTGACGATCGCCAGACAGAGTGCAATCTCCTATTGGCTCAGCAAACCCGCCAAGACTCCGGTTTACGAAGGCGCTGTGGAGTTGGTTAGCGATATCAGCGGCCAATATGCGTTCCGACAGATCGAAGGCACCTTGCCCGACGGTCGTCGTGCACTGGTGATCTGGCGCACCGTGACGGATGACATCATTGCATCCAATGCGGCGCTGGATGCGTATTTCACCACCCACCGCAAAGACGCAGAGGATCGAAAATACGACGTGATCTTTGTCAACGGCGACAACAATCTTGAAAACCTGCGCGGTAGTAGCGAAGGCTGGACGGTTCGGATAACGGAGATCGAATTCAAAAACCGCATGTTCGAGGAGGTCTAACTATGAGCAGCTTAACATACACAGAAAGAGAGCGAATCGCCAGATTTCTTGGATTCAAAGGAGGGTATGTTTTCACCTTTTTAAAAAGCGGGTATACAAAAACGAATACTCGCGACATGATATACGCGGCTACAGGTATTGATATTTATAAGAATACGGAATATGACATGTCACAGGAACGGTGTATACGCAAAATCTGGGACGAATGCGATGATTATACAGTTGGCAAACTGCTCAAAATTATGCTTGACTACTATTGGAATGTAGCAGAATGGGATTGGGATAGACGCGAGGAAACAGATTATCAAGAGCTTAGGGAATTAGAAAAAAGGCTAATGCAAAATCCTATTTCAATTCCCGCCGCAACAACCGATACGCTTAAACTTGTAAAGGAGGATATTGAGCGTAGCTGCAATAATAATATCCCAGAACTTGCTCTCGATAGACTACATACTTTTTCGACGGAATTTTTCCGGTCTGTGTGTAAAAAGCACGGAATCAGCACCGAAGATGATCGAGGAAATGAATATCCTTTGCAGTCTCTTGTTGGTCGGCTTAAAAACTGGTATGCGGAAAACCATTATTTCGATTCAGATTTTTCTGTTGTTGCAATACAGAACACAATAAACATTTTTGACAAATTCAATGCGATCCGTAATGATCAAAGCGCTGCTCATCCGAATGAAGTGCTGAACAAAGCAGAAGCAATGTACGTTGTCCGTATTGTTGCGGAAACATTGACCTTCATTGACAAGATCGAATGTATCAAAGATGCAGCGGCAACGCCTCGCTTGCCTTGGGATGATCTTGAAACTGATGATGAATTACCGTTTTAAATAGGTGATTATTATGACAAGAAGACAAACAAATCATGGGCCATCTTTCGACGACCAACTCGTCTTGTTCCGCTATTTCCTGCATGAGCTGAAACTAGATTCCCTTAGCGCTCTCAGCGAAAAGCTGAACAGCAGCGAGTATGAGGGTGTCAACGAAAGCGGCAACACATACTTTTATATCTATATCGCCCGTGTCTGCCAGATGCGAGGCGCTACTATCACGCCAGAAAAACTGCGCCTGTATGATGAGAACATTTGCCGTCATACCCGGAAGATTGGAGAAAAGCGTGGTGGCCTGCAATGGAAATATTATCAGTACATCGCTCTGCTTTTTACGGAAATGTATCTGGATCGCTACTTTTCCGACGCGGATGCCTTCTGCAACGACCTGAACGCATGGCTGCGACAGGTCAAAGGTCAGTCGCTCGGTCTCATCGATTTCCAGCTATATACGCCGGACAAGTTGAACAAACTGGCGTTCATGTGTGCCACCGGCAGCGGGAAAACGCTGATCATGCATATAAACATTCTGCAATTCCTGCATTATTTCAAGCGTGCCAAGCGGATCAACAGCAGGCTGTCCATCAACAAGATCATCGTGCTGGCACCCAACGAGAATATGAGCCGCCAGCATCTGGATGAGCTTTCACGGTCGTCTATTCCGGCGGCAATGTTTGAGAAAGATCATGGTTTCGTCAAGCAGCAGGATGACGTGATCGTAATCGACATGAACAAACTAAAAGAAGAAGGCAAAGTCAAGACCGTCTCCGTTGACAGTTTCGAGCAAAATAATTTGGTGTTGGTTGATGAAGGCCATCGCGGCCTGTCCGGTGACGTGTGGTACGATTACCGCACTCGCCTTTCAGAAGACGGATTTGCCTTTGAGTATTCCGCCACCTTCAAACAAGCGCTGAATGCCAACGCCACCGGCAATACGCAACAGGCCCGAGACGCACGGGCTCTGATGGAGGAATACGGGAAATCTATCATTATGGATTATTCCTACAAGTATTTCTACGATGATGGGTACGGAAAAGACTACCGCATATACAATCTGCAGAGTACCCTAGATCCGGAGCAGAAGCATTTGTATCTGGTCGGATGCCTGCTGTCCTTTTATCAGCAGATGAAGTTGTTTGAAGTGAAGACGGATGCACTACGTGAATTCCGGATTGAAAAGCCCCTGCTGGTGTTTGTGGGCAATCGAGTTACCGCGCCAGTCAAGAGTAGCGGCCTATCACAGGCGGAAAAAAATTTGCTCACGGACGTGGAAGAAGTGCTGCTCTTCCTCAACAAATTTCTGAACAACCGGGCGCAATCGATGGAGCATATCCTTGCCGTGCTGAACGCGGATACTAATCTGGTCGATGCCAGCGGCAGAGAGTTGTTCTATCAGGATTTTCGTGCGCTGCAGGAGATTTTCGGTTTGGAGCCGGATCCTGCTGTAATCTTTTCGGACATTCTTCGTATTATATTCAATACTGACGGGAACGCCGATGAACCGCGCCTGCGGATGGAGAATATTCGGCAGGTCACCGGTGAGATTGGCTTGAAGGTAGGCGAGTACGGCGATTATTTCGGCGTTATCAATATTGGTGACACATCCGGTCTGATGAAAAGCTGTGAGCAGAAGGGTATCATCATCAGCAACGAGGAATTCGTTTCAGAATCGTTGTTCCGGCATATCAATACGCCGAATTCCAAGATTAAAATACTAATTGGCTCCCGAAAGTTTACAGAGGGCTGGAACAGCTGGCGTGTGTCCACTATGGGCCTGATCAACTTTGCAAAAGGTGAGGGATCGCAGGCCATTCAGCTTTTTGGTCGTGGTGTGCGTTTGAAGGGATATAATGGATGCCTGAAGCGTTCCCGCAAGCTGGATACCAATGTCACGCCTCCCAAGCATATCGAGTTACTGGAAACACTGACCATATTTGGCGTAAAGGCACAGTATATGGAAGATTTTAAGAGCTATCTGGAGCAGGAAGGCACACCCACCAATGAGACAATCCACGAGTACCGCCTACCGGTGATCAGCCGCTTTGATGAAGTCAAAGAAAAAAAGCTCCATGTCATCAAGGTAAAAGACGGAGCCAATTTCAAGCAGCAGGCTGCTCGGCTGATTCTGGACAAGCCGGATCAGGGGTTCCTGCGCTACCTGCTCAAAAGTAAAACAGTCATCGACTGCCGCAGCAAAATCCAGACAATCGATTCTACTTACAGTTTCAAAATAGAATCCATGCTGGAGCCGCGAACACTTCCGGCGGATATTCTCCCACTGCTGGATGTCCAGCGGATCTTTGATGAGCTGCAGGCGTATAAGAGCGAAAGGCGGTATTTCAACATCAGCATCGTCAAGGACAAGCTACTTGATATACTGCGGAAAGATGACTGGTACGGACTGTTGATTCCGCAAAATCATCTAGAGATCAATTCAATCGCCAAGCTAGAGGCAGCAACCGATTACGCCGTCATGGCACTCAAATCCTATATGGATAAGTTTTTTAAATATGAAAAAGAAAGATGGGAAGTTCCACGACTGGAGTATGCGATTCTGGATGCGGATAACAGCAATTTTGTCGACGAATACACGTTAACCTACGCTCAGCAGAGTGCGATGGATCCCAAGGGCGATGAACTGGATGCATTCGTTGCGGAAATGTCCGCTGTGCTGCAGGCGAATAACGGCCTTGACGTTTACAAAAAGAATTTCTTCCGCGGTAAGCTGGTGTTGTTTGATTTTCGCTCGCATTTGTATGCCCCGCTGATTTGCCTTGAAAAGAGCAACCTGAAAATACAGTTGGCACCCGTAGCACTGAATACGGACGAAATGCGATTTGTGGATTATCTCAAATCATATGTAGACGATCACGCAGCGGAGTTGGCGGGCAAATCCCTGTATTTGCTCCGTAACAAAAGTAAGGTCGGCATGGGTTTCTTTGAGGCGGGCAATTTCTATCCTGATTACATCCTCTGGATTGATACGCCGGCAACGCAATACATTTCGTTTATCGACCCAAAAGGTTTGATGCATATCCGCCCGGATGATCCCAAAATTGAGTTTCACAAAACAATCAAGGATTTAGAAACGCGCTTGTCCCCCACAGCGGACGGAAAGCGAATCGTGCTCAATTCGTTCATCATGGCGGGTACCCGCTCGTCGGATTTGCGTATGTGGTGGTCTACGCCGGAGGTCGATGCCGATCGTGCGTACAGAGAAGCTAGAAACGTTTATACACTCGATAATGACGAATGCGTGGAATCCATGATGCGAAAAATACTTCAGTAAAAAGAGATAATGCCCTGTAGTCAGAATCGACTATAGGGCATTGTCATCTTTCCGGTTTTGCACAATGCGTAACGACCTTGTTACTTCAACTTTATGGCTTACGGCGAAAAGGCCTCTGTGGAATGTGGAAGCCTTTTCTTATAGGTGGTATACCCCGCTGGATTCAGGCTAACGGCCAGCAGAGATGGAAATTGCGCCTCTATTTAGTCTCGCCATAAATGCGATTAGGTCAGTCCTTGCGGGAACAATACGCACACAATACGCATTATCTTTGTGATACGTCTGTAATACGCATTTAATACGGAGATAATGCGTATTACATTTTGCCCGCGCTTTTCCCAAACGCACTATTTAGATGATTTTATATTGACAACTACAACATATTGTGGTATATAAGAATCATCCAGTTATTTGTGCACCGCCCCAATGGGGTTTCCGAACACGTTTCGGATCGCACACGTTGTTAAGTTTGTACTGAGGAGCACCATGCTCCCGTTTGAGATAAGGGTCACTGCGCCCATTTGATTCAATGACTATGCTGCGAGAAGTTTTCTTGCGGCATTTTCCACCTGTACGCCGCTTTGCCGCCGTGCTATGATGTGCCTGTACTTAAGGCATCAAGCATTTAGGTCGGAGCAGAGCAGGCACGGGTGGAAGGCTATCAATAGCTTTTCGCTCTGACTAAGAACCCGAAGTATGTCAAAATGCGCCTCCCGAAAAACGGGTGGCCACCAGAATTGAACAATACTGCAAACGCAGGAAGGATCGTATGAAGCCGAAATGGCAGGAAGATTCTTCCTGCGTTTTGCTTACTATTTTTGTCGCAGCACTTGCCACCGCCGCGATACCGCAGGAAAAGAAAGAGCGCCGAGATCAATTCGGCGCAGATCAGGAAAGAGGAGCTTTGTAAAAGCCGTTGGGACGATACGGCAGGAAAATCGTCAAGGGAGAGGCAAGCTCCCGCCCTGTATGCCGCAGTCAGAGTGC
>UMHA01013849.1_pt1 | contig 11786 bp, 9 predicted proteins | sample 1965401 | NCBI WGS metagenome assembly UMHA01 (sample SAMEA4836085, study PRJEB28245) | human gut metagenome | biome: gut microbiome; material: fecal sample | place: Denmark | collected 2008 | reverse complement strand
CCGCGGAGGCTTCGGCCCGCGCGGCGCTAAGGCGCCGCAGTGTTGCGGACGGATGTCGTAACGTCTCGGCAAAGTATTATTTTCAATTCTTAATTTTTCATTTCTCGTCGATGATCTCTTTTACCGATTATGCACTTGCAGTCTATCCGTTTCTGGAATTGGAGTGGTTCCACCGCACCTATTATCGCGTGCTCGAAGCCTTCGCCGAAGGGCGCGTCCGCCGCCTGATGATCTCCATGCCGCCCCAGCACGGCAAGAGCGTCGGGGCGACGACGCTGCTGCCGGCCTATCTGTTGGGACTCGATCCCGATTTGCGGATCGCCATCGCCTCCTATTCGGCGTCGCTGGCGTCGAAGTTCAACCGCCGCGTGCAGCGCATCCTCTGCTCGGCCGAATACGGCGAACTCTTTCCCGACACGACGATCAAGCGCGGCTCGAAACCGCCCGAATACATCCGCACGGCCGACGAAGTCGAGATCGTGGGGCACGAGGGCAGTCTGCTGTCGGTCGGCCGCGAGGGTTCGCTCACGGGCAACCGCGTCGACTGTTTCCTGCTCGACGACCTCTATAAGGATGCTATGGAGGCCAATTCGCCGCTCGTGCGCGAGAACTGCTGGGAGTGGTACACTTCGGTGGTGCGCACGCGGATGCACAACGACTCGCGCGAGCTGCTGGTCTTCACGCGCTGGCACGAAGAGGATCTGATCGGGATGCTGCGACAGCGCGAGCCGGTGGTCGAACTGCGTGCGTGGGAGGATCTGGCGCGGGTGTCCGCCGACGGCTGGCTGGCACTCAATTTCGAAGCGCTCAAAACGACCCCGCCCTCCGCGATCGATCCCCGTGCGGCGGGCGAGGCATTATGGCCCGCGCGGCACGACGCGGCGTTGCTCCACGCCAAGCGGGCGCTTGATCCGCTGCGTTTCGAGTGCATGTACCAGGGGCGTCCCTCCGTGCGCGAAGGATTGCTCTACGGCGACCAGTTCGCCGAGTACGACGCCTTGCCGCGCGAGATCGTCCGCCGCGCCAACTATACCGATACGGCCGACACGGGCAACGACTACCTCTGCTCGATGTCGTATGCCGTCGATACGGACGGGACGATCTACGTCACCGATCTGGTCTATTCGCGCGAGGGCATGGAGGTAACCGAGGGACTGGTGGCCGACCTGTTGCTGCGCAGCGATACGCGCACGGCCGCTGTCGAGAGCAACAACGGCGGCCGCGGATTCGCCCGCGCCGTGCAGCGGCTGGCCCCTGCGGTGCGTGTGGAGTGGTTCCACCAGAGCGCCAACAAGGAGGCGCGCATCCTCTCCAACTCGGCCACGGTGCTCCACACGCTGCGGATGCCGCGCGGCTGGAACCTGCGCTGGCCGGAGCTCTACGCCCACCTGACGACCTACCGCCGGCAGTTCCGCGCGAACCGTTGGCACGATGCCGCCGACGTCGTGACCGGCATCGTCGAGCGCGAGGTCGGCGGCGGCCGCCGGGGGCAGTGCCGTGCGTTGTCGTTCCTCACGCGGCGGGAGTGACGCGGTACGGCCACGGGAACGAATGATGCAAGCCTCGTCGAAAGACGAGGCTTGCATCGCTTCTACGGCAGCGTCAATTCACCGCGGCCGTGTCGGAGACCTCGTAGTCGAGGTGGGCCGAATCGGGCTGGATCAGCTCCTCCTCCGTGACGCCCAGCGAACGGTAGTAGGCGTTCAGCTCGGTCAGCACGGCGTCGCGTTTGAGGTAACCGGCCATCGAGTAGAGGTTGCCCAGCAGGTCGAGTTTCTCGTCCAGTGCGTCGGTGATCGAATCGTATTGCCAGCCGTCGAACTGGAAGTAATAGTCGACGTACTCCATCAGGTTGCGGGCGTAGTCCAGCATCAGGGCGTCGCCCTTGTCTGCGGCGCCGGCCGCATAATAGGCTTCGATGAAGGGCAGCGTGTTGTTCGAGGTGTAGCGCACCTGCGCGGGCGGCATACGGCGCATCCCCTCGTCGAGCAGACGGATCGCCAGCTCGCGGTTGGTGGCTTCGGTGATGCCGAGGCTGTCGGGGAAGTTCGGCTTCTCGTCGCCGCGGCGGATCAGCTCCTTGGCCACGCGGGCGAAGGCTTCGCGGGCGCGGGCGGCCGAGAGGTTGTACTGCGTGAAGTAGTCGGAGTAGACCTTCTCGTCGTCGAGGTTGCCGTAGCGGAAGACGTCGAGCAGCAGCGGCACGGCATATTCGGGGTCGATGCGTCCCACTTCGCCCGCCTGACGGTAGGGCGTGAGGATCGGCACGAAACGGTAGGCGTAGCCGTCGAATTGCAGATAGTCGACCAGCCCGAACTTTTGGAAGATGTAGGGCTGCGTGAGGTAGATCGGGCGCGTCCAGTCGTAGTTCGAGAGCATGTCCACGATCATCAGCTCGCCCTTGTTGAGGTAGTCGCCCGACAGCTTGATATAGACCGTGTCGACGATCAGATCCTTGTCCTTCTCTGCGACGATGCCCGAACGCAGGACGTTCTGCTTGTCGACGGGCAGCATGAGCGTCTTCGAGGGGAGGTAGTCGCTCGACGAACCGTCCGACAGCTGCACCTTGGTGCGCTGGTCGTCGCTGGCGAAGAACTCGATGGCTTCGCGCGCCTCCACCGGACGGTTCACGCGCTCGTAGACGGGCACGTAGTCGTTGCGGTACCAGTATTTGCTGCGCGGCAGGGTGAAGGGCACGCCGGCGGCTTCGTTGGCCCGGGTCTTCATCTCGTCGATGTACCATTCGCCGCCCAGATAGCTCGTGTTCATGATGCGCACGTCGGGGCGCAGGCCGTCGACCTCCTGGTTGAGCCACAGCGGGAAGGTGTCGTTGTCGCCGTAGTTGAGGATGATCGAGTTGGGAAGCGTCGATTGCAGGTAGTTCCAGCCGATGTCGTGGGCGTAGGTGCGGCCCGAACGGTCGTGGTCGTCCCAGTTCTCGGCGCAGAGAATGCCCGGCACCACGAGACCGATGACGGTTGCCGCCACGGCGGCCGTGCGGTCGTCGCGCTTGGTGAGGCGGACGATGAGATCCTTGAACGCCATCACCCCGAACCCGATCCACATGGCGAAGGCGTAGAACGATCCGGCGTAAACGTAGTCGCGTTCGCGCGGTTCGCCGGGCGAGGTGTTGAAGTAGACCACCAGCGCGATACCCATCATCACGAAGAGCGACAGCACGATCAGGAAGTTCTTCGGGTCGCGGTTGAGCTGGTAGATCAACCCGATGAGGCCCAGAATGAAGGGTAGGAAATAGTAGGTGTTGCGCGCCTTGTTGTCGGCCACTTCGCGCGGCAGATTCTCCTGCGGCCCCAGGTAGATGCGGTCGATCGCGTCGATTCCCGACAGCCAGTTGCCGTCGGTGATCGTCGTCGAACCGGCGGGCTGGATGTCGCTCTGGCGGCCGACGAAGTTCCACAGGAAATAGCGCCAGTACATGTAGTTGAGCTGGTAGGAGAAGAAGTAGTTGAGATTCTCCAAAAAGGTCGGCTCCGTGATGACGCGCGGCTCGGAGTAGCCGTCGTCGTAGGTGCGCTTCGTGCCGTAGTCGAGCACCTCGCCGCGCAGCGGCTGCCCTTTCTCGTCGCGCAGGACGTTGCCCTGCTCGTCGCGCAGCGTCTCCACCTTGGTGCGGTAGGCTGCCCACTGTTTGTATTCGTCGGGGCTCTTGGCGTAGTTCCACATGCGGGGGAAGAGGTGCATGAACTGCTGCGGGTGGGTGTAGCCCGTGGGGAAGGAGGCCGTGGCATAGCGGCCTTCGTCGTCGATGTAGTAGCGCGTCGACTCGACGACGCTTTCGACCGGCGCCGAGTAGTAGGCGCCGTAGAGCAGCGGCCGGCCGCCGTACTGGTCGCGGTTGAGCACCGAGAAGAGCGCATGGGGATTCGACGGGTCGTTGCTGTTCATCGGAGGATTGGCCGCCGCGCGGATCGTGACCGTAGCGTAGGAACTGTATCCCAGCAGGATCATCGTGGTGGCCAGCAGCAGCGTGTTCCACACCACGCGGCCGCGGCGGTGGGTGTACCACACGCTCCACCCGAGCAGGGCGAAGAGCGACAGTGCGAAGACGGCGATGCCCGAGTTGACCGGCAGGCCGAACGTATTGACGAACAGTACGTCGACCATCGCCCCGATGTAGACCGTGTAGGGGATAATCAGTCCGTTGATGAACCAGAGGATCGCCAGCGCGATGACCGATGCGATGCAGAATCCCTTGAAGGTCACGGTCGCGTATTTGCGGAAATAGTAGATGTAGACCAGTGCCGGAACGGTCAGCAGATTGAGGATGTGAATGCCGATCGAGAGTCCCATGAGGTAGGCGATCAGGATCAGCCACCTCGTCGCATGGGGTTCGTCGGCCTGGTCTTCCCATTTGAGCATGAGCCACACCACGAGCGCCGTGAACATCGACGAGAGGGCGTAGACTTCGCCCTCGTAGGCCGAGAACCAGAAGGTGTCGGTGAAGGTGTAGGCCAGCGCGCCGACGGCGCCCGCACCCAGTACGGTCCACATGTTGGCGTCGGTCAGCTCGCGGCCCTGCGCCGAGTAGATGCGGCGGCCGAGGTGGGTGACCGTCCAGAACATGAACAGGATGCAGAAGGCGCTCGCCAGCGAGTTCATGGCGTTGACCATCAGCGGCACGTACTCGGTCGAGGGTGCCAGCATCGTGGCCAGACGCGCCATCATCATGAACAGCGGGGCTCCGGGCGGATGTCCCACTTCGAGCTTGTAGGAGGTGGCAATGAACTCCGAGCAGTCCCAGAGGCTTGCCGAAGGTTCCATGGTGGCCAGGTAGGTCAGCGCCGCGACGGCGAAGACCGCCCATCCCACGATATTGTTCCAACGGTTGTAACGTTTCATGCGGATCGTCTTAGGGTATGAAGCATATAATCGGACAAAGATACGAATAAGTGAGTGCAATGTCAAATTTATTTGCACATAGCCGTGCGGCAGTATCTTCGGCGCAGCCAAAGATACGAATAAGCCGGGTGCGATGCAAATTTATTTTGCGATTGCCGGGGCGGAGTGTCTACGGCGCATCCGCCGCCCGTTCTTCTTCCCGATTTTTCGCGAGGCGGAGACTTCGGCTTGCGGATGGCTGGGCGCGGCAGGTTGTCCGACGAATTTTCGGGTTGTCGTCTTTCTCCCGCCGTACAGGGAGGCGGAGGCGGTTTTTTCGGCTGTCCGTCGGGTGGAAAAGGCGGGGCCCGAAATCAGGCCCCGCCTCGCGGATGAATATTGATGATGTAGGGGTTTCGTCGGATTTTACAGCAGCGGGACGACGGTCACGTAGATCGCGGCGATAATGGCCGAGGTGATGACGCCCGTGATATTGGCGCCGAGCGCATCGGCCAGGACGAACGACGAGGGGTTGTCGTGCGAGACGATCTTCTGGGCGACCTTGGCCGTCGTGGGCACGCAGCTCACGGCGGCGATGCCGATGACGGGGTTGAAGTTGCCCCGTTTGAGGAAATACATGGCATAACCGCCCAATATGCCGCCGATGCCCGAAATCAGCAGGGCGAGGATGCCCAGCACGAGGAGTTTGAGCACCGTGGGGTCGAGCAGCGTATGTGCGTCGCAGAGAATCCCCAGCAGGATTCCCAGAAAGAAGGTCGAGCCGTAGAGCATCGGCCCGCTGATGAAGTCGCAGACGTGTTTGAGTCCTGATTCCTTGATGACGATGCCGATGAAGAGCGAGAAGAAGAGCGGAGCGGCCACGGGAAAGAGCAGGCAGAGAATCACGCACATGACCACGGCCAGCGAGATTTTGGTGGCTGCGGAGTACTGTTTGGGCGCTTTCTTGGGCGGCTGCATCTTGATGGCGCGCAGCCGTTTGGGAACCATCGCACGCACCAGGTAGGGATAGCCGCCGTAGGTGAGTCCGAGGTAGAGGTAGGCTACGACGGTGATCGGCACGAAGATGCTTTTCGAGAGGTTGAGCGACGCGAAGAGCACCATCGGCCCGTCGGCGCCGCCCACCATGGCGATCGAGGCGCTGTCGTTGGGGCTCAGCCCCATCGCGAAGGCGATCGGTACGACGGCGAACGTACCCAGCTCGGCGCACAGCGCGAGGAACATGCTTTGCAGTGGCTTGGCCAGCAGGAAGTTGATGTCGAGCATCGTCCCGATGCCCATGAAGATCAGGCAGGCGATCAGACCGTTACTGAACATGAAGGTGTAGACCGGTTGGAGGAAGTCGATTTGCAGAATGTTCATCAACTGGTCGGTGTCGGTGACCATCGGGTCGAGGAACAGATTGCCCTGTACGCCGCCGGGCATGATGAGTACGCCGGCGTTTACGGCTGCCATGCCCAGTCCCATGGGGATCATTACCAGCGGTTCGAGGATGCCCCGGCGTCCCAGATAGACCAGCAGGATGCCGAGCAGGATCAGTCCGATGCGGGCGTACATGATCGACGGGTCGGACTGCAACAGGGTCGAAATGCCTTGGAAGATATTGTTCAGATCAAATTTTTCCATGGTGGAATTCGTATAAACCGTTCATGTTCCCGTCTTCTTTACTCGATTCTCCGGAATTACCGAAATGGTATTCGGCCAGTTCCTGCATGGTGCGGATCATGCAGGCGTCCGTTGCCGCAGGCCGTTTCTGAGGGTCGTCGTTGCGGGCGATCGAGCGGATGTATCGGTAGGTGTGGGCGACGTTCATGCGGTAGGCGCGTTCCCATATGCGGCTTTTCCGCAGCAGGACGGGAAGGTCGTGCCCGTTGAGGCGGGAGAAGAAGAAGGTCGTCAGTTTGAGCGCATAGGCGAATGCGATTCCCACGATGAAGGTGAATCCCGCCATCAGCAGCGTCTCTTCGATTATATAGGATAAGTTCATTTCTGTTCGGTATTTATGGATGTGAAAATGGATTTGTCGCAGGGGCGCATGTTTCCGTCCGAGACCGCAACCCCTCCTCTGCGGGAGGGACGCTTCCGGTCGGGAAGGTTCGGCCCCGCAAGATTCCGCCTGGCGGGTGGAGTCCGACCCGCAGGTAGCCGTAGATGCACACACGAACGATCGCTTCGGGAGCGGGCGTGTCGTGTCGTCGAAGTGGAAAGGGATGGCTAAATGACCAGAATGCCGAATTTGAGATAGTCGGCGCTGTGGGACGGCAGCGGACGGTGCGCGTCCGGCCGTAAGGAGGCGACGGACTGCGACAGGTCGTGGCGCACGGATGCGAAGTACCGTTCGCAATAGAGCACCGGCATTTCGTGGATCGTACGCGACGACCGTTCGTTCGACTTGCGCAGGGCGCGCGAAGGAGCCGGCACGGAGAGCTGGAACGTCTCCGTGGCCACGAAGTCGGAGTGCTGTGCCGAGATCGAGGAATTCTTTACCGTCTGACGAAGGTCGGAAGCGGCCGCCGCGCCGGCTTCCGCTCCCCGGCTCATCAATGCCGGAAGGGAGGCCAGCAGGAAGAGGAGTATGAATGCCGACTTCTTCATTTCGCAGGATTCTCTGTGACAAAATTAGCATAAATTCCGCAAACCGGCAAGCCGATCGCAAAATTCTTTTCGCCGCTTTCCGTCCGCTTTTTCGCGGCGCGGTGGCGAACGAGGGGTTTCGTCCCCGCCACCGGCTTCGCCAGCGCACACGGCACGGAGGACCGGATGCAAATTTCGATTCGACCTCCGCAAATCGCGGAATTGTAGAGAATATTTCCTATTTTTGCGGAAATTTCAGCGATTATGGAATCGAAACTCGTTTTATACAATACGCTTTCCCGCCGCAAGGAGGAGTTCGTGCCGCTGGCTCCGCCCCGTGTGGGCATGTACGTCTGCGGGCCGACGGTCTACGGCGATCCTCATCTGGGGCACGCGCGTCCGGCCGTGACCTTCGACCTGCTGTTCCGTTATCTGCAAGCGCTCGGCTACAAGGTGCGCTACGTGCGCAACATCACCGACGTGGGGCATCTGGAACACGACGCCGACGACGGCGAGGACAAGATCACGAAGAAGGCGCGGCTCGAACAGCTCGAACCGATGGAGGTGGCGCACTACTACACGGAGCGTTACCATCGGGCGATGGATGCGCTGGGCGTGCTCAGCCCCTCGATCGAGCCGCGGGCTTCGGGGCATATCATCGAGCAGGAGGCCTTCGTGCAGAAGATTCTCGATGCGGGTTACGCCTACGAGTCGAACGGATCGGTCTATTTCGATGTGGAGAAGTACGACCGCGACCACCGCTACGGCGTCCTTTCGGGGCGCAATCTGGAAGACATCGTGGCCAACACGCGCGCGCTGGACGGGCAGTGCGACAAACGCAACTGCTGCGATTTCGCGCTGTGGAAAAAGGCGTCGCCCGAACACATCATGCGCTGGCCTTCGCCGTGGAGCGACGGGTTCCCCGGCTGGCACATGGAGTGCTCGGCCATGAGCACCAAGTATCTGGGCGAACGGTTCGACATCCACGGCGGCGGCATGGACCTGATGTTCCCGCACCACGAGTGCGAGATCGCGCAGTCGACCGCCGCGCTGGGACACGATTCGGCGAAGTACTGGGTGCACAACAACATGATTACGATCAACGGACAGAAGATGGGCAAGTCGCTGGGCAACTTCATCACCCTCGAAGAGCTCTTCACCGGCAGCCACAAGCTGCTGGCGCAGGCCTATTCGCCCATGACGATCCGTTTCTTCGTGTTGCAGGCGCACTACCGCTCGACGCTCGACTTCTCGAACGATGCGTTGCAGGCCGCCGAGAAGGGGCTCGACCGCCTGATGAAGGGCGTCGAGACGCTCTCGAAGCTCCGCCCGTCGGAGGATTCGACGGTCGATCCCGCCGAGTTGGAGTGCCGCTGCCGCGAGGCGATGGACGACGACCTGAACTCGCCGATGGTCATCTCGGCGCTCTTCGACTGGGTGCGTATCGTCAACCAGATCGCCGAGGGGCGGCAGCGCATCACGGCGGCCGACCTGACGGCGCTCACGGCCACCGTCAAACGGTACGTCTTCGATATTCTGGGTCTGCGCGACGAGAAGGCCGCGTCGGCGGGCGGCGGCCGCGACCGGGTGACGCCGCTGGTGGAGATGCTGCTCCGTATGCGTATGGAGGCCAAGGCCGCGAAGGACTGGGCGACGTCGGACCGTATCCGCGACGAACTGACGGCCATAGGTATCCGCGTCAAGGACCGCAAGGACGGCTTCGACTGGGAGATCGAGTAACCGGACGGAGGGAACGGGGTATGGCCTACGACATCTTCATCAGTTACCGGCGCTGCGGCGGTTTCGAGACGGCGAAGCACCTCTACGACCTGCTGACGAAGGACGGTTACCGCGTCAGTTTCGACATCGACACGCTCCGCAACGGCGATTTCGACACGGAGCTGCTGCGCCGCATCGACGAGTGCCGCGACTTCATCCTCATCCTGAGCGAGGGGGCGCTCGACCGCTGCGTCGATCCTTCGGCCGTAGCGTCGGCGGACTGGGTGCGGTGCGAACTGGCCTATGCGCTCGAAAAGAACAAAAATATCGTCCCGATCATGCTGGCTGGATTCACGGCTTTTCCCGACAATCTGCCCGACGACATCCGCAAGGTCGTCCGCAAGAACGGCCCGAAGTACGACAGTTACTATTTCGACGATTTCTACCGCCGTCTGAAAAGCGACTTTTTGGAGACGAAGCCCGAGGAGCGGGGCGATGAAGACGCCTATGTCACGCAGCTGCTCAAACGGATCTCGGCATTGAAATCCGTGCCGGAACCGACCGACGGGCAGCAGGCCGAACTGGGCGAGACGTATTATGAACTCGGCCGGCTGGCGTCGCTTCACAACCGCCCCGACATGCTCGATTACCTGCCGCAGGCGTTGGCGATCTTCCGCCGGCTCGCCGAAAAGGAGCCCGAGCGTTACCGTGCGCGGATCGCCGAACTGGAACTGCTGGTGCGGCGGAACAGACGGACGTTCAGGCTCTTTACGGGACTGTTTCTCCTCTTCGCCGTCGCGCTCTGCGTGTTGCTGCCGGCCGGTCTGCTCTACTGGATCGTCCGGGCGGGGGCGGCGCACAACTATCCGCTCATGGCAGCGGGCGTCGCGGTGCTGGGCGGGGTTTTCGCTCTGTTCGTTTACCTGATCCGAAAAAACAGATCCGAATCGTGACCGAACTGGAAAAAATGCTGGCCGGCGGGCTGTACGACTTTTCGGATGCCGAACTCGCGGAACAGTTCCGCGAGGGCCGGCGGCGGGTGGAGCGTTTCAACCGCACGCCGGCGGACGATGCGGCCGCGTATGCCGCTGCGCTCGGAGCGCTGATCCCGGGCATCCCCGCCTCGGCGAAGGTCGTGCAGCCGTTCTACTGCGACCTCGGCTGGCGGATCGAACTGGGCGAAGAGGTCTTCGTCAACATGGGCTGCACGTTCCTCGATTGCGGCAGCGTCAGGATCGGCGCCCGCACGAAGCTCGGCCCCAACTGCCAGCTCTATACGCCGCAGCACCCCGTCGACTATCTGGAACGCCGCCGTCCGGTGGAGACGAGTTTTCGCATCACGATCGGCGAGGACTGCTGGCTCGGCGGCGGGGTGGTCGTCTGTCCGGGCGTCACGATCGGCGACCGTTCGGTCGTTGCGGCGGGCAGCGTCGTCGTGCGCGATATTCCCGCCGATTCGCTGGCGGCGGGCAATCCGGCGACGGTGAAACGCCGGCTGCGGTAGGTCCCGACGAACGAAAAGCTCCCGACACCGAGTGTCGGGAGCTTTTCGTTATGCGCACGGGCGGTTATTTGCAGACGCCCTCTCTGACGGGTTCGGCCGCCGCCAGTTCGACGCGCGCGGGGCTGAAAATGTTCAGACCCAGCCGCACGGAGATGTATTCGAGCGCCTTCTGTGCCTTGACCGAGTTGCCCGCACTGTCCAGGGGAGGCGCGAACGCCGCCAGGCCCATTACGCCGGGGATGACGGCCATAATGCCGCCGCCGACGCCCGTTTTGGCCGGAAGCCCCGTGTTGAAGAGCCAGTCGCCCGTATGCTCGTAGAAGCCGACGGTGGCCATGAGCGAAGCGATGTGCGGGGTGAGATTGGGATGGAAAACCTCCTCCCACGTCACCGGATTGGTGCCGCAGTTGGCGATCGTGGCGGCCATGATGGCGAGCTGTCTGGCGGTGATGCCCAGCGAGCACTGGCGCGTGTAGAGGTCGAGCGACATGTCGGGATCGTCGTAGATGCGGTTGTAGTTCTTCAACAGCCATGCGATGGAGCGGTTGTTGAAGTTGGTTTCGCTCTCCGAACGGTAGAGTTCGTCGAGTACCGACACCTTGCTGCCGCAAAGTCCCGAAATGAAATCCACGATCGCCTTCCACTTGGCCTCCGCGTTGCCCGTCGGTTTGATCATCGAGCAGGCCGAGATCGCGCCGGCGTTGACCAGCGGCGTCGAAGGATGGTCGTTTTCCAGCAGGATCGCCATGATCGAGTTGAAGGGCAGTCCCGTTGCGTCGGCGCCGATCTGGGAGAGCACCTTTTTGGCGCTGTACTGGTTCATCGCCAGGATGGCGGTGGGGACTTTCGACACCGATTCGATGCCGAAGCGGTAGTCGGTGTCGCCGACCGTCACGCTGCGGCCGTCCGCGAGGCAGACCGAGATGCCGAAAAGGTCGGAGGGCACGTTTTTCAGATAGGGGATGTAGTCGGCGTTTTTGCCGCCCTTCTCCTCGCGGAAATGGGCGTGGGCGGCTTCCACCGCCTCTTTTACGGTCTCGATGGTAATGATGCGTTTCATAGTGTCGTCTTTTTTTGAAATTGGTCAATTGGTAGGGTAACTATTTCCTGTTTTACACCGGCGTTCCACCGG
>UMHA01083140.1_pt1 | contig 11872 bp, 10 predicted proteins | sample 1965401 | NCBI WGS metagenome assembly UMHA01 (sample SAMEA4836085, study PRJEB28245) | human gut metagenome | biome: gut microbiome; material: fecal sample | place: Denmark | collected 2008 | reverse complement strand
GCTTTCAAGTATTGTCTGAAGCATTCAGGTTGCAGACCGAACTCTGCCGCGACCTTTGCTGTAGTAAGTCCACCCTCTTTCAGTCTGGCTATGGCGTCAGCGTATTTGGCGGCGGTGGCAGGGTTATATTTCCGAACGGACGACCAGTCCACGGGCTTGCCTTCCTCGTAAGGGATGCCTTTCCGCTTACAAATCAAGTCTTTGTGCCAAGTTTGCAGGTAGTCGTAGAAACCTCTTACCGATACGCCGGTCTGTTTGGCTATTTTTCGGGCTGACATGGGTGTGGTGCGGTATAAGTGCAATGCTTCCGCGTATTTCGTAATTGTTTCAGGGGTAGGGGCATGAAGTGTCCCTCGTCCCGTTATCTTGCCTTTGCGTTGCTGTCTTACAGCCCGTTCTCTTATCTTGATGCGATTTTCGACCAGCTCCTTGTGGTAGAATATCAAGTGTTGTTCCAATCCCGAGTAAGAGACGTTGCAACGCTCGGCGGCCTCTTGAACCGTGATATAACGGTCAGCACGTAATAGTTTCATAGCCTCGGCATATTGTTCCTTACACACCTTCCGCGTACCGCGTGGCAGGTTGTCATTTAAGCCTAAACGCTTGCGCACCTCCTCGCGCCACTCGATGATTCCGGGATAATGCGTGCGTAACTGCCTACCAAGGTCTGTACCATTCAGTCCGAACCGGCGGGCGATTTGCGAGACATTGTATTCGATATAGTCCAGACTTCCACATGCTTCGATGGCGTCTTTGTATTTGGTCCGGGTAGCGGGAAGCTGCCCACGAAGCTGGCTCAACTTGATGTGAGAGGCTTCCTCCTTGTCGCAAGTAATGTCATAACGTGCCAGTAGCAGGTGGCGGTGATACAGAGAAAGGTAACGTTGAAATCCCGAAACCGTCACTTTGTTGATACGGCAGATTTCCGCACAAGACAATCGTGTCGAACGATACAGTTCGATTGCCTGACGGTATTTCTCTTCCGTCTCCGGACGAATCCCCCGGGAACGGTTGCATGGACTATCTCTGTTATCGGGAATGTTCACAACTTTTTGGCTTTGTGTACTAGGCTACTAAACAAGCAAGCCAACTTTCCCTTTTACAGATAGTCGGCTTGCTTAGTGGTTGTAGATACTATTTGGTTAAGGATGAATCTTAGGGCTTTTGACGGACGGCACGAACATGAATTGCACTGTCACGGTCTTCCGGCGAAGTGGAACCTCCGACCGTGTATTTATAGGCGGTAGTTCCTGGATCTGTGATAGCCGTGGATGTCCAATAATCACCAGACAGATTGTCGTTCATATTGGCTGCTTCGTTTTGCGCGGGAAGATACCACACCATGTTAGCTTGGTCAAGTACAGGAAGGTAAACAGTGTTACCTGTAATGTCTGTTTCTGTTTGTACACTATACTTATTTTTCATTGCGCAAGCACGAGCAGCAAATTCACTTGGATTAGCTGGTAGCGTTTTATCTGGAACTCCACCCCATGACTCTATTTGAGCCATCAATGCTGATGCGTCATTCAAGCCGTTGAAGGAATAGAGTTCCCAAGTATTTTTATTTCCATCATTTAAATCTGTGGCCGTGGTAAGTGTACCTACTTTACTAAAATCTATTGTAACTTTAAAATCAGTCAACACACCTCCCCAATTTGAAGTCACATACGAATAATTAACAAAAATCTTTATATAAAGGCTTGCTAAAATAGGTCCTAATCCTCTTCCTAAATTGTACGTGATTTTCATATTCGAATCCCAACTAAATCCCCACGGATAATCACCGTCTTGTATTCGTTCCACGCCTATGCCGTTGTTCCATGCCGGACAGTATTGCGTAAATGAAAACTCTTTGGCTTCATAATTTCCTTGAGCAGCAGGTTTTAGTGAAAGTGTGATATTACGGTCGGCTTCCGTTGCATTTTCTTTTAGGAATACGTACACTTGCACTTCTCCTGTTGTAGTGCTTGTCAACGTACTGGTTCCGTTATAACCGTCAAGCCAATAACCTGCATCCACAAGTGCTTGTACATCATTGTTTACGAATTTGTCTTTCTCAACGAAAGTGACATTGGCAGCATCATTGGACGTTAAAGTCCAACCTCCTGCTGGTAACTTGTCACCACTTTTAATTGTAATGGGATAAATCACATAGTGAGCATCCTGCATTTCCGGCTGGGAAACAAACTCCAGCTCATATTCCGGCGTAATGGAAAGCTTGTAAGTCACGGTTGTTCCCATCTTCCATTCCGTATTTCCGATGGAGGCGGTGAGTGTGCGGTCTTCATTATTGGCATTGACAAATACAACTTCTACCGTTGCCCCTGCGGGCAATGTCTGCGGCAGCATCATGAAGGTGCCTTCCGAGGTGGTGATAGCGTCTCCGTTAGCTTCAGTTCCGGTAGTCTCTTTGTTCAAGGTCTGCGAGAAATTCACAGTCGCATCACCAAGAGACCAATTATCGGCAGCCATATCGTAAGTTCCGGCATTCTTGACACCTTTCAAAGCCACGCTCTTAATCTGGCCGGGCTGCATCTGGCTGCCCACGGCAAAGCGGACGGCGGTGCAGATATGTTTGAAGGTGAGAGGCACAGCCGCATTGTTGTCGCCTTGTATTTCATCGGTGGTAGCCACCACGATGTCTTTCTGGTCGGCAGCGGCTTCAGGAACGGTATATGCAAGAGACTTCTCTTGGGGAGAGGACGGAGTGGTCAAGCCACCGGCATCCGTTGGCGCCCAGGCATAGAATTGGAACGAATGGTCTGCTCCCGGCCAATAGTATATTTGCTCCGTGCTCCATATAGCACCTGTTCCAACGGAAGCAGCCACGTTGGAAGCATTCGTGTTCATGTAGAACTGGTCAACGGGTGCCCCATTCTTACTCCAGTATGCCAGCACATGGAACTTGTTGTAGAAATTGTCTTTGCCAACAGGCGTTGCGCGTGTCAAGGCCTGTTCGCCCTCGAAGCCGGACACGTTGATGCCTTCCGAAACAATGGCACGGACACAAAGCGTGTCTGCCGAGTCGTCCGACCGCAACACGAAACGGTCTGCGGTATATCCTTCGTCATCACTACCGGCATATCCCCTTGTCTGCACGTTCTTATCGGACGATATGCCAAAACAAATGTTGTCACAGGCTTTCTCCGGATTCCCGCTTTCGAGAAAGTCCTCGTTATTGCACGAGAAAAGTAGCGTGCACAGCAACATCGTCGCCATGCCGCCCGCCATCCAACTCGGATTTTTCTTATGTACCTTCATTTCTTCTGTTTTATATTTGTTTGCCTGAAGCAATACGCCCCGGCTGTTAGTGAGTGTAAGAGGACATTCAACCCCTTACACCCTGTAGGTAGATCATCTATTCCATGGATGATAATTCCGGAATACACGATGCTAAACCGGTCTTATGAAAGATGTTGGATTAGTTGCCGCTTTGGGTTGTGGGAACGTCCAATGTTTGCTCAACTTCGTCCTGATTCCAGTCTTCAACACCGTCAACTGTAAACTCGATAGGCTTCAACGGATTCTCCGGATCCACGATGTTTTCATGTGTCAGAGTGGCCTTGAAATCATAGCAATAACCGAGCTTGAGTTCAACACCCTTGATAGTCGTGGTGTGACTGTATGCCACCCCATCTTTATTCAAAAGTACGTCACCTTGATACAGATAAGCATCGAAAGTCACAGTGTATTCTGCTGTGTTGTCAGTCGGAATCATCAGCATTTCGTTGTAGCTTTCCATTTCTGCACCGTTAGCAATGATTTCGCTGTTAGCTTCATCAGTTTTAGCATCTCCAAATGCCAATTCTACAGAACCGTCCTGTGCGCTCCAAGCATTTGTAGCACCAATAGTCAATGTACCTGTTTCCTTTGCGTTAGCGATTTTTACATTTGTGACTTTCACATTGTAACCCTCACCCACTGCATTGGCAAAAGAGAACTTCACCTTTGAAAGTTGGTGGGAGAACGTCATGCCTACTTTTGGAATATTAGTTTGTGCCAAGAATGCGTCATCGCATACAACAGCGTTAGGAGCCGCATGAAGAAGGTCAACTGTACCGTCGTTGGTGAATGCGACCTCCATGCAGACCTTTCCACCAGCCAAAGTCACGTTTGATACATTGTCCTTCTGAGCAGCCGGAGCAATAGCACCGAAAGTGTAAGTGTTACCGGCTACCCAATACTGCCAGGGGGTATAAGTCCACCCCGGTGCGGAAACCGTGGTACCATTGAAGATCTGACCTGCCTGTGTGAAACCATACACGGCAAAATCTTCCAAAGTTTCTGTTGTGAAACTCGGGTCCACGATACTGCGTGTTCCGTTGTTCACGAACGCATTGCTGAAACCGATGGCCTTAGACTGGGCCATTTCCACTGTCTCGTCGTTGCTGCAGCTTGCCAACATGGCTGTTGCCGCCAAACCAATCATAAATAACTTCTTCATTTTGATTAAAATTAAATTGTGAATAAAAATGTTTTGATAACTCTCTATGCAAATCAAAGAGGGAGTTCTATGTCCTCGTAATCTCCCCAGTCTTCCACGTCCACGTCGAAGCCGGAGCCGCCTTCCGTACCCTCTTCATCGGATATCTCGATGCCCTTCACCACGATGACACCTCCCTGCGGTTGCGCCGCCACCTGGTCGGTCACGTCGAAATCGAACGACTTGATTTTTCCGTTCTTCAAGCGTACTTCCAGATTCAGCCCGTACTTGCGTTCGGTCCTTGTCCCGTAGTGTTCGTTAGGGAAATCAGGTATTCCGAAAGAACGCACCAAAGCCTGTGTGCCGAAATCTTCCACCGTACAATCGTACAGCACGGTAGCGGCTTCATCTGACGTGTGTCCGCTGTTCAGCCATACCGCCTGCGCCATACCGGCCAAGGCTCCGCGTGCCAGCGACACGTATTCCACCCCGTGGCTGAACTCGTAACGCACCAGATAGGTGAACACCAGCGGGTGCATGGTGACCGGTATCACGTCGGTCTCGGTCGAGCGTTCCGCCACGTATGACTCCATGTAACTGCCGTAAAGCATATCGGGCTGGTTCACCGTGTTCTCGTCTTTCGTGTCCATATAAGAATTACCGAGATAAGAGGAACGGGTACGGGTTCGCGTGGTGGCCTTTGCCGAAGCGAACGACTGCATCTCGTCGAACACGATGTATTCCGTGTCGTTGTTGTAGAACAGCAGGGAGTGTTCACCCGGACGCATATAAACGACATCCCCCTCGGGAGCTATGTTGATGATCTCGTCCGAACCGTCCGCGTTGTACACCTGCACGCGCAATCCATCCGGTATTCCGGGGCGCAACGCGTCGTATTCCATACCGAACGATTCCTGCCACGTAGGGTAGTTCTTCCAATCCGTACCATTCTCGTAAGTGTATTGCCATTCCTTTTCATATTCCGCTTCTATGCGCACCTCCGATTTCGGGGCATGCACGTCGTGGTCAAAGCACAAGTCCTTGTGCTCGCATGACGAAAGCAGCATGAGCATTCCCGCGAGCAAGGGAACGTATTCCATTACAGTATATATCCTTTTCATTTCATGCCTCCTTTCTTGTTGTTGCTGTTGCCTTTTCCGAGAAGCCATACCAGAGAGATTTCCGCCTTCGTGGGACCGAACCAATGGCGTTTTTTAGTGGCCTGCCATACATAGTGGCCGTCCAAGGGGATGTACTCGTAGTATTTTCCTCCCCAGTAGCCCACGCCAAGCGTGAAGTCGATGTTCAGGCGGTTTGCAACGGGCAGCGAGTAACCGTATTCCACGCCTGCCGCGTAATTCGTCTTGTCCCAAAGTGTTCCGCCGGGTTCTCCGCCCATGTAACCTTTTCCTCCCCACTCAAAGTCGTAAGTGAACGCCTGCCCGTATATGCCTATATGATGTCCGGTGAGCGGCTTTTCATTGGCCTTCTTCCCGAGCCAGTAGCGCACGGCAAGGTCACCTCCATAGATGCGCCAGTAACGGTGGCTGCTGTTCTTTTTCCACCAGCCGTACATCCAGTTGCCACTGATTGACCAGTTCTTGCCCAAGTAAAATTCCACCCCGATATTGGGAACGGCCAGCACGTCATAGAGCATGTTGGTCTTGAGAGCCATGTAGAAAGGTTTTGAGGTTTCAGGAGAAACCGCTACAATCGTGTCCGCTTTCTCCACAACGGCTGTCGTGTCCGCAGGAGCCGGCACCACCGGTTCTTCCTTGACAACCGTTTTTTCCTCGATTACCGGTTTTTGACGGACTGTCACGAGAATGACACTGGCATTGCGGATTTGGTCAAAGAAATGCTTGTGCATGTAATGCCAGGTACGGCCATATTGCAGTTCCATCAGGTGTTTCTTGCGGCTGTCAACCAATACACCTTTATTATTATAGGTAAATTCGGGCACGTTGCGCAACACGTCCACCGCCTCTTCCTTGTGGGGCATGTCGGACACCTCGACCAGCTCCGCGAGGCGTTCCCACGCGATAAATCCCTCGGGACGTGAAATGATGCCGTCCGGAAGCGATACGCGTTCACGTACATAACGCTCCAAGGAATTGCGGCGTTTTTCCGCCAATTCCCTGTTTATGGCAAAGCCGCCCTCGGGTGAGGCGGAACCGCAGAAAGACACCTCGACCAATTCGAGCGTGCTGTCTTTTTTCACACTTTCCAGAAACGACACCACTTCGGACAGGCGTGTGGCGTTGTCACCATAAGCCGTGTCCAGTGTCGAGTCGCCGACCGGAAATCCGATACAGACCTCCTTCCGGCTCTCTTGCCCGAACGCCTGGATGCACCCGAGCAACATGAACGCTGATACTATTAAACCTCTCATGTGCATATTGTCTTTATTTTACATCCATTTCTTTCCAAGAAACGGATGTAAAATGTAATTTTGTAATAATCAGGCTTATAAGTATCTATTTTTCTCTTGGCTTATATTACGGGATATTATTTTTCATGTGTGATTCCTGAAATATTTTTGTTCCAATAGTTTGCGATTCAGGATTTTTATGTACTTTTGAACTCAGTATCCGTTTCTTGGAAAGAGACGGATGTTTTTGTTTTACGCCCCTATATCCTATAATTCACTGACAACCAGCTCATTGGCATTATCAATAATGGATGAGTCTATTGACGCGAGATATATTTGCGTGGTGGTCACGGAATCATGCCCGAGCGCGTCAGAAATGACGTTGACCGGGACGTTCTTCGATTTGGCGATGGTCGCCCAAGTATGGCGGGTGACATAGGTTGTAAGTGTAACCGGCAGTTCCGCCATTTCCGCTATGGTTTTAAGGGACTTGTTTACACGGCGTAACGCTGATTCGTACTGCTTGCGCTCGTCCTTGCCGGGAACGGTTATAATCGGGAGCAAATACGGCAGCCCGTCGGTCGGGTATCGCCCGGTCAGTTCTTCAATTTGCCTTATGATCTTGACTTGAAGTTGCTGGCCGGTCTTGTGACGCCGGTATGTCAGTACCCCGTTCTGAATATCCGACTTTCTCAAGAAAGCGGCGTCTATGAATGACATCCCCCTGCACAGGAAAAGAAAAAGGAACACGTCACGGGCAAATTCAAGGTTCGGCCTGCGCGAGAGGTCAAGGTCTTTAATCCGCCTGATGTCGCCGATTGAAATAGCCCGTTTGCGTGTTTTCTCCGTTCCGGTAAACACGGTCCGGAAAGGTTTGCGGTCGATGGCTGGTTCCTGTTCGACCGCACGGTTATAGACCGCCCGGAGGATGCGCATGTAAAAGGATGTGGAATTGGGCGCGAGCCCGGCAGCGTTCAGGTACGCCTGATAGTCCTCCATGATGACATGGTCTATTGCCCCGATCGGGATATCCTCGTGAGCCCGGAACCGCTTGAAACTCCCCAATGCCGCGCGGTAATTATTGGCGGTGCCGGTGTGTCCCAGTTGACTTAACCTGACAATGACATTCTCCATAAAAATAAAGAAGGTATTCTCCTTGCCGGTACGTTGGAACTCCGAGACGACATCATCGGTAGAATAGCCGCGTTGCCGGCTGTCGAGTCTCTCGATGATTCCATGCAATCTCTCCACGTCCCAACACAGCCTTTGTGTAATTGATTGGATGGCGGCCATACGGCCATTCTCGACAGTGGAGACAAGCCGGGATTGCTTTTCGTCCCATTCACAGGGAAACACTTTGTAGCCGGTCGTGATTTGCCTTACTACACGGTGGTTAGTTACAATGATGATTATGCTGCCCGGACGGTCTGCGACTGTTGACGGGCGGAATTTCACTTTTACTGTAGTCATACTTTAATTGTTTAAATTGGTAATATTTCATCCTCATCGTTTTAACTTGTGGCATACAAGAACAGTCAGCGCGATACAGACTGCAAGAAAACCGGTCGCATAACCGAATATTTGCCATAACAGGGCACTATGTATGAACTGCACATTGGCGGCACAAGTACCGGACAAAGCAGCCAAAAGAAAAACTATCACCTCTATCATGCACCAGAACGACATGGAGGAAATGACCACCCGGTCTTTGGCCGACAGGCGGTCGAACAGTCTCGCGCTCTCGTCTTCCAGCCTGCCGGCTATCTTCCGACAGATTTTATCCCCTTCCCGTTCCAGTACCCGTCCGGTTTCCTCGCTGACGGTGACTTTGCTTGCCTGTCGCAGGGAAGAAACAGCCCCGTCCATTTCGGACAGGGCTTCCAGAAGTCTGTTCTCAAGTTTTTCCACCATGTCACAAAGCGCGTGGACGGCCTTATAATTGTCCTCTAACGTGTTTGCCAGGCGTTCTTCCCGCTGCATCTTTTCGGCACCCGGAAGTGCCTCGTCAATTTTTGAAAAATCAAATCTGTTGCTCATAATCCGTTATCTTTTTCGTCCTGTTCTCGGTTTCTTTCCAATCCTCCTTGCCGCCTCGCGGGCACAGCGGCGTGCCCGTTCAAGCTCGTCCTCGTCCTTGTCACGTCCCCAAGGAAGGCCGTTGGAATCGCCGCCTCCGCCCGACGGTGCCGCCTGTGCTGACATTATCCCGACAAACAAGGCTACGGCGAGGTCCGTAAGGTCTTTATGGTTCGCCACCTCGCGGTAGTCGAACTCGTCATCGAATACCTCCATGACCTTTTCGGGAATGAAGTACCGGCGGTTGTCACCGTCCGTGCCGATGGTGTACGAGGTGCTGCCGGATTGATAAAAGGTGTAGTCTGCCGTCGGTTCGCTTCCTTGCGCGCGGGCAGGCCGGGGCGTGGACGCTGCCGTCCCTTTCACTGTAACCGGGACGGGACGTGTTACAACAGCAGCCGGTGGTATTTGTTTGGCCGGTACAGGAACCGTGTGCAGCTTCTTCCACGTGCTTTCGAGTTTGGTCGCCATGAGGTTGCGCCCCTTGCCGAGTTCGGAAGCCTTGTATCTGGCGTTGCCTTTCTTCAACACGTAGCCGCGCAATACATTCCTGCCGTCCTGCAGTTTCCATATCTCGTAGCCTTTGTTTCGGAGCAGTGCCTCGTATTCGTCCCATGACCAATGTTCCATGGATCGCAGAGTTTCCATGCAGTCCCGGTTCACCTGCCCGATGTTCGTTCCACGTACCTCGGCGGCGGTCGTCCAACCCCGTTTCAGGGCAACCCGTTCGGCCGCCCGCTGTGCCCGCGCATGGATGTCGTGATCGTTGTTGATGCGCCCCAGCTCGTCAATACGGCAGAACGCGCCGTGAAGGTGGGGGATGCCGCTTTTGGATTCCTCGTGTAGCCATACCGAGCCTTTACTACCTTTGAGGTTGGTCTTCGGGGAGTACGTCCTTCCGTTCTTGTCAAGCAGTTCGATGTTGTCGAACTCGTCGATGAAGTCGTCCCACAGCTTTTGCCAGTCGTTGATACCGAAGTCTTTCGTGTGTTCCGGCGCGGGGCTGACCTCGATACGGATGACGGAATTTTTGACCCGTTTGGATTTGGCCAGTGTAAGTTGCATGGAATCCCATATTCCCGTCGCGTCCAGACCGGGAAGCAGCAAATTGTCCTTGACATGGAAGATGCGCTCGGGATGTTTCTTGTTCCTCGATTCCCCCGTGATATACCTGATGTCATTTATCCCGTGAGAAATGGATTTCGCTTTTCCTATCATGGTTCCTCCTCCCGGTCTTCATCGTTCCTTGTCCCGTCAGGCAGGTGGTTGTCCGCCCGGATCTTGTCAAGAACACCGGTGATGCGGTCGGCCAGTTTCCCGAGTTCCTTGAGCCATTCGAGCATGAAAGGGTAACTGTTAAACATCTGCTTACGTTTTTCGAGGTTCATGCCACGGAGAGCGGACGTGTAGTTCACGAGGTCGCCGCGGCAGCCTATAAGGGTCTCCATGACGGTTTCCTGCCTTGCCGTCAGCCTCGCTTTCGGCCTGTAGCCGGAGGCCCTTGCCAGTATGTAGCTGCTGACGGTCATGCCGCACGCCTCGGCGAGGCGGCGGATATGCCGTTTCTGTTCCGGGGTGACTTTCGCCCCGACATACTCGGTACGCCTGTCATCAGGCGAAAAGGGTGTATTCTGCTTGTCTTCTGTCATATAACGTTGTCTTAAAAGGGTTTTCAAAAGGTGCGAGCCCGCGAGCGCCGCCACCGGCGAACCGCCAGTGAGCCGCGAGAGCGTCAAGGTGATACCGACCAAAGGGAGGTGATACCTTGGCATATCTCGAAACTGAAAGACGTTTTCAGTTCTCCTGCGGCGTGCCTCCACTGCCGGATAGAATACCGTTCAAAAGCTATTCAAGTGCCATTCGGGACGGTAGCGAAGGAGAGGCTGACATAGTTGCCCCGCGTGTCCGTCCAGCCCTCGATGCAGGTCACGGAGGCGACAGAGGCCACTTTGGAAGCGTTTACCGCTATCAAGCCCAGCTTTTCCATTGTGACGAGCAGGTTGCGGACTTTTTTTCTTCCTATGTTCCATTCCTCCGCGAGGCCGGTTTCCGAGAGTTGCAACTGCCCGGCCTGCAACTCCTGCGGCCTGCGGAAAGAATCATCCCTGCCGGATGTCAGTCGCATCCGTGAGAGCAGGTCATAAAAGAGTGCATGGTTGCTGACGGTGTTGCCGCCGTTGTCTTTCATTGCCCTTGCAAGCCATTCAATGGCCTCTGCGGTAAAATGGAAACGGATTGTCCGGAATCCCTGTGGCTTTTGCAAAGCAAATGGTTCCTTGTTCCTCCTGTTTTCTTGCATCATTCAGTAAAAAATAAGGGAATGGAGTACCGGAACATCCTGCAACAGTTTCAATAAAATGTCACGTGTGGGAGCTTCCTTGCCCGTCCGGTACCCCGTTCCGGTTTGCCATCAGTTTCTGTTCCCGTTAGCAGTGGATTGGGATTGCAGGTGCTGCCGTGCATCCTCCACCGCCTTGAAATCGGATGAGATTTTCATCAGCGCGACACTGATACGGCAAAGCTGGCTTATATCCACAAATCCCTTGACCGCTTCCATGAGTTTTTGCGCACGCTCCTGACGGCGTCTCATCACGGTTTCGTTACTTGTCCCGTTTTCCTTGGTAAGACCGTGGTTAAGGAAGCGGTTGACGGCCAGCATGTCGGTCGCTTCAATCGTGCCGATGTCACCTTTCCCCATTCCATAGCCGACCATTACCCGGATGGAATCGGCCTCGTAGGGGGAACAGGCACGAAGAAATTCCAGAATGGTCTGGGCTTTCGCGCCAATGGCGGACCTGCATTCCTTTTTTCTCGGTTCCTTGTTCGTTGGATCCTGAACCGTGGCGGCTTGGCTGCCCGGTTCCATGTTTGTCAAATTGTTCATTTACATTTTTGGTTTAATAGGTCAATAAATCATTTGTTTTTCTCACGTGCCACCAGATAGCGGGAGGCCTCGCTGTCAATTTCGCCCTGTGATTTCACCCGTACCCGTTTCAGCCACG
>UMHA01040728.1_pt1 | contig 12017 bp, 15 predicted proteins | sample 1965401 | NCBI WGS metagenome assembly UMHA01 (sample SAMEA4836085, study PRJEB28245) | human gut metagenome | biome: gut microbiome; material: fecal sample | place: Denmark | collected 2008 | reverse complement strand
GTGCCCCAGCGGCAGCGGCCCCCGCACCAACTGTAGCCGTAGTGCAGGCTGCCGTCACGGGCATGCACTTCCCGTTCGAACATATCGTACAGGAAGGGATGCTCCGGAGACAGTTCCGTATACCGGATGCCGTGCTTTTCGAGCAGGGGAAGCGCCCGGTCGCGGACCCGGTACAAAGCTTCGAACTCCATGCCCGAGTTGAAGAACACCACTTCGTCCGGAGGCTCTTCCCGCGCGATAAGCATCAGCAGCATGCAAAGCGAGTCCTTACCGAAACTGACGCTGGCGTACCGTTTCACGGTTCAGGTTTTGTATGCGTTGTCGCTGCTGGTTTTCGGCGGACCTGCGAATCCCTGTTTTGAGTTTTAGCTCTTTCAGGTCTTTGAAGTTGTTCCGGATATACACCCGGATCCTTTTTCGCACGCGGCGTTCCACCTGCTTGGGATTGTCGCATCCGGAGAGTTCATCGGGATGGATACAGAAAAAATCGAGAGTCCCGGAAAGGCCGGGACCCGCATATACCTGGCAGAAGTATCCGCCTTCGTTTTCGTCACAGTCGTCGATGGCTGAAACGGTAAATCCCTTGTATTGCATAATCATGTAATTTTAAGCGTTGAGATTGAATGAGAATACCCGTTTTTCGCCGGGCGATGCGAAACACTTGTATTTTCGTTCCCGGCGGATATGGTTGGCGGCCTTGCGGTACAACAGGCGGCGTACCTGTCTGCGGCGCAGCTCGCCGGCGTACTGATCCCGCACATGGGCGTGGAGAAAATGAAGGTTTTCGTCAGGCTGTCTGCGCTGTCCCCGCCAGAGGGCCAGCGAGGGGGACGAACCGTAGTCGTAGATGACCATATGCAGGTTCCGGCAGCTTTCAAGGATGCCGCCTGTGAGGTCGGCGAATTGTCGTGCGAAGGTATTGACCGTTTGTTTCATGGGAGGTGCCCGTGTACGGCGGGACTTGGATTTCCCGTACATATGGGATTATCGGCCGGAGCCGGTGGTTTGGGGACGGTTTTGCTCCATCCATTGGGCGACGGTTACGTCTTCATCGTCAAACCCGTATTCATGGATGTGATGATAACCGTCTTCGTTCATTTTGACAGGTTGCATCGTCAGGATCGTCCCCGCGTAATTTACCCGTACGCCGGGCTCGATGGTGGCGAAATATTCCAGAGTATCGTCCCAGCGGATGTCATAGGCGTAGACTCCTTCGGGGAGTGTGCTGCGCAAGATGGGTTCGTCGCTGAATAGTACGGGAATGTCGTTGAAATCTCCTGTGCGGAAATCGTTCAGTTCAGAAAAAGGAATTGCTTTCATATCGGATTTTTTTTGATGATTGAATCGGGTTAGACCCAGTGCAGGGTAATGCCGTGGAGAGCCTCCACGCGTTCGAAAATGGCCTTTACTCTCTCCGTAAGGCCGGATAATGTAGGATGCTCCCGGTTTTGTTCGACGATCAGCTCCCGGAGCTGTTCATCTTCGGCCGGCAATGCCAGATTGAACTCGAAGTTGTGGATTAGCTGCCCGGTATAGGGGGTGTACGTAATCTGCGGATTCCTCCGGTCGCAATCGTAATCATTGATTTTAATGAGGAAGCACTGTCCGTGCTGCTTGTGATAGGCGGCTATTCGCGCCCGGCTGATGTCGTTGATCGAAGGGTCGAATTCGCTCGAACCGCCGTTTTCCCGGTGACGGTAGAAGTAATCGAGCGCTTCCTTATCCAGCTCGTCAGGGGTCATTGTTTCGTATGTATTCATAATTTTAAATCGTTAAAAGGATAAAAAAGGGACGGCCCGATCGACCGTCCCTTTTGAAATTGAGGGAAATAGGCTTATGCCGCCGTTTTGATGGCTTTAGCCTTGGATGTGCGTTTCTTTTTGCCCGGCGTTTTGAGACCGTGATCGTAAAAATCGTCAGGAATCAGTTCGCGCATATCCGGAAGTTCTTCTTCATAGGGGATATAGTTTTCCCTCGGTTCTTCCATTTCGGCGGGTTCCGGGTAATCGGCCGGTTCCGGTTCTTCTGCGGGAGTTTCTTCTGCAGGAGTTTCTTCTGCAGGCGCTTCTACTTCGGCGGGTTCTTCCGGTGTTTCGGCGTCAGGTTGACTTTCCGCCGTGATGACCGCGGGTGTCCCGGTTTCGACGACTTCGCCCGTTTCGATGCTTACCAGATCGTCTCCGACCTTAACGAATCCCATGGCCTCGAGGCGGAGCCTTTCGGCCTCCTGTTCGAGGGCGTCGATACGCACCTGCAGGTTGGTGTGGCGTTTGTCGAAAATGTTTTTGTGACGTTCCTGGATCGCCTTGCTCTGCTCGGGAAAGTGCAGGCTGGCGAAATCGGTCATCAGTTTGATGTCGATGGAATCCTCTTTGCAGTTGTACTCGGTCAGGTCGTCCATGTAACGCATGATCGCCATACGCGTCAGCATCGTTTTCTGCTCGGGCGTAAGGTTTTCGGCTGCTTTCAGACGGTCGGCGGAATCGTTATAACTGCTCTCGAGGCCGAGCATATGCCTATTGCCGTAAGAGATACGGTCGAGCAGTACATAGTGCATGATTTGCTCTTCACGCGGGGTCAGTTCGCTTTTCGGGAAAGCTTCGGGCGAACATTTGAGCACCTTTTTCAGGTCTTTTGTAATGTGTTCATAACAGATTTCCTTGTTGCGGCTGTCCTTGCGGATCAGGTCTTTGGCCGGACTTTCGGGTTCGAGGGTACGGGTAACTCCATTTTCGGTCACCGTTTCCTCCCGGACGGTTTCGTAACGGATGTCGATCTCGGTGTTGCGGATTACGGCGTATTTGCGGATGCGGCCTTCGGAAATGTCGAATTCCAGTCCCGTACACTCTTCTTTGAAAGATTCCATTTCCTCGTCGTATTCCTCCTTGTCCATCTGGTAATCGTCGGGGTCGTCGTAATCCTCTGCGATGGGCGCATCGGGCATCGACGGTCCCGGTTTGTAGAGGTAGTAAGGGCCGTCCAGTGTCTCTACTTCGTGCCCTTTGTCCGTGAGTTGGTCGATAACGGCCGTATCGCCGAATTCCGGGAATACAGCCAGGTGCAGGCGCGGATCCTGTGCGGAGAGCTCGATGCAGCGGTCGACAAGGTACTTCCGGTTTTTGTCCTGCATGCAAGTATGGTTCTGGCAACCGGCGCAGTCTCCGCAATCGGTGAACAATACCTGATTGAAGGTATTGTGCCCGCAGGCGGCGCATTCGGTCTTGTCGAAAGAGTAGCTGTCCAGCTTGGTCATATACTTGTCGTAGAGCCGTTTTTTGAACTCGCCGACTTTGATTCCCTTCCACGAGAAATATCCTTCGTTGCGGAAATGCTGGTCATAGACCTCTTTCTGGATCGTGTCTTCGTAGTTTGCGAACTCGCTGGCCATTTCCACGCCGATCTCTTCGTTCTCGAGCATCTGTGCGACTTCGGGGATCAGTTTGTTGAGATTGATACGCCCGCGCACGAATGTTTCGCTTTTGCCGTAACGGCTGCAAATTTCCTTCACGTCCATGCCGCGGGTTTCCTCCAAACGGCGGAAGAGCTGTGCTTCCTCGAAAGGAGACAGGTCCTCGCGCAGCAGGTTCTCGGTGATGGCGCAGTCTTCGGCTTCCTCGTCGCTCATCTCGCGCACCTTGGCCGGGATGTTCTCCAGCTCTGCCAATTGGGCGGCCCGGAAACGGCGTTCACCGAATACGATCTCGTAACGGCCTTCCGCTTTGGGGCGTACCAGAATATCGGACAGCACGCCTTGGTTGCGGATGCTGACCGTCAGTTCGTCGAGTTCGCCGGGTTTGAAATCTTTGCGCGGATTGAACGGGCTCGGGTCGATCTGCGACAGCGGGAGACGCATGGCGACGGACTGAAACGGCGCGATGCCGGCGATGGGGCCAACGGGGGTTGCCGTGGCGGCAGCGACGGTCATTGCGGTGGTGTTCACGCTTTTTTTGCTGGTGTTTTTTGCATTTTTTTTCATGGTGTTGTGTTGTTTTAAAGGTTAAAAAATGTTTTTGAGTGGTTAATTTTCCGGACGGTCAGTAAAAGTTGGAAGGATTCCTTCGGCGGAGCGGTTCCGCTGGCAGGTTCGAACGGTGTTTTACCCATAGGCATCGGACAGTTTTTACCGTGTGGCTCACGTATTTAAAATGGTTTGTAATAGGCATAAAAAAGGAGCGGCCGCCTTTTCGGGCGGCCGGTATCGGAAGAAGATAACTTTATTGAAAATGAAACAAATACGGGGTGTAAAACGTAATAATTACTACATCGGTAATATTATGGGCGAATTATCCGAATACGCTAAGCGTTACATCCTCAAAATGGTTCACGTCGACAACATGGAATATGTGTTGTCGACCGGGATTTGCGCCAAACATCATCCCAAGGCCAAGTCCGGGTATGTCGCAATCGGCGATCCCGAGCTGGCCGCAGCGCGTGAAACCAGGGAGGTGCCCTGTGACCCGGAGAGCGTATTGACGGATTACGTGCCGTTCTATTTTAACGGTCGTATGCCGATGCTCAGCTCGATTATCCATGCGGACCGTAACCGTAGGAAGTATTGGGAGATCGACAGCCCTTACCGCAAGTCGAGATACGGCCCGAACAAGACCAAACAATGGAAGCAGGAGGATATCGTCTTTATCCTGTGCCGTTTGGATGAAGTTTTGGAAAGATGCCCCAAGTGGTGTTTTACGGACAGGCATGCCAATAGTCCGCATGCGAATTTCTATACCCGTTTGGAGGATATGGATCGATTAGCATGGAATGTGATCGATCACTACCCGAAGGTTATGACCGAAGACATCAGGCTTCGCCGTCAGGCGGAGTTCCTTGTGCGGGATTTCGTGCCGCTGCAGTGTATCAGGGGGATTTCGGTTCGTACCGAACAGGTCCGGGAAAGACTGGCACCGCTGCTGCCGGATACCGGGAAATTTATCAATCTTTCGTTCAGCCGGTATTCCGACCTGTATTTCTATAATGATGGGAAATAGCGCGCGTTTCAGATATAAATGCAGCGCATCCAATGGGATGAGACACCGCTATTTTCGTCATTGAATTCCGCGGCATACTCCTGTGGCGTGTAGGAATATATCTCACTTGCCTGTTCTGTATCTTCCCGCCATGCTGCGAGTATTTCCCCATCGGGTGTGCCGCGGTCGAAGTTGTCAACCGGGGATAGGAATATCCGGAGTTCTTTTGTGATTACAAACGATTGATAAGCTTCCCAGATGGTAATCAGCCATTCGATGTTGATCGCCCGCAGGTCGACTTGCTGCCAGATGTTTGTGTGCGGGTCGGATAACAGGCCTGTCCGTGAGGAAGTACGGCATGTAGAAAATACCGGTGGTAACGGCGCTGGTTGTCCGGATCCCTCTCTTCTTCATCGTCTTCGACGAAAACGGTATGCGGCAGGATGTCCTTGAAATCCTTCACGGAACTGAGTTTACCGATCAGGTCGTCATAAATTGTGTCCAGCATTTTATTCGGCGTCATTGTTTGTTGGTTTAAGGTTGTATGAATCGTAAATTTTCTGTTTGCGTTCCAAAGGCAGGTTTCCCCAACGTTGGTTCCATACGCAGGCGAGATCTTCGGGCTCGTCGGATTCACTGCGGGATATTCCCGTTACGGCCTCTTTTACCGTTTCTTCCTGCGACTGCCACCACTCGTCCAGTTCCGGGGTCGTATCGTCCAGAGTACAGAAATCCATCCAGCCGTTGCTATCGCGCAGCGCTTGCAGGTAGGCGTTTCTTTCAGCCTCGGTGTCGAATTTCCGGTATTCGAAGGCGCCTTTATCTTCGGCATCGGCAGGGATAACGCCGTTGTCGTTGAAATCGGACACAAGGTTGCTTCCGAAAAGCAGATGCAGGTGAAATTTGGTAGTCGGACGGGGAACATGCCACCATCCGTGTGCCCGACTGCCGTCTTCCTGATCGGCGTAAAGTTGTCCGTTGTCGTGTGCCCTGCAGAGCATATCCTCGATGTAGTCCCGGGCTTCGGTTGTAAGTTGGCTGTTTTTGCCGTACAGGGACCAATGCACGGTATGGCTTCTGATTTTCAGGATGCCTTCATTACTTTCTTTATTCATAAGATTACAGTTTAAAAGTTGTAGAATCGGTTGATTCAGTGCAAAATGTGGTGTAAATATGATGTAGAGCTAAATAATAGAGTATCTTTGTTTCAAATGGCGGTAAAGCGGTAATGGGGTCTCTTTGAAACAGCCTTACTGTGGTTCTTCCGCCCGAATTTTGTTTGATCGATAACACAGGCTGTAATATGCTGGATATCATATACTACTTCAATATCTTCGGTTGCCTGACGATGGGAATGGCTCTGTTGCTGATCCAGACAGCACCACAGTTGATAAACCCGCATTACCGCAATGCCAAACGATTCCTTGGTATTGCTTCGATTATCGTGGCGCTGTGCAATGCGCTTATCTTTTACAGCAGGGCACAGGAGAGCATTGCCGAGATCTTTGCGATGCCCGTGCTCGTTGCGGCACAGTTGCAGGCGGCGCTCTTTACCTTTATCGTGCTGATACTTTTTCATTCACCATACGTTTGCCGGCGGAATATCTTGCGACACCTCTGTCCGACATTTGTTTTTGCGGGGCTCTATATCGTAACGGTACTTATATTTCACGATGTAAGGATCTATTCCGTAGATGAGTATATGGCGAATAGTACGAATCCGGCTCTGCTGCTAAGAACGATTTTTGCGGCCACTTATCTGACTCAGATCGTGATTTACTTCCGTTTATTCCGGCGCGAGCAACGGAATTATATAGCCAAGATCGAGAACTATTTCTCCGACACCGACCAATATGAATTCCGCTGGGCTTCGGGGTTGTTCTACGAGGCTACGTGTATCGGCATTGCCGTGCTGCTGTTTAGCATATTTCCCGCCCCGCTATTCGATGGAATAATCACGGTGGCGGTTACAGTGTACTACTTTAACTTTGGAGTGAGGTATATCAATTACCAATACAAGCTTTACTATGAGGCTTTGCCCGCGATAGAGGGGAACGAGGAGCCGCAGCCTGCAAAGGAGAACAAAGGAGATAAAGAACTGGAAGGCGACATGGCAAAACTGCAGTTGTATCTCCGGCAGGGTGTCGTGCTGGGCGACTATGCCGAGGCTCTGCATATCCCGGAACGGAAACTATCCGTGTTCATCAATTCGACATACGGGGTGAGTTTCAAACATTGGGTGAACAATAAGCGGGTGGAATACGCCAAAGGGCAGATGGCAGAACATCCGGATTATACGATGGAGAAGATTGCCGAGCTTTCGGGCTTTGCTCACAAAAGCCATTTTTGCAAGATTTTCCGGGAGATAACAGGGGGATCCTTTACCGAGTACAAAAACAGGTAACATCCCCCCGGGTCGTTGTATATTGCCAATACAATCTGTTCGAACATACAGCAAATCCGCAAAAAACACCCTGTGTTGCACGTTTCGACATCAGATATGCGTAAACGTGCACCAACCGTCCGAAAATTTCATTATATTTTTATAGCGTAGAGTATAAGCCGCTCTGCGCTTTTTGTTTTCCTATGAATATTGATCAAAAATATAAAACGACATGAAAAAGATTTTTACTTTTTTATTGCTATGTGCAACAGCCGTATTTGCTTCGTGCAGCAAGGACGATCCGGTAGCGGTATCGGAAGTGCGAATAGATAAGCCGACGATGGAACTGACCGTCGGCGAAACCGGACAACTCACCGCAACGGTTACTCCCGAAGATGCCGCCGATAAGAGCGTCGTGTGGAGCAGCGGCAACACCGCTGCCGCAACGGTGGACGACAGCGGCCTCGTTACGGCTGTCGCAGCCGGAAACGCCACCATCACCGCGACGGCGGGCGGCAAACAGGCCACCTGCGAAGTGACGGTAGCGGATGCCGTGCCGGAAGGTATCACCGTCACCACCTACGAAGCCCTGCTCGAAGCCCTGCAGACGGGCGGCACCTCGGCCGACGCCCCGACACTCGTCACGCTGGGCGCCGACATCACGATACCCACGGGAGGTGACTACAACCCCCCTCCCATAAACGGCAGCGGCCACTTCAAGATAGACGGCGGCGGCCACACCATGACCTGGGAAGGGGAAGGCAACAACCACCATTTCTTCGGCAATGCCGACCCCGACGCCGATGCCGTTTATATCGAACTCACCAATATCAATCTGAACCGACAAGGTATGGGCGCCGCGGTAGGTGTTTTCAACGGCAGGATTACGCTGGGCAAAGACGTGACATTGAACGGGCAATATGAAAACATGATTTTGGCTTACGGCGAGAAAGCGGCATTGGAACTGGGTGACGGCTGCGAATTGTCTTACACGGCAGGCACTCCGTGCTGTGTAAGCGTCTACTATGCCACCCTCGTGCTGAACGGGGGAAAGACCGCTGCCGGGGCTTGCATAGGCCTGAAGTGCGATTATTACCCGGCCGCCTCCCATCCCCTTATCTCCGTTCCGAAAGCCCTCACGGGTGATGTGCACCTCCTTATCAAAATGACCGGTGCAACCCCCGTCGCCCAAGGCATTGGCGGTTACCAACTGACGCAGGCAGACTGCGACCGTCTGAAAGTGAATCCGGAGTCAACGGTCAGCCTCTATATGGGACGGAGTGATAAGTACGGCGACAACTTCGAGCTTTACCTCGACCCTGCGGCGGAACATCAAATCAAGGTGCGCCCGAAAGATTTCACACCCCCCACCTCCGGCAACATCGACGTAACCAATATGACCGACTTCATGGCGCAGATAACCATCCTTGCCGCCCTCGAAGCAGGCCACATCGACCTCAAGCTGACGGGCGAACTTTCCAAGATAGGCATGGGCGGTCAGTGGGGTATATTTGCCGATAATACGCAAATCACGACATGCGACCTCACCGGAGTGACGGACTGGGGTGCAACGCCAACTCTGCCCGACCGCGCCTTTAAGGGTTGCACCAACTTGCAGGAGGTGAAGCTGCCCGAAGGCGTGCAGGTAATCGGAGAGTATGCCTTTCTCCGTTGCGCCGCGCTGACTAAGGTGAATCTTCCGCAGGTCACCCGGATTGATGAATGCGCATTCCGGGAATGCATTTCATTGAATATGCTCGCCTTGAATAATGTGACTGCGATAGACCAGGATGCTTTCTACGGATGTACGGGCCTCGAAACGCTCGAAATACCGGAGTGTACCCGGTTCGGCAATTATATCGTAACGGGCTGCAAAGCTCTCACCCGGATAAAAGCCACCGCAACCGGAGATTTCGTTCTCATAAGTAGTGGTAACAGTATAGAGAACGCCGCCGTTTTTCAGAACAGAAACGCTCATTCCGGAGATAGCGCATTCAATCCCGCCAAGTGCGCCCTCGTGCTGAACCCCGACAAGTACGAGGGTGGCGGTGCCGTCCCCACAGCCTCCGCCAACAATGAATGGACTATTGGGGAAAACGGCCGCCCCATGAGATGGAAGAGCATCACCTTTGCGCAGCAGTAATCCGCGCCTTTCCCGAAGTGGAACTTCGAGGCGGTCTGATTTATTTCCTGAAATCCGATTTTATGCGTGGTCAGCAGGAAGTGTTTTCGGTTTAGATGTTTCGGCTCGTGTCGATGAATTGCCCGGCAATGAATTTGTCTTTTTCGCTCTCGAGGCGTTCTTGTTCCTGTTGTTGGGCCTGTGTTTCTTTCGCTTGTTTTAGTTGCTGCAGTCGAACGCTTTCGGTATGGATACGCTCGGTTCTTTTTTGCCGGTATTCGAGTAAGGGAGCGGGGTTGAGTCCCAGTTCCTCGTATATCTTCACATAGAGGTTTTTCAGGAAATCCCCCCGTCGCATAATCTGACCGATGTGTTCGGTCAGGTGCAGGGCTAAATACTCCTCACTCTCGACGAATCCGGGTTGCGAAAGGGTTTTGCGTTGGTAGGTTGCTTCCCGCCAGTAAACGTTTGAGGTACATAATACCACGTCCAGCAAATCTTGTTCGGGATTGTCGTATTTATTTTTATCAACCAGAAAAGTGTATACGTGTTCACTGATTTTTTCCAGTTCGACGTATTTCTGAACGATTTTATTCAGCTCCTTAGAACTGTACATAAGGATTCTTGTTTTCATAACACTGGTTTTTAGATTAAGCGGCGATGCTGAGTTTTTCCCCGAAAAAGTCGCTGTTTACGTCGTATGTAAGTTGGATGGAATTGGCGCGGTTCATATTCATATCCAGCGACAAACCGTAAGGGCTGTTATCCTCCAGAGAAATCGTGACGGGTCGCAGCAGAGGCATTTCGAAAAGCGATCCTCCACCGTGTGTTTTACTGTAGAGACCGCATCGGTTACCTGCGGGGATGGTAATTTCCCGGATATTGAAATCGCGGTTGAAAAGTTCCGTCGGATCAAGGGTAGCCATCAGCGTGAACAGATTCTCCGGGGTATGGGAATTATACAGCTCCGTTACCAACGCCCGGTAATCGACCCATTCTTTCCCGTTACGTTCTTTGAGGCAGGGAAACCGTCCCTGTGTACGGATGCCGTATTGATTCAAATGCCATTTCAACCGCGACGGGTTCAGGTTAAGCTTGTCGGCCATATCCCCGAAATAACTTTCCACATAGCTGTAGCCGTCGTATGATTCCAGCCAGTTGGAGTTGATCACATCGTAGTTGGAATGCAGTTCTACCCGGACGGGGATCGGCATCGTGTTTTCGAGCAAACTTTTAAATAGGTCTGTTTTATCCCGGTCGAAGATTTCATTTTGAATCGCTTCCATATTGGCCTCGAAAAATTCATCGACCTGCATGGGATTATACCCGTGGGCCTTGCATTCCTGCTGCAGATAATCCAAAGCATTGTGCATGCCGTCGACACGGGCATCGGAGTAGATTTCATTGACCTTGTGCCGTAGCGTATCCCCGGAATGTTCTTTCAGGCAGCGGGAGATCGCTTCGTATTCGTGGTCGAGGTTTTCCCGGTAAGTGATGTATATCAATTCGTAACAAGGTTCCATCAGTCCCCGTGCGGCAGCCATATCGAGTGTTTTTGTATTATTTTCCATACCGCGCGTTATTGGTTTCGTGATTTTGACCCGTATTTTTTGACTTCCTCTTTATTGGCAAGGTAGATGTCCTCCGGCAGTGCGTAACTGCGTGAACGGCCCCGCAAAGTGGCGTATCCCATGCAGATTGCCATTGGGAACTGGGCCTTGAAGCGTTGTTCGTTTCGACGGGACGGCTTTAGGTTGATGTAAATGTTTTTTTTACTGTTTTCCATAATCGTGTTTTTAGTTGTTAACAGGTAAATTTTCCGCAGGCATGTAATCCAGTACCGTCAGTAGTTTTTCATCGAAAAAATTGTAGGAACGGTAGGCCATGCGTTGTTGAAGCCATAAATGGGTGCCATTAAAGCCCCATTTGAAGAAGTCGGCAGGAGTGTAGCGTGAAGAACGTTTGCATAGTTTTAACACTTGGCGGTGTACGTCTGCCGGATTATCGGCCCCCGCTATGGCGTTGATGATTTCGGCGAAAACGATCGGGACGTTGGGATCGATTACATAAAGGGGGCCGTCGAATCGTACGATCATGGCGTCGTTGTTTTATACTGGTTGGCCGAAAGTACCAGAAAGGTTTCCAGTGAAGGTTTATATATCTGCAGTTCGATGTTCGTGTAGATGTATTCACGCCCGATGTGAAAGGAGAATACCATTCCGCCGCGCTTTATATGCCCTGATTTGCAGCTCGGATCGTTATAGCATACATCCGGGAGTTTGGCGAGTTGGGACTGGAATTCGGCGATTTCCCGTCCTTTCTCTTTATCCAGGTTATACAGTTCGCCGTATTTTTGCTGATAAAAGCTTATCCATTCATTGATCTTTTTTGCTGTCAACACCCCGATCCTGTTTGGACATCCATGCCCCAAGGTCTGGTTTATCCTTTGTCGGTCTATATGCTTGAAGCATGAAAAGTCAACATGGATTCGGTATTCTTTTTCGTACCTGAATACGCGGAAATCCAACCCTTCCCGGGTAAAATG
>UMHA01004690.1_pt1 | contig 12018 bp, 5 predicted proteins | sample 1965401 | NCBI WGS metagenome assembly UMHA01 (sample SAMEA4836085, study PRJEB28245) | human gut metagenome | biome: gut microbiome; material: fecal sample | place: Denmark | collected 2008 | reverse complement strand
CCCGGAACACATAGCCATCTCAGTATAAGCCGGGTCATAGCTGTCGCCATAGGTACACACATAGAGTTCATCTCCGGCTCTGCACATGGAGACAAATTGCCCCGGTGCGCTGCTCTCAATAAGAGCCGAGTAGATTTCAAAGCCATTCTCTTCGCTGCCGTCAGAGCCAATCTGCAAAAAGTGATAGGGCGACATCAGATAAAAGCTGTCTCCCAGATATTCCATGGCAAAGAACTCTGCGCCCTGGCTGACATTATGCCCCGCCAAAGGCAGCCGGTATAAAAGTTCCCCGGTCATTGAGTAGCCCAAAATCTCCAAGGAGCAGATTTCATCTGTATTTTCCGGGCCCTTCATTTCATCCATGAGCCAAAGGTTGACCGCCAAAGGTTTTTCGCCAGCCAATACGGCTATCTCCTGATTTTTCATGCACGCCGCATAGATGTACTCCACTTCCTCCGGGAGGCTGAATAAGCTGAATCCATCCCTCTCATAGATCCCGTGGACGGCCTTCCCCTGTGAGCTGTCTCCTGCCAGATACAGCCCCTCTTCCGTGGGCAGCTGCGCTCTGGATATGACCATTTCCTCCGGGAGAGCCTCATGCTCCACATAATAGCTCTCTCCCGCCGCTGTTTCCGCCGGGGCTTCCGGGCTCTCCGCTTTTCCACAGCCGGCAAATGGCAAAAGCAGACATATAACGCTTAGTATGGCAACTGTTTTCCTCATTAAATATACCCCTCATTTCGCTGCCCATCCTCAATTCATCTGTGATACATACCTTGCTCAGCATATAATTTCATTGGCTTTACTGCATTATACAACAATTATGTACTCTAATATACTGTTTTTAGTATTTTTCTGCTTTTTCCACGACCTGCCCATTGCTACAAACATAGTAGTGGATGTCATCAATGTTGCCGATATTTTTCATCTGCAGTAGCTCACGGATCTTATCTGGACTGGCATTTTCCCCTGGGTTCAATTCTTTATGGCCATATGTAAAACCTCCAATGTGGCACTTTTATCTGATCCGCATTGAAGGTTTACATAAAGTCCAGGACAGTCTCTTCCTGTTTTGGCTTGCACATGGCATAATATCATCAATATTGGTTGTACGCCGCTTAAGTTGTATTCCGTTTATGCGCCGCCAAAACATCCGTTTGGAACAGTCCATAAAAAGATGTAAAACGCTTTGCCGCTGAAAAACATAAATAAAAGAAAACTGCCATTAATGTCGAACCAAAAGGTTTGATCATAATGGCAGTTTTTATCAGACGATTACTTTATCAGTATTAAAAGCATAATAACGAGGAAATTTATAGATTTCGTTATTTTTTCTTGACCAACAGTTTCTTTGCTAGCTTCACGAGCTCAAACCACAATACGGACACGGCAGACAAGGAAAATGAAATAAGCAGTTGCTTTACGGACAAAGAGGCCAATTTGAGAAATCCAGAAATCGGAGTATAGAGGATGAGCAATAAAAGAACGATTGTACCGATATTAACTGCCCACATTATCTTGTCTTTTGCCAGTCTTTTTACAGAATGATATACGAAATCGTGATCGGAACTGTTGACCTGCACCAAAAACAGATTTGCAAGCATAATAACTGTAAGCCCCATGGCGCGGGCAATCGGTGCATTAGCGGCATCCCCCGCAAGCGTCATATAATAAGAGCCAAAGGATGCGGCGAATACACACAATCCCTGCAGGACGCTTTTTGTAAGCACTTTGCCGGTTAACAACTTTTCCTTTGGATTACGGGGAGGACGCTCCATAATATCTTCTTCCGCAGGCTGACGTTCCAAAACGATAGAGCATGTGGGATCGATGAGAACTTCTAGAAGCACCACATGAAGCGGCAGTAATAGCAACGCTGCGGGGGCAATGCCCAAAAACGGTGCAAGCAGTGAGGCGAGAGCAATGGGAATATGAATGGTAAAAACATAGCCGACCGCTTTGCGGATGTTATCATAAATTCGCCGTCCGTCTTTTACGGTCTCCACAATCGTAGTAAAATTATCGTCCATCAAGATGAGGTCAGCCGCCTCACGGGAAACCTCACTGCCGCGTTTGCCCATTGCGATACCGATGTCCGCATACTTCAAAGCGGGCGCATCGTTGACGCCATCGCCTGTCATCGCAACGATTTCTCCATTTTCCTGAAATGCCTTGACAATCCGCATTTTGTGTTCCGGTATTACTCGTGAAAAGATTGAGACTTTTTTTACTGCTTCGCGCAGTTCCTCATCGGACATGGCTTCCAACATATCTCCGGTAATAATCTGGTCGCTACCGGGGATGCCAACTTTTCTTGCAATCGCTGAAGCAGTAATACCGTTGTCACCGGTAATCATAACGACACGAACACCCGCACGATTGCAAACGGCAATATCTTCTTTTACTCCTTCACGAGGTGGATCTGCCAAGCCAATCAGTCCCAGCAGTGTCAAGCGGCAGTCTGTGATGACGGCGGGAATTTGTTCGTCATTTTCAAGGTGCTGCGTTGCAACAGCAATAACACGCAGTCCTTTTCCGGACAGTTCGGAGATTTGCTTTTCGGCGTTAATGCGCTCATCCTCTGTCAACTGGCAGATTGTCAAGATTCGCTCTGGGCTGCCTTTGGCGGCAACCACCAGATTTCCATCTTTACGCCAGACATGACCCATCATTTTCAATTCGTTGGTAAAAGCATATTCCGTGACAAATTCGTTGGAAAATAAATCATCTTTTTTGATGCCGTATTCTTCACAATAGGAAAGCATGGCTTTTTCCATGGGATCATAGGCCTCAGTTTCACAACCGAGTCCCATGGTTTGCAGCAAAGTCTGTTCCGAACCATTTGCTACCCAAGTTTCCTGAACAGTCATCTGATTCATGGTAATGGTGCCGGTTTTATCGACACACAATACAGAAACGGCACCCAAAGTTTCTACGCTGGGAAGCTTTCGAACAAGAGATTTTTTCTTTGCCAATCTCCAGGCACCCATAGAAAGAAAGACGGTCAGAATAACCGGGAATTCTTCTGGAATCATTGCCATGGCAAGAGTTACGCCGGAGAGAACGCTTTCAATTAATCTATCTTTAAAAGAATGATCCGGAATGTTGAGCCATGTGAAAATTGCAACTAAAACAAATAGAACTCCGGCAATTACAGCACATGTCTTAACCAATTTTCCGGTCTGTTTTTGTAAAGGAGTATCCTCTTGGGGAGCAGACGCAACACCAAGTCCGATTTTCCCGTATTCTGTTTGGGCTCCTATTTTATCTACTTCAACAACAGCTGTTCCCTGCGTGACCAGCGTACCGGCATAACAGTAATCCCGTCTCCAGTAATCTTCTGTGGGCTGTGCATTTTGGGTTGAAATCTTCCAGACGCCCTCGGCTTCTCCTGTCAAGGAGGATTCATCCACACACAGATCTGCGCATCGGACGACAACGCCATCTGCCGGTATTTTTACGCCCTCGTGAATCATCATCAAGTCACCCGGTACAAGGTCTGCACTGGGAATTTGCTGTTCTTTTCCATCTCGGATAACCATAATATGCGGCGCTGATAAGTCTTTCAGCGCATTTAAGGTTTTATCCGTTTTCCATTCTTGGATAACATCAATGCTGATAATGCCAACGACAAAAATCAACATAATCGCACCGTCTCTTGGCTCACCGAGAATAAAATAAATTACAGCTGCTACGATAAGCAAAAGGAACATCGGCTCGCATAAAATATGAAGAATTTTCTTAAAAAAGTTTTCTTTCTTTTGCGGCGACAGTTCATTTTTCCCGTATTGCAGCTGTCTTCGTTTCACCTCCTCAAAGGAAAGGCCTGTGTGTGTTTGATTGTTTGTCATAAAAGAATCCTCCGTTCTCCGCTTTTGGCGGTGTCATGTTTTCTCCTATGGCACTCCATTGAGTTCGGCTGTTCCGTAAATGTAAATAGATATAAAAATAGCACATTTGCGGAACATACGCACTGTCCCACAGATGTGCATAAAAAACAATCTGCTGCCGCTATCATCAACGGCCCGGCTCCATACCCCCTATAGGTATCGCCTGATCAATTTGTACTGTTGATCTCGCATCCCTTTCGGAATGTAATGCAGTGCAAAGAGATTACTTTATATTATATGCCGTGCTGATGATTTTATCAATAGTTTTTTGAAAATTGAGATAATGTACAATTGTAAGAGTGCAATGCATATTGGACAGATGAATAAAAAGGATGAAGGATATGGTCACATCGGTCATAGTTGGAGTTGCAGACAACAACTGGACGAGAGGGGGCCATATCCTTCATGAGCAATAGTACTCATTGCGCTGCACATTTCAACATGCTTTATTCAACATGCTCTATTTTCTTTCCGCCAGCAGCAATGATACTTTGTTGCTTAAACTGCTCGCTGCCTGCTCCTCTGTTTTCTGTGCCACAAACAGCTCTTCGAAATAGCTGTTGATTAGATGTGCGATTTCCAGATAGTTTGAATTAATAACAACAGCTGAATCCATCAATTTATCCAACATTTTTTTCTCTTCATTATCCATTTCCGATGTAACCTCATGGAAAGCTTCAGCAATTACGGGCAAACCGGAGCGGAAAAACTCTTTGTTGCTAATCTGACATTCATAGGAAAGCACGGTTTTGATAAACTCCCACGCCCCGGCTTGATTTTCACTGCGGCTGGGGATCATTATCCGGCCGCCTGTGCGGCACCACATCCCTGTGTAATTTTCTGCTCTGTCGGCAGAAGCAAAAAACCTGATATTTGTTCCGTATGCTTCAGTTATTCCTTCCATCGTCTCCGGCGCCATGATGCTGTATGTCTTAATTATCCCTTCCTCAAATGTTATCCGTTCCGCATCGACTTCTTCCGGTAAAGCATTGCACATCTCGTAGATATAATTAAATTCCTCAGTTGCAAAGTTGGCGCTGCCCTGCTCAAAATCCACGCACCTGCTTATCATTCCCACACAGACACTGTTCACAAAAGTCATCTTATCAGTCCAGGAGGAAAATAAATCCCCGTCGCTGTTTAACTGCCTGTATTGTTCTGCAACCTCCTGCAATGTCATGAAGTCAATCTCAGCAAAAGGCTCTTCTGGTACGAACATCGTATCGATATGGAATTGATCCCAAATCTGATGCAGTTCTCCCTTATCTTCCAGTTTGGGCAGCAGGCCGGGGATAAAATCTTCACGGCTGATTTCTGTATCTTCATCCATAAACTCATACAGATCCGCAAAACCATTGGCGGTGTCCATTATGCCTGAGGAAACCACTACATCCGGTGCGTTTCCATAGGAAATATCCCGCATAAGCGTCTCAAGCCCGTCCTCGTCCATACCATAGTCAATGAACACAGCATAATACTCTGTGTTTGTCTCATTGAATTTGTTGATGTATAATTCTGTTGCTGTTGGATTCGGTCCCTGAAAAGCTACTTTCAGTTCTGTTCTTGACTCATCAGATGAATCAGATAAATTTATATTATCTTCCCGGGCCGTATTGGCTCCATTTCCATTGCAGGCAAACAGGAAAAAACTCTGGACAATAACGAGAAAAACGGCAGCTATTCTATTCATTCTGTTTCTCTCCTTGAATGAATTGAGTTTGACAACATGAGTTTAAAATTTCTTTGCCAGGTAGTTTCTCGTGTGGATCCACAGAGCATAGAAAAGCAGCGAAAGCAGTACAGCTAAGTTGAAAGCATGGTACAGTCAACCTCATCAGCGGCATACACGTTCCCGCATAGCCTATAATTATCATGAACGTAATGTAGAAATAATGCTTTCAGAAACTATGAGCAGCAATTCGTAAATCGCAGTTAACAGCAAATAAAATGTTTTTAAATAAAATCATGCTTCACAGCAACCTTCGTTGCGGTTTTTGCATGTTTTGCTGTTTTCAGAATCCGCAGCTTTTCGCCTATTTAATTATATATTAGCAATAATGACTTTTGTGTCAATACTCTATATCAAATCACAGAATAAGCATGTCAAAATGCAGAAATTTATTATTTGACTGGAGTATAATTTTTTGCTCACACTTCTTAATATTGAAGACAATGTCTGCTAATTTTCCGCCTTTATTCAGAGCGTTCAATCCATGAGCAGGAGGGCAAAAGCTTCTCGCGGGAAAGCCAAAGCCGGAGCAGAGGACTTGAGCTGCATGAATCTTAAAGGCTCCTCACTCCAAAAATTTCACCTGTTCCCCCTATTTTAAATAATGGCAACCGTGTTCGGCTTCAGCTTGAATTGGCGGTGCTGGAATGCTTTGCTACAACGAAGCCAGGAATGCCTCATTGTATTTCACTGCGGCATCTTCCGGCTTCACTTCAGCTGCCAGCTGATTATATTTTTTTGCCTTCTGGATATCTCCCAGCCAGTAATAGCAAACACATAGTTGGACATAGGGGATATAATCATAGCAATCCTGATTGATAAATGCGCCGCTTTGCGTAGATTTTTTTCTGGAAGCCGCTGTTTCATACCAGAAAGCCGCTGTTTTATATTCCTTTCTGTCAATAAAATGCCTGCCTATGTCACAGCAGGTCTCTGCCCGTGGCGCATCCTCAGCAAGGCTGCTTACTAGGGCATGCAAAGCCGCGTCCGGATTATTCAGCAGATCATTACAAGCGGCTATCATACGGTAGGCGTCAATCCGGTTTTCCAGCCAGGAACCCGGCACATCCAAAAAATTCTCGAACCTCTTTATGGCTTCATTATAACGGCCATTATAAAATAATTCACGGGCATAATAAAAGCATTCCCGTGGGCCCATATGCACTCCGGCAGCCAGCTGCTTTTCATAGATACGCAGATTGCGCTCAGGATCGCCCGGCTTTATTTTACGGTGTTCTATTACCACGTTGCTGTGGACTATTTTTCCCAGTGCAGTAATTGCCTCATGCACGGCGCCTCTCCATCTTAATCCAGCTCCGTTCTTTATCAGCCGTTCTCTCTCATAGGTAAAGCAGGGGCGGTCTTGTTCATCGAAGGAAACATGATAAGGCATCATCACCACCGAGACCTGTGGCTCCAGGTTCTCTTTAAGCTCCAACAATGCCTGCCGGCTGGCTTCCGGTAAAACGTCATCCGCGTCCAACCACATCAGATAATCCATTGTCCCCTTGTCAAAGGCATAATTCCTGGCGGCAGAGAAATCATCGCACCATTGAAAATCATACACTTTGTCAGTATACCTCAGGGCAATTTCTTTCGTATGGTCCACCGAGCCGGTATCGACAATTATTATTTCATCTGCCGCTGCCCGGATACTGTCCAGGCAGCGGGCCAATACATCTTCTTCATCCCGTACAATCATACACAGACTGATTGTTATCACGGACAGACCTCCCTCTATCTCAGCTTGAACGCTGCTGCTTCATCAGGGTCAGCTAAGCTGAACAGGCAAAGAAACAGCCGGAAAATTTGTAATCCTTCCACATCAGATGTTTAATGTTGCCTGAAAGTGTTCGGTAAACTTTAATAGTCTTGCTGCGACAGCTATGACGTTTTATCTCTGATCGCTGATTGTAGCACTGCTGTTGCTCTCCTCCAACGCGGAAAGGGGGTCGTAGGGGGCCCCAGATGTTGTGCCTGAGAGCAGTGCAATATCTACCGCATTTGCTGGCAGCCCCCAGGAATTGCCGGAGAACAAAAATATCGCCTGATCCACCACATATCCGCGGGTATTGTATACCACATTATTCATGATAGTTCCGGTGGAGCCTGGATTCAAATAGGCCGGCTGGCGCAGAGTGTGAAAAATATTGTCCCGTACCAACAGATTCGTCGCATTTCCCTGCGTCACAAAGCCCCTGTTTACTACCCATGTGGAGGAATCACCCGCCTGCTCCGGGCCATAGATCTGACAGTTTAAAATCTGGTTTCCGTCTCCGGCTACCTGTATGAATTCCACCGGGTATGGGTTGTCGCTGGTCATGGTGAGGCCGTCAATTGTGTCGTCTCCTCCGTTACACAGAAACGGCACCACCGGTGCCTGGAGCAAAATTTCCGCCCCGGCCGATCCCTGAATAGTCAGTCCGGGTATACTCACAACCATCTGCTGTGTAATCGGATAGGTACCGCGCAAAACATGTATGAACCCGTCCGGCTGGGCCACTGCCAGCGCCTGTTCAATGGTTTCAAAGGGTGCTGCCTGGCTGCCGTCACCCCCGGGTGCTGCGTCAGCCTGAACATACAGATTATATGGGTTTGGCTCAATACTTCCGGTGGCTCCAGTGGGCCCTGTAGGACCAACAGCCCCGGTAGCTCCAGTGGGGCCGGTGGGTCCGGTGGGGCCTGAGAGACCTGCCGCTCCGGCAGGTCCGGTTGCTCCGGTGGCTCCAGTGGCTCCCGTTGGGCCTGTAGGGCCGGGTAGTCCTGCTGCTCCGGCGGGTCCGGTGGGCCCGGTTGCCCCAGTGGCTCCCGTCGGTCCGGTGGGGCCGGTGAGACTTGCCGTACCCGCCGGGCCGGTAGGGCCGGTGGCTCCAGTGGGGCCGGTGGGGCCGACGGGGCCGGTTACTCCAGTGGCTCCGGTGGGGCCTCTGGAACCGAAAAGCCCTTGCGGCCCTCTGGGCCCCATTGGGCCTGTAGCTCCCGTAGGGCCCGTTGGACCGGTGGGGCCGACTACCGGGCATTTCTGCTGGCACGGCGAGCAGCAATTCATGCCGAACCCCTTGCTGTTATTGCAATTCATAGAAGCTGAAACCTCCACTCTGAGCTTTTTCTTATTCTATGAATCATCCGCCTTATATGTTACCTCCGTCTTTCTACCGGCTTTTCTGAAACGTTCTCTCTGCCGGAGCTTATTAACAAGCTCTTATCTTTTTTTCCGTTTCACTGTTCTTTGGTCTTATGAATAAAAACTAAAACTATATACATTGACAAGCGCTGTAATTTCCCAAAATGGTAAATTACAGCGCTTGTTTTTCTTATAATTTTTATTCTGTGGGTGCGGTGCTCCTCTGTATTACCAGCTCTGAAAGAAACGGATAAATTCCTCTGCCGCCTCCGAGGGCTTACGATAGGTCAGAGTAGTGATGGCCACCTCCCATACATTGGGCGGATCTTCCGGGATCACCGCCAGACCTTCCGGGATGTCCACCGGCTCCCCTACAAGGAAACTGATACCGCTGTTCTTTTGGCACAGCCCATATATAAGGTGGGTATCCGAACTGCGCATAAAAACATTCGGCAGGAAGCCTGCTTTCTCACATCGTGAAATGAAACCGTCCCCGCACTTGTTGTCTGCATCAATGGTTATAAAGCGCTCCTTGCGCAACTGGGAGGCTTTAAGACTTTTATATTTTGCCAGCGGGTTGCTTCTGGACATAAGGAAGTACACTGGCTGGCTTTTTTTAGCGTGTATGGTAAATATCTCCGGATCCAGCGGCAGCGCACAAAAGGCAACATCCGCCTTCCCGCTCACCAGAGCGTTTTCACATTCCGTATCGGAGGCCTGCTGCAAGTTAACATTTATCTTTGGATGCAGCTGCCTGAAGCTGTCAAAGTCTTCAAAGGAGAAGACGTTTATCATTCCCGTGGGGATATATACGTTCAGTGTCTGATTGTTCTGGAGCTTCATCTCTGCAATCTGTTCGGTAATATTGTTGTATTCCCGCAATATGTTAAGGGCACTATTCAAAAACAGCTTGCCGTACTCCGTCAGCTCCAGGCGGGAATTGCGCCTGATAAAGAGAAGCACCCCCAGTTCCTCCTCCATGCGGGTTATTATCTTGCTTATCCCCTGCTGGGTAATGACGAGCTGATTTGCCGCCTTGGTAAAACTCATATATCGGCACACGGTAATAAAACAACTGAGCTGGTATATATTCATATTTTCTGGTCGCCTTTGTTCGGCATCCTTCTTCGTTTTTTAATACTAATCTAATCTACTAATCTAATCTAAATTTTTTAACGAATCAACACATTCCGGTCCATTATCCGGCAAAACGTCAATATCGTCAAAAACGAGTCAATGCCTTGTACGTTATCTACAAATATTCACAACTTTTTGGTTGTGAGGCCAAAGAAAAAGCAGTTATGTTTTTAACGAAGATTATAAGTTATTATATTAACAAGCCTGATGGCTAATGTTTAATAGGAAAACGGATTACGTTCAAGGAGGAACTGAAATGTACACCACCAAATACCCTCATTTGGCCGAGCCTCTTAAGCTCAATCACGGCGGAATAACCCTGAAGAACAGAATCACCTGCGCTCCCCAGTGGAACTTCATGGCCAGCTACGACAACCACATCACCAGAGAGTGTGTGGAAGCAATCATCCCCTTTGCAAAGGGCGGCTCTGCTGTTGTCGCCATGGGCAGCGGCTTTATAAACAAGGAACTCCCCGCAGCCTGCCACCATGTTCCCGGCATGAGTGATCCCCATATAGTAGTAACTCTCTCCCAGTGGGTAGAAGCAGCCCGCAGATGGGGCGCCAAGGCTGAGGTGGAACTGGTTCCCGTCGCCTCCTACTTCGGCACTCACGAAGTTGAGAGCTCCGTTGGTATTCCTATGGACATTGATATAAACATCCTCACCCACGACGAGATCAAGCAGTTTATCCAGGACTATGCCGTTGCAGCCCGTCACGCTATGAAGGCCGGCGTTGACATCATCAATGTCCACGGCGCTCACGGCCAGCTCCCCGCCCTGCTCTTCAACCCCGTCTTCAACAAGCGCACCGACGAATACGGCGCTCAGAATTTTGAGAACCGCTGCCGTTTTGCCGTGGAGCTGCTGGACGCCATCCGGGGTGAAGTGGGCAACAACTGCGCCATTGAGTACCGTCTCAGCTGCACCGACATCGTGGAAGGCTCCCCCAGTGTTGAGGAAGTCATCGAGTTTGCAAAGGTCATCCAGAGCAAGATCGATATGCTCCTTATCTCCCGCGGCTGCTTGGCAATAAACAAGCTCATGCCTCTCATCCTCCCCTGCACCTACATAGACCACGGCATCAACATCGAATACGCCGCCAAGTTCAACGCCGCTCTGGACATCCCCGTGGGCGTTGTGGGCGCCGTCACCTTTGAGCAGGCTGAAGAGGCCGTCGCCACCGGCAAGGTGGAGTATGTGGCCATGGGCCGTCAGAACATTGCCGACCCCGACTGCGTCAACAAGGCCCTCCACGGTCAGGAAGAGGACATCTGCCCCTGCATCCGTTGCAACACCTGCATCAGCCGCAGCCACTTCTTCATGAAGCCTCCCCGCTGCGCTGCCAACCCCAAGTACAACAGAGGTATGGACTACAACTACATGCCTCCCATCAAGAAGAAGAAAAAGGTTGCCGTTGTGGGCGGCGGCCCTGCCGGTCTAGAAGCAGCCAGAGTTGCCGCTGAGCGCGGTCACGACGTGACCCTCTTTGAGAAGGGCGACGTTCTGGGTGGCGTATTCCGTGGAGCCGGCGCTGCTCCCTTCAAAGAGGACCTGCGCAAGTACCTGGCTTATGTCATCCGCAAGGCCCACGAGCAGGAGAACCTCACCATCCGTATGGGTACCGAGGCCACTCCCGAGCTCCTGGATGCCGAGGGCTTTGACGCCGCCATCATTGCCATCGGCAACGTGCCCTTCTTCCCCAAGTGGCTCACCTGCAAGGATCCCGGCCGTGTCGTTCTGGTCAACGACATTGACAGCGGCGCAGCTCAGGCCGGCAAGGACATAGTCATCGTAGGTGCCGGCATCACCGGTCTGGAGACCGCCCTCCGCTTTGCCCGTCTCAACCGCAACGTTACCGTTATTGATATGCTGGACCGCGACCACATCGGCCAGACCGTGGCTCCCATCAACGGCTACGCCCTCTTCAACCTCCTGGAGGAAGAGAAGTGGACCCTCATGTGCGAGACCAAGCTGGTTGACGTCACCGAAGAGGGCGTCATCGTGGAGGGCAAGGACGGCAAGCAGCAGACTCTGCCCGCCGATACCGTCATCCTGGCCATGGGCGGCAAGCCCAATCAGGAGCTCATCCGCTCCTTCCAGCAGACCATCCCCGAGACCTACGTGGTAGGCGACTGCA
>UMHA01029025.1_pt1 | contig 12044 bp, 7 predicted proteins | sample 1965401 | NCBI WGS metagenome assembly UMHA01 (sample SAMEA4836085, study PRJEB28245) | human gut metagenome | biome: gut microbiome; material: fecal sample | place: Denmark | collected 2008 | reverse complement strand
TGCTTGTATCGTCGGGCTTGCTTGTATCGTCGGGCTTGCTTGTTTCGTCAGGCTTGCTTGTGTCATCAGGCTTTACTTCAAGAGCGGCAACCGCTTCGTTGAGATAAGCTGTAGCTTCTGCGATCTTGTCGCTTGTAGACTGATCGTCTGCGATGATTGTTTCGGCATTCTTGATAGCCTCGTTTACCTTGGCAACGCTTTCATCTGTGTACTTGTCAGCCTCAAGCTGTTTCTTTGCGGCTTCGACAGCCTCATTCAGTGCGGTTGTATCAGCCTTCTTTACGATTGTGTATGCAGACGAGCCTTCAAGCACCTTGTTTGTATCTGCATCGTAAGTTGTGATCGTTACTGCGGTTTCTGTCATATTGATTACCGAGTAGCTGGGTGTCCAGGTCTGGCTTCTTTCAGCTATGTAATCCTGCTGTGCGGGGATAAGCTCATAGTACTTTGAACCCGTAGCTGAGTTAGCTTCCATATATACCGTACCCTCAGGGTCAACTATCGTGCCGGTAACAAGGTCTGAGTTTATCGTGTAGCAGTTGTTCTGAGTAAGGTAATCCTCGCCATAGGCATTTGTTCTGTCGAACGCCGTATGCTCCTTGCCGTCACCGCTTAACTGATAGCTTCTTGAATATGTGTGATCGTGGCCCTGTAAAGCTACGTCAATGTCGAACTCGTCAAAGATAGGAGTAAGCTGTGTTCTTAAGATGATACCGTCAGAGTCGGAGTGGTCAAGACCGGAGCCGTAAATATCCTGGTGGAACATTACGATTCTCCACTTCTTGTCCTTGTTTTCATTTACTGCCTTTTCGATTACATTTCTGTGAGTAGCGCAGTTGTAGTTGTTCGTGTCGATTACGATGAACAGTGCATCGCCGTATGTGTAGTAGTAATCTGTGCCTGCGTTTGTGTGTCCGAGAGCGTAAGTTGTATCGTCAAGGTCGAATGAGTTAGGTGTGTTGAAGTGGTAAGAATACTGATATGATCCGCTGTCGTGGTTGCCTATCGTGGTAGATACGGGTAATGATGCGAGTGCGGAAGCACTAAGATAACCGGCATATTCATATTCTCTGTCGGCGTAGTTTACCTGGTCGCCTGCACTTAACATGAAGCTGACCTCGGGGTGAGCCGTCATTGCGTTATTAAGCGTCTTGTTCCAGTTGAAAGCATCGTTTCTTGCGGCAATCTCATTCTTCATTTTTTCATTTTCACTGCTTATCTGATTCTTACATGCACCAATCTGGGGGTCGCCTACATAAAGAAATGAGAATGAATCGGGGTTGCCGGTCTTTACGCTTTCAGCCTTCTGCCATGCGCCGTTCTTGAATACCTGATAATAGTACTGCGTTTCCTTTTCAAGATTCTTTACGGTTACCTTGTTTGAGAAATAACCGTCAAGAGCCTCAATGTTTATTGAAACCTGTGTGCCGGTAAATTCTGTAGCGTCCTTCATATCCTCTGTCTTTGCGATTCTTACCTTAGGCTGTTCAACAGTCTTTGAGTACCACGCAAAGCCAAGCTGTGTTTCGTCTGCGCCTACGTTTACCGAAACCTTTTCGTAATCGTTCTTGACTGTTTCCCAGTCTGTTTTCCACTGTGTCCATTCGGTCGTAGCGCCCTGCGAACCGTCATTCCAATGCTCTGTAGCGGCATAAGCTGTCATAGCCGCACTTGATACCATAATAGCGGCGAGTGTGCCTGCCATTACTTTCTTTCCTGTTTTCATGTTTCTCATGATGATGTCCTTTCATTTGTTCATTTATACCTCTTGTGTACAAGCCGATTATAACACTGTCAGAGAAAATTAATCACCAAGAGTATTTAAAGAGTTTGTAAAATGTGTAACGGCCTGCTTTTACAAGCCGTTACTTATATACCTATCCTTTTGTTATATACAGCCTCTTAGTCCCCGTATTCTCGCAGAAATATCTGTCATGCTCCGCAAGAAGCATTGTCGGCGTATTTGCACCGAGCAGCCGCTCAAGCTGTATCCTTGAAATAATATCAACGAAGTTCAGCGGTTCGTCCCATATATAGAGATTAGCAGGCGTAGCAAGACTGCCCGCTATAAGCACCTTCTTTTTCTGCCCGGCACTGAGTTTTTCCGACCGGCCGATAAGCTCCCTGCGTGAAAATCCGAGTTTAGCGAGTATCGCACGGACAAGCTCGGCATCAACACCGAGCCGCTCTGAGAATTCGTCAAGCGTTCCGCAAAGCCCATTTGTATCCTGCGGTAATACAGATATTTTAAGACCCGGCGCTTTTGCTATACTTCCGCTGTAGCTTATATCCGCCCCGGCTATGATTTTAAGGATTGTCGATTTTCCACAGCCGTTTTTGCCCGACAGACACAGCCTTTCCCCGTCAGACAGCGTAAATGAAACAGGCTCGCATAAAGCGTTGCCGCAATAATTCGGCACAAGATTCTGCACCGAAAGCACCGTTGCCGATTTTGCCTTTATTGACGGTATTTTCAGCGTATCGATGTATTCACGGTTTTTCAGAAGCTCCGATTTTTCATCTATAGCTGTCTGCCTGCGGCTTTCCACCGCCTTCATACGTTTCATCATAGCTTTTGCCTTAGCGCCCTCGACAGCTCTCCTGTCAGGCGATTTCTCCGTTTTCGTCGGGTCAATCCCTATCTTTCTGCTCTCCGCTGTGTCAGCCCACTTTTTACTGCGTTCTGCGGCGGCTTTGAGATGCCCTATCTCGCTTTTCAGCTTCTTGTCACGCATAAGTTCGTTTGCTTCTTTACGGTCGAAATTTTCTTTCCACACGCTGTAGTTACCGTTTATTATTTCGGTATCACTGCGGTTTAATGACAGTATGTGGTCGGTGCATTTGTCGAGCAGGTCACGATCGTGCGACACGAGTATAAATCCGCTCTTTGTTTTAAGATAATCGCCTATCGCTTCTCTTGCGTCAAGGTCAAGGCAGTTGGTAGGCTCGTCTATCAGCAGGAAAGCATTATCACGCAAAAACAGCAGGCACAGCAGAAGCCTTGTCTGTTCGCCGCCCGACAGCGTACTGAACGGTCTGTACAGAATGTCGCAGTCCGTACCCATATAAGACAGCTCACGGATTACCTCCCACTCCTGCACCTCAGGACAGATCATTCCGATAAGCTCACTGCCGGTCATATTCTTGTCCTCTACATCAAACGGAAAGTACAGGAACTCTGCCTTTGTGTTTACCGCACCGTCGTTTTCAAGTTCGCCCGTCAACAGCTTCAGAAGTGTGGTTTTGCCACGTCCGTTCCTGCCGATAAGCCCCGTTTTCCACGTTGTGTCAAGCGTGAATGACACATTCTCATACACGGCTTCATCACAGCCGTCATAGTAATAGGTTAAATTGTTTACACTGATTATAGACATAATATCATACCCCTTTCTGTATCAAAAAAGCCGCAGGAACATACGCTCCCACGGCTTTTTATCCCGATCTTCGCATAAACACACGGCGAAAAAGGGCATAATACAAGACCGACAGCAATACATTCCTGCATTGCAGACACGAAACCAAGCCCGTTTCATCACCCGTATTATCATATAGGGCGGCAAGGGCTATAAGGGTATTTCGTTCTGCTCTTATCAGGAATTTGTACGCATTGCATTCGGTCCTTTCATTTTGAATTTAGAATATCGGAGCTTCCGATACAAGCGGATTATAACACAGCTTACTTTATTTGTCAAGAGGCAGACCGAAAATTAAGCTCGTCATTTGAGAGGCTTACGGCGAAATTCAGACGAGTTGACAAAAAATAACTTATATGCAATAATTTATTTTACAGGGATATTTTGCCTGTATTTTACTTGAAAGCCGAATGCGATACTATTAACGATACTATTAAAAGGAGCGATTCGACCGATGAAAATTAAAAACCGTTTTAAAAAAGCTGTGACGGCGCTGATGCTTGTTGTTATTTGACAAGCAAAACCAGAATTTTTGACACGCAAAATACAATATCAGAATAATTCTTATAAATATTAAAATCTCTTTGTTTAATCAGTTTTTCTCAACATAAACAATAACGATTGTTGAAAAACGGCTGATTTTTCAAAGAGATTTTTGTTTTTCGTTTTTTATATGGAGAAAATTCACTTTAACGGCTTCTATTTTATTGATGTTTAAACAGTGTTTTTTCGGTCAGGTCTATTTTATTTACGGAGATAATGGAGCAATGTAGTATTATCATCGTAAAGAAAATAGTACTGTATCTATCAGTAGTTCCTTATCAACAGTTCTTTAAAACTGCCTGAAGACAAATTATTGTTCCTTGAAACTGAAACAATGTCGTAATCCCTATAGAGATCTCGAATAAACATATCATCGTTATAAGAAAGAAGAAATTTTCCTTGAATTTGCGAAAGCTTTAATGCTAGACGTTTGTGATCATTTTCCGTAAATTCAATATCATAATATTTCTCCGTTGTGTGATATGGCGGATCAAGATAGAAAAAAGAGTTTCGGCGATCATAGACTGTAATCAAATCCTCGAAATCCTTCCTTTCTATTAAAACGTTTTTTAAACGGTCTGAAATAACCGATAAATAATCTTTTGAACGATATAGCGGCTTTTTGCTACAACCAAAAGATTTGCCGTCAGCCCCGAAGGATAGGCGCATTTTTACAAAATATCTTGCCGCTCGTTGTATATCGGTAAAACCTCGACAGTTCAACTGTTGAGTTACATCCTGAAAAATTTCTCGACTGTTATAAAACCCGTCTATTTCACGTTGAAGCTCTGAGCAATGATATTTAATACAACGCATTAAATTAACAAGCTCGCCATCTGCATCGTTGTAAATCTCTAAATCTGCTTGCTTTTCTTTAGAAAAAAGCACCCAACCGCCACCACCAAAGACTTCTATGTAACGGTTGAATTGATCTGAATTTGGAAACATATCGCATATTTTATTACGCAAAAGACGTTTTCCGCCTATGCGGGGAATCGGACTGTTTATCATTATGAACCTCCTATACTATATAAATATAAAAAATAAAGTGGGGCGTTGCCGCCCCACCGCTACATTGTTAAGCTTTTTTAAGATCAGTAATATTAAACGCCGTATTTATCGCAAGCACTGTGCTATCGGGAGATTTGTTGAGAACTACACGGTTGCCGTTTACGCTTGAAACATAGAAGCGTTTGTAATAAACCCAGTCATCGATATTCCTGCCATCATAGGTTTTGCTACCGTTTTTTATGCGAACGATGTCGCCAACTTTTAAATTTGACGAATCAGACATCGGTTTGTTTTCAGAAGCAACCTTTGTTGATAATAAAAGATCTTTGCAGAGCATCCATCCGGTATCCTGTCCGTCAATTCCGATGCAGGCTTCTGTACCATCTTTTGATAATCGCTGAATAACAAATTCAGCGGTATAAACAGCTGAAATAGGCTTTATACCATTTGAAAAAAATGCTCCTGATTTAACCTTCACCTTATCTCCGGACTTAAAACACGATGTTTTGTTTTCGCTTTTGGTATCTGTTTTTACAGAATCGTTAGTTTTGCCGCCATGCTCCTTATACCACTTTGAGGTAAGTGAAGGATAATCCACAAAGCAGATGTTGCTGTCGACTTTCCTGTCATCAACAATCTCTGTTCCCCACTGCCATATTTTCTGACCATAGTTAAACTTGCTCGGAACATCAGGATTATTTGTCCAGTGGGCAAGCCATATATCTATACCATCCAGACGGTCACTGTCGTAATAGTTGAGCATCCACGACGGATTAGCATATATACCCGACGGCAGACCGATAGCAGTCATTTCAGCACAGAATTTGAGTGCCATATCTGTACGCTGTGCGGTTGTTAAATTGTCTATCTGCTTCTGCTCCTCCATGTCAAAGAACACAGGATATGACGGCTTTAAGCCTTTTACAGCTTTCTTGCAAGCGGCAAGTTCTTCTTCAAAAGCCGTGTCTGTAGTGGCTTCAAAATACCAGAACAGACCGAACGGTATATTTCGTTTCTGGCATTCTGAGAGATTACGTCTGAAATATGTATCTTCATCAGAACGTATGCCCGCACGAAGTATAACAAATTTAGCCCCAGATTTCTCGATTTTATCAAAATTGATGTTTTCCTGAGCACGACTGATATCAAATCCTTTAATCCTCATCTGTTTTATCCTCCTTGTTATTGCTGTCGGCAAGTCCTTCGCCGATAGTATAAGCCAGTACAGCTGCACCTGACATCAGACATCCTGATACAGTAGTAGCTGTTTCGTCTGATCCGCCGAAAGCAATTATCAAACCGGTTATAAATCCGGTTAATGCTAACCACCATTTACGGCTTGTCAATTTGCGTTTCCAATCAATTTTATTCATAGTTTTGTCCTTTCCGCCTATTCGGCTACCTTTTCCATGCCCTGCTGTGCAAGGATTTTTTGTGCTTCTTTGCTGTTGTCCGGCACTACAATTGCACCTTCGAGTGTTTCACCTTCAGTTTCTATGCCGCCCAATACAAAAGTGTCATCTTCAAATATCTGCATATAAGCTCCTTTCATCTGCTGTTTGTGTACCGTATCATAAATGATAACGCAGTTGTTCCTGTCATTGACATCGTAACAGATCCGTTGTCTAACGTTACGCTCTCTGATGAGCCGTTGCTGATAGTCAACATCACACGTTCTATATTCGCCGTAGGTGACAGTGCAAACACTTTACGATTACGCACAGGATTCAGTGCATTATCATAGTATGCTTCGATTTCGACTACGCTGAACCCCTCGCCGTATGTTGTGTATGCGAAGGTTTTCGGATTGTCTTCAGTGACGCTGCCATATACAACGACATCTGTATCACATTTCCATGCTGACCACGCCCCGTCATTGCACCATCTTGTATAAGTCCGTTTTCGTGCTACGGAAGTATAGCGTTGCATGGTATTAAAAGCCCCTGTGCTGGTATTTCGGATATTGTCGACCGACAATTCAAACGATTCATTGGCGGATATCGGACGGTTCTCAATATTCTGCGCAGATACTGATGCGCAAAAATACCGCTTACTTTTACCTTTATCTGATGATTCGTTCAATTTGATATCATCAAGGTTTACTGTCTGCCCGGTTATCTCTGTAGCTTTGAGATAATCCTTGCTGTCAAGCTCATAAGGTGTCACCGCTCCGATTTCTTCAGCCGTGTATGTGGGTTTACTGTCAGCTTTCGCCCAGTCCGATATTTCACCAGTTTTCAGATATCCCGACAGGTCATAAATATTGACATATAGCAGTTCTGACCATGGAGTATTTCCATCGCCTATTTTGATGCCGTGCTGACCACTTTCAAATTCAGTTATACATATATATCCTTTCGGGGGAACAAAGGAAGCGTGAAGAGTCCATTCTGTCGGCGAGCGCATATCCTGAAGTAACTGGGCTTCAAGTATTTCCGCCTCCGATGAATTTGGCTCAGCTACAGACAGAATCTGCTTTATTGAAAAATAATCTCTTCCTACGCAATAGTAAGCATTTATTTTTGATGACCATTTGTAAGCAGAGTTATTGGTACTATCTATATAAAGGACATCAGTTTCTCCAAGCTCGGGGAAATCTGCTGTTCCGCCGGCTTCAATTATTTTTGATACAGCTTGTGTCACATCCGATTTTTCTATGGGCGTATTTAACAATTTAACAGCGGAATTATATTCCTCAATATTAGCAAATTCTACATATAACGATGGTCCTATAGAAACGTGATGCCAACCATCTCCAGCATTATCACGTGGATAATACCAACCTATTACATTGATTTCTGCAAATCCACAAGGGCAATCTTGAGTAGGAGGGAATATTCTTTTCCATGTTATTGTCGTAAAATGTTTAGTATTATTAACACTCGAATAATCTGCTTGTTTAGTTTCTTTGTAATACTCGCCATTTTTGGTACATTCAAAAGTGTACTTCCATCTGTAATATGTATCTTCTTTGCTTTCTTGTATTGAATTGAGTTCCAGGCTAAATTGCATATTTTCATATATGGCAAAATTCACCTTCGAAAGAAGATTTATATATCCCTTCGTAATGTATATATTCCCGTAAGGACAACCCATATCCTCTTGCGATAACACCAAAGACGTTCGTGTAGCAATATAATTTTGGATACAGATTCGTGTATCAGCAATACCATATGTAATTCTATCCCCAGCATTATAAGCAACAATGCTATAATTGTATTGCAGATACTCCTTTGGTTTTTCTGCAATTATGACAGGGTCATTTATTATAGTAGTGCTGTTGTATTTTCCGGCACCTACATTAGATGTGTGATCCCCTGCGGCACTATACCTGTTTGATGACTGTTCGGTGCTTTCGGCTGTTGACGTGATTTGCTCGGAAAATCCGCTGTCTTTACTGAGTGAGTAAGTTATAGCTGTTATGGTAGCTTTTTTAGTTGCACCATTACTCTGTATGGATATTACATCATCCGGCAACAGCCACCCTCTGCCTCGTCTTGATATATCGGCAGCATAGTAATGATAGCCTCCGAGCTTATTCCAGACATATTCCATAATCTCTACTGTTGCAAGAGGATTAACTGCTTCAAGCACTCCCGGCAGAGTCTCGTCATAAGTAGTACCGTTTGCATCAATATAGAACGCTGTATCGGTGCCGATTGTAAAGCGTATGCCTTTTACGGTAAATCCGCTGTCCTGAGCGACTGATAAGCTTTCGCAAGCACCTTCTTCAATTGTTTCAACGCTGTTTGAAGGACGTGTAAATATCAGTTTATCGTTCGCATCAAATTGAGCACTACAACCGTTGCAGGCGGCAATAAAGCCGATTATTTCACGGTATGTGTAATATTTATTTGTCGGATTTGTTGCCTCGCTGTTATAAATCGGTTTCGTTTTTACTTTTGCAAAAGCTTCACAGGTTACGCTCAGGGAAAAGCCGTTAATTTTACTGATATATTTGAGCATTTCCTGATGAGTTGCAGGAAAAGATAAAGATTCGATCTTCCCGTCAGCACTGCCGTTAAAGCTACACGGCTTATCAAGGAAATAAAATCTGTCATACGCTTCAATATTTACATATCCCTTTTCCTGAGCTAAATCCGTTATATAAAAGGTTCCGATTTGTGTCACAGCAGTAAAGCCAATGAAAACGGTCACTTTATACGCATCCATTGTCGGTAGGAGGTCGGCACGTATAGTTGCTGTCAGCCGAGCCGCTGATGTGTCTCCGACACTTATACCGCCATCAGACGTGGAACGAGAAATATCTAAAGATACTATATCTTCTATTCCGTAATCTACAGATCCGATTGAAATTTTTGCATTTATATTTCGTACCGGCTTAGTAGCGTTGGTTTTATAGCTTGACGATACAGAAATCATATCTCTTCCACCTCCACGGTTGCGTCTTTATAGCACTCGCCGAGTGTTGCATCGGTATAAGCGTATGGAGCAGAAATGTCACCTTTTACATGAACAGTATACGAATCACCGTTTACCTCAAGCGTGAAACTACTGCTTTTTAATATGTTAAAAACAGAGTTCCATTTTGCCACCGGAATAATGCCAAAAGAGATATAACCGGAGCTCTTAAAATCTCCGAATCTGTCCGTATAAGCCGTTCCGTTCAAGCTGTATGAAGTACTCTCGCCACGGCATGAATAACGTAAGTCGCAATTTGTGCCGTACTCGGAAATGTCTGTATTATTGATTTTCACTGTCATACCTATGCCTCCTATAATGGTGATTTTCCTGTTTGCTTCTGTATCTTCTTAATGCCTTTAACAGTAGCTTTTGCTAATGTATACTCATTCGTTTTAAGCGTTACATCAAGTGTATATTGTATCTTTTCCTGTGCGGTTTTCAGCTTTTTCAGTTCCGACACTACATCATTAAGTGTTGCATCTGCTTTTTCTGCTGAAGCGGACATCTTAGAAGCAGCTGATAATCCGCTTATGAGCTTACCTGATTTGCTGTTGCCGACTTTGCTTGCACCTATGCCTGCGGCGAGCTTTGCGTTTGCGGTATCAACATTATCCCAAACTGTCGGTATGTAAGACGTAATATTGATATTTTGCATACCGCTGCTTGAACTGCTCGAACTAGTTTTCTTTGATGATGAGCTTAAAGAGCTTTTAGACTTTGTGCTTGAAGAACTTTTTTTCTTAGTGCTTGACGAGCTTGACGTTTCCTTTTCTTCCTTTTCTTCCGGTACATAAACATAATCTGATGCTTTATATGTAGACGGAGTATAGGTGTATGTCGGAGCTTTGTATGTTGTTTTCCCTGCACTGCTATATGAATAATTTGTTCCGGCACCGGTATATCCTAAAGCTGCTTTTCCTTTACGCTCCTCTTCTTCGGCAATGTTTTGGCTATAAACGGAAGAATGGTCTTCATCGTCTGAATAACCCTGAGAATAAAGTCCGTTATTATTTCTGACGTTGTTATACCACTCTTTAACCTTATCCTCATTGACATAATCCTTTAATTGTGAATCGAAATATTCTTTCTTTTCCGCTGTATCAAGGAATTTGTTTTTGGCATTTGATAATGCCTCATCGGCTGATTTACCGCTTCGTAATTCCTGAACTATGAATTTATTCATATCACCATGCAAATCGGTATATTTCGTGCTAAGCTCATTCGCTCTGATCTCTTCCTGATGTGTAGCGGCATACATTTCCTCGCCGATTTTTTGACAAGCCTCCTTGACTTCGTTGTACCAATTTGAGAGATTGCTGCCGAAGATCGAATCAATTGTGCTTAATACGCCATCAAAGAGATTTACAAGACCATTTCCGAAAGATTCAAAGCCGCCCATAATATCACCGGATAAGAAATTTGTAACGCCAGAAAAAACATCTGCAAGTGAATTAACAAGCCCCGCAACAATATCAAGAGCCGGACCGAGTATCTGTAACAGCACATCTGCAAGCGATGATATTACAGGCATAATAGGCGATAATGCGCCATCAATAAGACCGATAACAGCTGATAGCAACTTCCCGACTGCTGAGATAACAGTACCGAGCGGTTCGGCAAGCTCAGCCACCAGTTCCAGAATCGGAGTAAGCAGTTCGATTACAACATCAAGTATCGGCAGTAATGCTTCGATCACTTCAATAAGCGGCGGAAGCAAGGTGTCTACAATCTTGATTATCGGCGGTAACAGCTTATCAAAAAGCTTAATCAATGTAGGAACAAGCTTCTGAATTATACGAGTGACACTTTCCATTATCGGCTTTAGCAGCTCTATAAACTGAGGAAGTATCCCTGTGATCAGCTCAATGAGCGGCGGAATAAGCTCGGAAACGCTGTCAAGTATCGGCTTAACCTGCTCAATTATCTGTGGCAGAAGCTCCGAAATAATCGGTTCGATAAGCTCAATAATATCCTTAAGTACGGGAATAATCTGTTCGCCGAGCGGAATCAGAAGCAGTTCAATTGTACGGGAAAGTCCGTTGCACATATCGGATAAGCTGTTGTATTTAACTGATTCCATCTCACCGAGCTTATCACGGGTTTTGTCAATGCTGTTCCCCATGTGTGCCATAGCGAGAACGGCATCTTCTCCGAGGTCTTCCCACTTTGTTCCGTACAAAGCAACACCTGCGGCGTTGCGATCTACATCACTTTTACATTCGCCAAGCTTTTCATTGACAAGCTTGAATGCTTGATACGCACGGTCACCCCCTGCGGCAAATTCTTCGCCGAGCTTTGTTGCATCAAGACCGAGTAAAGCCATACCGTCAGCTGTAGTCTGACTGCCATCCTTTGCTCTGATAGAAAACTCTTTAAAAGCATCATTCAGAAAATCAACTTGAAACGCACCGTTTTTTGCGCCTTCTGCCATCATAGACATGGCTTCTTCGGCAGTAAAGCCCATATCAGCATAGTAAGTGCTGTACTCGGCAAGCTGATCGGCTATGTCACCGTTCTGATTTAAGCCCTTTTCTGCACCCTGAGCAAGGAGATTATACGCTTCTTCAGCTGTAATGCCAAACTGCTTCATTAGAGCATTTGCTCCACGGATACCCTCAGAAACGTCTATATCGTATGTATCTGATAAAAGAT
>UMHA01059590.1_pt1 | contig 12091 bp, 10 predicted proteins | sample 1965401 | NCBI WGS metagenome assembly UMHA01 (sample SAMEA4836085, study PRJEB28245) | human gut metagenome | biome: gut microbiome; material: fecal sample | place: Denmark | collected 2008 | reverse complement strand
ACCATGGATTGGTAACTTTACACAAAGTTTTTTACACTCTCACGTTTTTAATGTAGTTTTTTTATTTGACCATTTCCTCTAACTTCGATTGTATTCCCTTCAGCTTCATATTTAATGCCTTTTTATTTAAAACCATCTTCATAACAGTTTCAAGTTCACTATTTTTACTATAATCAGCTTTAGTTATATAACTAATTCTTTCATCCTGCAATAAAGATTTTGCTACACTCTTTGATTCATCAGTATATACCGCTATACTAACACCACCATGATCTTTTGTTAATTGCATACAAGGAACATCTGTTAAACCATCCCCAATATATATCATATTAGAATGCATAATTCTTCTATCATCATACAGCATTTTTTTATTTAATTTATTATCATCAGATATATCCAATACACCCTTATTTATTCTATATATAAATTGTGTCTTATTCGTATAATTAACAGCCAATTTAGGCCATATTGCATTATCATTGTCATCATATAAAAATTCTGAAGCATATATTTCCTTAAACTTATTCGCTATTTGAGAACCACATATTATTTCTTTAAGACCAGAAGATATAATATAATGTTCAACTTCAAGTCCTAAACTATGTGCATACTCATTTATTCTATCAAACCAATCCAATACACCAGGATATAATTCTAAATATTTACCTATATCTTTCAAATATTCACTTTTTAATTCTTTACCATTCTCTTTAGTTTTCATTAACATACAATACATATATGCTAAAACAGAATCCATCTTATATTTCTTAGTATATTTACTAACGATACTCCAAAATTCACTAGATTCAATTCCTAAATCAGGTATAAAAGTATATTCTTGCATATCCTTAGTAATTAAAGTCTTATCAAAATCATACATAATTGCTATTATATTATTCATAGTTCCTCCAAAATATTATCTACTAATGAATATAGATATATATATACCTTTTTATTACTAATACTCTCTATATATTCTTTATATCCATTTAACTGTTTTATATAATTATAATCTATAATATTCTTTAATTTATAATCAATAATATTTATATAATTATCATACTCTAACATCAAATCAATAACCCCATTATATACCATATTATCTTTTTCATAAATAAATTCATATTCACTATATTTATTTATATAATCACGACTAATCTTCTTATTATCAAACAAGTTCTTAATATATTTATTACTATCATCATCAAAAGAAGCATATTCTAATTCCTCATGTATTCTAGTACCAGTTTCCATTTTTTTAATCGTATCCATATCTAATATTTTATTAGTTTCCTTAGAAAAATGTTTATTATTAATAATTTGATAATTAATCTTATTTACTCTCTCCTGAATAACTATATTAGTTTTATCATTCTCTATTTCTTTTAACCTAATATTATCATAATCTTTTTCACATTCACAAAATACATCTTTTACATATTTATCAATAACACTAATAGAATTCAATATATCTAAAAAAGATCTATATTTCATTCTCTTTTCTTTAGGAACTAATCTATTATAAGAATCCATATCCTTATTTAAAGAAGTAGCAATAATCATCTTTTCACGACACCTCGTCAACATAACATAAAAAAGTCTTATCTTCTCAGAAATCTCCTCTAAATAAAAATCCCTCTTGTATAATGCTTTCAATATAGTATCATCCAATTCATTATTTCTTAAACTAGGCAATATAACACCATATTCTTTATTAAATAACATCTTATCATTTAATTCTTTAATTGCAAATTGATTATGCATACCAACAAAATAACATAAACTAAATTCAAGTCCTTTAGACTTATGTATATTCATTATCTTAACAGCATTACTACCCTTATTATTAATTGAATACTTAACCTCTAACCCCTTATTATCAACTTCATCCAAATAATTAATAAAATCTAACATAGAGTAACCAAGATTACTTAAATTATTAGCTATATTAACAAGATTAGTTATTCGAATAATATTTTCATCAATATCATATAAATTAGTTAATTTTATATATACATTAAATACTTCTAATATATCATTTATAACTCTCTCTAAAGGTAAATTAATATCAATACTCTTACACAAAGAAATAATATCATCATCATACATTTTTTTACCACTAATAATTTGATATATCTTATCATCATCATATCCAAATATAAAAGATCTAGCCACTGAAACAAAATTATACTTAAACCTATCATCATATATCTTACTATTAACTTGATAAACAAGATGAATTAAATTCTTAATAACCAAAACAACAGAATCTGTTGTCAAAGTCAAATCCATATATATAGAACTAGGAATATTAGAATACTCTAATATTTTTTTATACATTTCTAAATACTTATTTCTATCAGTTATAATACATATATCTGAATACTCTATAGGTCTCAATATTCTCTTTTCTTTATCAAATACTTTATATTTATTTAATATCTTATCATTAATATCCTTACTAACAATAAATAACTCTTTCTCTTCTTTACTACAAACATCATCTTCGTTCATAGTATAATTATATATTTCTAAATTATTATCAACACCAGTATCCTCTAAATCATAATCTACATTTCCATAAACCATGTTATGTTCTTCTAAATAATTAGCATTACCAACTTCATCATCCATAATCAAATTAAATATTTCATTTATATTAAATAATGTCTCAGATCTACTACGAAAATTCTTTAATAAATCAATCTTATAACCACCATTATTCTTAGCATATTCATTATATTTTTTTTGAAAAATATAAGGATTAGCATTTCTAAACCTATATATAGATTGTTTAATATCGCCAACCATATAAACATTATTATTCTCAATTAATTTAATAAACTCCTCTTGAATATCTGAAGTATCTTGATACTCATCAATCATAATTTCATTAAAATATTCTTTTATTTCTTCTCTAATATCCTCATTATCCTTAACAATCTTTATAGCCATTAAAGCAATATCATTAAATTCAAAACTATTATTATTAAATTTATATTCACATATTCTCTTATCTAATTCTCTAATAATTTTAATTATTACATTTATATATTTAAATGTATCTTTAATAGAATTTACCATATCCAAATTAGAATCATACTTAAGCAACTTTTTAATATCATCAATCTTACTTTTTAACTCTTCCTTATAACACAATCCCAATTCATCTAGTCCAACAAACCTAGGAAGACTTAAAGATAGAATTGGCAAATGTTCTTCATAACAATGAGCATTAAATAAAACACTAAAATAATTATCTAACTTTTTAACCAAATCAAAAGAAATATATTTCTGTAATTCATTATAGATTCCCTGCAACTCTAAAACATTATCTCGAATAAGTCTCTCATATTTACTTACTACATTATTTAAAAAAGTATCGTTATATATATCAAAATAATTATCTAAATATTTATCTTTATCAATTAACAAATTTAATTTATTTGATAATCTAATAATATCTTGTTTCAAATTCAAATCATCTTTTAAACAAAAATCCTTAACTAAAGTATCAAATTCACTATCTCCATACATAGATTCAAATATACTATCTAATTCTTTATATTTTAATATAGTAATTATATTTTCATCAACAACACTAATATCAGAAGTAACATTTAATATATAAGAGTATTTCTTAACCAAAGATAAAGCATAACTATCAAAAGTAGTTATATATGAAGAATCTAATAAAATAAGTTCATCAATTAAATTTTCCTTAATAATAGATTTTCTAATTCTACTTTTCATCTCATTAGCAGCTTCATTAGTAAAAGTTAACACAAGCAATCTATTAACATGACAACCATCTTTTATCTTTCGAATAACCCTTTGTGTTAAAACTGCTGTTTTCCCAGATCCAGCACCTGCTGACACTATAATATTACTACCCTCTTTATCAATTGCTAATTGTTGTTCTTTTGTATTAGCCAAAATCATCACTTCCATTCAAATAAGTATAATCACTCTTAGTAACAAAACAAATGTCCTTAAATTTACAAAATTCACATCCCTTATTAACACCATTAATAACTTTTGGATTTATATCAAATTTATTATTTTTTATATTATCAACCACTTCCAATATTTTCTTCTCAGTAATTTCTTTAATATTATCCATTTCTTCATTACTTAATACTTTTGCATTCTTATAAAAAGAACCATCTTTTGAAGTCTTCATACCCTTAATTATTTTTGAATTATCATAATTATTATCTAGCATAGATAAAATATTTTTATCACAATTAGAATACCCTATTAACCTATAATCATTTTCTTTTATATTAAATCTCTGTAAATAAAAACCAACATATACAGGATTTTGAAATAACATTTTAGAAGACAAATATAAATATATTGGTAACTGCATATACATACCATCAGTCAAATATTTTAAACTAATAACATCATTACCCGTCTTATAATCAATTAAAGCTATATAAGTCTTATCATTTAAAACAGTATATAATATTTTATCAATAATACCAACAAAATATATATTAGGTTCTAATTCCACTTTAATTTCTTCCTCATACATAGCATTATTTAAACTACAATAATCTCTTTCTAAAATAACCTCATCTAATAATCCCCCAATTGCTTCTTTATATTGCTCAAGAAAAAATCTTTCCTTCTTAGTTAAAGTAATATCATTCAAAAACTCATCTACATATTTACTATAATCATAATCATTATTCTTCAAAGTATTTTCCATAGCATAATGTACCATACTTCCTATCACAGTACTAAAGTTAGATTCAAAAACATCTAGTTTTAATACATCTGATAAATAATATTGAAAAGAACATTTAATATATTTCTGCATTTTAGAATAAGATAAAGTCAGATGATCAAAAACCCTACCAATTTTACTATATTTATTAGAATAACTATTATAATTTATTTTATAATTATTATACAATATAGAAAAATATTTATCTTTATATCCATATTTTAAATATTCATCATACATCTTTGTCAATTTCATTTTATTATAAGTACTACTATAACTAACAGAATAATCAATATCATCATGAATAACATCAAATTCTCCAATCAAAGTAGAAGGATAATAAGTCTTAACATAATCCATATCTTTATATGTAATAGTTAAATTTTTAATATTAGCTATATTATTTAAAATATCCTCTCTAAGTCTCTTATTTAAAATACTAGTATCATCTAATAAAACATATTGTTTTATATTATCTGTAATATAATCCGTATCTTTATAACTATTAGGAATTACTCCATCATTAAATCCTAACATAAAAATATATTCATTATCATTACTTATATAATCAAGATAATCTATAATCTCAATTCCATTATCATATTTCTTATCATTAATATAAGAATTATTCAATTCATAAACAATAATATCCTTAGACTCATATTTTAAATATTTATTTATAACACTAACTAAATCTATATATACACTATCATTTTTATCCAATTGATTTATAGACTCTTCTAAAGTATTTTTTTTATATAAATCAATAAAATCAGAAACTATTTTATATGAAGATAATTTAGATTTATAAGGAATATTAACTTTTAAATTATATAAAGAAAATATTCTTGAAATAGAACTATAATAACTCTTATCTACATTAGTTAACTTAATATTCTTTATATCTATACCATTATCTATCAATTTAGATATCTGATAAGCAACATATTCCACTTCCTCATTCATAGTATTAAAAGAAATAACATTATGTTTATAATTATTAAACTTTCTATCTATATATTCACAATCCAAATCAGTAAACAATTTACTTAAATATTTAGTCCTAGAAATATCATATAATATAACTTTCTTATTACTAATATACTTTTTAAAATTATCATTATATATAAGTAAATTATTCCTAATTAAATCTTTTTTTAATTCACACAAAAAATCCAATTTTTTTATACCATATTTAACATCATCAACATAATATAAATTATCTAAATACATCTTAGCAATATCATACTTCAGATTATATTTGTCACTTATATATAATATTGCCCTATAATCATAATCAAAATAATATAAATGTATAAATTCATTTAAAGTATATATTTTAATCGTATATAATTTTTTTTGCTTCAAAAGATAATTTTTAAAACCCGATTTACATATTATTATTGTTTCACTCTTTATATCATCTAAAAATTCTATATTCATACATAACCTCTAACATTATTTTAACAAAATATTCAAAGAAAGTACATCTCACATGTAAAGAAAAAATACTAATTTATAGTATTTTTTTAGCGTCCACCAGCACTTCCTCCACCACCGAAGGAACCACCACCTCCACCACCAGAAGAGAATCCACCTCCACCAGCAGTATAATTTTCAGCAGCACTTCTTGCAGAAGAAGCAGCCGATACACTAGATCTTGTAAAACTATTTATCAAAATAATAGTGTCATAATCAAAATTATTTTGTTCAATAACCTCAGGATATAGATTTTTTAATTGTTTAGCAACCTTATCCGCAATACCAAACAAGTAAGCAAACATTAAATATTCATCCCATAAATGAACCTCTAAAACTTCCTTAGTATCCATTCTTGAAAATTCTTCCAAAAATTTCTTTAATCCACATAATTCAACACTATCATTATATAATTTATCACTCATAACATTAAAATATTTACACTCTTCCTTAGAAGTTCTTTGATATATAGAATTATCACTTTTTAATTTATTTATCTCATCATTTTCAACTAAAGAAAAAATATTAAAAAACTTATTATAATTTTTACGACACCACTTTTCTAATTCCTTATTTTCTAAAAGACCATCGTTACTTGCTTCATACATAACATCAAATAATTTCTTCTCAAATGAATTATCAAAGGCTGGATTAAGTCTTAAATCAATACTTGAAGTTTTTTTATTAAAAATTCCTTCTTCACTAGTTAAAAATTTAACCTTATTTTCCTTTACCCATTTTAAAATAATAGCCCCAAAAATATTTGTTTGTGAATAATAAGAAAAACTATTTAATTTTATTAAAATATTTGCATAATATATATCTTTATTACATGGAATATCCCTAAAAAAAGGAACATCTTTTTGAACAATTTTTTTATTATTTTTATAACCATATTTATTTTTTTTACTATAAAATATTACCATCATAACAATAATAGCCACAATAATTAAAGGAATAAGATTTATAATAAATGATAGAAAACTTCTTTTTTGCGAATAATCATATTCATATGTTCCTTCGTTAGCTTGATTTAACACATCATCAAAAACATTATATCCACTTACAACATATGTTGTCTTAAAAGTATCAACAGGAAATTTTGCAAGCAAAACAACATAGTCATCATTTAAATTTCCTTCATTTGACATTTTAATTTTTCCATCTTCAACATAAGCATAACCCTTATAGCCATATCCCCATACATCTAAAGTATCAGGAAAAGAATAATAACTTGACAACTCTACTGTAAAATTATCTACAGTAATTTTAGGAATTAAAGTCCAATATAAAACTTGACTATCCTGTGTTTTAAAAACAAAATTTGAAACTTTATATGTCAAAATAAAAGTATGATCATTAAAGTCTTGTTTACCAAAACATAATTCTAAACCATTGTTATTATTAACTATACCATAGTATCCTGCCTTCTCAGACATAGATTCGGAAACATCCCAATCTTTTTGTTTTAAATCAGTCCCATCCATAGACACTTTAAAATCAGTTATTTCAGAAAGACCCAAATTATACATTGCCTTATACCATTCACTACCACCAGAAGCCTTCACATACCAATATTCCGTTATATCAGCATTTCCTTTATTATCTAGATATATTTTCATATCCAACTTTTTTATCGTATCAGCAAATACATTTATTGGTAATATCAACAATATCATCAAAAAAACAAACAATAATTTCTTTTTCATAAATAATTCTCCTCTACTAGTATTATATAATAAAAATAAACTATTTAACAGAATTTTTAACAATATTATTTAACTTTTTTAAAAAGAGCTAAACTTAATATTAGCTCTTTATCTATATAAACGCAAGTCATGCGACCCACGACACAATATATATTATGCAAAGTTCATTAAAATATTTACCCCATTTTTAATTATTTCTAATTTATAATTTACTAATTTCTATTATCTTAGATAATATTAAATTTATACTTAATTCAATAATTTTTTTACCATTATCTATATTAAAAATAAAATCTTTATATTTCCTTGAAATCTCAATAATCACTGCCGTCTGTTCAACAATCTTATTTATCTTATCCATTGGAATTTCTTCTATAATATTATCTAATTGTGGTAATTCATTATAAAATTTTTTTAAATCAAGATTATATTCATCTATTAGTTTAATATTTAAATTAGTATAGTCATTATATATATATAATTCTAACATATGCCCTTTGCTTTCTACTACAGTACCATCTATTTTTGTAATCATATTATCACTATAAAATTCCGAAACAAAATATTTAAACCATAAATAATCTGTATATAAATGAATAAAATATCCTATAACAAAATCATCATTTAATTTATCTTTATATTTAACTAAAAATCTTTCTATATTTGGTATATTGTTATCTACTGATATTTTTTAGCAATAATCCTATCATCAGAACAATATTCAATTCTTTAATACAAGAATAATATTCAATGTGTTTCTTATCTAATACATCAATTAGTTCATTCTCTAAATCGTTATATTCACCACAGTTAAATATAACATTATACACTTTAAAATCATTAACTAAATTAATAACTTCACCCATATAATCATAATCTCCATGTGGTGATTGTCAATTAGTAAGTCGATTTTTGACAAATAAAAACAGCTGGTTTAACAACTGTTTATCGGTTTATTAATATAATTGAACGCTTGCTTTTTTCAAGCAACGAGAAATCTTTTAATGACTCATCTAATAATCTTTCTATCTTAACAATTCTATTATGAGTAAATGATTAATGTAGAACGATTGCAACATCTTCATCATCTACATAATAATCTTCTTTTAAATAATATGGATCAAAGAGATATGCAAAATTTTCATCAATTTTCGTAATTAAAATATAGTGTTCTGTGTCTTGCCAACACCGAGCTATGATTACTCCATTATCATTTAATGAATTCTTCATTTTCTCAAGAGTAACATTTTCACCATATAATATTTTGCATTTAATATCAAATTGTTTATTGTTATTTGCATATTCAACAAAATATTTTGCTAATAATTGCGCATGTTTTCTTGATGTTCCTCCTTTACCTTCTATGCCATTCTTGTCCTCAACATCTAATGTGAATTTATATATGGCTTTTAATAATTCAACGGGAACATCTTCTCTATCATATAAATAAGCTAAAGCATTAACAAAAGAAGTAGTTCCACAATCATATTCAGTATTCTGATATCTTAATGGTACTTTCATATCATTACCTCCACATTAATTATATCATGTCTTACTTATTTTTTAGTTTCTTTTTCTAATTCTTTTAAACTTTTATCTGGAATTGGTAAATTTCCTGGCATGGTTCCACCTAATCTTTTAATGCTATTTCTTACTTCTTTTCCAACTTCATAGTGAACAGAATTTGCAGCATATTCATTATCTACATTATCTCTTTTTAATTTAGTATCTATTTGAACGATTCTAAATATATTATCAGCTAGTTTTTCACTAACCATATTGTCTAGTATATCTTCTCTATATCTTAGTTTCTTTCTTTTAAAAATATCAGCAGCAGTTTCACCATTATATAACCCTTTATATCCTGCATTGTGAAATCTAGCTAAGTCTTTTACTTCACTATTAACTGCTGTTTGATTTAAATTATAATTACCTTTTCTTGCATGATTTCTTCGATATAGTCTTTTCTCATCTTCAGTAAGATTATTAAACTCTTTTTCTGATAATTTTTGCTTTCGTGTTTGAATAGCAAAATATGTTTGCCTAATGCAACCATCTTCTTTTTAGGATTAGCATTTTGAACTATTAAATAACATATATACCTAGATAACTTATAATCTTTAATAAATTCTTCTTTACCTTTACCAGTTATTATTGGCTTCCTGACTTCGGGAAGCCAATATGTATCATCATTATTACTATTTTTATATGATGTTACTGCTTTTTGGATTACATTATTGAAATTTTCTCATTTACTATATTCAAGCAACGGCATTAAATCTCTTGCTAATCAATATTCATGATTATTTTTATCAATATGTTTTATATTTTCAAATACTTTTTCAGTATATTCTTTTACTTCATTCTTTTTATCAATCACCCTCCTATGAACTACAATTCTCTATTTTTAATTTGTTATTTTTAATTTTAAACATAATACTTCCATCTTCATCTGTTCTATATATTTTAGAATTTTCTAATACATTTAATACTTCTTTATTCGGGTGTCCATATCTATTATTCTTTCCAACACTAATAACTCCATATTTAGGTTTAATTTCTTTAATAAACTCTTTACTACTGCTTGTTCCACTACCATGGTGTCCTACTTTTAATACATCAATGTTAGAAAGATTATACTTTTCTAAAATATCTTTTTCTTTCTCTACTCCTGCATCTCCCATAAACATAAACTTATAACTATCAAGTTTAGTATAAATAACATTACTATTATCATATTCTTTTGTTTGTAAGAAATAGAGTTTGTTATTATCTATATTTAGTTCTTTGATACATAAATAGTATTTTATTTTTTTCTTATCTAATACTTTAATTAATTCTTGTTCTAAAACATTATATGGTCCACAATTAAAAATTACATTTTCTACTTTAAATTTATTAACTAAGTTAATTGCTTCTCCCATATAATCATAGTCTCCATGTGGTGATTGTCAAAAAGTAAGTCGAATAATATATATTTATTTATAAAAAAATGTAATTAATTAATAATCACAGTTTTTTTGTAATTTTGATTGTTATATGTTCTGTTGGCAAATCAGGAATATTTTCATGTGGAAATTTGACACTTTTGTTACGATTAAGGTTTTGAATTAAAATAGTATCTAAATCAACAAGATTTTTTGTTAATAAATTTCTATCTCCCAAATATTCAGCATCTATTCCCATACTAGATTCTTTTGCTTTTCTTACGGCTGCAAATCCAACTAAAAATTCGAACAATAATTCTTTATTTTTTTCATGATTATAAGTTCCTATAATATGATCCCAGATATAACCACTTTTTAATTCATCAAACCATTTGCAAAATAATTTATCATTATCTTCTATACTTCCAAATCCATTTAAAGTCCTCAAAAAATTTATAAATAATTGTTCATATTCTGGATATGTAACAAAAAAAGATTTAAAATGACTATTATGAATCATAATTTTTGAATCAAATGTTGAATTTTCTCTTTTTGATTTACCATATGAATAATTTGTTAATAATTCAGCCAGATATTGAGTAGTTGCTTCATTGAATGTTTGCATAGCTTCACATACTAAATTTGAACTTTTTTCATAGTATTTCCCCTTAAATATATCAATATATTTATTTCTAATTGTGGTAAGTTGTTTTTGCGGTAAATCTTGAACTAATCTCTTAATATAATTCAAAAAATTACTATAATATGAATTATCAAGATTAAATAACTGTTCCATTAAAGAATGAATCAATTCATGAAATAATACATTTCTTCTTTCTTCTTTAGTTCTTTCTACAAAAAACCTTTTTTGTAAAGTTAAACTATGTAATAGCCAACTTGCATATGCATTTCCATCAAAATACTTCACTTCATTTATTTCAAATAATGATAAGTCTTTTTCATTTCTTATTAAACCTTTTTCTATACATATTTTGATAAATAATGCATAATCTTTAACTATTTCATTTATGTAAATAGAATATTCAGTCTGACACAATGCATCTGATATTTTATTTTTTGCAACCGATATCATCTGTGCCATTTTTAAATCCATATTATCAACTCCTATATAATATATTATATCATGTATACTTTAAGATGTAAATTAATGAAAGAAAAAATCATTAGTTTATGATAGAATGTAGATTTTTATTGAAAGTGCACAATTAATGTGCAATAAG
>UMHA01029567.1_pt1 | contig 12123 bp, 10 predicted proteins | sample 1965401 | NCBI WGS metagenome assembly UMHA01 (sample SAMEA4836085, study PRJEB28245) | human gut metagenome | biome: gut microbiome; material: fecal sample | place: Denmark | collected 2008 | reverse complement strand
AGAAACCCGGCTTCCGCAGCCGGGTTTTTCGACAAACTGAAGCGCCCTCAACAGAGGGCGCTTTTGCTATGTAGCTATAGACTCAGTCCGAGGAGCGAGACCAGCAACGGTATTGTGAACATCGAAAGCACCGTACCGACAAAAATCGTTTCCGAGGCTTCGACACCGTCGCGGCCGTAATCCATGCCGAGCAGCGCGCATATTATCGCCGGCGGACAGGCTGCGATTATGACGATCGAGCCGAGCATGACGATATCGCTCACAAAAAGCTTGAGCACGAGCCAGACCACAACGGGCGCGACGATAAGACGCATGAAGTTTATCCCGTAAATCCGCGGATGAACGAACGCATCCTTTATCGAAACGCTGCCCAGCGACAGACCGATGCACATCATCGAAAGCGGCGCACAGGCATCGGAGAGCATGTCGGCAACGTCAACCACTATCACCGGCATCGGTATTTCAAACAGGAATATGACCGTTGCGATGACCGTTGCGATTATCGGGACGTTTATCATGCTTTTAATGCTTATCTTTTCTTTCTTTTCTCCATTGCTCTGAAGCAGCATGATCCCGACGGTGTAAAGCAGAACGTTAAACGAGATATTGCCCAGCGAGGCGAAGAAGATCGCGCCCTCGCCATACACCGCCGAGATCACCGGAACGCCCATAAAGCTGAGGTTTGAAAAGGACGTTATAAGCTTATACATGCCATTATCGCCGTCTTTTATGCGCATTGCGGCAGGCGTTATCATGCCGACAGCAAAGCACACGATCTGCATCACAAAAAGCATGGCTATGCCGAAAAGCATATCGCCCTTGCTCATGCTCAGCTCCTTATTCATTACCGAGGCCAGTATCATTCCGGCGAGGAACACGTTTATGACCATTTTGCTCAGGCCCTTATTAAACTCCGGGCCAACGAGCTTGATTTTTGCGCAAATGTATCCGATGGCAAGTATAATTACAAGCAGCGCCATCTTTTCAAACAAAACAAGCATTCTCTGTATAGTATCCTTTTGCTGAGATATGGGGACTAAAAGCTTATCATAAGCTTTGCTATTTCAAAATAAATAAGCAGCGAGACCGCATCGGTGATGGTCGATATCAGGGGATTTGCCATGACTGCCGGGTCAACGCCGAGCTTTTCTGCCGCTATTGGCAGCACACTTCCGACGACCTTTGCAAACATAACGATGAGCACAATCGAAAGGCTGACAACGGCGGCAACGGTGAGCGTAACGCCGTCGTTATGCAGAAGCAGTCTGTCAACCAGAAGCATTTTTCCGAAGTTTACGGCGGCAAGTGTGACTCCGCACAGGATTGCAACGCGGAACTCTTTCCAAATGACCCGGCCGACGTCCTCCGGCTCGGTATCGCCGAGGGAGATGCTTCGTATAACGGCCGTTGAAGCCTGCGCGCCGGAGTTGCCGCCGGTGCCCATAAGCATTGGGATAAACCCGATGAGCACGGCCTGCACGGCAAGCGCATCCTCAAAGGAGTTGATTATCATGCTCGTGAACGTTGCAGAAAGCATGAGGAACATGAGCCACGGTACTCTTCGCTTCCACATGTCCCACGCGCTTGTTCGCGAATAGGGCTTGTCCGAAGGCGTCATTGCGGCCATGAGCTCGAAGTCCTCGGTGGCCTCGGCTTCCATAACGTCGATGACGTCGTCAACGGTGACGATGCCGACGAGGCGGCCTTCCTTATCGACAACGGGCAGCGCCATGAGGTCGTAGTCGGATATCTTTTCCGCCGCTTCCTCCTGGTCATCGTGCGTCATGCAGAACACGATATTCGTGTCCATTATATCCTCGATGACAGTCTCATCGTCTGACAGGAGCAGATCCTTTACGGACAAAACGCCCTCGAGCTTTCGGTCGGCTGAGGTGACAAAGCAGGTGTAGATAGTCTCCTTATCCTCGCCTATCCTGCGTATGCGCGCAATAGATTCGCGCACGTTCATGTATTTTTTGAGATCCACGAACTCGGCCGTCATTATGCTGCCTGCCGAGTTTTCGGGGTAATTTAGGTACTGATTTATAAGCCGTCTGGTTTCCGGCGTTGCAGTGCGCATAACGCGCTTTACGACGTTTGCCGGCAGCTCCTCCATCATGTCAACGGCATCGTCAACGTAAAGCTCTTCGATGATCGCCGACAGCTCCGAGTCTGTGATGGAGTTTATTATCTGCTCCTGCTCGGGAGAATCGAAGTTTGCAAAAACGTCCGCCGCCATCTGCTTGGACAAAAGCCTGAACACCATCGGCATGCGGTTATCGCCGATCTCGGACAGGAACTCGGCAACGTCGAATTCATTCATGTCCTCAAGGCGGAGCTGAAGCTCCTTCATTCTGCGCTCGTCAAGAAGCTGCATGAGCTCGTCGGCCTGCTTATCGCGCATGGCCTCAAAGTCCATATTCTCCATATTATCCATTTAGGAGCCTCCTTTCGCGTTGCTTAGCTTAAAGATCACTTTCCGAGATACTCGGCCTGCTCGCGGCTGAGACTGTCTATACCGACGCCCATCGCGTCGAGCTTGCATCTTGCGACCTCATAGTCTATCTCGCGCGGAACGGAGACAACATCGGCCTCGAGCCTGCCGCGGTTATCAGCAAGATACTTTGCCGACAGCGCCTGGATCGCAAAGCTCATGTCCATGATCTCCGCCGGGTGACCGTCGGCTGCGGCAAGGTTAACAAGCCTGCCCTCGGCTATGGTGAAAAGAGTTCTTCCGTCGGGCATGACATAGCCCTGGATATTGTGGCGCGCTTCGTATTTTTTGACCGCCATTTTCTCAAGCGCCGCCATATCGACCTCAACATTAAAGTGGCCTGCGTTGCTGAGGATAGCGCCGTCCTTCATCAGGGGGAAGTGCTCTGCGGTGATTATGTCTCTGCCGCCGGTGACGGTGCAGAAGATATCGCCGATCTTGGCAGCCTCTTTCATGGGCATGACCTCGTATCCGTCCATTACGGCTTCAAGCGCGCGGATGGGGTCGGTTTCAGTAACGATGACCTTTGCGCCCAGTCCCTTTGCTCTGAGCGAGACGCCCTTGCCGCACCAGCCGTAGCCGGATATGACAACGTATTTGCCGGCGATGATAAGATTTGTCGTGCGGCAGATACCGTCCCAAACGCTCTGGCCGGTGCCGTAGCGGTTATCGAACATGTGCTTGCAGTCGGCATCGTTTACCATGACCATAGGGAAGCGCAGCGCACCGGCAGCGGACATGATGCGCAGGCGGTTAATGCCGGTCGTTGTCTCCTCGCAGCCGCCAATAACGCCGGGGATGAGGTCCGCAAACTCCTCGTGCATGAGGTGGACGAGGTCGCCGCCGTCGTCAATGATAATATTGGGGCCGATCTTGAGCACCTCGCGCAGGCAGTCTTCATACTGCTGCTCGGTGCAGCCGTATTCCGCGAAAACGTTCATGCCGCCGGCAGCCAGCGCCGCGGCAACGTCATCCTGAGTGGAAAGAGGGTTTGAGCCTGTGACATACATTTCCGCGCCGCCCATTTCCATCACGCGGCACAGATACGCGGTTTTGGCCTCAAGGTGGACGGAAAGCGCGACCTTGAGTCCCTTAAAAGGCTTTTCCTCGGAAAAGCGGCGGCCGATACCGCGCAGCACGGGCATGTTGCGCTCGACCCAGTTTATCTTCATCTCGCCGGAAGGCGCAAGGTTTATGTCTTTAATAATGCTCATGAAGTTTACCCCCTTTATTATCAAACGCTTTATTTTAACACTATAATTTAATATCCGCAAGTGTTGAAAATTGTTGAAAGCACCGCTCGTGCATGATATAATTTGTACAGTTACATGCAAATGTAGTATACATTGTTCATCAACGCATTTTTCGAAAGGGGTTTTATTGATATGGGACTTATAAGGGCCGGCGCAGGCGCTCTCGGCGGAACGATGGCAGACCAGTGGAAGGAATTTTTCTACTGCGATGCGATTGATAAGGACACGCTCGTTGTAAAGGGCGCAAAGCGCACAAGCTCGCGCTCGTCGAACACCAAGGGCAATGACAACATCATTTCAAGCGGCTCGGGCATTGCCGTTGCCGACGGCCAGTGCATGATAATCGTCGAGCAGGGCAAGGTCGTTGAGGTCTGCGCAGAGCCGGGACAGTTTACATATGATGCATCGACAGAGCCGAGCATTTTCTCCGGCAGTCTCGGTCAGGCGATACTTGACACCTTCAAGACCATCGGCAAGCGCTTTACCTTCGGCGGCGACACCGGCAAGGATCAGCGCGTTTACTACTTCAACACCAAGGAGATAGTCGATAACAGATTCGGCACCGCAACGCCCATCCCCTTCCGCATTGTTGATAACCGTATAGGACTTGATACGGACACCGAAGTCAGATGCAACGGCGTTTATTCATATAAGATCACAAATCCCCTGCTGTTTTACACAAATGTCTGCGGCAATGTTGAGCAGACCTACGAGCGCTCGGAGATCGACTCGCAGCTTAAATCCGAGTTTGTCAGCGCGCTTCAGCCGGCCTTTGCACGTCTTTCGACATTTGAAATGCGCCCGAATCAGATCCCGGCGCACACCATTGAGCTTTGCGACCTTATGAACGAAACGCTCACACGCAAATGGTCGGAGCTGCGCGGAATAAGCGTTGTTTCCATAGCAATGAACTCCGTCAGCATCCCCGAAGAGGACGCGGAAAAGCTCAAGGAGCTTCAGCGCGCCGCCGCACTTGCAAATCCCGCTCTTGCAGCAGGCGCCGTCATCGGCGCTCAGACCGACGCCATGCGCACGGCAGCAGGCAACAGCTCAGGCGCTATGGCAGGTTTCATGGGCATGGGTATGGCAGCTAACGCCGGCGGCGCAAACGCTCAGGCGCTTTACGGCATGGCGGCAGCCCAGCAGCAGGCGGCACCGGCACAGCCTTCTTCTTCCGCGTGGACCTGCTCCTGCGGCACGACTTCAACGGATAATTTCTGCCCCGAGTGCGGCAAGCCTCGTCCGACCGGCGCTCCGAGATACAGGTGCGATAAGTGCGGCTGGGTCCCTGCCGATCAGTCGCAGCCGCCGAAGTTCTGCCCGAAATGCGGCGACCCGTTCAACGACAACGATAAGGTCTGACGCTTATGGAAACGAAGAATACCGTTCAATATAAATGTCCCTGCTGCAGCGGCTTTATAACCTATGACAGCAAGGTCGGTAAAATGAAGTGTCCGTATTGCGACACGGAGTTTGAGTTTGAAACGCTCAAAAGCTATGACGAGAGCCTGAAAAATGATAAGTCCGATGACATGAACTGGATATCGGACGACGAAAAGGAGCGTTTTGACGGCGATGGCGACGGTATGTGCATCTATGTCTGTCAAAGCTGCGGCGGCGAGATAATTGCTGATGACACAACGGCGGCGGCAAGCTGCCCGTTCTGCGGCAATCCCACCATATTCAAATCACAGCTTTCCGGCGAGTTGAAGCCGGACTATATTATTCCCTTCAAGCTCGATAAGAAGGCCGCAAAGGAGGCTCTTAAAAAGCACCTTACCGGCAAAAAGCTTTTGCCGAAGCTGTTCAAAAGCGAAAACCACATCGACGAGATAAAGGGCGTGTACGTTCCCTTCTGGCTGTTTGACACCGACGCCGACGCCGAGGCACGATACCACGCAACGCACACTCGCTTCTGGTCGGATAAGGATTACGATTACACCGAGACCAGCCACTACAGCGTTCTGCGCAGCGGCAGCATGAGCTTTGACCATATCCCGGTCGACGGCTCAAAGAAAATGCCGGACGATCTCATGGAATCGCTTGAGCCGTTCGATTTTTCCGAAGCGGTTGATTTCAGCATGGCTTATCTTTCCGGCTATCTTGCCGACAAATACGACGTAAGCTCGGACGAGTGCAACGAGAGAGCAAACGAGCGCGTTAAGCGCAGCTCGGATCTTGTTTTACAGAGCACCGTGCATGGCTATGACTCCGTTGTTCCCGAGAATGTGTCCGTGCAGTTTTCCGGCGGCCGGAAGCACTATGCGCTCTACCCCGTGTGGATACTCAACACAACATGGAACGGCGAGAAATACACCTTTGCTATGAACGGTCAGACCGGCAAATTTGTCGGTGATCTGCCGGTTGACAAGGGGCTGTTCTGGACGTATTTCGGCTCTGTATTTGCCGGAGCCTCGGTCGCTGCCTACGCCGTGTTCTGGCTGCTGTTTCATTGAGGGGGTGCGGCATGAAAAAGAAGCTTTTATCTTTTATTCTCGCATTTCTTCTCTGCGTTTCGCTCATTCCGGCCGCTCTTGCCGACAGTGACAAGAGCATCGTATACGACCGGGAGGGACTTTTTGACGAGTTTGACACCGAGATTATAAGCGGCAAGCTCGCCGAGCTCAACCGAATCTATGGTGTTGATGTCGCAGTTGTCACGGCTTCCTCGCTCGACGGCAAGACAGCCGAGGAATACGCCGACGATTTTTATGACGAAAACGAAATCGGCCAGGGTGAAAACAAGGACGGCATACTGCTTCTTATAAGCGAAAGCGAGCGCGTTTGGGCAATAAGCACCTCAGGCAGCTGCATCGACGCTTTCACGGACAGTGACCTTGACTATATCGCCGAGAATCTGCTCGACTACCTTTCCGACGAGGACTGGTCCGGCGCGGCGATCAGCTTTGCAGACGACTGCGGCCCGTGCCTGTCTGCCTATGAGCCGGATGACGGCAATTACAGCGATGACACAGACGACGATTACGACTACACGCCGAGCGTCATGTATTTTAACAGCGTCTGGCTTATAGGCTCGCTGCTTGTCGGACTTATCGTTGCGCTTATCGTCACGCTTTCAATGAAGCGAGGCATGAAGTCGGTTTCTATGAAGTCATCGGCAGCGGATTATCTGCGCTCAGGAAGCTTCACTCCCGGCAGGAGCGAGGATCTGTTCCTGTATCACACCGTTTCCGTGACGGCAAAGCCGAAGGATGACGATAATGATCGCGGCGGCTTCAGCAGCACGCATGTTTCAAGCGGCGGCAGCACTCACGGCGGCCGCAGCGGTTCGTTCTGAGCGCGATATCTTATTTATAAACACAAAAAACGGAGTCATTTGCTAGTGGCTCCGTTTTTTGCGGAAAAATGCAATTATTTTAACATTTATTATGACCTGTAGAATTTGCTACACGTTTTTATGGACCGAGCGTCTATAATATAACCAAAGGAAATAAGGTAAAGGAGATACCAACATGGAACTGTACAATGCTCTTATAAAGCACACCAACGAGCTGCTTGCAAAAGGCTCTCCCAAGGCATGGCCATACAAAGCAGGCAAGGCATGGCCGGATCTCGGCTCGGCAGAGCTTGTGCTCCAGTCGGACGCCGCGTATGAGCTTGGCGCTCTCGGTCTGGGCTCGGCAAACTACATCTGCACCACAACAAGCTCAGAGCTTGTCAACCGCGACGAGGTCGTGCTCTACGGTCCCGACCTCAAGGCAATAAAGAAGGACGTTCCCTTCGCGCGCATCGTTCTGCTGCGCGTCGGCGTTCTCGACGGCGAGGATGAAGAGGTCTACCGCGCACTTAAAGACATTGAGTTCTGCAAGTACCACGTCTATCCTGAAGGCTACATGGTGCGCATGTCCCCGGAAAGCCACCGCGAGCAGGTCCGCGTTTCCAAGAAAGCCATAAAGCGCGGCATTAACTTCGAGCAGGTCGGCTACCGCTACATCGAGGCATATAAGAAAGACGCAAACGTTCTCAACGTTAAGGTCATTTTCGTCACTGATCCCTCGCTCGACTTCAAGGCAATGCTTGAAAACGCCAAGAAAGCCGATGCAATCACCAACACGCTGACCCACATCATGGAAGGTCTGCCCACCGACTGCACCGTATGCCAGCTCAAGGATATCTGCGACGAGGTCGAAGGCATGAAGGAGCTTCACTTCGGTGTCGGCGACAAAGGCACAAACGCAAAGGATCACCACTGATAAAGCTTATTATTTCAATAAAAAAAGACCGCGAAAGCGGTCTTTTGTTCATCTTCCTGCGCCGATGAAGAACAGCGACAGCATGCCGGGGCCGACATGAATGCCGGTGAACGGCTCGTGCATGGAGATTATAAGCTCCTCCGGTTCGGCAATGGCACGAACCATTTCGGCGAGCTTTTCAGCGTCTTCAAGGCAATCGCCGTGGCTTATGGCAACGCGCTGATGCTGCGGATCGACGGCTTTGGCCTCGTACTCATGCGCAATGGCCTCTATTGCTTTCTTCCTGCCGCGGAGCTTTGAGAAAACGACGATCTTCCCTTCCTCGTCGCCGCGCAGGAGCGGCTTCACGTTAAGAACCGTTCCAACCATTGCGGCTATGCCGGACAGTCTTCCGCCGCGCCGAAGATGCATGAGGTCATCGACCGTGAAATACTCGCAAAGGCCGCTGCGGTCGGAGGCAAGGTGCTCGATGAGCGCATTCATGTTGAGCCCCTCGTCCCTGTAGTCAGCAGCTTTCATGGCAAGTAAGCCGATACCGAGTCCTGCACCCATAGAGTCAAACACTTCAATGCGCCGCTCGGGATATTTATCGCGCAGCTCCTCGGCCGCAAGACGTCCGGCATTATATGTTCCGCTTATGCCGGATGAAATACTTATATAGACAATATCGTTGCCCTTAGAAAGCTCGGTTTCAAAGGCCTCTGCAATGTCATGTGAATTTGTCATGCTCGTGCGGAGCTCGGCTTTAGCTCGGAGCATATCATAAAACTCGTGACCGTCAAAGCTCTCGGGAACTAAAGGGCACTTTATGATCTTACCGTCCAGCTCATAGCTGCACGCGATCACATGTATATTCATCTCTTTGATCTTTGCAGCCGGAAGATTGGCCGCCGAATCAGTGAATACTTCAATTGACATCATACACCTCCATGGGTATCTAACATGTTATATCATATTACCGCATTTTTATCTCTAAGTAAATACTTTATTAAGAAATAATAATGAATATTATATTTTCTTGTCACGAATTCAAATCGGTGCTATAATGTATTATATAACACCTTAGGGAGGAACGACCTATATATAACAGCAAATTCGTTGCAGCCAAGCTGCGCAGATGGGATAAATACATAAACCGTTTTTCGCTTCCGACCTGGGACGAGCTTCCCGACTTTGATCTTTATATGGATCAGGTCATATCGCTCGTCGGCCGCTTTCTTGACCTTTTTCCGCACATGCCGGGCAGCGATCCGATAATCACTCCGAGCACGATCAATAATTACGTCCGCATGAAGATTATGCCCGCTCCGGTGAAGAAAAAATACACTAAGATCCATCTTGCGTATCTTATCATGATATGCACCCTCAAGCAGAGCCTGAGCATATCCGTTGTAAGCAAGATAATTCCGATGAATATTCCCGAAGAAGAGGTCAAGGAGATTTACGATGACTTTGTCATGCGCCACCGCAGTCTGTGCCGCCTGTGCACAGAGCAGGTCAAGCAGCTCGCAGCCGACGTATTCGACCCCAACCGCAGGGATGACAGCTCGGTGAAGCACCTGGTAGTTGAATCTGCGATATACTCGCATCTTTATAAGCTGCTGACGGAGAAGATCGTCGCACTGAGCATTGAACCCAAGCCCGAACAGGAGCCTGTTCCGGAGACTACGGTCGAATCCGTTTCCAAAAAAAGCGAAAATGAATAACACTATCCCGAGTACAATGCACTCGGGATAGATTTTATTCAGTTACTATTTGATACTGGTGCTCACCGGTGAAGCTTGAAGAAAGGCCGTCATCAATATAAACAGTCTTGAGCGCAGTGAGCATATCGAGAACTGACCAGTCGGAAACCCCGCGTGTTCCTGTAAGGCGAAGCATCGTTAGGCCAGTGAAGTCCTCAAGGCCGTTCGTTGTATCAACAGTGCAGCTTACAAGCTCCAGCTCGGTTATTGCCCGTTCGCGGTCAAACGACTTAAAGAATCCACCGCTGAGATTGCAGTCATACAGCTTCACGCTGCGCAGCGAGCTCATATCCAGCACCTGCTTGATATCGCTCAGCGAGCAGTTTGAAAACGCAACGCTCTGGATATTCACCAGCGGCTTGAATACCGAGAAGTCGGTGCAGCTTGCGCCGATGAAGCTCGCGTGCGTCAGCTTCTGGCACTTATTCAGATCACCGAGTGAGCCGAGCGGATTGTAATTTGCGCTGATTTTCCGAAGCTCGGGCAGATTGCCGACGCCGTCGAGCGCCGCGACTCTGCTGCCATCGATATTAAGGCTCGTTATCGAGCAGGCCGGCATCGTTTCGAGGCTGCTCAGGCTCTGGTACTGAAGCCAAAGCGTTTTGAGTCCTGTGAAATACCGCAGATCCGACAAATCGTTTACGCTGCCGCGGCTGACGGTCTTTTCATTGCCCTGCCAATCGGTGTACGCTGCGGATTTGTCGCTCTGGCTTACGCTGCCGACTCCGGCTGTAGGCTCATGCATGCTGTATTCATTGCCGCAGATATAAAGCTCGGTTATGCCCTTTAGCTCCCCTACCGTTATATCGCCGCTCTCCTTGCCGGTATACTCGCGCGCGGCATTTTCAAAAACGGCGTTTTTGAAGTCGCACACCGTATCGTCGGCAAGCGTTTCTATCTGCGTTGTCGGCGTGAGCAGCTTTTCGAGATAGCCCGTGAAGTAGCCGACAATGAGCGCAGCCAGCAGCACGCCGAACACGGCGACAGCTATCGACCAGCGCGCGATCTTTCTCACCTTGCCTGGCTTTTTCTTTTCCTTTTTCTCTTTCTTGGGCGGCACGGGCGCAGCTTTTGCCGTTTCGGTTGTCGGGCGCGGCGAGGCATCGGCAAAGTTTTCGCTGTTTAAAAGCGGCGCGCTGTACAGCTTATCATAGAAATACTCATCGCTCGGATACGTGTATTTCATCAGGGCAAAAATATTGCCTATCTGAAGCTCCATGCCGGGTGTGAGCGCCGTTTCCTCGATAAAAATGTTTATGGTCTTTATCTTTTTTGACTGCGCATAGTGCATCTCGCGCCGGCAGTTATCCGAGCGCATGTACGCATTGGATATGAACGCAACGACAAGGTGAGCATCGGCAAGATGCGAGGCTATGCACTCCTGCCACTCGCTGCCGACCTCGATGCCCTCGTCATACCAGATGTTATATCCGCGGCGATGCATGTCGCTGACGATGGGCAGGACCGCGTCGTCATCCGCGTGCGCATAGCTTATAAATATGTAAGGCTTATCGCCCTCGTATGGCTTGAAATACTCAAAATCGCTCATAATTCTCTCCTTTTGACAGAAGAATTATAGTCTCACGGGCGAAAAAATGCAATTACAATTCTGTAAATAACAGCATCTGTATTCTGCGCATAAAATGTATAGCAGGCATCAGAGTCTGCAAAGGAGGATATAGATGGCTCAATTCACAAACCAGGCCAGCATAAGCTACAACGGCTTGACCGCCAATTCAAATATCGTAACAGGCGAAATCACACGAGTGCTCAGCGTGAGCAAGACCTCGGTTTCCGGCAGCTATCGCCGCGGCGATACGCTGACCTATGCCGTGAGCATCAGCAACACAGGCTCAGCGCCGTACACCGGCCTTACGGTCACCGACGATCTCGGCGCGTACACCGCCGGCACCGCATCGGTAACGCCCCTGACGTTTGCCGGCGATTCGGTTCTGTATTATGTAAACGGCGTTCTTCAGGCCGCGCCTACCGTTGCGGCCGGCCCACCGCTCACGATAAGCGGCATAAGCGTGCCTGCCGGGGGCAACGCGCTTATAGTATACAGAGCCGCGGCAAACGACTACGCCGCGCCCGGCACAGGCGGCAGCATAGTGAACACCGCATCCGTAAGCGGCGGCGGACTGACAGAGCCGATAAGCGCAAGCGAGACCGTCACGGCCGATACTTCTGCGCTTTTGAGCATAACCAAGGCGCTGAACCCGACGGTAGTTGCCGAGAACGGGCAAATAGCGTACACCTTCACTATCCGCAACACCGGCGCGGAGGCCGTCGATGCCGCAGCCGCCCTCGTTGTAAGCGATACCTTTGACCCGGCTCTCAAGAGTCCTATAAGCGTAACGCTAAACGGCAACGCGTGGCCCGAGACCGGAAACTACAGCTATAACGCCGCAACCGGC
>UMHA01061223.1_pt1 | contig 12137 bp, 7 predicted proteins | sample 1965401 | NCBI WGS metagenome assembly UMHA01 (sample SAMEA4836085, study PRJEB28245) | human gut metagenome | biome: gut microbiome; material: fecal sample | place: Denmark | collected 2008 | reverse complement strand
GGTAATTTCCACTTAAAGGTGGAAATTACTTTTACAAGTGAGTGAAAACTATCTGTGACTTCACTTTTTTGACAAAGTTAACAACTTGTGATATAATAAGCAAGACTTTTTAAAAAGGGGAGTTTTCTATGTATAATTTTTATTTTGAACATTTATTGGATAATGATCCAGACAAAACGATCACAGAGAGAAGTTATAAGCTAAGAAAAAAGTTGAATCCTTATGTTAGAATGGCATTGCCAAAATTTAGTGATTTAAATTTAGTGGTAGAGAAAAAAGGGAATATTCCGGATAATATTCCGATTATTTTTACACCAACTCATAGCTTTAAATATGATATCTTATATGTACTTCGCGCAATTGATACGCATGCATATATTCTATTTGGAAGCTTGCCACAATTCTTTCATACATTCGATGGAGTTTCATCATGGCTATACGGTGTAATATTAGTAGACCGTATGGATAAAAAAAGCAGAGCAGCATCTAAATTAAAAATTGGCAAGGTACTAGATATGGGCGGTAAAGTCATCGATTTCGTTGAAGGAGCTTGGAACAAAACCCCAAATAAGCCAGCCGAAAAAATATTTCCAGGAGTATATGATTTAGCAACAAATCACGGTGCATGGGTTGTCCCGATGGCAACTCACGTGGAAGGGGATACCTGTTATGTTAGTATCGATGACGCGTTCGATATTTCACAGTATGATAAAGAAGAAGGAATTAAAGTTTTACGCGATAAGATGGCAACATTGAAATGGGAGTTAATTGAAAAATACTCTAAGGCAAGTAGAAAAGATTTCGATAACGGAATACCTATGGATGAACAATGGCAACAGTTTTTAAATAAACGAATTTCAGAAGTTCAATATTATGTTACAGAAGTAGAAAATAATGCAAACTTTAAAGATAAAACTGTAACGGATCCAGATGAAGTATTCAAACCATTAGAACAGATTGAGTTGACTCCGCAAAATTGCAAAGTACTATCACGAATTAGAAGATTAGGAAGATAATATTCAAAAAACATATGATTTTTCATATGTTTTTTATTATGTTATCATTTTTTATGTTATAATGAAAAAGTAGAGTAGAGGTGAAAAGAAGTGGGAACATTACAGTTACCATTATGCGCAATCATTTTTTCGGCATTATTATGTTGCGTTTATTTTAGTAAAAAAAGATTAAATACATTAGAAAACAAAACATATTCAATTATGTTAGTATGTAGTTTAATTGATAGTATTTTAGTAACTATTTTAAGAGTTTTTTCAATAGGAGAAATTACTCCTTTAATAGAAGTATTTGTAAACATTTTAAACAAATTAGACTTCATTTGTTTAATATTAATTACGACTTGCTTACTTTACTATACGATTGTAATTACATTTACAGAACAAAAAGCACGCCAGACAAAAACAGTTTTACCAATACAGATTATCAATGTTGTTGGAATATTAATCATGTTGTTGCTAGATTTAAATATCGTAGAAACAAATGGCAGTTTATCAGTAACAGGTCCAGCAACATACGTAACATATTTTATCTGTATTCTTCATATTGTCAGTGCCATTATCATTGCGTTTACTAGAATTCGAAATTTAGACAAACGATACATCCCCATCTTCGCAATTATTTTTGCCTTTGGATTTTTATCAATTGTTTACCAGATGGCCCCTTATTTAATTATTATTTCAATAACGATTACATTTATTAACTATTTGATGTATTTTACAATGGAAAACCCAGATTTAAAAATGATTGAAGCGTTGAATGTGGCCAAAGACCAAGCAGAGAAAGCCAATCAAGCAAAGACGGATTTCTTATCTAGTATGTCGCATGAAATTAGAACACCTTTGAATGCCATTGTTGGGTTTAGTAGTTGTATTGAAGATGCAAAGACACTAGAAGAAGCGAAAGAAAATGCCAAAGATGTTGTCACAGCATCTAATACCTTATTAGAAATCGTAAATGGTATCTTAGACATTTCAAAAATTGAAGCTGGTAAAATGGAAATTACCAATGCCAATTACCAGGCTTATGATACATTTAAAGAATTAGGTAAATTGATGATACCTAGAGCAACAGAACGAGGACTAGATTTACAGATTCATATCGCCGAAGATATTCCCAAAACATTGTATGGCGATGCAGCTAACGTGAAAAAAGTAATTACCAATATTCTATCAAATGCAGTTAAGTACACGAAGAAAGGATATGTAAAATACGATGTATCGTGTGTGAAAAATGGCGATATTTGTCGAATCATTGTGTCTGTAGAAGATACTGGAAGAGGAATTAAACCGGAAAATATTGACAAACTATTTAATAAGTTCGAACGATTAGACGAAGATAGAAATACAACCGTCGAAGGAACGGGTTTAGGACTTGCCATTACCAAACAATTAGTAGAAATGATGGGCGGTAAGATTATCGTTCAAAGTGTATATGGCAGTGGTTCTAAATTTACAATTATTTTAAATCAAAAGATTGTATCAGAAGGAGAAAAAGTAACCGTGATGAACGAAAATGAAAGTGGAACAGTATCTTTATTAGGAAAACGAGTACTAGTTGTAGATGATAATATGCTAAATCTAAAAGTAGCAGGAAAAATATTAGAAAAATACAATCCGAAAGAACTAGTAAATGTCTCATCTGGATTTGAGTGTATCGATAAAATCAAGAGTGGCGAACAATTCGATTTGATTTTAATGGACGATATGATGCCTAAGATGAGTGGAACGGAAACGTTAGCAAAGTTAAAAGAAATTCCAGGATTTCAAACACCAGTTGTCGCATTAACAGCCAATGCTATTAACGGTATGAGAGAGAAGTATTTATCTGCTGGTTTTAACGATTACTTGGCTAAACCAATTGAAAAGGAACCATTAGAGAAATTATTGGCAACTATATTTAAAAGTGCACCAGCACCATCTAGCAAACCGCAAGAACAAGATTCCTTATTTGGAGACTTGCCAGCTTCAATTTATGAAGTCGGTTCTAATGATAAATTGGACATTGCGCAACCAGCTGATTTGAGAGATGATTATGACATTCCTCCGGTTACGGAAAATACCAAAGATTTAACGAACGAACTAATCGCAGCTGAAGAGAAAAAACAAAATTCTACAAAGCAACTGCTGGACGCTAGAATCGATGTTGCCAAAGGACTTGAGTTACTAGGAGATATCGATACGTACAACGATACAGCCAAAGATTATGTTAGTGGCTTAGAGAGTAGAATGAATAAAATGAGAGAGTTAAAAGATCAAAAAGACATGGCAAATTATGCGGTTGAAGTTCATTCCTTAAAGAGTGATTCCAAATACTTAGGTTGTAAAGAATTAGCAGACATTGCTTTCGAAGAAGAAGTGAAGAGTAAGTCGGGAGATGCCGAGTTCATTACATCTGATTTTGCAAGATTGGAGCAGGAAGTAAACCGTGTTCGTGAAATCCTTCAAAAATATCTAGAAACAATCCAATAAGGATTGCTTCTTTTATTATGATGATTTAGAATATTGATTAGAGGTGATGAGATGTTAAAAGTAGAACATATCGTAAAGTATTACGGTGACAACAAAGCAGTTGACGATTTATCGTTTACTGTGAAAGATGGAGAAATCTTTGGCCTTTTAGGAGCGAATGGTGCCGGTAAAACGACAACCTTCCGTATCATTATGGGACTTTTAGAAGCAACATCTGGTAAAGTGACTTTAGACGGAAAGAAAATCGACTATGATGTCACAGACAAAATTGGATTTGTAACAGAAGAGAGAAGTCTTTTAGGAAAGATGACGGTAAAAGAACAAATTTTATTTTACGGTACCCTAAAAGGAATGTTAGAAGAAGACATTTTAAAGAAACTAGATTATTGGTTAAACTATTTCCAAATTCCAGATTATTTAAATCGGAAAATCAAAGAGTTATCGAAAGGTAATCAACAAAAAATTCAGTTTATCAGTGCGGTAATCAATGAACCAAAATTATTGATTTTGGACGAACCGTTCACAGGCTTGGATCCGATTAATGTAAAACTGTTAAAAGATGCCATTTACGATTTACAGAAGAAGGGGACATCGATTATTTTCTCTTCTCACCAAATGGAACACGTAGAAGAGTTCTGCGAAAAATTAGTGATTTTAGTTCATGGTCATCCAGTCCTAGAAGGATATTTAAAGCAGATTAAGAAAGACTATCGCAAAAAGAATATCGTCATTCAAGGTAAGTTTGATCCTAAGAAGATAGAAAAGATTAAAGGAGTACTAAGTGTTACGAAAGAACATGATGAGTACGTTGTAAAGATTAGCGATGAGAGTGTTGTAAAAGATGTATTCCATTCGTTTTCAAAGAGCGACGAGATTACAAAGTTTGTAACATTAGAGCCTTCTCTAAATGAAATCTTTATTGAGAAAGTAGGTGCTCACTATGACGAATAAGTTTTGGTTTTTAGTTAACTATAGTTTAAAGAAAAAGATGAAAACGAAATGGTTTGTCATTGTCAATATCATCTTACTAGTATCGATTGTTGCATTGGTAAACATCGATTCCATCATTACATTCTTTGGTGGTGACTTTAACGATACGTATGAAATTGAGGTATTGGATGAAGTAGGTGTCTACGATGAATTCCAAGCTACATTAGAAGCAAATAGCGTTTCCCTAACCGATACGGAAATGACATTTGAAAAAGTAGAAGGTACGTTAGAAAGTGCTCAAGAAAGTATTAAAGACACCGATAAAATTTTAGTGTACTTTACACCATCAGATACAAATTATTTGGATGCAAAAGTAATTTCAGATGATACTATCGACGGACTTTTCTATCAAGGAATTGCCAGTGCGATTACTTTGGTCAAACAAAGTTATGCGATGAGTGAAAGTGATATCAATCCAGAAGTGTTAGCTTCTATCTCTGCACCGGCAACGATTGAGCGAATCATTTTAAATGAGCAAGAGCAAGATATGGACGATAGTATGACCTTGATTATGGGAACGGTATTCCCAACTGTCATTTTACCGTTCTTCATGCTAGTTATCTTCTTAATCCAAATGATTGGAACCGAAATCAACGACGAGAAATCCAGTCGAAGTATGGAAATTATCATTTCGAACGTCAGTCCCAAAGCACATTTCTTTTCTAAGATTTTATCTTCTAATATTTTTATCATCAGTCAAGGATTGTTGCTAATTATATATGCCGTTATCGGTATGGTAGTACGAAATATGATTGGCGGTGACTCCATCACGGGTGGTATCATGAGTGGTGCCGATGGTATTTTGACGACGTTATCATCCACTGGAATCATGGATAAATTAATCTATATTATTCCGATTACATTAGTGTTAATGGTATTATCATTTATCGCATACGCGTTGGTTGCAGGAATATTGGCATCGATGACCGTCAATATGGATGATTATCAACAAATTCAAGGACCGATTTTAGTGATTCTACTAGTGGGTTACTATTTGGCAATTATGGCAAGTATGTTCAAAGGTTCTATTCTTATTCGAGTATTATCTTATATTCCGTTTATCTCATGTTTACTATCACCAGCATTGTTGGTGATTGGTGAAATCGGCATTGTAGATTGTCTTATTGCAATTGCACTACTAATTGTATTTATCTATTTTGCTGTAAAATATGGATTACGAATTTACAAAGTCGGAATTTTGAATTATTCGACAGATAAAATGTGGATGCGTATTTTAAAAGCTGCTAGAACCAAAGAAAAATAATCCATGGAGATTGGTTTGCCAATCTCTTTTTGTTTCCATTCTGTTCTTTCTACTAAAAACATAGGAATTCTCTTGAAAAAAAGAGAAAAATTCCGTACAATAGTACTATAAATAAGAATGAAGGAGATATCATGAACGACGAAATAAAAACAAACGCAAAAAATAAAATGATACAATCATTAGAAGGACTTGAAAAAAGGTTTTCAACAGTACGTGCTGGACGTGCCAATCCATCTAGTTTAGACGGTGTTATGGTTGATTACTATGGAACGATGACACCATTGAAAAGCTTAGGAACAATTTCTGTTCCAGAAGGCAACCAACTGTTAATCAGACCTTTCGATAAACATTGCCTAGGATCTATGGAAAAGGCTATCGTAGCAGCAAATCTTGGTTACAATCCAAGTAACGATGGAGAAACACTTCGTATTGTCATTCCTGCTTTAACGGAAGAAAGAAGAAAAGAATTATCGAAACAAGTAAAAGCAATGGCTGAAGAAGGAAAAGTTGCCATTCGTAACATCCGCCGCGATGCCATTAACGAAATCGATAAATTAGAAGATATTTCAGAAGACATTCAAAAGGGAATGGAAAAAGATGTTCAATCATTAACAGATGAATACAACAAAAAAATCGAAGAACTTCTAAAAGAAAAAGAAAAAGAATTGATGACTGTGTAAGAAGTACAAAAGTACTTCTTTTTTTTGGAAACGTCTTTCAAAAAGAAAAAAATTATGGTATCATAAATATGACCATAAGAATAGGGAGTGAATAATATGACAAATTGGTTGGGATTACTAATATCTGTCATTTACATTGTTTTGATTATTAGTATATCCGTTTTCTGTTACAAGAAAAAGAAGTTCTCATTAGAAGACAGCCGTAAGTTTGTACATGTTGGTATGTGTAACTGGTGGCTGATTGCCATGATCTTTTTTGATCAATGGATTTATGCCTGTATTTTGCCTCTATTGTTTGTCATCATCAATTTCATTAATTTAAAGACAGACAAAATACCAGGAATCGAACGAAAGGGAAAGGATAAAACATTTGGAACCGTCTGGTATGCAATTGCAATGTTAATCCTTGCATTTGTATTGTTCCGTTATCCAGATTACCAATACATCGGTGCCATTGCTATCCTGATACTTGGTTACGGTGATGGTATCGGCGGCTTAGTAAGCGAGTATATCGGTCGGCATAAGTTTCCGATTCCACACAAGACAGCGGAAGGAAGTTTCACAGTATTTATCATATCGTTCATCATTGCTGCTGCACTATTAGAAGCATTGGCAATGACGGATATGACAATTACATATGCCTTCTTCATCGCCTGCTTTGCAACGATTACAGAACTGTTCTCTGTTGGTGGAATTGATAACTTTACAGTTCCATTATTTACAGCACTTTGTACATTTTTATTGATGACAGAACCGACGTTCTTAAAGTTCGGAATTGCCTTTAGTATCACTGGCATCATCGTCTTTGTATCGATGCTAAATGGACTTTTAACGTACGGTGGCGGCTTTGCTGCCATGGTCTTAGGAACAGCTGTGTTCTATTTAAATGGACCGGTTGTATTCTGGGCATTGATTTTGTTCTTTGTGACGAGTGCTATGCTAGAACATTATCATAAAAAACCGAAAAAAGATAAAGTAAAAGACATCCGTGATGTTATCGAAAACGGGCTTCCATGCTTACTATTCGGCATCATGTACTACGCAACTGGTAGTGAAATTGCTCTCGTTTGTGAGATGACTGCTATCGCTGGTGTTACAGCAGATACATGGAGTAGTGGTTTAGGATACTTCTCAAAAGAAAAAGTTCGTTCTATCCTAACGTGGAAACCAATTCCAAAAGGTGAATCTGGTGGTGTTACGAGACTAGGTATGGCAGGAGCCGTATTTGGTGCCTTGTTCATCGCACTATTCAGTAGTGTTTTGGGTGGCGATAACATCATTCCGAGATTTGCAATTGTCTTCTTCTTCGGTGTATTCACATCTCTTTTGGATAGTTTATTCGGAATTTTATTACAAGTAAAATACTACGATGAAAAAGAAGGAGTTATCCTAGAAAAGAAACCAAAGAGCATGAAGGGAATTCGCAAAGTGTCAGGTTACGATTTTATCACAAACGGAATGGTAAACTTCTTAACTTCTATGATTGCAGCACTTCTTGCAGGTATGGTTGCATTCCTAGTATTCTAAGAGACGAAAGTCTCTTTTTTTATGTTCTCATTTTTGTTATAATGAAATAGAAGGTAGGTAAGTAACATGGAAGAAAGAGAAAAATTGAGTGTCGAAGAATTTAATCGCATCAAACAAGAATATATTCAATGGTTAGAATCTGTTTCTTCCTGGACTCAAGAAACATACCAGACTGTTGCTAATTTTCAAAAAAATCTACTGAGTTACGATTTATCTATGATTCCTGCTAGCGCATGGGAAGGGTTACCAGTTGCCTGTGGAACTTTAGAAGGAATTTCAATCCCGGCAAATTTCGAAGGAACGCATGCGAATATCGATTTCCACAGCTTGGACATTGCTCATAATATTGGAAATAAGCATTGGATTACAGAGTGTAATTTCAATGGTTGCAATGTAACTGGATTGGATGAACTAGATTTATACGAATATTATCCTCTATCAAACGATGAAATAAAGAAAGTCTTTGGGAATGACATCATTGCAAAAAATCCACATCGATTTCCATCGGATGAGATACCAAAAGATATTCAAAATCGTTTCTATCAAGAGACATTAACATTTGAAGATATAGAAGCCTATCCTAGCCTATTAAACGTTCAACTGGTGAATAAACCAAAAAATCACAGTTCGTCTGAAGGACGAAATACAGCTGTATATGATTGGAATCCAACTTTGTTAAGCTCTATTCTAAGTCAAGAACCAAAACTATATCAATACATTGCAACAAATCAGATATTGTTACCAAAAGATGTAAAAGTGGAATCCGTTGAACAAGCAGAGCAAGTCATAGCAGAAAAAATCTATAATGAATTAATTTCAGGAAAACCTAGACGGTCAAGTATTTCTCAAAACCCATACAAAATAGAGAATTTTAAAACAAAATATCCGGATTTCTTTTTAAAATATCATCCTGAAATGAATGTAACATTTCAAGATAAAGATTTAGAAAACAGGTTTTATACAAGAAGCCTAACGGTTCAAGACATACGAAATCATTACGAAGAATTAAAGAATGTTGATTATCGCTATTTATTACCTGGATTACAACAAGTAATTGAAAAATTTGGTGACCTAGAGCATTTTTTTAATGAAATTCCAAGTATTTTCGATGAAGCATTGGATATTATGAATCAAAGCGAAAAAAACCAAACTTTACAAGAAAAATTATTTGATCATCCATTGCCATTACCGGATTTTGTTAGACGACTAGAAGGATTCTTGATTTGCAATAATCTAAATATTACAGTACTTGATTATTATGTAAGTACTGGTGGTTCAATAGATGAATTATTCAATCAAGGACTATCTGATAGGATCTCTAGATTTTACTTTGATACTTTAGTGAAATTTAATGAGAAAAATGATAATATTTTGCGTGAAAAAATTGAGGTTGGTTCAAACGAATATGTATATATATGGGACGAATTATTAAGCTACCCTAGACAATTTATAGAACAATATCATTTACAAGAACTAGTTTTTTCTAAGTCTGAACTGCAAATCGCGGGAATATCAGAACAACAACTAAAAAATGCTTTCCAGTTAGCTAATAGTGCACTTTTAACTGGAAATTTAGAATATTTATCTATGGCACTAAAAACTTATCCGATGTTAGAAAATATGTTTGAACAGAAAAAACCGATTGACTTTATTGGCAAGGACAAGTTATTAAACTATATCAAAGATAAAAAAATATTGTATTCGATTGTAAGAAAATATGATGTAGAAGATATCCGCAATATCGTTTCTAGACTTGCGACATCTAATTCTTCCGAAATCCAAAGACTTGGAGAAACATTAATTGATCCGATTATGGCATCTGAAAATCCATATGATACATTAGACCAAATTGAAGATATATTTTTAAAAAATAATTTGCCATATGTGGCCAAAGCATATCAAGTCTATAAAATATTAAATCCCGAGTATGCATCAAATTATGGTTCTCCGATGTTAAATGCCAAATCAAGCCGTGGTAAAGATATTTTGATTTTTGCTGATTTGATTAAAGCGTCGTTTGGATCCAATAATCGTTCTGTAATTAATTATTTTGAATCAATCGAGAAAGGAGATAAAATTTTTCGTCGTGTTCTAACAAATCAGAATGAATTAAGTCAGTTATCAAATCGAGATAAAGAGATTTTGGATACTTATCTAGGACATTTGAATGCTCTTTACAATCAAACGATGAAAGGGAGAGCAGCTGGAGTTGCAAATGCTCATCAATTAGGAAAAGATACATATGAAAACGTTTTAGAAATGGCAACGCTTTTTTCTAAAGACGGAAAACTAGATTATAATTTGCCAGATCGTTTAACAGAAATGTTTTGTCATTTTGCTGGAATTGATACATTTGAAGATGCTAAAAATTATATGCATGCCAAAGTAGCGATGGCAGATGAAAAGCATAGAGAGGAAGCAAAACATGCTTTTACATTGGAAAAAGGAGATTTCGTAAAAGGTTTAAATAGTATTCAATACATGGAATCTATTTTGCAAAACGGATCAGTATGTAAGGAGTTTTTAGGACCAGCATCTACTACAGATGGCACCCCGTTAGATACTGACTTAACAAGAGTTGAAGAACAAAAAGAAACGTTTCAAGAAACGTATGACACTAGAATACGGGGATATGGAGACATTTCGGTCGTACTAAAATGTGATGGTAGATTCGTGATAACGAAAACATCTCACGACTCTATAGCAAGTAAGGAAAATTTTGATGCAACAAAATTAGAGGCGTTTTATACTGGTGGTGTAGCAAATAGTCATTACGGCATTCGAACTGGTTTTGCTTCTTCCGAAATTGATTATTTCGTTGTTCCTAGTAACGAACGAAAATTAAATTTTGAAATCGTTAAAAATGGATTTTATATTCCTGTCGTAAACGAAGAAGGGAAATTGATTTTTGCACCAGAACAATATGATTATATGCGTACAAAGATGCAAGGCTTGTCTTATTATGGACTTGGAGATTCCTTTGAATTTGCCCCTGAAGAGATGCTAATTACAGATGATGTAAGAGAGGTAATGGCACAGAATAAAGGAAATCAGGAAGAGACAAAGAGAAAACGAGATGCCATTTTAAAGACAGTAGAAAGGTGTTTAGAAGGTTCTGGTATCACACCGGTTTATGAGTTAGAGAAAGAATTAGTACCAGGAACTGTAGAAATCATCGATACGGGTTCTACTGGAAGAGATACCAATAAACCAAACGATGGTGACTTCGACTTTATGGTGCGATTAGATAGAGCCTTGATTGCAGATGAACAAAAACTAAAAGAGTTTAAAAACTTACTACGTCAAGAATTAGGAGCACATGCTAAAGATGCCAGTGAAACGGGTAAAGGAGATTTCAGATATAAAGGAGTCTCTTTGGACGGCCTAGACGAACCAGTCGATGTTGATATGACATTTATTCAAAAGACTGATAAAGTGGATTATTCGACTGATATGTGTCTAAGGGATAGGTTAGAAACAATTCGTAATCTTTCTGAAGAAAAGTATCAAGCAGTTCTTGCAAATGTTATTATTGCTAAAAAGACTTTGAAAGAAGGGAAATGTTATAAACCGTTCCATTCTAATGTCGGTGAAAATGGGTTAGGTGGCGTTGGAGTTGAAAACTGGATTTTACAAAATGGTGGATCTTTCTACGAGGCGAGTAAAACATTTTTAGAGGCAGCAGAAGAGACTAAAAAAGAAGTAGAAACCGATTCTGATACTGCATCTATGTCGCAGGAAGCAAAAGAAAAAGCAGAGTTTGATCGTTTCAAAGATCGTTATCAAATCTGGGATTTTGGTAAGAATCATACGGCAGAAGAAAAGGATGTTTACCCACATAATGAATTCGTATATGACAATATGGCAGTAGATGGATATATAAGAATGAAGGAAACTCTTCGTGCTTATGTCAAGAAAGTGGATTTAGAAAGACAAAATCAAAGTTCCAATGTAGAAGAAAGAGCAGATCAAATTGTAGCGGCAATGGCTAATGGAACAATCGATGTAGAAGGAAATACACAGCAAGAAACAGAAACAACACACCGTACTCTTGGATATGCAGATAACATCAGTTTGTATTTGATGTACACCGTATCGGCTTTATCGATTTTACTATTAATTGCATGTGTTTTATTCCGTTAAAAAAGTATGTCAATAATTTTTGAAAATGTCATAAAAAATGAACAAAAT
>UMHA01078689.1_pt1 | contig 12283 bp, 7 predicted proteins | sample 1965401 | NCBI WGS metagenome assembly UMHA01 (sample SAMEA4836085, study PRJEB28245) | human gut metagenome | biome: gut microbiome; material: fecal sample | place: Denmark | collected 2008 | reverse complement strand
CAGGTTGCAGGGAAGCGAAAGGCACATCGCCAAGCGCGTTTCCGCCGGCGATGCCGAATTCGGCAGGATGTGGCGCAGCGCGCGCAAAGCGCTCTTCCTGCCATGGATCTTCGCGGAGTTCTCAACGAATGCCTGCAGCTTCCTGGGGGAGACGAGCTGCCTTCTTTTGAAGAAACCTCCGTCGGCGCGTTCCGACAGCGAATAGGCGCCGCACAGCTCGTACCCGAGCCTGATGAGATCCGGGAGCGGCAAGACGTTTGCCATCTGCACGAATGCGAGCTCGGGCGAGCATACGTGCAAGTCGTCGCTTATGCGGTAAAACGAGCGGGCGGAGGTGCTTGCCGAATGAAGATGATGGGCGATGAGACCGGGCCTTTCGTTTTTCACAGTGACGCCCGTCATCGCATGAACGGGGAGGCTGAATGTGTGCGGCGACAGGGCGCTGAGGCTCTCGAGGTCGCTTGCGCTGGCAGCCTTCGAGGGAAGCTCGAAGGCGGAGGAGGTGACGCGAGCGGACGGCTTTCCAGGCGGTGAGAGCCAGTATTCCAATGCGGAGATATGTCCGAGGACCAGGGTCATGATTGGGGGAGTATAGCATGGCAAAACGCCTGATGAAATGGCGAAAACGAGAGTATTGCGAAAATGATTTCCGTGCGAGGACGGCACCGGATCGACGTCGGTTCCGCCTATGATCGGCGTAAGATCCGCAGGAGGTTTTCGCGGCAGCGGTGCAAGGGTGCGGCGAAGGATCGGGAAGTGGGAGGCGATGGGGAAAGGAATCTGGCGATCGGGAAAAGAGTCTGGCGATCAGGAAAGGAGTTTGGCGATCGGAAAAGGGACCAGGCGCGTTGCTGGCAAGATGCCGTCAGGGCAGATGAAAAAAGGATCGGGCAAGTCGTTGGCCGAACGTCGTCGGGGCAGACGGCTGTTGGAAGGGGCGGGAGCGGCGGGGAGGGGAACGGCAGGCGCTATACTTGGGCGAGACGCCGAGAAAGCGTCGGAAGGGCTATCGGGAAGAGGGCTGCCATGATTGAGATCCAAGGACCGGATACGGTCGAGAGGAAGCCGGCCAAGATGGGCGAAGCCGAGCTTGAGGAAACCCCTGCCGAGCAAAGCGGCTCCGAAGTCGAAGAGATCCCCGCCGAGCAGGGTGACCCCGAAGGCGAAGCGGCGCCTTCCGGGCATGTTGCTGCGGGGCTCGAGGATGGTTCCTGTCCGGAGCTTTTCCAAAATGATTGCCATGATCTCGTCTCCGAGCCGGAAACGGCAGAACGTCTCGATGGCGAAGATCCTTCCGACTCTGGTCGCGGTTCCGTCTCCGACGCCGATCGCGTCCCCGACGCCGATCGCGTCCCCGACGCCGATCCCGACACCGACCCCGCCGCGTCTCCGCATGCCTACGATGCGGAGCGGCTGGCTGCTCTTCTTCCCGGGCCGGCATCCGATGTCCACAAATACTCGCGCGGCAGGCTGGTCGTCATCGGCGGCGCTGCCGCCTATCCCGGCGCTGCCTGCCTCGCGGCCGCCGCTTCCCAGCGCATGGGGGCGGGTTACACCGAAGTCCTCTGCGCGCCAGAGTCGGTTTCCACGGTGCGCGCGTTCCGTCCGTCGCTCGTTGTTCGCTCGTGGGAAGCGTTGGCCCCCTCGTCCTTCGCTGCCGCCCGATCGGGAAGGCCCGTCGCCTATGCGGTGGGCAGCGGGTTCGATGCGGCCGACGACGCTTCTGAGGCGAAGCGCCTCGTCCACCGTGCGCTCAAGCATGCCCACGCCCCTCTTTTGGTGGACGGGGGCGGCTTGGCGACGCTCGCCTCCGACAAGGGGCGCCGCCTGATGCGCCGGCGCTTTGTCAACGGGTGGCCGACCGTCATCACGCCTCATGCGGGCGAGGCGGCCCGCCTCGCCGCGCCGCTCGAGCTTCCGACCAACGACCAGGGCGAGCTGGCCCGCCTTTTGGCGCTTGCCTACGGTGCGATCGCCGTGGTCAAGGGTCCCGACACGTTCATCTCGGACGGCGACGAGGTCGTGCGCGTGGACGAGGGAACCGCAGCGCTCGCCAAGGCGGGCACGGGCGATGTCCTTGCTGGAATGCTGGGGGCGCTGCTCGCGCAGGGGCTCAACCCCTTCGACGCGTCGGTTCTCGCCGTCACGCTCCATGCGCGCGCCGGGCGCCTTGCCGCCGATCGCCTGACCGCCATCAGCGTTATCGCCGAGGACGTCGTCGCAATGATCCCTGCCGCTATCCGCTCCGTGGCGGACAAACGCATCCCGCGATAGGCTTTCGCAAGCCGCAAGCCGCAAGCCGCAAGCCGCAAGCGCTCGCTCGTCGTCGACCGTCAGCGCCCGCCGTCCGTTGCCCCGCGATGTGTCGGTTCGTCAACGGATCCCGATCGCGCCGCAGCATCCTCAAACGTCCCTATAATGAAGTCAGCGGGAAACCGTCCCGCATCGCCATGCCTCCCAGGAAGGGGAATCTTATGTACACCGAAAAGAAACGGGACTGGGGCGTCATCGTCGCCGGCGTCCTGTTGGTCATCTGCGCGTTCGTCTGCCTCCTGATGCCGGGGGTGACCTTGGTGACGATCACCATGATCGCCGGCGCGGGCTTTCTGGTCTCGGGCATCATGGACGTCATCGAATACGCGCGCTTCCGCAAGCAGCTGATGCTCTCGGGCTGGGTGCTCGCCTACGCCATCCTCGACATCCTGATCGGCGCGATGTTCCTGCTGCATCCCCTGGCATTCTCGGTGGTGCTGCCGTGGCTCATCGGCGGCTTCTTCATCGTGTTCGGCGTCTTCGAGATCGTGATGGCGGTCCGCGGCCGCTCCGCCGGCATGCCGATGTGGGGCTGGGCGGTGTTCTCGGGCGTCGTCGGCGTGCTGTGCGGCCTGACGTTCTTCCTCAGCCCGGCGACGCTGTCCATCTTCATCGCGCTGTTCATGATCATGCGCGGCGCGACGCTTCTGGTGTTCGGTTGGAACGCGGGGCGCATGCTCGTCTAGCGCCCGCCGCGTGGTAGAATCCGAGATGAACTGAGTGGGAAAGGCCCTGGTTTCAGGGCCTTTCTGTTGCAGGGATCCCGTTTTGCCCCAAGGAGCACGCACATGAGCGAAGAAACCATGAACGAGCAGGCCTCCCTTCTCGACGCACAGGCGCTTGCGGAGGCGACGGCCGATCCCGGCACGCGCATCGAGGAGCTGCGCCGCGAGATTGAGCACAACAGCTACCTGTATTACGCCAAGGACGCGCCCGCCATCTCCGACGCCGCCTTCGACTCCCTCGTGCACGAGCTGCGCGCGCTCGAGGCCGCGCATCCCGAGTTCTACGATCCCAACTCGCCCACCCAGCGCGTGGGCGGCTACGTCGGCGAGCAGTTCGCGCCCATCCGCCACGAGCGCCGCATGTACTCGCTGGACGATGCGATGGACGCCGCCGAGCTCGACGCCTGGCTCGATCGCGTCGAGGAGGCGTTCGGCGGCATGGTCGACGTCGTCTGCGAGCTCAAGATCGACGGCAGCTCCATCGCGCTCACTTACCAGGACGGCAACCTCGTGCGCGGCGCCACGCGCGGCGACGGCACCACGGGCGAGGACGTCACCGCCAACATCCGCACCGTCAAGAACCTCCCGCTGCGCCTGCGCCCCGACGCGCTGGGCGGCCTTACCGATCCCTCCCGCGCCATCGAGCTGCGCGGCGAGGTGTACATGCCCAAGAGCAGCTTCGAGTCGCTCAACCGCGCCGCCGAGGCCAACGGCAAGCAGCCCTTCGCCAACCCGCGCAACGCCGCGGCGGGCAGCCTGCGCCAGAAGGATCCCGCCATCACCGCGGGCCGCGACCTGTCCACGTTCCTCTACGCCATCGCCGACGAGCGCGCGCTCGCGTTCGGCACACAGTGGGAGCTGCTCCAGTGGCTGGGCGAGGCGGGATTCCACGTGAACCCCGATGTCCAGCTGTGCGCGACGCGCGACGAGGTGCACGCGTTCTGCCAGCGTGCCATCGAGCGCCGCGACAGCCTGCCCTACGAGATCGACGGCGTGGTCGTGAAGGTGAACTCCTTCGCGCGCCAGGAGGAGATGGGCTACACCGCGCGCGCCCCGCGCTGGGCGATCGCGTTCAAATTCCCGCCCGAGGAGAAGACCACGCTCCTGCGCGACATCACCGTCCAGGTGGGCCGCACCGGCAAGCTCACGCCGGTGGCGGAGATGGATCCGGTCCGCGTCGCCGGCTCGACCGTCGCGCGCGCGACGCTGCACAACGAGGACGAGGTGCTGCGCAAGGACGTGCGCGTGGGCGACACCGTCATCGTGCGCAAGGCGGGGGATGTGATCCCCGAGGTGCTCGGCCCGGTCGTCTCGCTGCGTCCCGCCGACGCGCGGCCGTGGGCCATGCCCAAGACGTGCCCCAGCTGCGGCAGCCCGGTCATCCGCGAGGAGGGCGAGGCCGACTACCGCTGCATCTCCATCGACTGCCCCGCCCAGGCGCTTGAGCGCCTGCTCCACTGGGCTAGCCGCGGCGCGATGGACATCGACGGCATGGGCGAGGAGATCGTCGCGCGCCTGGTCGAATCGGGCCGTCTGACCGACGTTGCCGACTACTACACGCTCGACGAGGTCGAGCTGTCGATGCTCGACATGGGCCGCGTGAACAAGGACGGCGAGGCGATCCGCCTGGGGAGGACCGTCGCCGCCAAGCTCGTCGCCGCCATCGACGCGAGCCGCGGCCGCGGCTTCGCGCGTGTGCTCTTCGGACTGGGCATGCGCCATGTGGGCAAAACCACCGCCGAGGCGCTGGCGGCGAGCTATCCTTCCATGGACGAGCTCAGGGCGGCGACCGAGGAGGACCTCGCGGCGGTGGAGGGCATCGGCCCCAAGATCGCCCACAGCGTGTACCTGTTCCTGCGCACGCCCGACAACGTGGCGGTGATCGACCGTCTGCAGGCGCGCGGCGTCAACCTTGCCGACAGCGCCGCCGAAGACGCCGCCCAGCTGCCCCAGACCCTCGCCGGACTCACGTTCGTCCTCACCGGAACGCTCGTGCAGAGCGGCATGACGCGCGACGAGGCGGGCGCGGCGCTCAAGGCGCGCGGCGCCAAAGTCAGCGGCAGCGTCTCCAAGAAGACGAGCTTCGTGGTGGCGGGCGAGTCGGCCGGCAGCAAATACGACAAGGCGATCGCCCTGGGCGTGCCGGTGCTCGACGAGGATGCCCTGCTGCGCATCATCGAAACGGGCGAAGCTCCGACGGCGGAATAGCCGCGGTTTCGACGACAGCGAAAGAGGCGCAGCGCGGCGCTGGCAACAGAGCGCATCGCGCGCGTCCGACCGCAGAACAGACGCAGCGGAGGAGCGCGGCGGGAATCAAGCAGGTGTGCGGCGTCGACTTCACGCACTACAAGCGCTCGACGGTGGTGCGTCGCATCGAGCGTCGCATGGTCGTCACGCACTCCGCCACGCTGTCGGATTTCGCCTCGCTGCTCGAGATCGACGAGCGCGAGGCCAAGGCGCTCGGCCGTGAGATCCTCATCGGCGTCACGCGCTTCTTCCGCGACGAGGATCCGTTCCAAAAGCTCAAGTACAAGGCGATCTACGACATCCTGGCACGCACGAGCGAGCGCGAGACCATCCGCGTGTGGGTGGCGGGCTGCTCGACCGGTGAGGAGGCGTACTCGGTCGCCATCCTGTTCCGCGAGGCGATGGACGAGCAAAACATCCGCCGCCAGGTGAAGATCTTCGCGACGGATGTGGACATGCAGTCGGTCGAGATCGCTAGCAAGGGCATCTATCCCGAGAGCATCGTCGACGACGTGTCGGCCGACCGCCTGATGCGCTTCTTCGAGATCAGGGGCGAGTCGTACCACATCGTCAACGAGATCCGCAAGATGATCGTGTTCGCGCCGCACAACCTGTTCACCGACCCGCCGTTCGGCAAGCTCGACCTCGTCAGCTGCCGCAACGTGATGATCTACTTCCAGCCGGTGCTGCAAAAGACGCTGTTCGGCATCTTCCACTCCGCCCTCAAGGACGGCGGCTACCTGTTCTTGGGCAAAAGCGAGTCCGCCAACGACGTGTCGGACGTGTTCGTGCCGGTGTGCGGAACCGAGCGTATCTACGCGCATCTGGGCGAGGGCAAGATGCCCGACAGCGTCCAGACCGCCTACAGCGTGCAGATCCCCCCGACGCCCAATTCGGTGAGCGCGGCGCTGCACGACATCCGCGAGGACGGCGAGGATGCCGACAAGCTCTATTCGACGTTCTTGGAGCGCTTCCTGCCGCCGTCGGTGGTCATCGATGAGAACAACCAGGCCGTCCATTTCTTCGGCGACTACGCGCCCTACCTGTCGATCTCGCCGGGCAAGGCGTCGTTCAGCATCTTCAACCTGGTGCACGAGGATCTGAGCCTGGCGGCATCGACCGCCATCAGCCGCTGCCGCGGCGACGAGAAGGCGGTCACCTACACCGACATCGCCGTGCGCACCGACGACGGCGTGCGCCATGTCGACATGACGGTGCAGCCGTTGTGGGAGTACAGCTCGCAGCTGCTGGGCATGATCGCGCTGGTGTTCACCGACCATTCGACCCGCGTCGTCGAGGAGGGCGAGTCTGAGCGCTACGACATCGAGAAGACCGCCGCGCGCCGCATCGCCTATCTGGAGAACGAGCTGCAAAACACCCAGAACGAGTTGAAGGCGTCCATCAGCGACCTCGAGACGGTCAATGAGGAGCTGCAGGCCGCCAACGAGGAGCTGCTCACCACCAACGAGGAGCTGCAGGCAGCCAACGAGGAGCTCTACACGGTCAACGCCGAGTACGAGCAGAAGCTCGACGAGCTCACCGACACCACCAACGACCTGACGAACTTCCTGTCGTCGACGATGATCGGCATCCTGTTTTTGGATGACAACCTCAACATCCGCAAGTTCACCGAGTACGTGGGCCGTGAGTTCAACATCATGGCGCACGATGTGGGCCGCAGCATCCAGATCGTCGCCCACCTGTTCCAGGACATCGACATCGTGGAGGACGCGGAGGCGGTTCTGCGCAGCCTCATGCCCATCGACAAGGAGGTCACGACCGTCGACGGCAAGAACTACACGCTGCGCATCGCGCCGTACCGCACGACCGAGAACAGCATCGAGGGCCTCGTCCTCACCATCATCGACAGCATCGGCGAGAAGTAGGGACTTGTCGGTTTTCCCGTCGGCGGGCCAAGCGAAAACTCCCGGTTGCGAAGAGCTGATCCCGGAACCCCTCCGGGATCGGCTCTTTCCGTTTGGCCTGCTTGCGGTTCGGCGGATCCTTTCGGTTTGAATATCGGCAGCCGGAAATAAACCTTTTCGCAAACATAATCGCTTGACTATATTACTAAACAAGAATAATATTCTTGAACGTGGTACCGATGGGACGTCCTGTCCTTTCGGGACAGGAAGGGAACGGACCAATTGAAGGAAGGGATCGATATGAAGAAACCCATGCGCATCGTCACGGCATCGGTGTGCGCGTTGGCGCTGGCCGGGTCGTTCGCGATGTTCGGCTGCTCGTCCAACACCGAGACCGCCGAAGAGCCCAAGGCCCAGGAGCAGGCCGCCGAGCCCGCCGAGCAGGTCGAGCTGCAGATCTTCGCCGCCAACTCCCTGGAGAAGGCGCTCAACGAGGTCCAGGCCCTCTACACCGAGCAGACCGGCGTCACCTTCGCCGACACCCAGTACGAGGCCTCCGGCACGCTGAACGAGATGCTCGGCGGCGGCGCCACCGCCGATATCGAGATCACGGCGTCCAAGGGCACGATGGACACCGCCGTCAAAGAGGGCTATGTCGATGAGGGCACCCGCTTCGACATGTTCACCAACGACCTGGTGATCGTCGCCGGCACCGACTCCGCCATCGAGGAGATGACGCTTGAGGAGGCCGCTTCCGGCAAGTACAAGATCGCCGTGGGCGATGACAACGTCCCCGCCGGCAACTACGCCAAGCAGGCGCTGTCCACCGTGGGCGCGTGGATCGACGATGAGGGCACGGTCGGCCCCGAGTCCGACGGCAAGGGCGGCACCTTCGAGGGCACCCCGCTCGCCGGCATGGTGACCGAGGGCAAGTCCGTGGGCGATGTGTGCTCCTACGCCAACACCGGCGACGTCGACCTGGCGTTTGTCTACAGCTCCGACGTGTACCGCTTCGGCAACGTGAAGATCGTGGGCACGGTGCCCGCCGACGCCTGCAAGGCGATCGTGTACCCGGCCGCCGTGTGCGCCGAGACCGACAACGCCGACGCCGCCCAGGCGTTCCTGGATTGGGCCGTCAGCGACGAGGGCGCGCTGAAGATCTGGCAGGAGTGGGGCTTCGAGCTGGCGTAAGCCCGAATATGCCCGTTTGCTTCCGGGGTTGACGCTCCATCCGGGGCTCATTCTGGAATGAAGAGGAGGATGGGTGAGGCACCTGCACCCATCCTCCTTTGCGTATAATGTGAGGGCTTCGCGCGCCGGGCGCTTCGGAGGAAGCTTCCGGCACGCGAAGGCGCGCCGCAGGATCGCGGACGCGCTGCCCGCGGCACGCCGACCGAGAGGAGCGGAGCCGATGGGGCCCGAGAGGGGATAGGGGAGGATAGATGACGGTTGAGCTGAAAACGGCGAGGGGTTTGGCGGCGCGCGTCGTCGCCTTGGCGCTCGCCGTCGTTGCGGGCATGGCGCTTGCGCTGCCGACCGCCGCGTTCGCGGCGGAGGGGGAGGGGGGATCCTCGAGCGGGGGCGCCCATGCCTCATCCGATGCGGCGGCTTCCGGCGAGGTGACGGTGTCCGCCGAGGCGGACGCGGCGCTCGCCGAGGGCGCGTCGTTCGCGCTGGCGGATTTCTCCCGCGCCCAGAAAGGCTCCAACCGCGACGTCGATGGCGCCTACATCGGCTACAGCTACTATCAGGGCGGGGACGCCGATTACCTGGCGGCCGTGGTGACGGCCGACTACGTGATCGTGCACGTGCCCGAAAGCGCGGCGGCGCTCTGCGATATCTCCGATCCCGCCGTCCAAGATATGCTGAAAAGCTGTTTGATCTCCCTTGACGAGGCATCCGTCAACGGCGGCGTGGTCGCCGACGCCGACGTGCCGTGGGAGTTCACGTCCGAGAGCATCTGGGAGCAGGACGGCATCGTGTACTCGTTCGGAGTGGAAGCGGGCGAGGGCCGCTACTACACGACGGTCGCCAGCGCCGACGGAGGCGACATCGTGAGCGCGACGTCGAACGCGGCGCGGCCCCTCTACGTCGACTTCGCGCATGTCGCGGATCCCTCCGCGGTCGACATCGTCCCGCCCGCGACCGGCATCGCCGCCGTGGGCGAGTTCCTCGCCACCCTCGATTGGAGCCCTTTGTGGGTGACGCTCAAGACCACGGGCGTCGCGATCGTGTTCATCTTCATCCTGGGCTTGGCGGCGGCCTACTTCAGCCTGCGCATCCCCAAACGCGCCCAGGACATCGCCGATACGCTGTTTACCATCCCGATGGTCCTGCCGCCCACCGTCTGCGGCTTCATCCTGCTGCTCGCCCTGGGCAACAACTCGCCGGTGGGACGCTGGTTCATCGAGCACGGCCTGCCGCTCGTGTTCAGCTGGCCGGCGACGGTCATCGCGGCCGTGGTGGTGGCGTTCCCGCTGATGTACCGTAGCGCGCGCGGCGCCTTCGAGAACATCGATCCGCTCATGCTCGACGCGGCGCGCACGCTCGGATGGAGCAACGCGCGCATCTTCTTCCGCCTGATGATGCCCCTGGCGTGGAGCTCGATCGCCGCCGGCGCAGTGCTGGCGTTCGCGCGCGCCTTGGGCGAGTTCGGCGCGACGCTGTTCCTCGCGGGCAACTACGCCGGCATCACGCGCACCATCCCCATCGCGATCTATTTCGAGTGGATGGGCGGCGACATGGACGCGGCGCTGTTCTGGACCGGCGTGGTGATCGTGTTCAGCTTCGTCGTCATCCTGTTCATCAACCTGTGGGGCAGGCGCACCACCAAGTATCGCCGCGGTTCGGAGGAATAGCGCATGAGTCTGGAAGTCGATATCAAAAAAGAGTTCAAGACGTTCACGCTTGATGTGTCGTTTTCCGCCGGTGACGAGACGCTGGGGTTTCTGGGCGCGTCGGGCTGCGGCAAAAGCCTCACGCTGCGCTGCATCGCCGGCATAGAGACGCCCGATGAGGGGCGCATCGTCGTCAACGACAAGGTGTTCTTCGATTCCGAGCACAAGATCAACCTCACGCCGCAGGAGCGCAAGACGGCGCTGCTGTTCCAGAACTACATGCTGTTCCCCAACCTCACGGTGGCGCAGAACGTGGCGGCCGGCATCGGCAGGGAGGTCTCCAAGGCCGATCGCGACGCCATCGTCGGCCGCGAGCTGAAGCGGTTCGGCCTGGAGGGCTTCGACAAGCGCTATCCCGCGCAGCTGTCCGGCGGCCAGCAGCAACGCGTCGCGCTGGCGCGCATGCTGGCGGCGCGGCCGGGCATCCTGATGCTCGACGAGCCGTTCTCGGCGCTCGACGCGCACCTCAAGGAGGTGCTCGAGCAGAACCTCGTGAGCCTGTTCGACGCCTTCGGCGGCACCGTCCTCTACGTCAGCCACGACATCGACGAGGCGCTGCGCTTCTGCGATCGCATCGCCGTCGTCGACGCCGGACGCATCATGGAGATCGACTCAGGCGACGATTTGGTCAACAACCCGCGTTCGGTGGCGGCGTTGAAGCTGTCGGGCTGCAAGAACGCCACGCCGGTTGCGCGTGTGGATGACAGGCATGTCTGGTCGGCCAAGTGGGGCGTCACCGTGGAAGTCGACGGCCCCGTTGCCGACGACGTCGCCTATCTGGGCGTGCGCGCCCGCTACCTCGAGCAGGTCGACGGTCCGGGCCGCAACTGCTTCCGCATGCGCGTCGACCGTGCGAGCGATTCGCGTTTCGAGCGGACGGTGCTGCTGGGCTTCCTCGATCGCGACGAGCGCGAGGTTCCCACGGTGGGCCAGGCGGAAGACGAGATGAAGTACCTGCACCAGCATATGTTCTGGCGCGTTCCCAAGGTGGGCGGCGGAAGGCGGCTGCCCGAGGTGGGCGACGAGGTATGGATCCGCATCCCCACCGACCGCATCTACCTGGTGGCGCGGTAGCCTGCGTGCAGCGGGGCGATCCGATCGCCGCCCGTGCGGGCGCCTGGCGGGGCCTTCCCCGGCGAACCCTCTTCGGGCTGACTGCCGTTCGTGCGGGAGCTTGCGCTTCGACGCCTTCGCGGATTGGCGAACTGCCCCTTTTTCGTAGGGAAATGATTTATACTTGCATGCGATAAAACCGCAAAAGGAGGACCTATGAAAGACGGTCTTGGCCGCACCATAGAATACCTGCGCATCTCGCTCACCGACCGCTGCAATTTCCGCTGCATCTACTGCATGCCGGAAGAGGGCGTGTGCAGCCTGCCCCACGACGAGATCCTGCGCATCGAGGAGATGGCGCACATCGTGCGCATCGCTGCGGACCTGGGCATCAAGAGCGTGCGCCTGACCGGCGGCGAGCCCTTGGTGCGCAAGGGCGTGGTCGACCTCGTGCGCGAGATCGCCAACACCCCCGGCATCGAGAACGTGTCGATGACCACCAACGGCGTGCTTCTGCCCAAGATGGCCGACGATCTGAAGCGCGCGGGCCTGTCGCGTGTCAACATCTCGCTCGACACGCTCGATCCCGATCAGTTCAAGTACATCACGCGCCGCGGCGAGCTCCATCAGACGCTCGACGGCATCAAGGCGGCGCTCGAGGCGGGCTTTGATCCGGTGAAGATCAACGCGGTCACCGTACGCAGCCTCAATCAGGATTACCTGGCGTTCGCGCGCCTGTCGGTCGATCGCCCGTTGCACGTGCGCTTCATCGAGTACATGCCCGTGGGCGAAAGCTCGGGCTCTGACGGCTGCGGCTGGGGCCCCGAGGACGTGGTTCCCAACGAGGAGGTCATCGAGACCATCAACGCCCAGGCGCGCGAGCAGGGCCTGCCCGAGCTCGTGCCCGCCGGCGACGACAGGCCGCTCGGCTGGGGACCTGCCCGCTATTGGGAGTTCCCCGGCGCCAAGGGCACGGTCGGGTTCATCTCGGCGCTGTCGAATCACTTCTGCGCCCAGTGCAACCGCGTCCGCCTGACGGCCGACGGCAAGCTGCGCCCGTGCCTGTTCTCGGACCTGGAGTTCGACGTGCGCACGCCGCTGCGCTCCGGCGACGACGACGCGGTCCGCGAGGTGTTCGCGACCACGCTGCGCGCCAAGCCCGACGAGCATCACAACAAAGTCG
>UMHA01043266.1_pt1 | contig 12395 bp, 9 predicted proteins | sample 1965401 | NCBI WGS metagenome assembly UMHA01 (sample SAMEA4836085, study PRJEB28245) | human gut metagenome | biome: gut microbiome; material: fecal sample | place: Denmark | collected 2008 | reverse complement strand
CGGCTCGCCCGTCTCCATCGCATGCAGCACGAGGTCGGGCGCCGCAGAGGTGAGGTAGCGCTCCGGCAGACGGCGGCCCAGTTTCTCGGTGAGCGCCCGCGCCTTGCCGTACCCCTCGTAGCACTGCAGCGGCGTGCGCTGCGTGTTGAGACACCGGGCGCGGTGCTCCGCGGCGAGCGCGTCGGTCATCTCCATGTCGACCTCGGGGACGAAGTCGCTCGCCTCCGCCAGAACGCAGGCGCCCTGCTTGTCGACGTTGCCCGTGATGGCGCGCAGGCAGCAGATCGCACGGTGCGTGGGCGCGACGTTCACGCCCACCTGGTCGATGCCGCGTCCCGACACGAGCGCCGCCGCCTGCGCGGAGCCGAACAGGCGCGCCGCGCGCACGATATCGTCCTCCGAAACGCCGCACTCCTCGGCAGCACGCGCCGGCGTGTAGGGCCTCACATGCTCGGCGAGCTCCTCGAATCCGTGGCACCACTCATCGACGAACGCCCGGTCGACGAGCCCCTCCTCGATGATCACATGCATGAACGCCAGCGCGAGCGTGCAGTCGGTGCCGGGGCGGACCGGCAGCCAGATATCGGCCAGGGCGGCGACCTGCGTGCGTCGCGGATCGATGACGACGAGCGACGCCTCGGTCTTGGAGAACTGGATGATGGCGCGCCAGAACGCCGAGTTGTCCGACTGCGCGGGGTTGGTGCCCCAGATGAACAGGCACTCGGTCAGTCCGGGCGTGATGTCGGCCTCGACCGTCCATCCGAACGTGAGCGCGTCCATCCAGATGCGCGGGTTCCAGCAGATCTGCCCGATCCCCATGTTGTTGGGGCTGCCGAACAGGTTCATGAAGCGGTGGAGCGGCCAGAACGACGCGTGCGGCCCGCCGATGGCGCTCGCCAGCGTCTCGGGGCCATGCTCGGCGGCGAGACCCCTCAGCCGTGCGGCGATGTCGTCGAGCGCCTCGTCCCAGCTCACGCGCTCCCACTGGTTGGCGCCGCGCTCACCCACGCGACGCAGGGGATGGTTGATGCGGTCAGCTCCGTCGAGGGCGGCGAGGTTCATGCGCCAGCGGCGGCAACCCGCCAGGATGCGCTCGTCGTACGGATAGCGCGTGGGGTCGGGGCGCAGGTCGACCACGCGGCCGTCCTCCACCGTCGCCAGGAACGCGCAGCAATAGCCGCAATAGTGGCAGTTCGTAGGTTTGATCTCTTGCATTGTCGTGAGGCTCCGTCGGTTCTATTCGGCGCTGTCGGAATCCAGGCCGACGAACGTCCGGCGCGACTCCTCGGAAGGCGCGGGCTCGTCGAACAGGAAGCGCAGCGTCATGTAGGGCGGGGTGCTCTCCCAATCGATGCGCCAGTCGTACAGCAGCTCAAGGTAGTGGAACACCGGAACGTCGTGCTGCTCCTTCGACAGGAGGAAGGTGCAGCTCATGCAGGCGGTCACGATCGCGTCCGCCTTAGCGGCGACCGCCTCCTCGCCATGCTTGCGCGACTGCTCAGAGGCGCGCTCGGGCTTGCCGGCGGCGCGCAGCAGCGAGCCGCAGCAGAACGACCGACGACGGTTATGCTCGGCCTCGCGGATCGTCTCCTCGGGAAGCAGGGCGCGGACGCCGTCGGCGAACTCGCCCGTGTCACGGTCGGGGCAGGAATCATGCGGGGCGAAATGCGGAAGCCCGCCGGATGCCGCCTCGGAATCCGGAACCGCGGCGGCGACCATCTTGCGCGCCACCTCGACATCGATGCGGTAGCCCATATCCGCCAGCTCCACCGGAAGCGGGACGACCTCCACGCCGGCGGTGCGCTCGTCGGCGGCCAGCAGGGCGCGCAGGGCCTTCACGCAGTTGGGGCAGGCGGTGATGATGCGCTCGACGCCGGCATCCAGGATATGCTCGCGCAGCTGTGCCTCGTGCGCCGCACGGATCTCCTTGCCGTTGGGCTCGTACTGCAGGATCTTGCCGCAGCACACCAGCGACACGCCGTCCACGCGGCCGGCGCCCTTCAAAAGATCGTAGACAGCCTGGACCAGCGGCAGCGAGTAGTTGATGAACGAGCACCCCGGGAAGTACAGCGACTTGACCGGAGCGTCCTCCCCCTCGGGTTTGCGAGGAGGCTCCACCCAAGCCGAAAGCTCGGGATACCCGCAGGTGACGCAGCTCCCCGTCAGCGCGTCGTCGTACACATATCCAGACATTGCAACCCCCTTTTCCGTTTGCTTAGGCTCGCCGTCCCGCGCCGGATACCGCAGCATCCTTCCACCAGGACGGCGAGCCTAAACAAACGGGGGCCCGACCGAAAGGCCGCACCCCCGTTAGCGCTTCTCCCAGCCACCGCCCGCTCCCTGGTCGTTCGTAGAGACAGCGAGGGTGCCCCTGGTGCCCGAGATTCGCGGGATCGCGGGGGCGCCGCGTACTTCGGTACGCAAGCTCCCGGGATCGCGCGAAGATCGGGTGCCAGGGGCGGTCGCAGCGGCGGCCAGTTCCGCCGGCCGTCAGACCGGCGGAACGAAATTAGAAGAGGTTCTTGCCGTATTCCCACTTCTTGACGAACTCGGCGTCAGGCTTGGCAACACGGTTGTAGTAGCGGATCTCGCCCGGGATGTCCGCACGATCGTCGGTGTTGACGACCATGAAGCGGAGCAGGCAGCCGCCGCACAGAACCAGCACGGGAGCCACGATCTGAGCAGCAGCGGAGTGGCCGCCGCCGATGTACATCATCAGCGGGACGAGCAGGCCCAGGAAGACCATGCCCACCCAGAACAGCAGGGCGTAGCTGCCCTTGATCCAGCGCATCGCGGCCTTCTTGGCGGTCACGTTGCCGGCGCCCGCGAAGGACAGGACCATGGTCAGCAGCACGATGAGCTCGGCGATGACCAGCACGATGTCGACGATGTGCAGGATCTCCAGCACGAGCGCCGCAGCGAGCAGGCTCTCGAGCGTGATCTGGGCCGGCCAACCGCCGATGGACAGCACGATGGCGGCGCAACCGGTGGAGATAGCGGAGATCGTGAACAGCACGGGCAGCGCGGGGGTGGCCCAGAACGCATGCGCCTTCAGGGTCGACAGCATGATGCCGGTGTACATCATGATGCACAGGCCGAAGAAGCCCGCGACGATCAGGAAGAAGTCAGCGGCCGGCAGCAGGAACTGCGAGAGCCCGCCGAAGATCGGCCATGCCTGATCGAGGAAGGCGAGCAGGTACAGCAGCGCGAACACGGCGGCGATGACCAGGAAGGTGGCGCCCCACTTGATGATGGAGGTCGCCGTCGTCCATACGCGCCAGAACACGCCGGGCTGGCCCAGGTCGATGATCAGGAACACGCAGCCGATGGCCACGCAGATCAGCGCGATGAGCACCGGGAAGGCGAAGATCTCGCCGTAGCCCGGGATCACGAAGCTGTTGAAAATGGCGGACAGGAACAGAATGCCGCCAGCCAGACCGCCCAGGAACAGGTACAGGGCGATAGGCGGTTCCCAGTAATGATGTTTCATTATGCCTGACCTCCCAAACACGGAATGTAGTAGATCTGAGGCTCGGTGCCGAACTCGGTGAAGATGCGGTCGGTCTTGACCGAGCCGATGAGCTTGGACACTTCGCTGTTCGGATCGTCCAGATCGCCGAAGATACGGGCCTTCTGGTGGCAGGTCTCCACGCAGTAAGGCTGGGCATCCGGATCGAGCTGGCGCTTGTCACGGCAGAACGTGCACTTGCGCACGAAGCGGTGCATGCGGTTCTCCAGGTGGGAGGCGTCGCGCATGCCGTAGGGGCACGCGTTCACGCACACCTTGCAGGACAGGCACTTCTTGGGATCCACCCAAACGGTGCCGTCGGCGTCCTGCTGGCTTGCGCCGGAGGGGCAGCAGGGCACGCACTCGGGGTTCTCGCAGTGCATGCACAGAAGCGGTGTCCAGTTGCGATGGACGTTTGGCCAGGTGCCCTGGACGCCCTCGGAGACGACCGGGTTGTAGATGATGTCAAGCGGGAGCTTGTTCCACACACGGCAAGCAACCGTGCAGGAGTGGCAGCCGATGCAGCGACGCTGGTCGATGACCATAACGTAACGAGTCATTTCCTATCCTTTCTCCTACTCGATGCTTACTTACTGAAGGGGCTGGTACGACATGTCGTACTTGTTGCCCGTGGCCTCGTCCACCAGGCAGTTGGCCGCAGCGTCGTACAGCCAGCCGTAGTAGGCGTCATGGTAGGCGCCCGTGGCGGGATCGAGCATCCAGCCGCTGTTGGGATCGTACACGTACGGCTTGTCGCCGAGGACGGCGTAGCCCTTCTCCTGATCCCAGGTCAGCTGCTCGGGCACCGCGTACGGCGCGTCCTGGCCGGGATAGGTGCGGACGCCGGCCACATAGGTGATCTCGACGCGCTCCATCGTGTACTTCTTGCCCGTGGCGTCGTCGATGAGGCACTGCTCGTTGCCGTCGTAGCGCCAACCGGTGTGCGGGTCGATGTAGGCCTTGGTCTTCGGGTCGATCAGCCAGCCGGAGTCATCCAGCTTGAAGTGCGTGTCCTTCTGGAAGATGCCGTCGTTCTGCCACACCCAATAGTAGCCCTCGGGGACTTCCTTGGTGCACTCGGGCATCGTGAACGGGATCTTCTCCTTGCACAGCTTCTGCTCGCTGGGCATCACGTGGATGCCGGGCTCCTTGGCGGAGCTGGGGATGGAGAACTGGGCGTCCTCGGGCTTGAAGACGTTGTCGAAGTCGCCGCACTTGTAGACCTTGCACAGCATGCCGCGGTTGGACCAGGAGCCGCCCATGGGATCGCAATCCTCGTCATCGACGGAGGTCAGCGTGTTGACGTTGGACTCCAGGCAGCCGAACGGGTTGTCCAGGTCGGCCGAGCCGTCGCGCTCGGGGAACCACCAGCCGCGCGGGCACATGATCACGCGCGGATCGACGATGGGCTCCACGCTGGCGCGCATCTTGATGCGGCCGCGACGGGTCTCGATCCAGCACCAGTCGCCGCGCACGATGCCCAGCTCGTCGGCCTTCTCCGGGTTGATGTAGAAGTACGGATCCGGATACAGGTAGCGGATGTTGGGCATGTTGAAGTGCTCGGAGTGATGGAACGGCATGAAGCCGCCGCCCGTGGTGAGCACCAGCGGGTACTCCTCCAGCAGCTCGGGGGTGTCCTCGGGGTTCTCGGCAGTGCCCGTGTAGGACGGCATGCCGTCGTAGCCGAGCTGGCGCATGATGGTCGAGTTGCACTCGATCTTGCCCGTCGGGGTCCAGAAGCCGTTGTTGTTGATGAACTTGCTCTGGTGCAGCGGCGGATAGTACATGCGGAAGTTGTCGACGAACTCGTCCCAACCGGAGATCGGCAGACCCAGCGGCGCGATGATCGCGGAGTAGGCCTCCTCGATGGTCTCCCAGGGCCAATCTTCCTCGGACTGGCCGCAGGCGATGCCGAGCTTGCGCCAGAAGGTGAAGTCATCGTGGCGGTCGTACTTCGGCTGGATGGCGCGGCGGCCGCCCATGACGGAGTCGGTGGCGCCGTAGTGGGTGACGATGATCGGACGCTCGAGCGCGCCGGCCGCCGGGAACACGTAGTCGGACAGCAGGGCGGTCGGGGTGATCCAGTACTCGACGGTGACCAGGAACTCGACCTTCTTCAGGGCGGCGAGCGTCATCTTGGAGTCGCCGTAGGAGTTCACCGGGTTGGTGGCGTTGACGATCAGCGCGCGCACCTGGTAGGGGTCGCCGGTCAGGATCGCCTTGAAGACGCTGGGGCCGTGGGCCTCGCAGAACCACTCGGCCGGCAGGGTCTTGCCCCACGTGCGCTTGGCGTTGTCGGAGATCAGCTGGTAGCCGGGCCAGGAGGTCAGCTTGAACTTGTTGGAGCCGATCTGCTTGGCCTTCTGCTCCTCGGGCAGGCGCTCGTTGAGCTCCATCTCCTCGTCGGTGAGGTAGTTGATGGCCGGGCCGGGCATGCCGTCGCCGCCGGGGACGTCGAGGTTGCCGCAGATGGCGCGGATGAGGGTCAGCGCATGGGCGACCGTGGTGGACGCGCGGCCCATCTGGTCCCACGTGCAGCCCCACTGGATGCAGCCGGGCTTGTTCATCGCGTACAGACGCGCGGCGGCGCGGATCTGCTCGGGATCAAGCCAGGTGATGGTCGAGGCCCACTCGGGGCTGTAGTCGATCATGCGGTCCTGCAGCTCCTCGAAGCCGTCGCACCACTGCTCGACGAACTCCCAGTCGTACAGGCCCTCGAAGATGATGGTGTGCAGCAGCGCCAGCGCCAAAGCGGAGTCGGAGCCGGGACGCAGCGGCAGCCACAGGTCGGCCTTGGAGGCCGTCTCGGAGTAGCGCGGATCGACCATGATGATCTTCAGGCCGGTCTGCATCTGCAGATCGGTGTAGCCGCGCATGCTGGGCAGCGAGGAGGCGCCGGGGTTCATGCCCCACAGGATCAGGCTCTTCGCAGCGCCCAGGTCGGTCTCGAACGGGGACCAACCGCACACGCAGGTCTCGGTCATGAACGTGGGGATCCAGCACAGCAGCGCGTTGTGGAAGCCGTTCGGGGTGCCGAACAGGTTCAGGAAGCGACGACGGGCGAAGTCGTCGGTGCGCGTGGTGCCGCCGGCGGAGGCGACCGCCTCGGCGCCGCTTTCGGCCTTGATCTGGTTCAGGCGGTCAGCGACCTCCTGGATGCCCTGATCGTACGGGATCTGCTCCCACTTGCCCTCGCCCTTCTCGCCGACGCGCTTGAGCACGTGGTTGACGCGGGCGGGATGATTGACGTGCAGCAGCGCGCTGGTGCCGCGGCAGCACAGGCCTCCCTTGTTGCTGTAGTCGGGATCGCCTTTGATCTTGATGACGTCACCGTCTTTGACGTATGCGAGAACACCGCAATTCGCGTGGCAGAAATAGCACAGCGACTTGATCATCTCGACGCCAGGAGCGTTGACATCGACTTCGGTCGACACGATATCGGGACACATCAGGTCCTTCAGGCCGTGCGACTCCTTGGAAATCTCCGCCATCTACCTTCCCCTCTTCTACTCGTCATGCTTGCCTTTACCTACATTGTCATTGCCGTCTTTTCACGACCGCATGCCGCTTAGGGCCGCCGCCATGACATAAGACAGCCCGCAAACGGTGCAAGTTTATAGAACGCCCTGAACTTGCACATCGCTCTTGAGGCTTTAAATCGTATGAACGGGTAAACCTTTCGGTACGAGGCGCGCCGAATACCGCAGTAGGCCGACCGCTCCCTGCGGCCAGCCTTCCGAGTCGCATTATTCGCGCGGCGACGGAGCACCGCCTCCGCTATGTATCCCCCGTTCCCGAGAGGCGCCCCCGCGCGTCTCGGCACGTAAAGCCCCGCATCCGCCACATGAATATGGTGGACGCAATCGGCTAGTCGATTATAGCCATTGCGTCAAGGGCGGACTACCCATTACCGGCGTTTTGCGACGAAAAACAGAAGCACGCCGACCGTTTTTGCACCTATACTGGCGTGACGGGGGACGGTTCTTCTGTCACCTTCGGATAATCCGTCTGCCGCATTATTCAGATGTGACAGAAGGACCGTCCCCTGTCACGTTGGTCTGAGAGGGAGGGCGGCCATGGCCGACAGCTTCACCCACACGTTCACGTTCATGGGCACCGGCGCCGGCTGCGGCGTGCCGGCGTTCTTCTGCGAGTGCCCCGCCTGCCAGGAGGCGCGCGAGCATCCGCGGGCCCGACGCGGCGACTGCGGCGCGATGATCCGAGGGCGCGGCGAGGGCGGACTCACCGTGCTCATCGACACGCCGCCCGATGTCCGCCATCAGCTCAACCGCGAGGGCGTGCGCGCGATCGACCGCCTTTTGGTGACGCATGGGCACTCCGACCACATCGGGGGCATGGAGGAGCTCGAGTACATGGTCCAGCTGCGCACCAAGGCCCCGCTGCCGACCTACGCCAGCCCCGGCACGCTGGAGACCATCGCGCACGAATACCATTACATGACGTACTGCCTGGACATGCACGAGGTCATGCCCTACGAGACGATCGAGATCGACGGCATGCGCTACACGGCGCTGCCCGTGCACCATGCGCCCGGCACGTACGGGTACCTGATCGAGACGCCCGGCACGCGCCTGTTCTACGCGTCGGACACCGGCACGCTGCCCGACGCCACCGCGGAGCGCGTGCGCGGGGTCGACTTCCTCGCGCTGGACGCGACGTATTGGAAGCACTGCCCCACCGACCAGCACCACAGCATCCAGGAGACCATCGAGGAGGGGCTGGCGCTCGATGCGGGGACGATCTTCCTCACGCATCTGTGCATGCACTACGCCGAGCCGATCACCTTGGTCGAGCTGGAGGAGTTCCTGCGGCAATACGACGGCCGCGTGCGCGCCGCCTCCGACGGCCTCTCCTTCGGCATCTAGCGCAAACGGAACAGGGGACGGACGTTTTTCTCGTTTCGCGAAAATGAGAAAAATCACCCGTCCCCTTATCTCATTCCGAGACGGATTTCGGGATCCGATCGGCCAAGATCATACCCCTGGGCGGAGAAAACCGCCGTATCTGGGTCTTTTGGTCCCACCAAAGGCTTGCGATGCCCGTTATAATGAAGCGTCGCTATTTGCCGCTCCGAACGGATCCCCTATGGCAAGCACCCGACCGGGAGGGCCGGGAGGGACCCCGATACGGAGAAGGCAATCATCCGCAAGCTGTTATTTCATTATCTGGGAGGGAGATGTATGAAACAGCCTAAAAGCATCGTGTACGCATTCCTGATCGGCGGTATGTTCGCGCTTATCGCCCAGGCGATCCTGTCGTTTTGGCAGTTCGCCCTGACCGGCACCCCCATGGAGTTCTTTACGGGCGGCGCCACGCTCGTGAGCATGGGCGTCATCGGCTGCATCCTGGGCGGCTTCGCCGTGTACCAGCACGTCGAGGAGTGGGGCGACTTCGGCGCGCTGCTTCCGTTCTCCGGCTTCGCCATGGCCGTGGGCATGAAGGCCGTCGGCCCCTGGACCACCGCCAACGAGAAGTTCGGCAAGTGCGTGTGGAACTGCGTGTGGTTCGTCGTGTGGTTCAACGTGCTGTTCGCCGCCATCTGCATCGCCATCGGCTTCGCCTGCGGCGCCACCGGCCTGAACAACCACATCATCGAGGTGCCCAAGACCGAGGGCGGCATGCTGTTCTTCTGGGCGTTCGTCGTGGGCGGCCTGCTCGCCGCGATCTTCCAGTGCCTGTACATGGTCGTCCAACGCATCACCCCGAAGGTCAATCACCTGCACATCCTGATCACTGCCTGGATGGTTGGCTGCATCCTGGCCCCCTCGGGCATCTCCACGGCGCTCGCCAACTTCTCCGGTGAGGGCTTCTCGGTCATGATCACCGTCGGCGGCTACAACATGTACAACGTCGGCCTGGACTTCTTCCTGGGTCACACCGACACGGCGCTGCTGCACCTGGGCTCGTTCCTGCTCGCGGTTGCCGGCCTGGCCATCACGGCGCTGTTCACGTTCTTCATCTACAACGCCAAGTTCGGCCGCACGCCGCTGCGCGAGGTGCATAAGCAGCAGGCGCTGACCTCGCTCGAGCATCTCGGCTTCGAGGCTCAGCTCACCGACAAGAAGGCGTAATCGGGCACGCAGCGCCGCCACGGCGCGCGTCTCAAGCCATCGGCAGCGTTTCGGAAAGCCGCGTCGTCCTTTCGGGCGGCGCGGCTTTCCGCTAGAATGGCCTGCATGCGCACAACGACGACGGGAGGAGCGGGGCGGGCGCCCCGCCTCCTTTGAGAAGGAGCACCGCATGTCCAAGAAGAAGATGCGCCGCGACCGCGCGCTGATGGAAATCCCCCGCCTGAGGGCCAACCGCCGCAGCGGAATCATGCTCACCGCCCTTGGCGGCATCCTGGCCGTCGTCGTCATCATGGGGATCCCGGTGCTGCAGGGCTACGGCATCCTGCCGTACAACAACATGGTCATCAGCGTCATCACGTTCGCGACCGCCGTGTGCGCCTGCGGCGTGCTCGGCCTGGGCGTGCAGAAATTCACCCGCGCCAACCAGAAGATCAACGCGATCCGCCAGCTATACGACTTCACCGACGAGGATCTGAAGAAGCTGTAGCCCGCAGGTCGCATCCCCGCCTACGATGCGAAAAGGCCCCTGCTCCGGATCTTGAGGATCCGCGGAGCAGGGGCCTTCGTCGTATCGGCGCGGCTTTAGCGGGCCGCGCGCCATCGGAGCCTCGGGGAGTTTAGAACTCGAGCTTCTCCAGACGCTCGAACACGGCATCCTTGCGGGTGAGGAAATCCCACGGATCGAAGATCTCGTCGAGGGTCTCCTTGAGAGGTTGGCCTCGGGATCCGCCTCAAGGTTCTCGCGGTAGGTCGGTCCGTCGACGGCGTTTTGGATGTCCGCCCACACCTTCATGGCGTTGCGCTGCACGATGACGTAGGCCTCCTCGCGCGTGATGCCCGTCTGCACGAGCGCGAGCAGCACCTTGGAGCTGAAGATCAGGCCGCGCGTGCGCCACAGGTTGTGCTCCATCTTGTCGGGATAGGTCTGCAGGCCGTCGAGCATCCACTGCATCTTGCCGAACATGTAGTCCAGCGCCGTGAAGCTGTCCGCCAGCGCCACGCGCTCGGTGCCGGAATGGCTGATGTCGCGCTCGAACCACAACGCCACGTTGTCAAGCGCCACCTGGGCGTTCGCCTTGACCACGCGCGCGAGGCCGCACACGCGCTCCGCGGTGATGGGGTTGCGCTTGTGGGGCATGGCCGAAGAGCCCTTCTGGCCCTTGGTGAACGGCTCCTCCGCCTCGATGACGTCGGACTGCTGCAGCAGGCGCACCTGCAGCGCGATGGACTCGAGCGTGGCGGCGACGGTCGCCAGACCGCACATCACCTGGGCGTGGCGGTCGCGCGCGAGCACCTGCGTCGACAGCGGGTCGGGCGTGAGGCCCAGCTTCTCGCAGACGTACTGCTCGACGAACGGATCGATGCTGGAATACGTCCCCACCGCGCCGCTGATGGCGCCGGTGGCGGCAACCTCGCGCGCCTGCTCCATGCGGGTCTGCGCGCGCTTGAGCGCCCATGCCCAGCTGCCGAACTTCATGCCGAAGGTCATCGGCTCGGCGTGGATGCCATGCGTGCGGCCCACGCACAGGGTGTCCTTGAACTCGATCGCACGGCGCTTGCACGTCTCGCCAAGCTGCTTGATGTCGGCGAGGATGATGTCGATCGCCTGGGTGATCTGATAGGAAAGGGCGGTGTCGCCCAGGTCGGACGAGGTCATGCCGTAGTGGACCCAGCGGCTCGGTTTGGGCTCGCCCTCGGGCACGTCGGCGTCGATATGCTCGGCCATGTCGGTGGTGAAGGCGATGACGTCGTGGTTGGTGACCTTCTCGATCTCGGCGATGCGCTCGGCCGTGCAGCCGGCGTGGTCGCGGATCCACTTGGCCTCCTCCTTGGTGATGCCCGCCTGACCCAGCTCGGCCTGGGCCTCGCACGCCAGCACCTCGATCTCCTGCCAGATGTCGAACTTGTTCTGAAGCGTCCAGATATGCCCCATCTCGGGGCGCGTGTAGCGGTTGATCACCAGCGTGCCTTTCCCTCGCCTTGATACATGCTGTGCTGATTATACCCTGCCCGGTGCGACGCGTTGCGCCTACAGTCCGCGGAAGAGGGAGCGGACCTCGTCGAGGACCTCGTTGTCGGCGGCGATGATGGCGGTGTCGCCGGGCATGAGATAGGTGTCCTCGCCCACCACCTGCACGTCGTCGGTTGTGGAAACCGCGACGATCAGGCTGTTCTCGGGCATGGGCATGTCGAGCGCGCGGACGCCGGTCTCGTTCGAGTGCAGGCGCATGCGCGGGACGCGGATCTCGGTCAGCACGACGTTGCCGTGCGTGAGCGACGAGGCGACGCTCACGCTGCCCAGAAGCGTCTCCTCCTCGATGAGGTTGGCGATGAGCGTCGTCGAGGAGACGCACTCGATGCCCACCTCCTTGAAGATGCGCAGGTTCTTGGGGTGGTTGACGCGCGCGATGCAGCGCGGCACGCTGAACACGCGCTGCGCGATCTCGCAGGACACGAGGTTGTTGTCGTCCTGGCCGGTGGCCGCCACGAACACGTCGGCGCGGCGGATGCCGGCGTCCTCCTGGTATTTGGAGTCGCAGCCGTCGCCGTGGATGACCATGTAGCTGCCCTGCAGCACGATGGAGAGCTTATCCGCCGTCGCCAGATCGTTCTCGATCAAGGCAACTTCGTTTCCGCTGTTCAGAAGAACCGTCGCAAGGTACTCGCCCACCTTGCCGCCGCCCATGATGACCACGTACATATAACTACCTCCTGGGTTTGACATGCGTTTCGCCTATGCTGTCAGCGAGGTCTTCTCCGGTGCCGCGAATCGCGGGGATGGCGGAGGCGAAGCG
>UMHA01070758.1_pt1 | contig 12535 bp, 5 predicted proteins | sample 1965401 | NCBI WGS metagenome assembly UMHA01 (sample SAMEA4836085, study PRJEB28245) | human gut metagenome | biome: gut microbiome; material: fecal sample | place: Denmark | collected 2008 | reverse complement strand
ATAGTGAAACCGAGACATTTACCCCATTCAATATTCCCTATACTCGTACTGTCTATAATGCTTTACAGGAGATAAAGTATCTTGATTATACAACTGAGGATATGGAAGGTTTACAGGTCCTTCCTGATTCGTTCAAGCAAGAAGTGAACGAAGTGGCACAAGCCAATCGTTTCTTCCACTGGTGCGTTGAGTTTCCCGAGATCTTTGCTGATGGAGGCGGATTTGATGTGATGTGCGGTAATCCACCTTGGGATAAGATCAAGGTGGAGGATAAAAGATGGTTTGAACAGAATGGCCGTGCGGACATTGTAAATGCGGGAACCGCAGCACAACGCAAACAGGCTATTGCAAATCTGCCAATAACTAATCCTGAACTTTATAAGGCATACCAGTTGGCATTGGCGAATGCCGAGGCCATGAGCCGTTATGTTCGCTTTAGTGGGCGTTTCCCAATGACAGCAACTGGAGATATTGATTTATATCCTTTATTTGCCGAACATTGTTATAATTGTACACGAGAAGCGTGGGGATTGGTATTGCCCACTGGTATTGCAGTAAATGATTCAACAAAAGACTTCTTTGCAAGACTCATTAATGACAATCGATTAATATCATTATATGATTTCGTAAATAGAGAAAAAATATTTGATATTGCTTCTCTAGCAAGATTTTGTCTTCTCACTGCTGGTCACAAACAAGATACTCCCCGTGAAGTCTCGGGCGGATTTTATCTAACCCGACTAGATCATCTGCTTGATCCGACAAGAATCTATAAGCTCAAGACATCAGACTTTGAACGTATCAACCCCAATACAAAAACATGTCCTGTATTTCGAACGAGCCAAGATGCAATGCTTACCACCCAAATTTATCGACAGTGCAAAGTTCTAATAAATGATGCAACGAGAGAAAATATTTGGCATATAAAGTTTGCAAGGATGTTTGACATGTCCAACGATTCGCATCTTTTCTATACCTACTCTCAGCTCGTCGATAAAGGAGCTAAATTAGAAGGAAATAAATTCCTGTTGAATAATCAATTTTATGTTCCACTATATGAGGGAAAAATGATTTGGCATTATAATCACCATTTCGGAACGATCAACGAAGGAACAAAGGAGAAGCCTGCTAGACAAATGGCTATGCCAACATCTGATGAATTAAAAAATCCCAATCATAATATTATGCCATGGTATTGGATTCCCAAAGAGGATATGGATAATAGACTTATAAAAACTGATGCCAAAGGTAATATTATATGGGAGTGGTCACATAAATGGCTTATTGGATTTCGAGACATAACAAATGCAACTCATGATAGAACATTTGTTATATCACTTATTCCCGACGCCTGCGGCGTCGGGCATAGTGCCACGCTCCTCTTCGTGGAGCGTGGCACTATGCCCGGAGCACTGCTTTTGGGAATGATGTCCTCATTAGTATTTGATTATACAACAAGACAAAAAATTGGAGGAAGTCATGCCAGTATCAGTTTTGTGAAACAATTCCCTGTCCTTACTCCAGAACAGGTTTCCTCATCGGGTTACGAACAGGACATTGTGGAGCGTGTAGCACGCCTTTGCTGGTTCAACCATGACTTGGATGGTTGGATGGAAGAGTTGCGAGAAGAGTGCCCAGAAGAGTATGACCTACCTGAAGAACCAGTCATATGGAATGAAGAGCAACGAACTGTGTGGCAAGCCGAACTGGATGCCATCTTTGCTCATTTATATGGTCTTACCACTGAGGACCTTCGCTATATCCTTGATCCCGAAGATGTGTGTGGCAAGGGCTGTATCAACGAAACATTCCGCGTGCTCAAAGAGCGAGAACTCCGAGAACTGGGCGAGTACCGTACCAAACGCTTGGTTATGGAGGCATGGAATAAATTTGAATTTGACAATAAACTAAAAATGCTTTGTTATGAGAAATAAATGGTTTGAAGAACAGATAGTTGAATTCAAGACTCGTTCAGATAGCGAAGTATTGGAATTCTTATCCAGTTATTGGAATATTACGCCAGATGTCAAGGGTGTATTTACAATGGTTGGAACATATAAAAAGGCAGATCATAAAGATAAAAAAGGAAATGATTTTGCTTATTTTGAAGACATTCGCAATACCGAAGGCGATATTTTGTATTATCCATTTGGGTTGGGTAAGGTAAAACTCTGGACTGCATGCAATGATAAACTTGAAAAACAAGATATCTGGCGAATTAGCGTTAAGTTGTCCCCCAAGAAATTTAGGGATAAGAATCCCTTTATAATAACATTAGCAGATACTAAGTTTGATCTTCTGGGGACAAATCTCAAAGACAAACTATCTCGTGAAGCTCAAATCCGTAAAATATTCAAAGATACAGGATTCACCGAACGTGATGCAAAGAATACCGTTAATGCTCTTCATAATATTATGGATGACTTGTATTCAAACGCAGATGATCGATTTGTGTATGAGTTATTACAGAACGCAGATGACCAGCCCGAAGAGGGTCAGTCTGTATCTGTGATATTACAATTACTTAAAGAACACCTCCTATTTATGCACAATGGCAGAGTCTTTGACACCGATGACGTTGATAGCATATGTAGCATTGGAGATAGTACAAAAAGAAAGGACAAAGAAAAAATAGGTTATAAGGGTATTGGCTTTAAATCAGTATTCACTGGCTCAGATACTGTCATCATAAACTCCGGCAACTATTCTTTCGCTTTTGATAAGTATTCTCCTGTTTATGGGGATTCAGACATGAATAATATCCCATGGCAACTAAAACCTATTTGGCAGGAAAGATATAGATACCCAAAGGAAGTAAAAGAGAACGAGACATTCTGGAAAGAACGTGTAGGAATATCTCTTGAGGTAGAAGAAGATAATCTTAATGATTATCGTATGTCCATAGCAAGAATTTTCGCTCATCCTATCTTTCTTCTTTTCTTAAAAAATGTGACGAATTTGGAATTTGATGAAGGTGAACTTCGGACTAAAATATCAAAGTCACATGATGGGGATATTTTAAGGATAGAAAAAGATGGTATTGTTGATAGTTCATGGGTCGTGAAAGACTATCCAATAACTATACCCCAAGAAATCAGAGATGCATTGCAAGATGACCGTAATGTACCTGAGAAGTTGAAAAAAGCTACTATGACACAAATAAGCTTTGCCGCAAAAGTAGAAGATGGGAAAATCGTGAAATTGGATAATTCCGTTCTTTACGCCTATCTGCCAACTTCAGTTAACGATTTTGGCTTCAACTTCATCGTCAATGCAGATTTCTTATTGGCTGCAAATAGAGAGCAGCTTCATGTGAAAAAGATATGGAATCAATTTCTTTTCTCTGAGATTGGAAAATTATTAATTGACTGGGTTGCTTCTTTGTCAACAGTTATTCCTTCCTATCTTGAATTACTTCCAAGTAATTTGTTGAATGAGGAAGAAATGGGAACACTATCGTTATCACCCTTCTTCAATAAAGCATTCACCGAAGCACTAGAGAATAAATCTTTCATTAGAGTTTCCGACGAAGAAGCCGTAAAGCAGGAAGAGATTGTTATTGATAAGACTGGACTTTCAAAGATAATCGGTTCAGAATTATTCCTTAACATATTAGGTTCAGATAAGCATCTTCCATCTGACAGCATCGACAAATCTGTATTTAACAATAAGATATTTGAGAAAGTTGAGAAGGTTACATCGGATACTGTGATTCCCAAAATGATCGGAAATACAAGGTTTGTCGAATGGTTTAAATCAACTGATGATGAGAATAGAAATGATTTTTACAATTGGCTTATATCTAAAGATTGCGATAGGCGAAGAGCAAATATAATGTCACTTGTTGATAATCTACCAATTTATAAGTTTGGTGACATGTTCTTCAGTAAAGGAGAGACTATATCTGACTTGAGTAAGATTGTAATGCGTGCTGGTATGGAAGAATTACGTCCAATCTTTGAAGTATGTGGATATGCATGCTCTGACAATCTTGACAAATTGCCAATTAAGTCATTCTTCTCTAACAATATAATACCAGGAACTTTTGATGCAATTTTTAAAGCTCTGTTAGACAGTGAGAAATTTTCCGAATGGTTAAATTCAAACGATACGGATTCACACAAAGTTTTGGTAAACTGGCTTGATAGCCAATATAAGCCTGAATTAAAGACAAAGTTTGAAAAATTTGTGACTTCAATGCCATTGTTCCATTTTGTCGATGGTAATTATAATGGGGCACAAGTTGATGCAGACCCAAGCAGAATAATCATAGATGACAACTTGGATCAAGTTCGCGACATTTTAACAAAAATAGGCTTTAAATGTTCCAATAATATTAGTAATTCAATATTTAAGAAGTATATAGTAACTCCAAAAAGCAATGCTGTCTTTGAATCAATCAGAGACAAAATAAAGGGTATTACTTCTGATACTTTAACACCTTTAGAGAAATTATCGTTATTCAATGCGATAAAAAACATCGAAGGAATAGGCGAGGCGAAACCTGTCCAAACATTTCTTTTCGGTAATCAGTCCAGGACTCATCGCAAATGGTTGAACATAATGACCACATACGATGCCAATTATCCAAAGTGGATGGAAGAGTATGAAATACGTGAAGAAGAGAATTTCCCGGAAATACAAAAATATCTTGTTAAAAAGGAAAATGTTTTCAATGAGATAATAAAGAAAGATGAAAACTTTAATGATATACTTAAAACTGTGTCATTAAAAGATGTGTATCTACAATTTAAGGATTCTTGGACTCTTTACTTTACAAAAAATGTAATTAATAGCAAAGGCACAAATGAATCAACATTGGAAATGGTTGAGCAACAAGACACAGAATCTAAGCAATATTTCCTCTCAAAAATAGATCGCCTTACACTTGATGTAAATAAGTCTTATCAAAAGGAAGATTATATAAGTAGAATTCTGACATTAGCATTTGATGTTCTTAGCGATGAGCAACTTCGAAAATTTGCCTCACTTATTTTTGTAGGTGAACGCACTCTATCATCTTTCACTGTAAGTGATGACGTTAACATAGAATATCATGAAGGTAAAATTATGCATATATCTTTGTCAGAATTACTGCCTGAGTATAAAGATACTGGAGTTATAGGTCAAATTAAACAAAGTTTAGCTATTTTTCCTGAAACTCAGTTATCACGTCTATTAGTTATATCGCCAATGAGTACAGGAGACATTGCTAATAAAATAAACAACACAAACGGTTATACACCTTTGTCTTATCTATTTGCCATTTATCGAGCAAGAAAGGTCTATAATCATTATAATGGATATGTTCCTTCCATAGATTTAACTACTGTTCAAGAATCTTGGATACATAAATTATTGGATATACTATATAGCCAAAAAATCGAGTTGTATAACGATTCTTTCGGCTATCGTTTATCCCCGTATTTCTCTACTTATTTCAATAGTAAGTATGTACTTCCTAAAGAGCAAGTTTTACCATTTATTGAAAGCTGGGCAATCGATGATGATAAGCGTTCTTATCTTATTAGCCTTGGTGTAAAAACAGACCGTTCTAAGCTTATACAGTTTCGAAAAAATATAATTGAAGATACTGAAATTAGCTCTTCTGATGTTGAAGCCCAAAAAGATAGCATACCGTCCACCATCGAACTATTTAAGAACATGGCAGTTCTTCCATTTACAGGGGCCAATCAAATTCAAACAATGAAGATGATGGAACTTTTCAATAAATATATACGTACAGATATTGATAGTAATGAACTGTTATCAAACTCTGTAGAATATGACCTAAAAGAGTATGTTACATGGAAAAATGACAAAACTATTTCTATATACTTGTATGCAGGAGAAATGCCTCGCAAACTAATTAAGACTAATTTGGACAATTTGCTTCTTTGCAAATTCAATGAAGGGGACTATTTCTATTATTCACCCTCAAACATGCTATTCATCAATAGATCATGCGAGGTTCGAGACATTTTGTATTCCATAGCCTCTGATAAAAATATTCCTTTTAGTTCTTCTGATTGGCAGCAGCTTTTTTATGACAATCTCGTAACAAAAGACGAAGTCGAAAGTAGGCAAAAAGAAATAGATGTCCTCAAAAAACAATTAGAGCGATATCGGGAGAAATATGGGGATTTGGACAATAAAGATTCTGAGAATTCCACCAAACCTGTATCAAAGGACGAAAATCTTAAAAAAGATGTGATTGAACGCCCTGACCTTTCACAAAAAGAACAAGCTTCAGCTCATAAAGAAGCCGAAGAAGTTGTCCGTGAAAAGTTAGTTAAATCCGGTTATGATTGCAGTGGTTGGATTCTTGATAACGAAGTTAATGATGGCAAGTGGCATTCATACAATCAAATAGAAGGAAAAATCAAAGATCCTGATGGAGTTCCTGTTAATGTCGTGGTTAAAAGTGCTAAAGGCGGTTACATATATCTTAGCGCAACAGACTTCGAGTTCTTAACGCAAGATAGCAAAAACCTACTTCTGGTATGGGATGGTGATGATGTACACAGTGTTTCTGGAGAGGATCTCTTTACAAAAGATTCTAATGTTAATTTGATCTTTGACACAGAGTACACTCCCAAACACTATTATGCAGCCCTCAGCAAAGTATTCCAATATGTAAAGAGGACGACTTTTGCTGTAAAGGATCCAAAGCGTAACACATACTCACAAGTACAAGGTTTCGGTATGGATGCAAAGACAGAAGGCATCCAAGAATTGTTTGACGATAATGATTTGTAAAATATGAGGTATACACGAAAAGATTACGAAACTTTCCTTAGTACAGAGTTAGAGACTCAGATGAGGGAGTACGCTCGTTTGGTTGAGACCAAAGCCATTGTTCTAAAAGAGCGTGGTGATGTGTTCGTCGGTCGGTTTATTAAACTTCAAGAAAACGGAATGGTAGTTTTTAAGGTTAGAGTAAACGACAATATGCCAAGAAAGAACACCTTCTGGACTGCTTCATATTTCATCAATGAAATGGGAAGTTACAAGAACTGGGGAGAGTTGTCATGGGCAGAACTAAGAAAGCAATATCAGCGTGATTGTTCTGAGGCACTTTGCGCTTGGCTGTCTAAAAGTGAAGATTCAAACTTCTGTTTAGTTGGTATTAAGAATATAAGTGTGGAATTTGCCCAAATACTAGAGAAGGAAAGACCAATTATCGCATTCGGACCAAGCGATCCACCTTTGGAATACTTGATGAACCTTATTGCTATTGTTAGGGACACTAATTGTGCTGTTACTAAACAAATTCTTGATTATGAACCATCAGAAAGTAACAACTGGAATCCAACGAAAGTTGAATCTAAAGAAGATTTGAATACTTTACTTGCTCAAAAGTTACAAGTAAATAATTGTATAGCAATTCAAGGCCCTCCAGGAACTGGTAAAACTTATAGAATGGCAGCGTTATCTGCGGAATTACTAAGACAGGGGAAAAGTGTGTTAGTAACAGCGTTAACCAATCAAGCCCTAATAGAACTAGTTAAGAAAAAAGACCTAAAGGACTTTCTTGATGCTCAAAAGGTTACCAAAACAAGTTTGACTGTTGATGAAAGCAAAGAACTGCCAAAACTACAGCCTAACAAAAAAAATCTATGTAATGCAGCACCTGGTTATCTCTCTCTGGCGACATTTTATCTTTCCAGCGCATGGGCAAAAGATGCAATAGAAATACCTTTTGACTATGTTATAATGGACGAGGCGAGCCAAGCATTATATCCGATGATAGCAGCCTCTGTGAAGCTTGGAAATAAGATAATCTGGATTGGCGATCAGAACCAATTGCCACCAATTGTCTTAACAGGTGATGATGTTATTAATCGATACGACTGGGGTGGAATTGTGAAGGGATTCAACACGTTGTGTACAAATTTCTCATATCCGTCATATATGTTAAAAGACACTTTCCGTCTAACAGAAAGAGGTGCTGCATGTACTGGCATCTTTTACAATAATGATCTCAATTCTGTTTCGAAAGTCCAAACAATAAAATCCTCCATCGATTGTTTGAATAAAAATGGAGGGCCAACATTTTTGGGGATGGATCTGGAACCCGGTGATAAGACTCCAACCTTAGCTATAAGTTCAATTATAGATTTGGTTGAGGAAATTTTGTCTGAGGACAAAGATGCCAAGATTGCCGTACTTTCCAAGTTCAGGCCGACTGTACGACAAATTCAAAAACAATTCATTCTTCAATCGAAAAAAAGTGAGATTCCTGAAAATGTAAAGATTGAAACAGTTGATAGAGTTCAAGGCCTTACCGTAGATTATTGTATCTTCTTTATACCAAATGCATCGCTAAAATATTCTTTGGAGAAAGAGTTGTTTAATGTCGCTACATCACGTGCTAAATATTGCACAATAATCGTTGCTGACAAGTCCTTAATGGGTAAAGATATGGAAGAAGAAGTTCGGAAATATCTTTTAAAAAGTCAAGATGACAAATTTGTAGCATTCAATAGCACCAAGAATATAACTGCAGGAAATGTATCAGTAAATGTGTTAGGTAAAATAGACCTTTCCAAGTTCGAGAAAAAACGTAAAGAAATAGTTGAAGGAAAGGAAAACATTTATATAATTGACACAAATGTATTTGTTAATTGCCCTAACATTATTGATAGAATTGGGCACAAATACAAAGTGATAATCCCTGCCAAAGTATTGGAAGAACTAGATAAACTCAAATTAAAAAATAACATTGACAAGAATGCTCTCAATACTGCTGCAAGGAATATCAATCTTGCTTTTACCAAACAATTCTCCAAAATGGAGGATGCCGACATTAGCCTATTACCTGTTGGATTTGACAAGAATAATCCTGATTGTCAGATTTTATCGGTGGCATTAAAATACAAAGGAGAAAATCCGATAATACTTACCTCTGACAATATACTTCAGACACGTGCAAAGGGTTTAGGTATTACAACTATTTCTCTAACTGATTTTTTAAGACAGCTAAGATGAAATGAGACTGTAAATTAAGGTGTATCAAGTAAAGGAAAAAGAAATTATTAACTTTACAGACACATTTTAATTATGAGTAATTCATTTGATTTTGAACAGTTCAAAGCGAATGCCATTGAACAATTGAAGGCCGGTGTCCCTCTTTCCGGCAAGGATGGAGTATTGGTACCGCTGTTGGAGAATCTGCTCAACAGTGCCCTAGAGGGAGAAATGGACAGCCATTTGGAAGGAGGTGAATGCGAATTGAGTAACCGCCGCCACGGCCACATGAGCAAGCATGTACAGACCTCGATGGGAGAAGTGACCATAAACACACCGCGCGACCGGGACGGTACTTTCAATCCCCAAGTTGTACGCAAACGTGAAAAGATCCTTGCGGATTCACTTGCGGACAGAATCATAGACTTGTACGCCATCGGCAAAAGCACAAAATACCGTGGAAGGCTATCAACGCCAGTTCCGTAAGGTAACCAAGAACAAGGGCGTGTTTACATCTGATATCGCACTGGAAAAACTTGTATATCTTGCATTTACGAGAATCCGGAAGAAGTGGACCCAGCCGGTGCAGAACTGGGGGCAGACGGCCTAGCAACTGGCTATCCTGTTCCCGAACAGGTTCAGGATCATAGCCTGACAACATCTTTTGTTTGGAGTTCTTTGACGATATTGATAACTAACGGAGCCGTTTTGGAATATTGAAGGTCCCAAAACAGCTCCAAAATATAACTTGACACAGTTTAGTTTACACTACCGTTGAAATAGCTATGTGAGATATTATACGTTCGATGCTGATATCTTATTATTGCAGGCATCAATGAGAATAATATTTTCATCACTCGAAAGGCCTAGTTCATCCAAAACATTTAGAACTTTTTTATATTCTATTTCATTAAAATAAAGAATAACTTTCATACTCTGATTCGTATTATTTGCAGCTTCATATACTTGAACTTGGTTGGCGATATTTTGTTTTAATTTAGAATTACTTGCAAGTTTAAATTCTACTAGGGTTTTATCTAAATCTCCCTTAGAGATTTTAAAGTCGACAGGTCCTCTACCGTTATTAACTTCAGCATTTACATCAAATATTGTCGCAAACCATGTAAGCTTAAAAAGCAGTTGAAGATCTTTTTCTCTTTTGATAGGTTTACCCTTATGATAGAATAATTTATATCCATCTTTATTCTCTATAAAATCTTTCAGATACATCACTCGCGCTCTTGATGCATCATAAGATCCAATTGCACTCTCATCATAGAATTGAGTATTAACCTTTAAGATTTGTATCAAGGTTTGTACATTCCTTATAAATACTTCATCTACAGATAAGACTACCTCCTTCGATACATTTTTTGCATTCTCTTTTTCTTCCTCCTTAATTTTTATATAGTAATCCATTAATATAGGGAATCGTGCGATTGTAGTTGCAGCCGCTTCATTCATTAATTTGTTCGTAATCTTTTTCTTTGTTAACTGTTTTAAGTAAATATCATTAATTTGATCTCTTAATTCATCATTTGGCAAACTGCTTGTAATGTCTAATAAACGATGTCGCATTTCACTAGCATTAATCCATGTTTCATCTTTAGTAAGAAGATCTTTAGGCGTTAATATTACATAGTCACCATTAAAATATGGCAAGATATATTTTTGGGACATCCAATTTTCATATTTATAATCAAAATAGACCTTGGAAACTGCAATATTTTTACATTGTTCTAGAGATAGATATTGCATTGCAAAAGTTTGCGTATATTCAAGCAAATATTTTTTTATTAAATTGCAAGTAAAATCACTTATATTATCTCGACCTACACCTACTTTAAACAACGATAATTTCTCTAAATGAGACGTTTCTGTAATCTTCTCATTTTTTAGATCCGGAAAAACGCCTTGAATAGCCTTTGACATAGATTGTCCAAAATCCTTTCCTAAGCCTAAACCTCCATTTCCTGATTCACCATATCCGAGCCAATTTTGCTTGACCTCAGGAAAAGTATACCATCGTTTAATCTTTTCAGATGAGATAAATCCACTTGCCTTATCTCTCAAAAAAGAAAGATAATCCAATATATTTTCATGCAATTGCCTGTATTCTGGCTTTTCACTTGCGTATAATAAAAATGGGTCAATAAAAAGAGGAATATCGTTAAGCAATGATATATTCATTGCCCCATATGACTCTAAAATAGACTCGTCTACATTAAATATATCTGAAAAATATACCATACAGCACTAAAATTAACTATCAAAATACACCACAATAACATTATCAATACAAAAGTCATCAATCCCCATATGATGATAAAATGAAGAAAGTCGATGTACCAGATTCTCTCTTCCTTTGCCAAAATCTGTTCTCAGCGTTTTATCAAAGTATGTTCCCATCTGTCTGAAAAAGTATGAGAAGAACATTTGAAAGAATCCATAGCTGTCAGAGCTACAATGAGACTCGTAACTTAGCTCTCCAATCAGTTTGGGCTCTTTAAGTCAATCAAAATCAGCAGATACATAGAGTTTTTTCTTATGCTTTCTTGGAAGCCCTTTCTCGTTTCTTAAGGCTCAAATCCTGCAAGGCCTTTCCCATTGTATCTTCTTTTGCAAGCAGAAGAATGTCATCATCCATTTGAAGTGCATAAAGCACCCTAAGATAAATGCCTATTGCCACTGTAGGTACACCTTTCTCTATGCGCGAAACCGTAAGAGGTGAACAGGTGGCACGTTCGGCAACCTGAGCAATACTAAGATTTCTGCGCAATCTGGCCAGCCTGATCTGTTCACCCACAATTTGCATTTTCTGCTCCAAATTTCTTGGTAACTTGGTACCCATCGTACTTTTTGTCATAGCTCAATATATCATATAATATGTAAATATAGCGATTTTACTTTATTTTATGATGTGTTACAGGAATAAATTTTCGAATTTACTCTTACCGTAATCTGCTTGATTACATCATTGGACGTTAAGACATTAAATGCTATTATATTATTCGTAGAGTTCGTATTTCACATATAACAAACAATATATTGTTTCTTACTGGAAAGCGAAACTCATTATGATTGTACAACTTTTACCCTGATATTTATACAAAGAAGACACAAATCAATAAAATACTACAATAAATGTATATACACTTTTTGTTGCAACATTTTTTGTAGTTACATTTTATGTATTATATTTGTGGTGAAAATCAAAAATAGAGCGTTATGGAAACTCCGTTTATATTTGGAAAGATTGCTACCGAGAAGAATTTTACTGACCGTGAGAAAGAAACAGCCGACTTGGTTCAGAACTTTATGTCGTTAATCAACACGATTATTATTTCTCCTCGTCGCTGGGGTAAAAGTTCGCTTGTAAATAAGGCAGCAAAGTTAGCGATGGCGCAAGACAGCAACCTCCGAATCTGTCATATCGACCTTTTCAATGTGCGTAGCGAAGAGCATTTCTATTCGCTGCTCGCTCAAAAGGTAATTGCCGCCACTTCCACAAAATGGGAGGAAGCAATCGAGAGTGCGAAGAGTTTCTTTTCGCATCTTGTTCCCA
>UMHA01053884.1_pt1 | contig 12552 bp, 10 predicted proteins | sample 1965401 | NCBI WGS metagenome assembly UMHA01 (sample SAMEA4836085, study PRJEB28245) | human gut metagenome | biome: gut microbiome; material: fecal sample | place: Denmark | collected 2008 | reverse complement strand
TGGAATACTTTGCCCACCATGTTGATCATTTTGATTTGATTGGATCGCTATAGCTGCTAAAGCTGAATAACTCATAATATCATTTGGTTCTCTTAAATGTCCATGCCCAGTTGAAAAACCATTTTTAAATAATTTATCTAAATCAATTTGCATACAAGTTGTAGTACCCATTGCTTCAAAATCCATATCATGAATATGAATATAACCTTCATCATGAGCATCAGCAAATTTTTTCTTCATTAAATACGCTTTAGAAAATTCTCTTGATACATTAGAACCAAATTGTAACATTGTACCCATTGCTGAATTTCCATCTATATTACCATTTTCTCTTTTTGCATCATCCTCTGCCGCACTTTTAAGCGCTAAGCCTTCCAATGTTTTTAAAAACTTATGACTTCTTTTATCATCAGTAAAAGTTTCTCTTGCTTTACTTCTATTTTCTCTATAATTAGCAAAATTTTCTAATACATCATCATATTTATCTTTTTTTAATGTTTCTTCTATAATATCTTGAATATCTTCTATTTTAATACTTGCTTTATCAAAATAGTCTTTTTCTATTTTCTTAATAACATGACCATATACTTTTTGAATATCATTTGATGAATATTTTAATATTTCATCATCATCTTCATTCACAATTTTTATACTGTCAAACCCTTTTTTAATTGCCATAGCAATCTTAGTTCCATTAAAACTAACCTTAGAACCATTTCTTTTTACTACTTTAATTGTCTCAAAAAAATCTTCTTCCTTATTTGGCATATACTACTACCTTCCTTTCACAATTTCATTATATTATGTATCAAGATAATTGTCTACAAAATTTTTGTTTTTCTTTTTTTAGAATTTTATAAAAATGTCAATTTTACCCCGTTTTTTCGTTGTTCGTATTTTTTAACAATATTACGCAAACATAGATAAACTCTAACAAAAAAGCATTTATTTCAATTTTTATAAAATTTTGACATTTCTTTACTTTTTTGCATTTTTCATTTTCAAAGATTTTACATTTTAAACATTTACGTGCAAAAAATCTTAACTACTATCTTTAATTTTTTCTTAAATTTTACGTTATTACTTGCACATTTTTTGATCTTTGCTATAATAAGATTATAAAAAAGGAGAAATATTATGTTTAATAATAAAAAAGTTCATTTAATAGGTATCGGTGGCATAAGTATGAGCAGTATTGCTCTTATGCTTTTAAATATGAATGCTTCTGTTTCTGGAAGCGATATTCAAGAATCTGCTTTAACAAAAAAACTAGAAGAAAAAGGCATCATAATAAAATATGGCCATCATCCTGAGATGGTTAAGGATGCTGACATTATAGTTTACACTGCAGCTATTTGCAAAGATGATCCAGAAAGAATAGCAATTAAAAATGAAAACAAAGAAAACTATGAACGTGCTGAATTTCTTGGTATAATGATGAAAGAATTTAAAAATTCATTATGTGTGTCAGGAACTCACGGCAAAAGCACCACTACAGGTATGCTAAGTTTAATTTTTCTAGAAGCAAATTTAAATCCAACCATCCAAGTTGGAGCAATTCTACCAGAAATAAATGGTAATACCCATCTAGGTAATCATGATTATTTTATTATGGAAGCATGTGAATATGTTGATTCATTTCTTCACTTTCATCCAACCAGTGCTATCATAACAAACATTGATAATGACCATTTAGATTATTTCAAAAATTTAGATAATATAAAAAAATCATTCTATAAATATGTTAGTTTACTTCCCCAAAATGGTTATTTAGTAAAAAACAATGATGATGGAAATTCAAGTGAATTAGATAAATACACAAAAGCAACAGTTATTACATATGGTATTAATAATAAAGCAAATTATGTAGCTAAAAACATTACTTGTAATGATCTTGGACATTATTCTTATGATCTTTATTTAAACGATGAATTTTTAACAAGCATTAATTTAAATATAAATGGTAAACATAACATTTATAATTCACTCGCGGCTTTTGCATTATCTCATCAATATATTAAAGATATAAACATTATTAAAAATGCTTTAGAAAAATATCATGGTGTTGGAAGAAGATTTGAATTTCTAGGAACTTATAAGGATGCTTTAATTTATGATGATTATGCTCACCATCCATCTGAAATAAAAACAACTCTAGAAAGTGTTAAAGGCGTTAAACATAATGAATCATGGGCAATATTTCAATCACATACTTATTCAAGAACTGCAGAACACCTAGATGCATTCGCCGATGTTTTAAGTAAATTTGACCATATTATTATTGCCAAAATATTTCCAGCTCGTGAAGTAAATATTTACAATATTAGTGAAGATATGTTAGTTGACAAAATTAAAGAAAAGAATCCTAATGTTTGTTATATTGAAGATTTTAATAAAATAATAGAATATTTAGATAAAAACATTAAACCAAATGATTTAGTAATATCTATCGGAGCTGGTCCAATAAATACTAATGTCACAAAAAAACTTATAGAAAAATAAATCTATAAGTTTTTTAATTCGTTTCTATAATTTTCTAATACCTTAACTATTTCTAATCTACTTTTACATCTACAAACTAGATTCTTTACTTCTTTATTTTCAGGTAGACCTTTTAAATAATTAAGTAAATGATTTCTTATTTCTAAAACTGCTTGTTTTTCAGTTTTATCTTCACATAACTTATTCAAATGATATTCCATCATATCAATTTTTTCATTATAATCAATTACTTCAGGTAACTTACCACTTTCTAAGTATTCTACACATTCTTTTATTAACCAAGGATTACCAAGTAAACCTCGACCAATCATAACAGCACTACATCCAGTTTCATCAAGCATTTTCTTAGCATCATAACAAGATATTACATCTCCATTACCAACAACAGGAATATTTACAGCATTAACAACTTCTTTAATAATATTCCAATCAGCTTTACCAGAATATCCTTGCGCTCTAGTTCTAGCATGCACAGTAATTGCACTTGCTCCATTTGCTTCAGCTATTTTAGCTATTTCTACTGCATTTATAGAGCTTTGATCCCAACCACTTCTAATTTTAACAGTAACTGGAACATTTACAGCACCCACAACAGCCTTAATTATTTCTCCAACCTTTTCAGGATTTTTAAGTAAAGCACTACCTGCTTGATTTTTAACAGCAACTTTTGGAACAGGGCACCCCATATTTATATCTATAATATCTGGTTTCATTTTCTCTTCAACTATTTTTGCTGCTTCCACAAATGATTTTACATCACTACCAAATATTTGTTGACTTATTGGTCTTTCATCATCATTCATTCTTAAAAGTTCAAAAGTTTTTTCATTACCATAAGTAATAGCTTTATCACTAACCATTTCTGCTACAACTAGTGATGCACCCATAGATTTACATATTCTTCTAAAAGTCATATTACTTATTCCTGCCATCGGCGCAACCACTATTTTTCCATTAATTTCTACATTTTTAATTTTCCACATAAATCCCCCATAAATTATTTTCGTAAAATACCAACATCTCCAGAGTTAAGTAAAAATGCATTTGCATCATCAGTATCTAAATGAGCCTCAAAATAACCATCTTCAGTTACTTTTGCTTTAACTAATATTGCTCCAGGTTTTACGCCATTTATTTCTAAATATAAATCTTCCCCATCCAAAACTTTATACTTTTTGGCATCTTCCGGACTAAAATGAACATGTCTATCCGCTATTACAGCAAAATTTCCACTAATACTTCCATTATCAGTTTTAATCGTTATATAACCAGCACCATCTAAATTACCACTTTTTCTAACCGGTAACTTAAGACCTAATTTTCTTGCATCACTATGAGACACCTCCACTTGATTATACTTCCTTGCAGGCCCTATAACTCTTACATTTTCTATTACCCCTTCACTAGTTTCTAATGTTACAGTTTCAATTGATGCAAATTGACCAACTTGATTTAAATTATTTCTAACATGTAATTCATGCCCAAACAACTTATTTATTGCTTCACTTGTTAAATGAACATGTCTTCCACTTATCATTATATTAACTTTTTCTTCTAAATCAAACTTCATAAAGAATTACCTCACAATTAATAACTTTTCCTTTTTCTAATACCACTTTTATAATATCTACATCACTTAAATTATCATCTATTATTACTCTTTCATTAAAACTTAAAACTAATCTATCATCTAAATTATACCCATGTTCTAGTTTATCTAGTAAATAACCAGTTATAGCACTCTTTTGAGTAAAAATAACTATATTCTTATTACCATTTTTCTTTATTATTCTATCAATTGCAATATTCATTCTTTTATTTACATCATTTAAACTTTCTCCACGATTAAATTTAAAATCAAAGTCTCTTTCTTGCATAAATCTAAGCATTTTAATATTTCTTCTACCTAAATCTCCAATTCTTAAATCATTCAAAAAAGAATTAATATTTACATCTATATTTTTATAACTTGCATAATATTTAGCAGTTCCAATACTTGATGCATAACTTGATGAATAAACTATACTTGCATCAATTTTTTTAACAAGCTTCACGCTTGCTTTTTCTCCTTCAATTGAAAGAGGTCTATTAATTCTTTTTTCTTCTAACCCTTCATCAGTTTCATATAATATATTATCAACGACCAAATTATTACTAACCAAATATAATGTCATTATGTATCACCATAATAATTTTATCAAATTAATTTAAAGTTGACAATATGCACAAATTGAACTATATTTAAAATATGAGGATAGATTTATGAAAAATATGTTAATTGAAATTTTTAAACCAACACCTATTGAACTTACACTTGAAGAACTTGAAAAAAGGTTATATGGAAGAATAATTGCGGGGAAGACTAAAGAAAATATTTTAAATGATTTAAAGTTATTAGAATTAGAAGGAAAAATATTTTATGATGCTAGAAATAACACATACAAGACATTTCCCTCTAATTTTTTTATTACTAAAGTTACATCTGTAAAAGATAATGAATTTTATTTTAAAATTAATACCAAAGAATACAATTTGCCCAATAAAAACAGTCTAAAAAAGAAAGATACCATAATTTTAGAAAAAGTTCATAATAGATTTAAATTTATAAAAGCAATCCAAAATATTGAACAAGAAAAAAGTAATGATTATGATAAAATTGTAGATTTATTTGATGCATACAATAAAAGTTATTCATTGCATGCTTTAGCCAAAATCATAAAAACTGATGATTTAACAACATTACAAAATACATTAACATCTTTAGAAGAACAAGGAAAAGTTTACTTTAATGAAGATGAAAATAAATATCAACCATTTCCTAAACAATACAAAATTGTTACCATTGAAACTGGCAAAAAAGGATTTTACTATATCAGAAACAAAGATAGTATATATCCTCTTAAAGATGAAGAAACTATAGGTATATTACCATTTGATAAAGTTATATTAGAAAAAAATAACGATGGATTTAATATTGTAAAAGTATTAAAAAGAAATAATCCTAGAATTATTTGTGAAGTCACAGAAAAAGGCATCAGAGTTGTTGGAAATAACAATATAAAAGTTAGATGTAATGAAAAAGAATTTAAAGAATTAAAATTACCTGTGGGAACTAGAATACTTGTTAAAATTGGAACTAAAGAAACAAATAAAGTTTATGATGTATCATTTATAGAAGTAACTGGACATAAAAATGATTTAACTAGTGAACTTGAAGCAATAGCATGTAATAATGCTTTTGTGACACGATATACAAAAGAAGAATTAGAACAAATAAATTCTATTCCTAAAGAAGTTTTAGAAAAAGATAAAATTGGTAGAATTGATTTAACAAATGAAACTATATTTACAATTGATGGAGCTAATACTAAAGATATGGATGATGCAGTTGGTATTACAAAAACTAAAGATAACAAATATATTTTGACAGTACCAATTGCTCATGTATCACATTATATACCATATAATTCTCCATTATGGATTAGAGCCTCTAAAAACACAACCAGTCTTTATCTTGCTAACCATGTTCTTCACATGTTACACCCATTTATTTCAAATGGAATTTGTTCTTTAAACCCTAATGTTGAAAGACTAGCTAAAACCTACAGAATGACTATTAATGAAAATGGTTATGTTGAAAATTTAGAAATATTTGATAGTGTTATTAAATCTAAAAAGAAAATGACTTATGAAGACGTTAATCAAATATTTTATGAAAATACAGTACCTGAAGGTTATGAACCGTTTTTAAAAGATTTATCTTTATTACAAGAATTATCTCACATTATTGAAAACAGAAGAATAAAAAATGGTTCATTAGAATTTGATTCTAAAGAAATAGAATTTATAGAAACAGAAGATAGTCTTAATTTATCAGCAAAGACACAAAAAGAAGCTGAAAAAATAATTGCAAATTGTATGATTATTACAAATGAAGCTATCGCAGATTATACTCTTAATTTATGTCTTATTTCCATTTATAGAAACCATGAAATACCAATGGATGAAAAATTACGAGTTACTTTAAAATTAATTAAGTCAATCGGATATAAAATTGAATGTTTAAAAGATACAACAGACCCACATGTTTTACAAAAAATTATTAATTCATTAAGCACTAAAGAAGAATTCTTCATTCTATCTTCTCTTCTTTTAAGGAGTATGCAAAAGGCATATTACAGTACAGATAATGCTGGACATTATGGCCTTGCTTTAGATGGTTATTCTCAAGTAACATCACCAATAAGAAGATTTATGGATCTAATCATTGAATACATATTAGATAATATTGAAACTATGCTTGATCCATCATTTGATGTAGAAAACTTTAAAAATGAACTTGAAGAATATGCTAAAAGAGCATCAATTATGGAAAGATGTGCAGATAAAGCAGAATATGAAGCTAATAAACTTTATATGGTTAAATATGTTAAAGAACATTTTGATGAAACATTCGAAGGATTTATTCAAGATATCACTCCACGTGGATTAATTATAAAAACCAAAGAATTAATCGAAGGCATTATTTTCTTTGAAGATTTGGATGATGGACTATACACTTATAATAAGGAATGTAGATGGTTAGAACATAAAAACAATAATAAAAAGATTATGATTGGTTCAAAAATTTTATTAACACCAAAAGAACTAGATGAAGAATTTAGAGTAATTTACTTTAATGGTAACTCAAATACTTTAATAAAAGAACAAACACTAACACGAAAAAAAGACTAAAAAAAGTCTTTTTTTAATTGTTTATCACTTTTTTAATAAATCAGCTAAATACAACTCATCTTTTTCATGCTGTTTTTTATATTTTTTATATTTTTTTATATTACCAATTAAATTTTGAATATTCTTACCACCATAATACATTTCTAAAAATATAGATGATTGGTCATATTTAAGTCCATTATACTTTATATGTTCTTTAGCAAATACTTTCGGTGACTTTATTTTTTTAACTTTTTCATATTCTTTTTCTAAACCTTCATTAATTATCAATAGCATTTCTAATTCTGGTTTTGTGCAATACTTGTATATTTCACTACTTACTACAATTTTCTTTAAATCTTTAGGAATAACCAATTTATCATTTTGCTTATCACCCACTCTATATACTTTAACAGAATTGTTATAATGTTTCAATTCAGTTTTAATTGTAGGATTACTAAGTTGTCTCACAGGATAAGGTCTTCTTCCAATTAAATCATCTCTATTAAAACATAAAGCATCAGCATTGAGTAAAAGATTTAAAAGTACTTCTTCATTCTGTCCTTCACACAATAGCAAAATTCTCATTACATCAATTCCTTTTTAAAGTTCATCAAAGCATCATAACTTACATTGGTATTAAATTCATTATTATAGAATTTATTACTTTTAGAAAGTTCAGTTCTAAACTTATAATTTTTGTGCATATTTTCTAGTCTAATGGAATTTTCAAATTTACTTATATAAATATTATCACTTCGACTAAATAAATCAAGTAATTCACAATAATGAGTAGTAAAAATTAATGTAGCGTTCTTTTTATTAACAGACTTATCTTTATATAAATTAACCAAATTTTCTACTAAAGTTTTATGAAAGTGATTTTCTATTTCATCTATTATTAAATCCGTTCCTGTCCTAAGAGAATATACAACAAATGTGAATAAACCAAAACCTTTGGTGGTACCACTTGAAAGTATTTCATAAAGTTCAGAATTTGAAACATCTTTACTATGTCCATTTGTATAAATTATTCTATACTTATTTTCATTTATCATTTTAATATTGTCTAAATGTTCATCAAACATCTTCAAAAGTGAAGTAATAATATATAAATTATTATCTAATAACTTATATATATTAAATGCTTTAGAATAATCTCTATACATATAATCATCGCTTGGACAATAAATTCCACGAAGAGATATATCTTTAAAAAGCAAATATAATATTGAAGTATCTTCAGGTAATTTTATATTTTCAGAAACTTCTTCAAACTTTTCAAAATCAAATAAATTTTTGGCATGAGCTTTTTTATATTCTCTTTTAAAAAGTTTTTCATTTTTAAAGAAAACAGAAGTATTATCAACAGAATTAGAATTTTTATAAAGGTCTGTTAAATATCTATACACAGTTCCTTCATGGTAAAAAGTTATATCTAAACTTATATCATTTTCAATAAACTTAAATATATTTTTTGAACCATTAATTCTAAAATACGAAAATATATCATACACAACTGATAATAATTCAACAGTTGTTGTCTTACCAGAAGCATTCTTACCAATTACACCTAAAGTACTAAATACATATAAATCTTCAGCTATTTCTTGTAATTCAAATTCCTTATCAGCTACTGTTTTATTACCCGTTGGTACAAAAGATATTGTAAAATCTTTATCACATAATTTAAACTTATTCGCTACTACTTTTAATAATTTCATTATCTACCAACTCCTCTCTCCTTATTAATTATACCACAAATTATCCAAAAAAAACATTTATTTTGTTTTTTTGGCAATTTATTTGTTATAATACACTATTTTTTTAATAAAATCAAGTGTTTTCTCTATATTATATGAAAAGAAATATATTTTATTAAAAAGTAAAACTTGATAAAAACCTACTATTTATGAGTGTTTGTAAACTTTATTCTTACTACTACATTATGTAATAAAAAAAATTTTAATATGACCTAATTAATACGGATTGGGTCACTAGAAGCACCGAAACCTGAGACATAAGCAACTGAAGTTAAAAGATAAAACACTGGATAAACTACATTGGATTGTTCCGTACCAGCTACATTACCTGTAAATAAGATTGTTCCAGAATCTATTGAAAAAACCGCACCAATTTCAGATGAATTAGGTGTTATTGTCCAAGTACTAATTGATGATAACCAATTAACATCATTAAAATTTTTATAATTATCCATTGTTGTGGTCCATGTACTTGGACTTGCAGCAAAACCAAAATCGCTTACGTAAATTAAACCAATTTTTGATGTACCATCTGATGGCCCATACGTTTTTGTAGCATTTGTTATTTCAGCATTATGCATTACACTGGGTATTACACTAGATGTATTATATCCACTTATTCTCCAAACCGAATTTTCAATCATTTTTGACCATTTTGTACCTATGTTATTAAGATAATTAGTATTTAAGTTTATTTTATTTAAATCTGAGTAATTCCATATATTACAACCCCCATCATTAGTAACATCCCCAGCAGCTAAACTATTATCTTTATTCGACATAAACAAAATACTATTTGAATTACCATTTATATATCCAGTTTTACTACTAGGACACAATGAACGATTCCAATGATATAGGGAATAATATTTATAATCACCATCAGTTCCTAGTAAAGATGTAGATGCCTCTGTATATTTAATTAATTTAATTTTACCATCAAATACGCCAATTATTCTATATAAATTATCTTCTGGACATGGACTTGCATCACTTCCAAAACATACAAAGTTATTTGGATTTGCTCCAGCATATCTATATGAGTTATCTCCAGCTCCATTTGCTAGGCTAGAATCATGATAGTATAATGAATTGTCACCTTGGGTTCCTGTATATTGTGATATTACATATTCTGCTAATGTTGTTGGTTGATAAATATCAAAATAAACATAACACTTATCTGACAAATTACCTGAAACAACAACAACTTTCTTTGTATCATCCCAACTAATTTCACTGCCATTTTCACATCTTGACAATTCACTGTTAAATATGTAACCTTCTGTGGGCCACTCACTCCGAGAAACTGTTTTATAATCACCGACACCTGCAGTTTGTTCTAAATTCATTGATAATAAATTTTTCTTTTCAACTTTTGGTTTTAAACTTTCTTCATTTTCATTTCTATAAATGTTAAATTTAAAAATCAAACCAACTATTAACAAAATATTACATAATAATAACTTCTTATTTTTCATAAATACCTCTATTCTTATTAATTGTACCACAATTTGTCGTATTTGTGTACCTTTTATAACAAATTTTATATAAAAAGTTACAATTTAATTATTAAGGAGTACACATATGAAACAAGAACAATTTTTAAATAGACTAAAAGATATAAGAGAAAACAACGATTTAAAACAAAAAGATATGGCCAAAATACTTAATGTATCAAGACCAAATTATACAAGATGGGAAACTAAAGAAAAAATCATTCCTTTAACAAGACTAAATGATTTTTGCAATTATTTTAAAATTAACATGGATTATGTTATTGGTTTATCAAATAATATAATTAATATAAATAAAAATATTATATTAGATAAAAAGATGATTGGTAATAATATAAAAGAATTTAGAAATAAAAATAAAATTACTCAAGAAGAACTTGCAGAAAAATTAGGTACTACTCATTCAGTAATCAGTGCCTATGAAAATGGACATACTTTAATTTTAACAGCTTTTTTAATTAATTTATGTACCACATATAACTTATCTGCAGATACTCTATGTAATAGAAAAAATGATTGAGATTACTTCATCTCAATCATTTCTATATTATCTTCTTTATTACCTAACTTATCTAAATCAACACTATTAATACTATCAAATCTCTTAGTAATTTTTTCACTTGTGGTATGAAGATCATCAATACTTTGATTTACATTTTTTACACTTCTAGCAAGTTTATCCCAACGTTCTTTATATCTAGAAAATTCTACGCTTAATTTGTTCAATTCTTCATGAATAACTTTAGCATATTTATCTCTTTCCATATTTTTAAGTATCATACTAATAATAGAAACAGTACTAATTAATGTTGTTGGACCCGCAATCCATACCTTTTTACTATAGGCATAATTTAATAACTCAGCATGATAAGCATTAATTTCTGCAAATAAAGCTTCTGCTGGTAAAAACATGATAGCCTCATCAGTAGTTTCTCCAGGTATTATGTACTTTTCACTAATATCATTGATATGTTTTTTTACATCACTTACAAACATTTTTTCATAATAATCTCTTTCTTCTTTAGATTTAGTTCTATCCGTCATTCTTTGATAGTTTTCTAAAGGAAACTTAGAATCAATTGCAATTGTACCTAAAGGTGCTGGTGCATAAAGAATAGCATCTGCAATAACGCCAGTAGAAAGTTTAACTTGTGTTTTATAAATACCATTTTTATTACTTCCAAAAGCATTATTTAAAATATATTCTAAATTTACTTCTCCAAATGTACCACGAGTTTTCTTATCAGTAAGAACTCCTTGAAGTGAAACAATTTCTCCATTTAAACTATCAATTTTCTTTTGAGCTTCATCTATTTTATTTAATCTTTCTAAAACATTCATAAATGTTTTATTACTCTTTTCAAAGTTTTGGTCAAGTCGTTCATTAACTCTATCATTAATTAATGTTAACTTCTTTTCAATTCTTTCATTTAAAAGTTCAAAATCTTGAGTTAAAACTTTTGAAAAACCAAACTTAAACTCCCCGATTTCTTTATTAATATTTGCTTCAAAATGACCTAGTCTTTCAGTCATTTCATTATTGTTATTATTATTCTTTCTTAAAACTAGCACTAGTAAAAGTACTATAACTACTCCAAGTAGCCCAACAATCACATATTCCATTTTATCTCCTTTAATTATTCATTTTCAAAAAATACTTGATACCATTTTATAAATGTATAAACTGTCCAAATCTTTCTATAATTATCTTTCTTACCACTTATATGTTCATTAAATAATTTATTTAAAAATTTAACATTAAAATATTTATTAGCAACATCACTATTTATTGTTTTTTCAATATCTTCCTTAAATTCACCATCTTTAATCCATTCTCTAATAGGTACTGGAAAACCTAATTTTTTCTTTTTATAAGCATCAGTTGGAATAACTTTTCTTGCTGCTTCTCTTAAAGCTACTTTAGTATTTTCTTTAGTAACTTTATAATCAAATGGTAATTTTGATGCTACACTAAATACCTCTTTATCAATAAATGGAACTCTGCCTTCAATAGATGATGCCATTGTCATTCTATCAGCTTTAAGTAAAATGTCTTTCAT